>JGI24698J34947_10000398_pt1 | contig 19725 bp, 17 predicted proteins | sample TergutMp193P3_FD_34947 | JGI IMG/M metagenome (IMG submission 34947) | reverse complement strand
GTTCAGCGCGTAGGCTTTGGAGACACCAAGGAATTTGTAGTAACCGGCGTAGAGATGTTCCGCAAATTGTTAGACGATGCCCAGGCAGGCGACAATGTAGGCCTTCTTTTGAGAGGCGCCGAGAAAAACGATGTAGAACGCGGGCAGGTTCTTGCTGCTCCNGGTTCAATCACCCCACACACCGAGTTCAAGGCTCAAATCTATGTGTTGAGCAAGGACGAGGGTGGCNGGCACACNCAGTTTGCTAACGGCTACCGTCCTCAGTTTTACTTCCGCACCACGGATGTAACGGGCACCATCAAGCTGCCNCAGGGCGTAGAGTTTGTGATGCCCGGNGACAATGTAGGCATAGAGGTGGAATTGATTTCNGCCGTAGCCATGGACAAGGACTTGCGTTTTGCCATCCGCGAGGGCGGACGGACAGTAGGCGCAGGCGCAGTAACAGCGGTTATTAAATAAGGAAGGGAAATATGGCTTCCAAAATAAGAGAACTCATCACGCTGGAATGTCCCGATTGTAAACAGCGCAATTACGATTGCGATAAAAACAAAAAGAAACATTCTTCCCGTGTTGAATATAAAAAGTACTGTCGCTTTTGCAGAAAGCACACGGTTCACAAGGAGACAAAGTAGGTGAAATATCTTAGGCTAATGGCTCAATGGTAGAGTAGCGGTCTCCAAAACCGCCGGTTGGGGGTTCGAGTCCCTCTTAGCCTGTGATAGGAATTTGTAGGAGTATTATGCAGAGTTTTCAAAGATATGTTCGCGATGTGATAGCCGAGTTAAAAAAGGTTACCTGGCCAACCTGGGAAGAACTTAAGGGTTCTACCATGGTGGTTATATTTTTCAGCATTATTATGGGATTTTATATTGCGATTATAGATTTCGGACTGTCTAAACTGGTTGGAACTTTTTTGGAATAGAATTTGGAGCATATAATCATGGATTCAGAATTGGCTTGGTATTCGGTAACAACTTTTTCCGGACAGGAACTCAAGGTTAAACAACTCCTTGAAGCCATGATTGCACGTGAACAGGCAGAAGATTTATTCGGGCGCATTGAAATTCCCCATGTAAACGAAGAACATATCACAACAAAAAGAGGCAAAAGGGTAGTCAAAATAGAAAGACGCAACCTTATGCCCTCCTACGTATTCATACAAATGCTTTTGAACGATCGCACCAGGCATCTGGTTCAGAGTATTCAGGGCGTAACAAAATTCGTGAGCATAGGCAACAAGATAAAACCCATCCCGGACGAAGAAATGGCCGCCATACTGCCCCGCGACAACGAAGAAATAGGCTTGCTGCCCATAGAGGCACCGCCGGTCAAGGAAGGCGATCAGATTCGCATTAAGGAAGGCCCGTTCAACGATTACACGGGCGTTGTAGAAGAGATTTTAAAAGAACGTGGCAAATTAAAGGCCATGGTTGTTATATTTGGGCGTTCCATTCCGGTTGAACTTAACTTTTCAGAGGTTGAAGTTCTGTAGGCGTGGCTCGGGAACTTTGAAATGGAGAAATTACAGTGGCAAAAAAAATTACAGGCTACATAAAACTGCAGATTAAGGCTGGCGCCGCAAATCCGGCTCCTCCCATTGGTCCGGCACTCGGTTCCAAAAAGGTGAACATTGCCGAATTCTGCAAGCAATACAACGCACGCACGCAATCCATGGCAGGCGCAATAGTCCCTGTTATCATAACCGTGTATGCAGACAACAGCTTTACCTTTATAACTAAAACCCCGCCGGTTCCGTCCTTAATAAAGCAGGCCGCCAAAATAGAAACCGCTTCCGGCGAACCGAATCGCAAGAAAGTGGGTAAAATAACAACGGCGCAGGTAACTGAAATTGCCAAGGCAAAAATGCCGGACTTGAACACCATATCTCTGGAATCAGCGGAAAGCATGGTTAAAGGCACAGCCCGCTCAATGGGCATTGAGGTAGTAAATGGTTAGAAGAGGAAAAAAATATCGCGCTCTCACAGCCTCTTACGACGTAAAGGCTCTTTACAACGTAGATGATGCCGTGAACATTCTAAAAAAAGCACAATTCAAATTTGACCAGACCGTTGAATTGCATTTTAATTTGGGCGTTGATCCCAAACATTCGGACCAGATGGTTCGCGGTTCCGTTGCATTGCCGCACGGCACCGGGCGCAAGATTCGCATCCTGGCATTTTGCAAGGAAAACGCGGTTCAGTCCGCTCTGGATGCAGGCGCGGATTTTGCCGGCGGCACGGACATGGTTCAAAAAATTTCCGATGGCTGGCTGGATTTTGACGCGGTGGTTGCCACCCCGGACATGATGGCCGTTCTGGGCAAGGTTGCCAAGGTTTTAGGCCCCCGCGGTTTAATGCCAAGCCCCAAAGCCGGGACTGTTTCGCCCAATCTGGCTCTGGTTATAAAAGAGCTTAAAGCCGGTAAAATTCAATACCGTGTTGACAAGGGCGCCAATGTTCACGCTCCCGTGGGCAAACTCTCCTTCACCGGAGATCAACTGCGCGAGAACATTCTTTCGGTTGTGGATTCCGTTAAAAAGAACAAGCCGCAAACTTCAAAGGGCATTTATATAAAAAGTTTAACCCTGGCAGCAACCATGACCCCGTCGGTTCGCCTGGATTTGGCAATAACAAGGTAAAGGGCAGAGGGCAATTATGGGTAAAATATCGCTTCAAAAACAGAAAAAGCAGGAACTTGTAGATTCCCTGGCAAAAGATTTTTCGGCAGCCGCTTCCATTTACCTGCTGGACTTTCAAAGAATAACGGTCGCCCAAGACAACGCTCTGCGTTTGAATTTACGCAAAAAAGGCATTGTTTACAGGGCGGCAAAAAACAGATTGATAAGGGAAGCCTTGAAAAAGGCAAATATTTCGGGTTTGGATTCCTATTTGAAGGGAGCTACTTCCGTTATGCTGGGCAGTGTAGAAGATCCAATGCTGCCGGCTCGCGAAGTGGTTGAATTTCACAAGGCAAGCCCCGAAATCCTGCTGGCAAAGGGCATTTCGCTAGACGGCTCCTCCCTAAAGGGAAGCGAACTGGAAAATCTTGCAAAAATGCCGGGCAAAAACGAAATTCTTGGCCAGGTTGTGTCCTTAATGCTTTCACCGGGTGCAAACCTGATAGCTCTTATCAAGGGCCCCGGTTCAAAGATAGCAGGGCAAATAAAGGCCTTGGAACAGAAACTGGAAACAGCGTAATAACACACTCAAAACGGAGAGAATCATATGGCTACAGATGTCAAAACACTAGGCGACCAGATTGTTGCCCTCACACTTTTAGAAGCCAAAGCATTGGCCGATTACCTCAAGGAGACTCACGGTCTTGAAGCAGCCGCCGGTGGCGCGGTTGTTATGGCTGCTCCTGCTGCTGGTGGCGGAGCTGCGCCGGCTGCGGAAGAAAAAACGGAATTTGATGTTGTTCTGGTTGACGGCGGAGCGAGCAAACTGAATGTTATTAAGGTTTTGCGTGCCGCAGTTCCCGGACTCGGGCTCAAGGAAGCAAAGGACTTGGCGGACAAGGGTAATTCCACCGTTAAGGAAGGCGTTGCAAAAGCCGAAGCCGAAAAGCTTAAAAAAGAGCTTGAAGACGCCGGAGCAAAGGTAACATTGAAATAAGGTCACGCTAAATAATGCGTGCCTGTTCAGCAAATCCCTGTTTAAATAGCTTGTGCAAACGCACAGGTTCCATCCATCTTTTAGGGCGAGGTTATCCATGATAGAACGGAAATCCTATTCATCCAATGAGTTCCGTTTGGAATTGCCGGATCTTCTTGAAATGCAAAAGGCTTCTTACGAGCGTTTTTTGCAAGCGGGCATTCCTGCAAGAGACAGACGAAACGAAGGGCTTGAGCGCGTGTTCCGCGATGCCTTTCCGGTATCCGATGCAAGAGGGCTTTTGGTTTTGCGCTATAGCCACTATACGCTTACAATGCCGAGGTATTCCATAAGGGAGTGCAGGGAGCGCGGAGTTACCTACTCCCGCCAACTCATAGTACATTTGGAACTTCAAACCTTTAAGGAAGACGGCGAAGACAAAAAACTGCAGGATCAGGTTGCCAACGACGTGTTCTTCTGCGATTTGCCCATTATGACCGAGAACGGTACCTTTATAATAAACGGGGCGGAGCGGGTTGTAATAAGCCAGTTGCACCGTTCCCCCGGCGTAAGTTTTGATTCGGAGCAGCTTCCAAACGGCAAAACAATTTATCAAAGCCGCATTATACCCAACAGAGGTTCGTGGCTTGAATTCAACACGGAAAACGATGTTCTGTACATGCTTATAGACCGCAAAAAGAAATTGCTCGCAACTGTGCTTTTGCGCGCCGTTGGCTACGAAACAAACGAGCAGATTCTGGAACTTTTTTATACCGGCGAAACCCTGGAATTGAATACGGACGAGGAATTGCTTGCCTCCCTTTCCAACAGGGCGCTTTTCAAGGATGCCGTTGATGCCAACGGTGAAGTGATAGCTACCGCAAACACGGTTCTGGATGCNGAAACCTGTCAAAAACTTATTGATGCGGGCATAAGCAAAATAGAAGTNATAANGGAAAATCTGGAAGAAAACAATCTAATACACAATACCTTGGGCAACGACCAGTCCAAAGACGGCGAAGCAGCAAGGGAACGCATTTACCAAACAACAAGAGCACAACCCGACCGCGTGGATGCCGCAGTTGCGGAAGCCCATTTCAAGGGCCTGTTCTTTGACAACCGCCGCTACGAAATCGGCGAACTTGGCCGCTATCGTTTAAACTCCAAGGTTTANACGGGTACCGAACCCTCTGCTCCGTCAGGGGACACAATGACGCTCACTACCGAAGATTTTGTTAGCGTTATCCGCTACATGATAGGTTTATANAACGGCGAAGACGGCTATTCTCTNGACGATATTGACCATTTGGGAAACCGCCGTATCCGTTCCGTGGGCGAACTTGTTGCAAACCAGATATCCATAGGCATTAGCCGTATTCTCCGTTCTGTTAGGGAAAATTTCTCTTCTCGCGAAAGGGAAGGCGTTTTAACCCCAACAGACCTTATAAATTCAAGAACCGTAAACAGCATGGTTGCCGCATTCTTCGGTTCAAGCCAGCTTTCGCAGTTTATGGATCAGGTGAATCCGCTTTCCGAACTCACCAACAAACGCAGAATTTCCGCTCTTGGCCCCGGCGGTTTGTCCAGAGACAGGGCAGGNTTGGAAGTGCGCGATGTTCATCATTCTCATTACGGACGNNTGTGCCCCATAGAAACCCCGGAAGGCGCAAACATAGGCTTGATAAACTCCCTTGCCACATTCTCCATTGTGAATCACTTTGGCTTTATAGAAACTCCCTACAGAATCGTGGGCCTGCTACCCTTCCAGGACAGCGCAGGAAAAACCTACGAATTTCCGGAGGCAAAGTGGCATGCCGGCATAATGAAAAGTTTCTTTGGCGATGCCGACCANCAGCTTTTATTGCAAACCGAACTCGGCAAAAACGAAATAAATTCCGCCCGCAAAANATTCTCCGGCAGGCAGTTGGAACTCTTTGACCTGTTTGTAAACAGAAGTTTTGAATTTGACTTTGGAAACGGAATTACAATAGTTAAAAACGGCGTTACCCTTGGCGTGTATAAGGACGGCGATTCCCAAAGGCCCAAGGCAGACTTTACNCAAAAGGGCCGTGCAGTGCAAATGGTTGTTTCCGACTGGATTGTTTACCTTACCGCCTACGAAGAAGACCATTACAGAATTGCNCCGGCGAGCACTATCCTTGANACGCAAACCAAAAGATTCACAAACGATTTTGTTCTGGTCCGGGCAGAAGGCGAATTCCCGAGTTTGCCCAACATAAAGGAAATTTCCGTGGAAGACACCGAAGTTCAAAGGGTGGATTTAATGGATGTTTCGCCNATGCAAATTGTGTCTGTTGCGGCAGGCTTGATTCCCTTCCTTGAACACGATGATGCCAACCGCGCCCTTATGGGTTCNAATATGCAGCGTCAGGCTGTCCCTTTGCTCCGNTCCGAGGCTCCGGTTGTTGGAACNGGTTTGGAGAAAAAGGTTGCTCTGGATTCCGGTACCTTGATAAGGGCAAGGAATGGCGGCACCGTAACTTATGTTGATGCCACCCGCATAGAGATTTTGCGAGACAAGGCAGATATGAATTACGAAACTCTGGGACTCAAACCTCATGATATTTATGAGTTGCGCAAGTTTGAACGCTCCAATCAGAATTCCTGCGTAAGCCAAAAGCCTATTTGCAAACTCGGCGACAAGGTGAGTACCGGCGATGTTTTGGCAGACGGTACTTCAACCGACAGGGGCGAACTTGCTCTCGGCAAAAACATTCGCGTTGCCTTCCTGCCCTGGCAAGGCTATAATTACGAAGATGCCATAATAATTTCCGAAGAACTGGCGATTAAGGATACCTTTACCTCTATCCACATAGAGGAATTTGAAATTGAAGTTAGAGAAACAAAGCGCGGCAAGGAAGAAACAACAAGGGATGTTCCCAATGTAAGTGAAAAAGACCGCCGCCTGCTGGACGAAGAAGGAGTTGTTCGCATTGGGATGGAAGTTCATCCCGGCGATATTCTTGTAGGGAAGGTTACGCCAAAGGGCGAATCCGAACTCACCCCCGAAGAAAAACTGCTCCGCGCAATATTCGGCGCAAAATCCGGCGATGTTAGCGATTCTTCGCTTAGAGTTCCGAGCGGAATAAAGGGCATTGTGATAGATACCCATGTATTCCAGCGCAGGGAAAGCCGCGGAAACTCAAAGGAAGACGAGCAAAAACTCCGCGAAGAACTTGCCGCCAGAATCCGGGCAATAGCAACGGAATTTGCGGAACAGGCAAAACAGATAGAAGAAGCCCGCAAACCGGAACTTGCCCGCTTGCTTTTGGGCAAAACCAGNGGCGANGTTCGCAACGGCATAACAAACGAAATTATGATTGCCGCCGGGAAACAATGGACTCAGGAACTCCTGAACAAAACCGATTTCTCGCATATCTCTTCCGCTTCCGTATTCTGCGACGACCAGAAAATCCAGGAAGAAGCATCCNTGCTGCTGAACATAACGAATCGCCGCATAGCGGAACAGAACGACTTGAANGAAAAGGAGATAGACAAGGTAAACAAGGGCGATGAATTAAAACCGGGAGTGTTCAAGGTCATTAAGGTTTACATAGCCAAAAAACGCCGCCTTTCCATAGGCGATAAAATGGCAGGCCGCCACGGAAACAAGGGCGTTGTAGCCAAGATAGTATCCGTTGAAGATATGCCCTTTACCGAAGACGGAAAGCCGGTTCAGATACTTTTGAATCCGCTGGGTGTTCCTTCCCGCATGAATGTGGGGCAGGTTTTGGAAGTGCATTTGGGCTGGGCCGCCACTGCGCTGGGCCTGCACGTAGAAACACCCGTGTTCAACGGAGTTTCCTTTGGCAACATAGAAAGCGAACTCAAAAAGGCCTATATTAAAAATCCCGTTGTCAAGGTTTCCGAAACTTTCTGGACGGATGACGAGAAAAAGGAGTTCAGGGACAAACACGGAAAGGATATTCCAAAGGACGGCATAACGGGCAAGGCAACGCTTTACGATGGCCGCACGGGAGAACCTTTCCTGAACGATGTAACAATAGGCACCATGTATATGCTAAAACTCAATCACTTGGTTGAAGACAAAATCCACGCCCGTTCCACAGGCCCTTATGCGCTGGTAACCCAGCAGCCCCTTGGCGGAAAATCGCACTTTGGAGGCCAGAGGTTTGGAGAAATGGAAGTTTGGGCTTTGGAAGCCTACGGCGCGGCATACACATTGCAGGAATTATTGACCGTTAAATCCGATGACATTAACGGCAGAAACAGAATTTACGATGCTATAGTTAAAGGTGAAAATCCGCCTGCTCCCGGTACGCCGGAGAGCTTCCGGGTTTTGGTGCGCGAGTTCCGTTCCCTTGGTTTGGACATTAAAGTCTCGGAGGCAGACAATGTTTGAAGAATTCAACGATTCCACGAAAAGCGTAGCTGAAATTTCCATTCAGCTGGCAAATCCCGACACCATTCGCGATTGGTCTTACGGCGAAGTTACCAAGCCGGAAACGATGAATTACAGGTCTTTTAAGCCGGAAAAGGACGGCTTGTTCTGCGAAAAGATTTTTGGCCCCTACAAAAACTGGGAATGTAATTGCGGCAAGTATAAGAGGCAGCGCTTNAGGGGCGTTGTATGCGACAAGTGCGGAGTTGAAGTCACAACTTCCAAGGTTCGCCGTGAACGCATGGGCCATATAGAACTGCTCATTCCGGTAGTTCATATCTGGTTTTTCAAGAATCAGCCATGCATAATAGGAAATTTGCTTGGAGTTTCCGCCAAGGATCTGGAAAGGGTTATATATTACGAACAGTATATAGTCATAGATCCCGGCAATTCCAAATTCAAAAAGAATCAGATAATATCCAGCGACGACTACGAAGACGCCAAAAAGGAAAGCATAAATCTTCAGGCCGAAATGGGTGCCATAGCAGTTAAAAGGGTTTTGGCAAACCTGAAACTTGACGAACTTTCCGAGGAACTCTCCTTGCAGGTAGAGGAAAGCGGCTCAAAGAGCATAAAGGCGGAAGCGTTGAAAAGGCTGAAGTTTGTCGAGGCGTTCAAGAATTCCCCCAACAAGCCCGAATGGATGGTTCTGGATGTTCTTCCCGTTATTCCTCCCGATTTGCGCCCCCTGGTGCAGCTTGACGGCGGCCGTTTTGCAACATCAGACTTGAACGAATTTTACCGCAGGGTTATAAACCGCAACAACCGCCTCAGAAAACTGATTGATGCGCGTGCCCCGGACATAATTTTGCGCAACGAAAAGAGAATGTTGCAGGAAGCCGTGGACAATCTCTTTGACAGCGATCCAAAGGCAAAAAAGAAAGACAAGATGAAATCCCTGTCCGAACTTTTAAAAGGCAAGCAGGGACGTTTCCGCACAAACCTTCTGGGTAAACGCGTGGATTATTCAGGCCGTTCCGTTATAGTTGTCGGGCCGGAACTGAAAATGCACGAATGCGGTTTGCCTAAAAAAATGGCGCTGGAACTTTACAAGCCCTTTATAGTTCGCAAAATCATGGGCGAAGAAGGCCTGGCAAATACTGTTCGCCACGCAAAAAAAATCATTGACTCCGAAGATCCAAAGGTATGGGATATTGTTGAGCCTATTATCAAGGACCATCCCGTTATGCTGAACCGTGCGCCTACACTGCACCGCTTGGGCATACAGGCTTTTTACCCTAAACTGATTGAAGGTTCGGCTATACGCCTGCACCCCCTTGTTTGCGCCGCATTTAACGCGGACTTTGACGGTGACCAGATGGCGGTGCATTTGCCGCTTTCCTTTGAAGCACAGCTTGAATGCAGAGTTCTCATGCTCTCTTCAAACAATATTCTGCACCCGGCCTCCGGGCAGCCTATTGCCGTTCCTTCTCAAGACATAGTTCTTGGCCTTTATTACCTTTCCAAGCCACGCCCAAAAGTCAAGGGCGAGGGAATGGCTTTTGGAAGCGACCAGGAAGTTATACAGGCCTACGAAAACGGAGTTGCCGATTTGAATGCGGCAATATCGCTTCGCTTGCGCAAGGGCCGCAAACTTTACCGCGGCGCTCTGGACTACGATACAAAATGCGAAAACGAAGCCGGCGAAGAGGTTTTGGCAAAGGCAGGCGTAAAAGTGGAATTCCTTACATTAAAGGAAAACAGCCGCATTAAAACCTCGGTTGGAAGGGTTATTTTAAATCAGGCAATTCCAAACATTCTCGGTTATACGGACGATACATTCTCCAAAAAGGTGATAGCAAAATCCGTTGACGATTTATATCGCAGAAGCGGCAACTTCATAACCGTGGATTATCTGGATTCCCTAAAGGATCTCGGATACAGATGGGCATCCAAAGCCGGTTCTTCCGTGGCAATAGCCGAAATGGTTATTCCTGCCGAAAAGCAAACCCTGCTTGACGAAGCCACCAAAAAGGCAAATGAAATCAGAGACCTGTACGATCAGGGCGCAGTTACGGACGGCGAGCGTTACAATCAGATAATTGACTTGTGGTCCCGCACAACAAGCGATGTTGCCATCAAGCAATGGGAACTGCTATCCGGCGATAGAGACGGTTTTAATCCCCTGTTCATGATGGCGGATTCCGGCGCGCGCGGTTCAAGGGAGCAAATCAAGCAGCTTTCCGGAATGCGCGGCCTTATGCAAAAGCCAACCAGAAAAATCGGCGAACACGAAGTTATAGAGAATCCCATAACAAGCTGTTTCCGCGAAGGCTTAAACTCCTTGGAATACTTTATTTCAACGCACGGAGCGCGTAAAGGCCTTTCCGATACCGCCCTTAAAACCGCCGATGCGGGTTACCTTACCCGCCGTTTGGTGGATGTCGCGCAAAATCTTGTTATCACCGAAGAAGATTGCTGCGAGATCAGGATTATTCCCGAGCGCGTATCCATTGAGCATTACGAAGGCATAAAGGATACTTCCGAAGGTCTCAGTCTGTTTGCCAGAAGATTAAAAGGTTATGTTGCGGCAAAGGACATTTCAAAGCCCGGCTCGGAAGAAATTCTTGTAAAAAGCGGCGAGGAACTTGAAAAGGAAGTATTGCGCAAGCTGATGTTCATAGATTTGAAATTCATTGAGGCAATTAACTATGAACAGCTCAGCAAAAAAATGCTGGGAGCAACCCTGGAAAAGCCAGTTCACGGAGAAGACGGCAAAACCATTGTCTCTGCCGGTTCCGTAATAACCAATTCAAAGTTAAGGGATATGATGCAGGTTGGCGTCAAGTCACCCATACATCTCGTTGTTAAGGGCATTGTCCGTTCTGCTTCCAAAGACGGCGACAATATTGTTCAAAGTCTTGGCGAGCGTATTCTGGGACGCTTATCCCTTAAAGAGATAAGGCATCCTGTAAACGACGACTTGCTTGTTCCCAAAGGTGAAATGATAGAGGAAAAGCATATTCCCAAAATCATGGATGCCGGCATAGAAGAAGTTGCCGTGCGTTCCGTGCTAACCTGCAATTCACCGCTTGGAGTCTGTGCAAAGTGCTACGGCAGAATGTTAGCTTCCGGCCGTCTGGTTGACCTTGGTGAGGCGGTTGGAGTTTTGGCAGCCCAGTCCATTGGCGAACCTGGTACGCAGTTGACGCTCCGCACATTCCACATAGGCGGTGCATCCAGCCGCATAACGGTTGACAACAACAAAAAAGCCCCCAGCGACGGCAAAATTTCTCTTGAAAGCAGCGACGAGATAGAATACAAGGGTTCTCAAATAGAGATAAGCCGTATGGCAGAGCTTGTGTTCATAGATAAGAACGGCATAAACCGCGGTCGCTGGCAAATTCCCTACGGAGCAACGCTCAAGGTCAAAAACGGCGAGCAGGTTAAAAAGGGTGATATGCTCTTTGAGTGGGATCCCTATAACAGCCCTATTATAAGCACCGTTCCGGGTAAAATCCAGCTTCTGGACTTTGTTGAAAAAACAACCTACATGTCGGAGGTTGACGAAACAACCGGCATAGATACATGGACAATCATCAACGATAAAAGAGGCCGCAAGCGCGCATCCGTAAATGTNATGCANAACGGCGAGCGTGTTGGCCANTTCTTTTTGCCTAACGCTGCATTCTTAACCGTTCACGACGGCGATACCATTATCAGCGGCCAAACAATAGCAAAGCTGCCCCGTGCCGTTGGAAAAACAAAGGACATCACCGGCGGTTTGCCGAGAGTTGCCGAACTGTTTGAGGCCCGCGAGCCAAAGAACCCTGCGGTGCTTGCTCCTATTGACGGCATTGTTGTCTTTGGTTCCGAAAAGAGTTCCGGGCAAACAGTGATAATTAAGAGCGGAGACAATACCGAAGAAGAACTTGTAGTTCCGCACGGAAAGCATCTCTCCGTTCACGAAGGCGACAGAGTTCGCAAGGGCCATGCAATAGCCGAAGGCTCCGTAAGCCTAACGGATATTCTTAACATTCTGGGCGAGGAGGAACTGCAAAGGCATTTGATAGACGAAATACAATCGGTTTACCGTTTGCAGGCAGTTACCATTTCCGACAAGCACATAGAGTGCATAGTTCGCCAGATGATGAGAAAGGTAGCCATAACAGACCCCGGCGAATCCAAATTCCTGGCCGGCGAGGATGTTTCCAGAGTTGAACTTCGCATGGAGAACAGCAGGCTGCAGGAAGAGGGCAAGGCGATTACCAAAACCGCCCCCTTGCTTCTGGGCATAACAAAAGCCGCCCTTGCCATGGACAGCTTTATAGCCGCCGCATCCTTCCAGGAAACCACAAAGGTGCTCACCAAAGCCACCATAGCAGGTTCCAAGGACAAGCTGCTTGGCCTAAAGGAAAATGTCATTATGGGCCGTTTAATACCCTCCGGCACGGGAGCCTTGCACCTGCGGAACCTTGAGATAAAGGATTCCGATGTAAAGGACGAGTCGCTGGGGGAGCAAGTTCGCAACCAGTCCGTTCCGGACGAAGATTTTGAGGAAGATTATGATATTGAGTAAAACCTTGCAGGCTTCCGCAAAAAAAACTAAATTAACCTGCATCTAGGAGAATCCAGAGTGCCTACAATTCAACAGCTAGTGCGCCTTGGCCGTAAAAAGGTCAAAAACCGCACAACAGCCCCAGCGCTTAAAGCCTGCCCGCAAAAACGCGGCGTTTGCAGCCGTGTTTACACCACAACGCCCAAAAAGCCCAATTCCGCCCTGCGCAAGATTGCCCGCGTGCGCCTGAGCAACAAGATGGAAGTCACGGCTTACATACCGGGCGAAGGCCATAACCTGCAAGAACATTCCATTGTGCTGATCCGAGGCGGTCGTGTTAAGGATGTGCCGGGTGTTCGCTATCACATAATCCGCGGCGCATTGGATACCCAAGCCGTGAATGGCCGCAAGCAGGCCCGTTCCCGCTACGGCGTTAAAAAGAAAGCCGCAGCAGCACCGGTAAAGGGCGGAAAGAAATAGGAGAAAAAAATGTCCAGAAGAAGAAAATCCATTCATCGTTCTATTTTGCCGGATCCCCGTTTCCATTCCACGTTGGTTACGGAGCTGGTTGGCGTGGTTCTCAAGGCCGGTAAAAAGACAATTGCCGAGCGCATTGTATATACCGCGCTTGAAGAGATGAGCAAAAAAATTCCGGGTTCGGAATCCGTTATGGAAAAGTTTGACCAGTGCCTTGAAAACATCAAGCCGCACGTAGAGGTTAAAACCCGCAGAGTTGGCGGAGCTAACTATCAGGTTCCCATTGAGGTTGCTCCCGAACGTGCCAAGGCCCTTGCGCTTCGCTGGCTTTTGACGGCGGCTCGCAAAAGGAACGAGCAGAACATGGCCCTGCGTTTGGCTGCCGAACTTGTTGCCGCAAAGAACAACGATGGCGGTGCGGTCCGTAAAAAAATAGATACGCATAAAATGGCAGAAGCAAACAAGGCGTTTGCTCATTTCAGGTGGTAATATGTCTCGCGTAGTTCGCCATCCTGAGAGAACGCTTTGGGTAACTTCCTACGTCCCGGAGGCTATTCGTGGTTTATTCACCACCCTCAGGCATTTTTTGCGCGGGCTTTTTAAATACGAAACNCTGCCTACCATCCCTTACCCAACAATAAAACCTGCAATTCCAAAGGATTACCGGGGCAAGCATTATATGCTTAAAAGNGCGGACGGTTCTCCCCGCTGNGTTGCCTGCGGAATGTGCGTAGCGGCTTGCCCGGCACGCTGCATCAAGGTAGAGGCCGGCGAATCGCCAAACGGCTTTATTGAAAAAAGAGCGGTTCGCTTTGAGATAGACCATCTGGCCTGCGTGTTCTGCGGCCTTTGCGTTGAAGCCTGCCCGGTTAACGCCATAAAAATGGATTCCGGTGAAATCTCCTTTGTTCACGACAGCCGTAAGAAGTTTTTGGCGAAATATTACTAACTTATTAGTGAATGTTCCTTTCTTCAATGTTTTTTCGATTATTTGCCCCTAAATATACGGGAGAAAGGGACGGTTTTGTAGATAAAAGCCCGGAACATATTTTGGTCAACAACAAAAGTTCGTTCAGGCAAATGCTGGGTATTCTGTCGCAGGCGGATTCCTGCGTTATGGATACCGAGGCCGATTCCATGTATCACTATCAGGAAAAACTCAGCCTGATTCAGATAAGCGTCGGGAAATACCACTGGCTTTTGGACCCGCTCTGCGGGCTTAATATAAAGCCTCTATGGGAATGCAAGGCGCTAAGGCGAATAACCTTTCATGCCTGCGACTACGACCTGCGGCTGCTTGCGATGTTCCATAAGTTTTATCCAGAACATATTTACGATACTTCCATAGCCGCAAAACTTCTGGGCGAAAAGCAAACGGGCCTGGCTGCGCTGGTTGAAAAATATTTCGGGATAAGGCTGGACAAGGAAAATCAAAGGGCAGACTGGACAAAAAGGCCGCTCTCGCCAGAGATGTGCCGCTACGCGGTGCTTGACACGATTTACCTTGATGCCATTAAGGAACTTCAATGCGAAAAACTGAACGAGCTTGGGCGCATGGAATGGCTGCGGGAATCCTGCGAGACCCTGCTCAGGAATTCAAGAAAAAATCAATATGAATTTTTGGAAAATACACAAAAGGATAACTGGAGATTAAAAGGTTCAAATGCCTTTAAGCCCCTGGAGTTGCAGCTTTTGAGAGCGGCCTGGCACTGGCGCGACAAGGAAGCCAAAAGAAGAGACTGCGCTTCCTACAGGGTTTTGAATCCCTACCTGATGCTCAATATGGTTAAGGCCGCCGCAAAATCCAAGGGAAAAATAAGCGAGCATAATCTGCCTAAAATGCCAAGGAATATAAAAGGCCCCCTGCTCCAGTCCTTTTTAAAAATGCTGAACGAAGCGGCCTGCGCTCCATCAAGCGAATTTCCCATGCCGGCTATTCGCAAATCCACTCCGCGCACAGCCATAAACGAGGATTTAAGGGAAAAACTGCGGGAACTCAGAAACGAAAAGGCTGCGCAACTCAAAATGGATTCCGGGCTTTTGGCAAAGCAAAGCCAGTTGAACATGCTTGCGGATACCCTGATAGGAAATTGGGAAGAAAAATTCAAACTCGCCGAATTTATGAACTGGCAGCGTGAAATTTGGGAAGAGCTTGTTCCCAGGGCAACCTTGCCAAAAACTCCAAGTGAATACAGAAACTGGGCAAAGGAGAGAATCCTTGCCATGAGTGCGGAGAGCAAGGCATGGGAGTCGGAAAAATTGCTTTCCGAACTTTCAAATCACCCTGTTTTGGAGAGCGGTTATATAGCGGCATTTTATCCTACCGGGATTGAACCTCAAATTATTCCCTTCCTGAAAAGGCTTTCGGATGAAGGTCGGCTTCTTTTGCCAAGGGTGCTGGATAAAAAGAATATGGAATTTGTTTTGGTACAGAGTATTGAAAAGGATTTGCAGGCGGGTATTTTTGGAATAATGGAACCGAGAGCAGACCTGCCTGCATTTGGCGGCGCACCCTCTGCCTTCATGGTTCCGGGCGTTGTTTTTGGCAAGGACGGTAGCCGGATGGGGCACGGAACGGGCTACTACGATCGCTTTTTGGTTTCCTGCAAGGGCATACCGCGCATAGGAGTGGCATATTCCGTTCAAATAAGAAGTTCCATCCCCCAGAGCGCAACAGACGCAAGAATGGACGAGGTGATATGGGTAAAAAATTAATCTATATTATTTGTCATGAGCAAACCCTATCTTTTTCTCGCTTTCGCTGCTTTTGCGGTTTTCGCCTGTTCGGACGATAAAGACCCTACACATCAGGATCACTGTAAAACGCCTAAAACAAAGGAATGTCTTGTTGGAAACTGGCGTCTTAATGAGATAAGGGATCAATTTGATGCAAATAGAGATTGTTCTTGGAGTGGTTCTTTAACATTAGAATCAAATGGAGACTATTCCTTTGCTGGCGACTATAATACCGGTGGAACATGGAATTTAAACGGGGATAGAATTGAAATAAATTGTATAGTAGGGGATTGTAACTCTGAAATACCATCCGAACCGCCGGAATTTGCCGTCAAGAACAACGGCGATATATTAGAGGTAACTCCTCCCAGCAACGGCAATGCTTACTTTTCCGGATGTCATCTGAGAAACAGTCAAAGTAAACTGACGGAAGTATTCCGTTGGCAAGGCAACTAAATCCGCACATTCAGCTCAGGCGGCAACGGGAATTTTGTCATTTCCCTTACCGTTTGCTCTTCCTTGATTTCATCAAGGTTAAAATGCTCCTTTAGCCATTTTATGATTTCCAGAACAAGGTACTCCGGCGCGCTTGCACCGCTGGATATTCCGATGGAATTTATGCCCGCAAACATTTTTTTGTTTAAATCCTTCACGGAATCTATCAATATGCTTTTAACATTCTGTTCTTCCCCAAGCTCCCTGAGGCGGTTTGAATTGCTTGAGTTTTTGGAACCCACTATCAAAAGCAAATCCACTTCCTTGCATATTGAACGGACTGCGTTTTGCCTGTTGTTGGTTGCATAGCAAACATTCCCGGTTCTTGAACCTTGTATGCCAGGGTATCTTTCCCTTAAGGCGGAGATTATGTCTGCGGTTTCTTCGGTAGAAAGAGTGGTTTGGGTCAGGTAGGCAATGTCTTTTTCAATGGCAGGCAATTTTTGAACATCGGTTACGGAACTTATAAGATGCATCCTGCCGTGCGGAAGCTGCCCCAGAGTGCCGTCAATTTCCGCGTGGCCCCGATGACCTATCAAAACTATGAAACATTTCGACTTCGCATATCTTATGGCGCTCTTATGCACCGATTTCACAATGGGGCAGGTTGCATCTATAACCTTGAGGTGCAGCTTTTTTGCGCTCTCGTAAATATCCTTGCTCACCCCGTGCGCGGAAAATATAACAACCGCCCCTGCCGGCACCTCGGATAAATTATCAACAAAAATTGCTCCGGTTTTTCGCAGATTGTCCACCACAAAGCGGTTATGCACAATCTCGTGCCGGACATAGACAGGTTTTCCGAATTTCTCTATGGATTTCTCAACCATCAGGATGGCACGTTCAACGCCGGCGCAAAAACCCCTTGGCGTTGCCAGAATGCATTTCATTTGGGAACCACAAAATCCGTTGCCAGCTTGGCAAAGGAATAAAAATTCCCCGCCCGCCCGAACTTTATCATTCTCTGATTGTTTGGCATTTCGTAGTCTTCGTCCTGTTCAAGCATGAGAACCTTTATATTGCTCAAATTCAAGAACAAATGGGAATGCAGCGAGTTAAGGGTTATTATGGCAGGGTATTGCCTTAGCACGCTGAATATGGATTCCGAGTGGAGAAAAACCGGGTTGCTTCGCATATCCAGTTCTTCCATAACCTTATAATACGGCTCAAACTGCTTGTTTGTTGCGGCGATGGTTATCAAGCGCCACCGGGGCTGGAAGGCCTTGGATATGGAAAAAACCTCGCTTTCCTGCCAGGGTTCGCCGCTAATGGGCGGCTCAAGATTCAACAGCAGGGTATTTGATGTGGAGAGCCTTGAGGCAAAGTCCTGCCTTTCGTTTTTTTGCGTGGCCTGGATGCTTTCCTTTTGNGCCTTTTCGGAATTTATGGAGAATGTTTTGTAGAGAAAATTCCGGTTTGCATAAATGCTCTCGCTGTTTGAGGAGTTTTTAAGGGTTATGTTTAAAAAGGGAAATTCCTGTTTTATGCCCAGACGGTAAGGTGCCTGAGTTATCCTTGCCAGGTAGAGATAGGGNAGGGTTGTGTTATCCTGCAAAAAGAGGCATAAGTCCCATTTTTGTTCCCGTATCCTTTTTTCCATCTCAAAAAAGTCGTCTTCTCCGTAGAGCATTGTTTCGCCGTGGTAAAAAAGGGATACCCATTCCAAACCCATGGCTCTTAAAATATAGCGGTTGNTTTCGTCCGTGACGATTAAAAAGTCGTCCTGGCTCCGTTTTTCCGCAAGTGCCATTGCAAAGGGCAAAAAAACGAAGAACTTATCCTGCTCCAGAGGCAGGAATACAATAGCCTTTTTGCAGTCCGAAATGTNAGGTTTATACTGAAACATCTCGCTTTTGCCGCCGCTCCTTTTTTCAAACCAATGCCTTAACTGTTCCGCTGAAAGGAAGCGCATGAGAAACCAACGAAATTTTTTAGCAAAAGGCAATGGGGACATCGTTTCAGGAATATAGAAAATTTCTAGATTGTGTTCGCTATGTCCTCTACTCTTTTTACCAGACTTTGCGTCTTGTTCATAACGGCCATGCTTGTAAGCAATATAATTGCGGCCAAGATGATTAGCCTGGGGCCTCTGATTGTTCCGGCGGCGGTGCTTGTGTTTCCCATAACCTACATTTTATCCGATGTTTTCAGCGAGGTTTACGGCTACAGGGCGAGCCGCATAACCGCNTGGTATGCCTTTGGNGCAAACCTTCTGATGGTGGTATTCTTCAAGCTGGCTATTCTTTTGCCGGGGGCGCCTTTTTGGAGCGAAGAAGCGCAAAAGGCCTTTGAAGCGACCCTTGGCGGAACATGGAGGATTTTGATTGCGAGCCTTACGGCTTANATGGCAGGCGANTTTATAAATGATGTTATATTCAAGAAAATGAAGGAAAAACAGGGNNAAAAGCGTTTTGGGGTGCGGGCAATCCTTTCTTCCATGGTGGGCAACGCTGTGGATAGCTTTGTGTTCATNACAATAGCCTTTTGGGGAACCCCGCTGTTCTCCTACGCGGTTATTCCCTCGCAGTGGGGCATTAAAATCCTCTATGAGATTGTTTTTTTGCCGGTTACGATTCTGGTGGTGAAGAAACTCAGGGAAAAAGAAGGGAAAAATTAGGAAAAAGGTGCGGATTTTACACCTTTTTCCCAAGAATTTATGTATATTTATACACATGATTCGCGATTTTATGAAAAAGTTGCTGAAATTTCTACATTCCCCTTATGTCAGACAAGTCATGGCTTAGCCTATCAATTGACGGACTTAGCGGCAATCCTGCGGTTTTGTCCTTTGATTTGAACGAGGGTATTCTTGGCGATGACTTTCTTGTGGTCAGCTTTCTAGCCCAAAGCCGCCTTCCTGATTCTCTGATTGGCATGGACGCAAGTTTTTCCTTTGAGTTTGGGGGCAAAAAGGAGTTTTTCAACGGGGTTGTGGTCGGTTTTTTTGTAAAAAATCCGTATCCCGATAAAACCATGCCTGCAGCCGTGAAAATAAAAACATTCAGACATCTCATAGACAAGGAAAAGAAAAGCGCGGTCTATTGCAACAGCGGGATAGAGGAAATCTCCACCCTTATTTTCAGCAAAGCCAAAATTCTGTTCGCCAAGCACAGGTTCAACTCCTACCACGAAGCTAATTTCAAGATGCAATACAACGAAAGCGATTTATCCTTTTTGCACCGTCTTTTCGAGGACAGCGGCGTAATTGAGTTCATGAGTCACCATGAAAGCATTAGCGAACTTATAATCAGTGACGGTTGTGATGATTTCCCGTCCTGCAGCCCTGTTTTTGTTGACAGCAGCCTTGAAAACTCCAAGGAAGGCATCTTTTTTTATGCTCACGGACATTTTCCCGTTCGCTCTGGCATGTCGTTTGACTTTTCCGGTGAAACATTTGTTGCGTATTCAGCCTACCACACAGGCAGCCAGGCGGCAGCATTTGGGATAAAAGACAAGGAAGAAGGCTATTCCTGCCATATTGCCGCTCTTCCCAAGCGTATGCT
>JGI24698J34947_10000397_pt1 | contig 19762 bp, 16 predicted proteins | sample TergutMp193P3_FD_34947 | JGI IMG/M metagenome (IMG submission 34947) | reverse complement strand
CAAAAATACAGCTAATTACACAAACAGACATAACTAATAATCTTATATATTTATTTTGAAGATTTATTCTTAATAGTATTAAAAAGATCCTTAAAATTATTTATTGTAAGTTTCATAATAATTCTGCGTTTACTTTCAGGCGGAAATAATCTATCTACAAACGTGAATATTCTTGAAACAATTTTCCATGACCTGGAAGTAATTATTTTATTGATTTCATCATTAAGCCTGTCTATATTGTATTTTAGTTGGCGTTCACTGATTATAAGCTGCTCTATATGCCCTGTCTTTTTTTGCAGTTCTCCATTTATGTAACGCTCATTTTCAATTAACTGCGTTATATGCAATTCCCTGTTATTTATTTCTCCATTCAAATAACGTACATTTTCAATTATCGGAACAATTTTGCCTGATATTGCATAATTTTCCTTTATGNATTTTTTTAATTTAATTAAATCATAATTATTATCCGTATTAATTTTATAATCACCATATATCCTGTCGTATTCACTACACATATTATCTATATTTTTTACATTGTAATTTGAAACAGATTTTGTAACAGAACGGTATAATTCACTATCAGAAAATATTTCCTTTATTTTATTATATATTTCAGGAATATCAGTACCGTTTTTAATTAACCAACCTAGATTATTTTTTCTTACTCTTTGTCCTACTGCCCCCATATCAATTGCAAGTACTGGAATATTGACTGATACACTTTCTGATAAAGTATAACAAAAAACTTCCGGCCAAATAGAAAATATACAGACAAGTTTAATTTTATTATTAATTAGCAAACTGTCAATATCCTTCCTGTCATATTCACCATGATTAACAAAATGCCTATATTTCATCCGGATAATACTGGAATCCATATATCCAAACAAATGGAAGAACACATTATCATAAAAATGTTTTGAATAATCAATCAAGTTTTCTATTATTTCCTTTCCTTTAATAACAGTTATAAAGCCTATAAAAGCAACATGGTATTCATTATCTGTATCAATATCCAATTCCTTTTTTTCACAATAAACATCTATTCCATGTTCAATAACATCAATATTTATATTTTTATAATTTTGAAGTATTTCATTTTCTGTGGCTTCCGAGGGTGCAATTATTTTATCAACCGTAGAAAACAATAAGCCCCATATTTTTCTCCATGTCGCAATGTTGTTTATTCCCTTAATATTATAGTTTAAATTTTCATATGACTTTATACAAAGATCGCATTCCTTATTATCCTGAGTTCCACAATATTCATTTTTGTAATTGATCTTATTGATTCGTGGACAAACAGAAAAATAATCGTGTAATGAAAGAATAATCTTTACTTTTCTTTTTTTTACTATATCAATTATATCAAAATAATGACCAATCATATGATGAATATGAATAATTTCAATTTTAAATAATTCTGTTATCTCATCAAGCATCCTTGAATAATCCGAATTGAAATAACTATTGATGTAATATTGTGATGCAGCCGAAAATATTTCCATTGAGTCATTCCCTGTCTCCCAATAACTACATAAGCGATACATTCCATCAAATGGAGCAAGTACATGAAAATTGTACCTGTATTTTAATTTCCTGATTATATCAAATGCGTGTAAAGAAGTACCTCCTATTGTTTTATAATTTCCCGGTGTTGATTCCCAGAGATGTATTATAAACAGAACATTGCTTTTACCATTGTTGACGCAGAGATTATAACAAATGTTTTTATTTATATAATTAGCCGGATTATGAAGTTGCCATTTTTCCGCATTACATTTATTATAATAATCCTTTTTTTCCTTTACATTTATTTCTTTTTCATCAGTTTGCCGATAATAATCCGCGAATTCCTGTGATTCTTCATTGTTAATAAAAACATCATCACATAAAATATGCCGGAACCCATAATCCAGGCAACGATAAAAAAAATTGCTGATCTCGTAATGACTCTCTTTGAAAGAATTATCATCATAGAAAGCAACCTCATCCAATGCTTCCCTTTTTATATATAAGCAAAATAATATACCTGATGGAATATCAACATAATCACTATATGATATATCGTCTAAAAATAATTGGTATTTTTCCAAATCATAGCCAACAGGAATATCACTTGCCTTATTATATGCCGGTACGGAAACAATTCCTGCATCGTTTGACAATGGTGTGACTGTTGCAACCCTTTCCTTGCTGTAGGCGCACCTTTGCATCTTGATAAGCCAATCTTCTGTAACCTCAGTAAAGGGATCTAACAAAATTATATCACTATCAGATAACATTATCCCAATATTTACTGTTTTTGCAAATCCCAGATTACATTCATTTTTTATGAAGATAATATTTTTGCTTTTTTGGGAAACGAAGTCTTCAACAAAAGGAGTGACCCTTTCATCATCACTGTTATCATTGATTATTATTAACCTGTTATTCTGTAAATCCGTATGAATCAATACAGACTCCAGGCATTTACCCAAATACTTAAACGCATTAAATACAGGAATTATAATATCGCAATTTCTCATCGATAAAAATCCGCATAGGCATCACAAACCTCTTTGGCGTTGCCAATCATTACCGTTTCTCCATGGCGCAGCCACAGGGCTTTTTCGCATAAACTTTCAACCATTGAGCTATCATGGGAAACAAGAAGCAGTGTCGTGCCATGTTCAAGCATTTCATGTATCCTGTTCACACATTTTCGCTGAAATGCAGCGTCCCCAACGGAAAGAACTTCATCCACAATAAGAATATCAGGCTCTACCACGGTAGCCAACGCAAAAGCCATACGGGCCTGCATACCTGTAGAATAATTTTTAATGGGCATATCAAGAAAATCCGCAAGCTCAGAAAATGCGACAATCTTGCCATAATGCTCCTGCATGAAAGCCCTGCTATACCCAAGCAGGGCGCCCTGCAGGTAAATATTTTCCCCTGCGGTTAATTCAGGATCAAAGCCCGCTCCCAGTTCCAGCATTGGGGATATCGAGCCGCTTATATTCACAGAGCCTGTATCCGGGGCAATAATGTTGCATATAAGCTTTAGCAAAGTCGATTTCCCTGAACCATTACTGCCCACTATCCCCCAGGATTCACCCTTTTTTACTTCAAAATCAATATTTTTTATCGCCAGAAATTCCTTGAAGTGCAGTTGTCTTTTTACGAACTTTACAAAGTATTCTTTGATATTATCAATTTTTTCCGAGGCAATATTGAAACGTACCGTTGCGTTTTCCACAAGAATAACAGTTGGTTTCAAAAATTGCCCCTAAATATAAAGTATGAATTTATTTTTGCTGTAAGAAAAACAGACAAGCCCCACTAGCAGCACCAATCCGGCGGCGACCGCTCCACGAAACGCCAGATCAAGACTGCCCATATTGGGACCGCCGATAGTAAAATTACGGAACATAGTTATATAGAAATACATGGGGTTATAATGCGAAACAGCGAAGTAAAGGTAATCCGGCAGGATGTCTGCGGGATAAAATAGTGCGGAAAGAAACTGCCATGCAGTAATAACAACACTCCAGATGTATTGAATATCCCGGAAGAAAACGGTAGCCTGGGCAAGAAACAGCCCAACGCCAATACAAAAAATATAAAGCTCCACAATAGGGATGAGAATTAAAGCAAAACGCCATGAAACAGGGGTCCGGGTAGCAAAAAGCATTATGATAAGTGCGCCAAGGGAAAAAAGAAAAATTACCAATTCGCTGGTTACCGTGGTCAGGGTAAAAATATACTTGGGAACATAAATTTTTTTTAGAAGCCCGGTGTTTCCTATTACCGAGGTAAGGGAACGCGAAGTTGATCCGGACATAAAAGAAAAAAGCGTGCTTCCGATAAGTACATAAATGGGGAATTGCGGAATTCCCTGCGCAAAGAGACTGGAGAAAACAATGCTTAAAACAACCATATTAAGGAAGGGATTGAGTATGCTCCAAATGTAACCCAAAAAACTCCTGCGGTATTTAAGCTTGATATCGCGCGAAACAAGCTGAAAAAAGAGTTCCCTGTATTTAAGGAACGTGTGTAAACGGGTAACAGCTTTTTTTATAATATTCATGAAAATAAAGCTGTTTATTCAGCCTACTATCGTATAATAGCCCAGAGGGCAAGAGAGCTGGATAAAAGTCCAAGAACAGCGCTTATAACCGGGGCATACATATTAAAGTAATACAGGGGATGGTTGGTATTGGCGGTAATGACCGTTTCCGGGGTAATCTGGTCAGTCTTTTTCATCAGCTTTCCGTTAACGTCATTAATTGTGACGGATTTGGCTGTATTCCGCCCTGGCGCAAATCCACCGGCAAGCCCGATATAATATTCCCAGTCACGGTCAGGTATATACGGATACCTGCCGGGAATTAAGACCGCGCCTGCCAGCGTAACAAAATACTGTGTGAAGGGAATAACAAGGATATCATTTTCCTCTACCGGAACATTGTCGTGATAGGAAGTATCATAAAGTATGGGGTTCAGATTGATTGGAATACGCCTGGTATCCCGCAAAATATAAGCGTTCTGGGTATCCGATTCCATGGTAAACCAGTTGATATTTTTGCGAATCAGGGAGGCATAGGTTTCGCCATGGGTAAATTGAACCATCAGGCGGTTGGACGAGCCAAGGGTCATCGACTCATCCAGTATTACCGCGCCTTCCACAAACATGACAGGCCTCAATTGAACAATTGACGGAACATAAATTACATCAAAATCCTCGAGCAAATAGTTATATGCCAAATCATTTTCGGTCAGGAATATTTTATTGCCAGTAGTAACATCACTGTTTACTATTCGTCTCAGCTCTATCCTGCCTTTATCGGCTTCATAAGTCAAACCATTCGCGTAATCTTCTATTAGCTCTTTCAGGTTTTCACCTTTCAGTATTTGATAATTCCCCGGTCTCTCAACCGCTCCATCGACAGTCACAACACGGTCAGTCCGGTTAAATATAACGGTGTCGCCTGGCCTGAGATAGGGGTCATTGCTCGTATCACCAAAACGCCGGGCCTTAAAAAGGTCGTATACCCTTGTCTGCCCGTTTGACGATCTGACCGTAACATCGCGAATGGACGCATAATCTGTCAGGTTGCTGCCTGTCAATGCTGAAAGCCTGCATAGGGCCCAAACGGAAACGTCCTGCGCTTCATATACTTCACCAATGACATTAACCGTGAAAACAGCCAGTTGGTTCAGAACCAACTGTACACCGCTTAACGGGAAATTATTGGTAACAATGGTTTCAACCTCGCTTTTTAGTTGCATAAAGGTTTTTCCCGCCCCATTAATGATCCCCAGATTGGAAACGCGAATGCGGTAAGAGCTATCCACGATAATTGTGTAGGAAACATATCCGGAACCGGCAGTATAGGTCAATCCATACACGTCTCCCTGTGTTACCCTGTAATCGGCGCTAGAACGGGCCAGGTTGATATCCGGTGTCTGGCCAAACAGCGAAAACTCAAGACATATACCAAGAATAATAACACCGGAGAGTATGTACCTATTTTTCACTCTTCCTCCTCAATTTGCTCATTGCTTCCGGATCTTTCCTGATATTTGAGAGGCCATTTAAGACAAAGGCCAAAAATACCGCAAAAAACCCTGCAGCAAGGGTAACGAAAATGCACATATTACCGCGAACCGGCCCCGATTTTTTTTCAGGTACTTCCGCCATTTCCAAAATCTGAAAAACCGGTTTTTCACTGGCCATTTCGACATTGAGCAGTACATACTGTACCCTTAGCTGGGCATAAATCTGCCTTTGCGCCGTGAGTTCCATGTCAATCCTGCTTAACTCCGAAGTTATGGCAGGAACACCCAATGAAGAACCGAGAACGACTGAGCGTTCCAGCCTGCGGCTCTCTCCTTCCAGCCTAAGAATCTCCTGAAGGGTATTGGTAATATTCAATTCCAGGTTTTCCTTGGTAATTTTGTTTTTATCAAGACCCAGTTCGTCAAAACGCCTTGCCAGGCATTCGGTAATGATATTGACGGCATCCCTCGCGAAAACAGGATCAATGTGGGTAAAGCTGATGCTAAAAACGCCATTTTTATCATCATATGTCCCTTTTATGGAGTTTTTAATCGCATCACGGGCTGCTGTTCTGGGAGATTCAGCCCCGGATAGTTTATACTTGTTGATGATATCAAGCTCATCTACAACAGAATCAAGCAAGGTATTGGTACCAAGCAGATATATCGCAAATTGACTAAAACTTGTGTTTATCGGTACGTTTACCCCGATAAGGGAAGCCAGGTTCACCATGGTGCTTGAGCCAACCATTGACGAAACACCTGCCCCTGACGATATATTGTCAATTAACATATATGCGCTGGCAGTGTATACATTGGGAAGATAGGATTCCTCTGGCGGCAGTCTGATGGAAATAATGGAATAAATCACCACAGCTATCGCCGCGACCAGTGTAATGGCTATAATCATTATCTTTGCCCGCCAAAGCACGGCAAATAGCTCGATGAGGTCTATCCCGTCATCTTGTTTTGTGGCTTCATCACTCATAACAATCCTTCCGGTATTATTTTACTTTTATGTTCATACTTCGTCAATACGTATTCACAATAGTTCCGTTCTTCCGGATTTCCTTATTTGTTCCACAATGTCTTTCACCCGTTGGGTTTCGCCCTTCCTTACGATGAGAGCCGCTGGGGCCGAACCGTCTCTGCCGGAACGGATTACCACAATAAGGTCTTCAACACCTGCAAGCGCAACTGAAACATCAGAATCAACAAAGCACCTTTCACAACTCCCGTCTGTGTACACTTCCGTACCGGGAAAATGGCTGTCTATAGTGCTATTGGACAACAACCTTGAATATTCATCCCAATCACCCACATCTATCCAGTCAAAACTTGCCTTAACCATTACTGAACAGGAGCACTTCTCTGCAATTGCTTTGTCAAATGAAATATTCTCCGTTTGATTATATGCCCTTTCCAGGCCTGACCAATCCTTCAACACTTTTATGCCTTTTAAGCTTGTGTATGATTTATTTTCAGGTGGATGGAGTTTTTCAAAAGGTCCAATTACTCCTGCATCATGCTGTCGGAATTCTTCAGTAATAAAATTGCAATTGAAGGCGAACATTCCGGAATTCCAAAAGAACCTTTCAGAAGCAGTAAGCTTCTCCGCGGTATCCCTATTGGGCTTTTCAATAAATGCGTCAACAGTCTGAACTCCTTTAGTAAGTTCATTTCCCGCTTTTATATAGCCGTATCCTGTCTTCGGTCTTGAAGGCATAATACCAAATACCACAAGGCGATCTTTCATGGCAAAATCCATGGCTATTTTTGTGTCCGCAATAAAGTTCTCTTCTGGTTTGATAATGTGATCACTTGTAAGCACAAGCATATTATTATTGCCATTATCTGTTTTATTTAAATATGTTACAGCGCAGGCAATTGCCGGAGCTGAATTTTTTGCTTGCGGTTCCGGAATTAATATCAGATTCATTTTTTCTTCCGGGATTAAATTGGAACAAGTTTCAATTATAAAAGAAAGGTGTGACTTTCCAGCAATAACAATCACTTTTCCCGAGTTTTTTTCAATAACCTTAAATGCCCGTTTTATGCTTTGAGAAAAAAAAGTCTCATCCTTGTCCTTGCTTACAGGCAGGAATTGTTTCGGCCTCCTTGAGTTACTTGCAGGCCAGAGCCGTGTACCTGAACCTCCTGCCATTATTAAACAGTTTTTGAACATATTGTATTACTCTGTGAAAAATAATTGACCATCTGTTTTATCAATAAATTCATATTTAATTGTTTTTTTNAGTCCTTCAACAATAGGTATNGGNGATCTGAAATTTGTTTTTTTTATGTTTACAGAATCAAACAATGTATTTGAACAAAATTTTTTTACTCTTATTGAACTTACTGAAAACTTCTTGTTAAAAATTAATGCCAATACATCAAAACATAAACCTCCAAAATATCCCATCCAGTAAGGCCAGTGAATCAAATTTCCTGACTTTCCCAATATTGAATTTACTTCTTTTATCAATGTATTCATATCAAAATCAGGCTTATCTACATAATTGAAAAGATATTCTCCTTTGGTATTATCCAGATTATGTTCTATAAATGCTGCAACATTTTCAACATAAGACATAGATTTAAAATTGGTTCCTTTGCCTACCATATGAAATTTACTTTTTGCTATTTGATTCAGTAAATTATATACATTACCCCTGTTCTGTTCACCAAAAATAACAGTTGGCCTTATGATTGTTAAAGAATTACCCGGATTTGAATTAAGCCATTTTCTGTATTTTTCTTCAGCAAGCCATTTTGTACGACCATAATTATTAAAATAATTAATTTTACCTTTTTCATCAGTTCCAGGCGGGGCAAATCCGTATACAGCAACTGAACTTGTAAAGATAATTGTTTTTATTCCCAGTTTTTCACATGCATTACATACATTTTCTGCACCTGCTATATTTACATCGTCATATAATGATACAGGTTTTACATCATCCCTGTGCTCTGCAGCAAGGTTTATAACGATATCTGTCTTCGTTAGGACTTTATTCAGTGAATCAGGTTCCCTAACATCGACGAAAAATCTTAGATGTGAATATACCCTGCTTTCATTTTTATCTGCAATTTTTACGCAGTGTCCGCTTTTCAATAAACGTTCTGTTAAGCGTGTTCCTACAAAACCGGAACCACCAATTATTGTAATATTCTTTTTCATTATTTTTTAATATACAGCAATAATTTTGGAAACAATCGATAAAAAATATATAAACAGGAAATAGATATTCCATTTTTTTTAAAAGCTCTTAAAACTCCAATATTTCCAATAATTATTTTTTTTATTGAACTGTTACTTTCACCTCCTAAACGCATTTTAACAATTTTCCGATTAAAATAAACAGTTGAAATTTTATATTTCTCAAGCAAGCGTAACATTAATTCAAAATCTGCTGATACTTCAAAGCTAATATCAAACATTCCATATTGTTCGTAAATTATTTTTTTTACAAAAAATGAAGGATGTGGTGGATGCCAACCTTTTTTAAAAGATCCTGGCAAAAAAGGTGAACTTATCCATTTTCTTACAATTGTGTCTAAATCGTTATATTTTACAAATTCAATATTTCCATATAAAGTATCAGCACTGTTTTGCTCCATATTGTACACAACGTCTTTGATTACATTATTGTCATAATAAATATCATCAGAATTTAATATGCCAATTATTTCTCCTGATGAAATCATAATACCTTTATTCATGGCATCATATAAGCCATTGTCCGGTTCACTAATCCATTTCATTCTGCCGTTAAATTTATCTTCATACTTTTTTATAATTGAAACAGTATCATCTTTTGAATTACCATCTATTACAATATATTCAATATCATAATAAGTTTGGTTTAATACTGATTCAAAAGTATCATGTATTGTTAAAGCACTGTTATAACAAACAGTAATAATGGATATTTTCACTAAATCTCAAAATAAAATTACTTTATGAATAATATTACATTTTTATTATGAATACCTATTCACAAAATCCCGATAAGTTAAATATATACCCTCATTCAAATCTATTTTAGGTAAAAAGCCAAGTTTACTTATTCTTGTAATATCAAGTAATTTTTGCGGTGTTCCGTTTGGTTTTTCAGTATCCCATTCAATATTACAAGCCTCCTTCTTTATCCCATTATAGACAATATTTCGTATCTTAATCGCTAATTCTTCTATTGATAAATCTTCTCCACTGCCAATATTTACAAAATCTCCTGATGAATTTCTTAATTCACTTGCATTATAATTTTGCATTAACATAACAAGTGCTTTTGCCAGATCATCTATAAATAAAAAATCACGTCGTGATGATCCATCACCCCATAAAACAATTTTAACTTCACCGGAAATTTTTGCTTCATGAAATTTACGTATTATTGCAGGCAACACATGGGAATTTATAGGATCATAATTATCCTCTGGTCCGTATAAATTTGTTGGCATTACCGAAAGGAAATTTGTTCCATATTGACTATTATAATAAGTACATAGTTTTATCACACTTATTTTTGAAATTGCATATGCTTCATTGGTCACTTCCAACGGCCCTGTTAACAAATATTCTTCCTTTAACGGTTGAGGCGCATGCTTTGGATAAATACATGATGATCCAAGATTTATAAGTTTCTTTATTCCGTATTTATATGCAGCGTTAATTACGTTAAAGCCTATCATTGTATTTTGATATATAAAATCTGCAGGAAAAGTATAATTAGCCCTTATACCACCAACTTTGGCAGCAGCATGAAAAACATATTCGGGTTTCTCTTTTTCAAAAAAATCATTAACTTCTTTTTGATTAAGCAGATCCAGTTCTTTGTGTGTCTTTGTCAATAAATTATTATACCCTTCATCCCGCAAACATCGATATATTGCACTTCCAGCCAAACCCTTGTGCCCTGCAATGTATATTTTAGCTTTTTTATCCATAATAAATATTATCAAATCAATTATTCATAATGATTTTCTGTTTTATATCCACCATTTTTTAAATGAATTTCTTTTTTAACAAGATCTATATCATATTCAATCATCATCTTAATTAGTTCAGATAATTTTACTTTTGGTTCCCAACCAAGTTTGTTTCTTGCCTTTGACGGATCACCAATTAATAAATCAACTTCTGTAGGACGGAAGTATCGTGGATCAATTTCAATGATAACTTTGCTGTTCTTTTTATTAATACCTTTTTCATTAACACCTTTTCCTTGCCATACCAGATCTATGCCTATTTCCCTGAATGTCATATTAATAAAATCACGAACTGTAGTAGTTTCTCCTGTTGCAATTACATAATCATCTGGCTTTTCCTGCTGAAGCATTAACCACATTAGTTCCACATAATCACCTGCAAACCCCCAATCCCGACTTGCATCAATATTTCCCATATATAATTTATCCTGCAAACCAAGAAGAATACGCGCAGCAGCCATTGTTACTTTACGTGTAACAAAAGTTTCACCCCTAAGAGGGCTTTCATGATTAAAAAGAATGCCATTGCAGGCATACATACCATAACTTTCACGATAATTTATCGTGATCCAATATGCAAATAATTTTGCTATTGCATATGGACTACGTGGATAAAATGGTGTTTTTTCATTTTGCGGTATCTCCTGTACTTTACCAAAAATTTCAGAACTTGATGCCTGATAAAAACGTATTTTTTTTTCCATACCAAGAATATGTATTGCTTCCAATAATCGTAATGTTCCAATACCATCTGTATTGGCTGTATATTCGGGAATTTCAAATGAAACACGAACATGGCTTTGTGCTCCAAGGTTATAAATTTCATCAGGTTTTATTTTTTGAACTAACCTTATAAGGTTCGATGCATCTGTCAAATCTCCGTAGTGAAGAATAATTTTATTATTTTCAGAATGTGGATCCTTATAAAGATGATCTATCCTTTGTGTATTAAAAGTAGATGATCGACGTTTTATCCCGTGTATTTCATAATTTTTCTGCATAAGAAATTCAGAAAGGTATGCGCCATCCTGTCCTGTTATTCCTGTGATAAGTGCTTTCTTCATTTAATGCCTCCATTTATTAATATATCATTTTTATGTTTGATTTGAATCATACACTTCCATATAGAAATTGTATGTTTCTTCAGCACATTTTTTCCACGAAAATTTTTTTGAATTTTCAAAACCTTTTTTTATTTTTATATCATATACTTCCTTATTCTCAAGCATTGATATTACTTTTAAATCTTCTTCAATAGATTTTCCGGAAATATAAAATGCTGATTCTCCAGCTACTTCCGATAAAGCTGATACATTACAACAAACCACAGGACATCCTGTTGCCTGCGCTTCAAGTACAGGAACACCGAAACCTTCATATAAACTGGTATATAATAAAAATTTTGCTTCATTATAAAATTTATTTAATTCCATATTTGATAAGGATGAATAGTATTCATACCGATTCGGTATAGTATTTTCCAAAATCATATATTCATTTTTTTTTAATAATCCACCGCTAATTATCTGTAGTTTTAATTCCGGAAAATTTTCCATTAATTTCAGTGCATAATTAAAATTTTTATATCCTTCTCTTGGACCCATAAAAATTACATTATTTTTACGCGGAATATTCATATTGTAATAATCATCAGATAATCCAGAATAAATAACTTTTATCTTTCCTTTAAAATCAGGAAAAAATTTCAAGAAATCCTTTTTTGTATTATTGGAATTGCAAATAATTGCATATGAATTTTTAATAGCATTTCTTTTTTGTATTTTATGTAAAATTGATTTTAAATCACTCCTAAAATATTCATAAATAAAATCATGCACAGTAGTTATATTTATGGCATTTTTATTCTTGCAATATCTATAATAACTAGAATGAAAAATAAAAGGTGATTTTATATCTAATGAAATATTTTTAAATCTTTCAAGGAAAATTATGCTATTAATCTTCTTCGAAGATAATGATTCCTGGTAAAAAATATTTTTTTCACAATCTTTATATACTAATTTAATATCCTGTTCCTTATATTTTTCCAATTGTGACCAATAAAGTGAAATACCACCACTTTTCTGTAGACTGTAAATTATATCATCATAAATTATTTTAATTGGTATTACCTGGTTTTTCATAATCACATGAAGAAATAATTAACATAATTACTAAAAAAACCACTTGCTCCCAATCCAGATTGAAAATATAAAACATAAATTACCATAGCNAGTACATATCCCAAAAAACAAAAAAACACAAACAAAAATATTTTTTTGTTTATTTTTATGAGTCGTGGTATTAAAAATAACATTGAAAAAATAAAGAAAAATTTAATTCTTCCTGAAAATACAGAAAAGCTCCAAAGATAAAATATAGCTATCCCATATAAAATAAACATATTTATAAATATATTACTATTTATATCATATTCTTCCAATTTTTTTCTATATCTTATTATTAAAGGAAAAAAAACCAAATATTCAAGGTGTATGAATCCTATACGACGTTGTAAATTCGTACCAGATAAATAAAAAGCAACTCGATTACTTATAGTCCCTCCCATTAATGGAGCAAATATTCTTACTAAAGGTATAAAAACATCTATTCTAAGTATATTAATTAATATTCCAATAATAACTATAAAAAAAAGTGTATTACTTTTATATTTTTTATGCAAGACAAAATATAACGGAAATAAAATAAGTGATGATATATGTACCATTGAAGCGCAAAATATGCAAAGACAATATGGGATTAATTTTCTTTTTCTAATAAACTGCATTGAAAATACAAATATTTGAACAGCCAATAAAGAACGTATTTGGATCATATCAAGTGTTAAAAATATTATTGGAAAATAAAGACAACATACGCTTATTGGATTACCTAAATATATCTTAATATTATAATATAGAAAAACACATACGATTAATTCATTTATGAGAAGAAAAACATTAAAAACATTTGTAAAAGTTTTAATAATATTAATCAATAATTCAAATCCAGGTTCAAAATAACCAAATAAAAAAAGATTTCCAATTCTGCCGCTTGCTAAGAAAATATTACGATAACTATCCCAATCACCTGTACCTGGATAATATCTTCCACCTGCAACAACAATAAAATAAATAAGACAACATAAAAAAAGATATCTTTGTAAAACAATAACGTTAAAAGATTTTTTTCCATAATCAAGAATACTAAATGGGAGTATTAAAAAAATAAAAGTTAAAAATACCATAATATATTATTATGTACTAAAATTATTAATGTATATTTTATTCAATAATATAATTTACAATAGGCTGCATTGTTTTTAATATATCACAGCATTTCTCCCCAAAATTTCTTATTTCATTCGATAAATCATTAATATTTTTTTCGTTTATTAAATTTTTGTAAAATATAATAACATNTNNAATATTAACAGGACTATCATCTTCAGAAATATATAAACAAAATTTACAATTTTCAGGTATAATATCAATTTTTGTTGAAGCTATCATTGGTATTCCTCTTGCAAGATATTCTCTGCTTTTCAATTCGCTTGATAAATATATTCCTTTTCTGTGTCCACCAAGTCCACATAATCCAATATCAGCTTTATTAAATATATCTGTAAGTTCTTCTCCTGACAAAAGTCCATAAAAATGAAAATATTGCAATAAATTATATTTCTGAACCATATTTCTATATATATTTAAATATGGACCTTCTCCTATAAAATGTACATATATTTTTATATCTACCTCATTTTTATAGTAATCATTAAGACCCTCAATTAACCTATCGCAACCATGCCAGTATTGAAAACTTGAGACACAAATAATATTGATATCTCCCATAATCAATCCTGGCATATGAACCTTTATATTTTTAAAACAAATACCATTAATAATATTTATTGTAGGCACTCCAAAAATATTTTTATCATCAGAAACAGTAATTATTCTATCGACATATTTTCTTAGTTTTACCCTGAATAATTTGTCAATAAAAAGATGTATTTTTTGTGAAAACATTTTATGCTCTTTATCATAGGGATATGTAGGTAATTCATAGAGAATTTTACAATATGCATTCCTTATTTTTATAAATTTAAGTTTTTTTATTAAACTATAATTAACTGGGGCAATTCTCCTTATATAAAAAAAATCATAGATATCCGGATTAATTTTTACTTTTTTATATATATCTAATAATAGATATGTAAAGAATTTATATATTGAATTATGCATGGGCCTTGGTAAAACAAGAGACTCTGTATATATTTGTTCTTTAATGTTTAAACTATATATTTGATCCAATATTTTCTTTATTTCACCATTTGTCAAAGCATCTTTCCGATTTATGTCTTTGTCTGTAATAAAAAGGCCTTTTTTCATAATTTAAATACTTTTTCGTTTTCAATCACTACATCTTTTACTGCATTACGCATATCTACTACTAGTTTAGCTTTTTCAACTATATGTTTTGAGTCAAAACAGCTATGATTTGTAGTAAACGCCACACAATCTACACTTTCTATTAATTCATCTGTCAACTCTATACTGACATAATGATTTCCGTACCCATCAGTTATTTCAGAAATATAAGGATCATGATATAAAACTTTAGCCCCTTTTTTTTTGACTTGTTCCATTATCAAAACTGAAGGACTTTCACGTGCATCATTAATATCAGGTTTATAAGCGACTCCAAGAAATAAAACAACAGATCCATTTAAAGGCTTTTTAGATCTATTTAAGGCAAATGAAATTTTACTCATCATACGGTAGGGCATTAAATCATTAATAGCTCCGGCTGCATGTATCATAGATAGATTAAAATTATAATTTTTTGCGATATATTCAAGATAAAACGGATCAAGAGGAATACAATGTCCTCCAATTCCTGGACCGGGATAAAAAGCTTGAAAACCATATGGCTTTGTTTTTGCAGCTTCTATTACTTCCCATATGTCAATATTCATTTTACCTGATAAAAGAGCAAGTTCGTTAATCATTGAAATATTAACAAGACGATATGTATTTTCAAGAATTTTAACCATCTCTGCAATTCGTGGTGAAGAAACAATATATAATTTTTGTATTGCCAATTTGTATAAAGCTTTTGCAATTTGTTTCGCTTCTTCTCCAAGAGCTCCAATAATTTTTGGTATATTTTCAGTTTTATATTCCATATTCCCCGGATCAATCCTTTCCGGACTGAAACATAACCAAAAATCCTTTCCTTCCATAAAACCTGATTCACGCTCAATTAGTGGTTTTATAAAGCATTCTGTAGTAGTAGGGTAAGTTGTACTTTCAAGACTTATGAATGTACCTTTTTTCATATTTTTGCCTATATCAATACATGACTGCTCAATATAACTCATATCAGGTTTCTTATATTTATCAAGCGGTGTTGGTACACATATAATAATTGCATCGCACTCTTTTATTCTGGAAAAATCAGTTGTTGCAATGAGCTTTTTTGTATTTGAAACAACTTTTTCCAGATCAATATCCAGAACATCATTTATATAGTTTCTTGCTTTATTTAGAGCTTTCGTCTTTTCTTTATTTTTGTCAAAACCTAAAACTTCAATATCTTTCATTGCAAATGAAACCGCAAGTGGAAGACCTACATATCCAAGACCTATTATTCCTATTTTTATAGTTTTAGCAGATATTTTTTCAATAAATACATTAAAATTAGACATATAATATTATAAAGTTACTTTGAATATTTTAAACCATAATATGAAATTTATATATCGCCAAATATTCGTAATCCCAATTTTTCTTTGACTTGCAATTATTTTATCCCAATCCCTTTCCATTTTCTTTATTTTTAGTATATTTTCAATATTATAATTATCTCCATCAAAAACTATATTTTTAATTGATTTCAGCCATTCATATTCCGGAGTCGTAAAACCAATTTTATCAGTACGTTCCCTAATTTTTTTTGGAACTATATTTTGCATTGATTCTCTCAGCAAATATTTACTCCATCCATTATGTATTTTATATACACCTGGTATTAAAAATGTATATTCTATTAAATCAATATCATCAGCAAATGGGGTTCTTGATTCAATGGAAAATCTCATCGAATTTCTATCTTCATATTTCAATAAACTTGGTAATGAAGTATATGACATTAATATATAAAGCATTCTATTTAAAGTTGTATAATAATGTTGATCATAATTTTTACCCGATGCCTTAATGTATATTAATTCATGATGATTTAATATGGTACGTAAAATATTTAATACATTTTTTGGTAAGTATTTTTTAATAATATCTTTAATATTATTTTTAATAATAATTTTATTAACATTGCCCTTACTAAATGGTGAATTCTTTATATAATTTTGCTCTTTTTTTAATAATTCCATATCATTATTCTTTTTTGCTTCAGAATAAAATTTATAGTAATATGGTATATATCCTGTAAATAATTCATCACCTCCCTGTCCATCAAGCATTACTGTTATTCCAGCTTCTCTTGCAGCTTTCATAACTTTGTATTGGGAATATATAGATGTAGAACCAAAAGGTACATCTTGAAAATAAATTAGATCTGTTAAATCACCTATTAGTTCTTCTCCATTTGGGAAAACTTTATACCAGTCAGCAGAAACATATTCAGCAATATATTTTGCCCAATTACTTTCATCAATAGAGGAATTTTTATAACAAGCTGTTACAACCCCTTGCTTTGTTCCAATAGATGAATAATTTTTTTCTTTTAATAGTTTATTAATTGAACAAACAATAGATGATGAATCCATCCCCCCACTTAAGCATGATCCAACTTTAACATCAGAATTTAAACGTAAATCAACGGATTTTAAAATTCTTTCTCTTATACCCTGAATATATTCAAAACATTTCTTTTCATTGAATTTTTCCCAAACATCATAAAATGGTAATTCATAATATTTATTAATTATTATTTTATTAATTTTTATATCATAAATAAAATAATTTGATGGTTCTAATTCTGATATTGATTCGAATATCGTTTCTTCTTTAAAAGATTCCATACCGTTACGTAAATATGCACAAGACACGTCATAATTAATTTTCCTTGATATTTCTGTTTTTACCAGTAATCCTTTAATTTCAGAATTAAATGCAAAAAAATCACTTGTCAGAGTATAATATAATGGTTTTACCCCAAAACGATCCCTTGCGCCAAACAAAATATTTTTCTTTGAATCATATATAACAAATGCCCACATTCCATTTAATCTATTCAGGCAATTAATTCCCCATTTTTCATAAGCGTAGAGTAATACTTCTGTGTCCGTTTTAGACTTGAATTTAAATTCTGATAATTCATTTCCAAGAGCTTTATAATTGTAAATCTCTCCATTAAATATTATCCAATTATCTTTATTATTGTTTGACATAGGTTGATGTCCGAATGCAGACAAGTCTATTATTGAAAGTCTTCTATGTGCAAGATATATATTTGCGTTTTTACCAAATTCATTTATTGGCGGCAATTTAACAGGTGTTTTTTTTCCGGCAAGTTCTGTAACTTTTTTATTTATTGTAGAAATTGCCAAAAAACCTTCACCATCAGGTCCTCTGTGGGAAATTTCGTCTGACATGCGTTGAATGTCATATGGGTCTTTATGTTCATTATATACAATACCTGCTATACCACACATTTTTTTATTATTCTTTTTAGATCATTGATAAATAGTGTATACTGTTTATCTGCAATATAATTTATTTCCCAATTTTCTCTACAGGATTTCCTTAATTCAATTTTTTCATCATATGGCATAGATGAAACATGATAGATGGCATTTACCAGTTCATCAACACAATTATTAGGATCTATTAAAATTCCAGTATCTTTATTGACTATTTCAGAAACGCCACCTACGTTTGTTGCAATAACAGGTATACCAAATGAAATTGCTTCCATCATGGAGATAGGTAATCCTTCAGCTTCACTTGTTGAGACAAAATAATCAAAATAGTTTTCATTTAAATATCTCTTTATAGATTCATTATCCAAATATCCCATAAAATTATATCTAATATTATCTTTTTTTGCCAATAATTTTTTTGATAATATTTCTATTTTATTCTTATCTATTCCATTTCCAATATGAGTCCATTCGATTTTAATGTTATTTATTTTATATAGAGCTTCAACAATATAGTTAATACGTTTTCTGGATACAATGTATGAACAACTTACAATTTTAAGATTATTTTTTAATAAATTTTCAATTTTATAATTGTCAATTAAATATTTATTCTCAATGCCTAATCTTGATATATGATATTTACTTTTATTTTTTTCTCCAATTAAATCAATATAATAATTATAGCCATCTTTACATATAAAAAAAATATAATCAATATATTTATCCATCCATTTTTTATATAATTGATAATTTATTTTTTGTTCGAATTCATGTATGTCACAGCCATGCGCTCTCGTAATACATATTATCGGTATTTTAAATATTTTTTTACATAAAATAGCAGCCATAGCTTCAGATAAAAACCAATATGTATAAATAATTTTTATTTTTGGATTTACATAAAGATAATTTTTCAAAAATATTGCGTAATAATTTGCTGATAATAAATATCGTACAGCCATTCCAAATGAATATATATTCAGTCTTTTTTTTTTATAAATACTTATTATTTCATTATATAGAATATAAAGTAATTTTATAGGATGTATAAATGAAATAAATATATTCTTTATTTTAAATAGTAACGATAATATTTTTGTACTTTTTATTATAAACGGAATTAAAATAAAATTATTTGGTATATCTAGCTTATCATATTTTATGGCATCATTATCTGTACACATTATATGTACTTTATCAAATATTTTTGATAAGTATGGAATTTCAGGCTTTATAAAAACAGAATCACCGTTATTGTAGGGATATTGGTTACTAATTAATAATAGTTCCATATTATATAAAAAATTAGATATTGTATTTATTATTGAATTTTTTCTTATATATATTAAAATAATATTTTAGAGCAATAAATAAACCATTAAAATTAATATTATAGTAAATATTTTTTATTATGTTTGTAATTTTTATTATATAAATATATAATCTACCTAATTTTATTGACAAATTATAAATTGGAATTATTTTTCTTTCATATCCATTAAATAAATATTTGCTATCACATTTTTTCCAATAATTATTATAGAAAAAAGAAAT
>JGI24698J34947_10000396_pt1 | contig 19767 bp, 14 predicted proteins | sample TergutMp193P3_FD_34947 | JGI IMG/M metagenome (IMG submission 34947) | reverse complement strand
GCGAGCTAACGGGGGCACCGGTAATGGCAAGCGATTTGCGGGCCAGCGCAGCCCTTGTTTTGGCAGGCTTGGTAGCCAAAGGGCAAACGGAGATAAGCCGCATTTACCATTTAGACAGAGGCTATGAAAATTTTGAACGCAAACTTTCAAAACTCGGAGCCAAACTGGAAAGAGTACATGGGTAGGTTCTCTCAATTAGCATTAATAGCTATGCCGGCATTTTTTCTCGGTTTGCAGGGTTGCACTTGCTGCGCGTATTTTAACCATGCGTGGAATATGGAAGTGGCTTATGAGCAGGCGGCGGAACTCAGGCAGGCAAGGCAGGACTCGCTTCCCGGCGATTCTATTTTAAGAATGGGAAAAGAAAGGGGACTTTACGACAGAGTTATAGAAAAGGGTTCGCGCACGGTGGAGAGATTTCCAAAAAACGAGAGGCAGGTTCCAAAAGCCGTATTTATGATGGGAGAGTCATTCCGCTACAAAAGCGAATGGACCAAGGCAGTTGGAAAATACGATGAACTTGAGAGATATTTTCCGCAATACGATTCCATGCCCAAAGCCGAATATCAGCGGGCCTATTGCCTTTACAAAAGTCAGGAATATGCTCTGGCAAGGTTTTCTGCGGAACGCATTTTGGAGAACGGCGAAAAACATGAGTATTATTTGCCAACCTTGGAACTCATGTCTGTTTTGCAGGAAAAGGAAGGTTTGCCGGGCGATGCCATAGCATCCCTGGAAGCAGTGCTCGCCACCAATTTTGGAACGCCCTGGACAAGGGCAAGAGCAAGAATGAGGCTTGCGGATTTGTATTACGAGCAAAAAAACTACGAAAAAGCAAGGGAGCATTATTTAAACAGGGAACTCTTTATTTTGCCTGTTCCCGAGCGATACAAGGCGCAAAGCACGGCAACGGAGTGTTTGCTCTCAATGAACGATGCAAAGGGGGCGGCAAACGAGTATAAAGCTCTTGCGGATTCCGCTGCGTTCAAAGACCAGAAAAGCCTCAGTTTAACAAGGCAGGGCGAAATTCTTTTGAGCATGAACAACGAGAGCGGAATCAGAATTTTGAGAGACCTGGCTTATGGCGAACCCAAAAGCGAAACCGCCGCAAGAGCATTTTTTGGCATTGGAGATTTCAGGCAAAAAGGCAAGTATTACCCCGACGCTATTTTGCTTTACGATTCCAGTTTTCAAAGCAAACCTTCCAGTTCCTGGGGCAAGGAGAGTTACAGCCGCAAAACCGCGCTTTCAAAATTATTAGCCCTTAAAGACACCGTTGCCGCATTGCAAAAGGAAGAAAAGCCGTTCTTTCCGCAGGAATTTCAAATTGCAGAACTCTTTTTGCTGAAACTATCGGAAACAGACAGCGCTCTTGCCCTGCTTGCAAGAATGGATTCCACCCTTGAAGATTCCTCTTTAAAGGCCAGAGCCGCCTATACAAGAGCCTTTATTTACGATGAGTTCAAACAGGACACCTCAAAGGCCTACCCGCTTTACAGGGCGATAGTTGAAAATTTCCCGCAAACGGATTATGCAAAACAGGCGCAAACGAACATGGGTTTGCAAATAAATGTAAAAACCAGGGAGGACTTTGCATACAACGCCTTTTTAAAAGCCGAGAAAACATGGCTTAATGCGCGGGAAATTCCGCTTGAAAACTTCAGGGAAATTGATTTGGCATATCAAAATACCATTGCCCTTTACGATTCGGTTATAACGGAATTTTCTGGAACGCAAAATGCCGTGCGGGCCATGTATGCAAAAGCCGGCATTTTTGAAGATGAAATAGGCAACATAGACAGCGCAAAAGCCATTTATTCAAACATTGCCAGGGAATATCCCAAAACCATATGGGGCAAGGCGGCTCTGGAAAAGCTGAGGGGCAAACTCTCGGTGGACGGAAGCGATTTGAGCAGCCTGCGCAAAAGGGTTGAGCAATTTGAAATTTCCATAAAGCAACAGAGTGATGCATACTGGCAAGAGGCGGAAAAAAAGCAAAACGAACCCCCGCCGCCAAAAGCAGTAGAAGATGAAATTTTGCTGAACGATTACAATACTCTTTACGATTTCAAGTAAGTCCCGCGTTTTTTTCTAAATTTCTCCGGTGCTTTTTTTCCTTGTGTTTCTCCTTTTCCTTTCCGCATCTTATGCGGATAATGGCGGAATTATCCGTTTGAGCAGGGATGAATTTGTTGAAATAGCCGTAAAAACCGAGCCAAGGTTCAGGGAAAACCGGATGGAGCTTTTAAAAAAGGAAGATAAAATCGAGCAGCTAAAATCCGGGGTTCTGCTCCCGAAATTTGAGTTTTCAATGCTAACGGGTATAGTTCCCGGATTAAAAAAAAGAATTGACAGCAATAACGAAACAATAAAGTCCTGGGATTTCACCGAAATGGGGCCTTTTTACGGAATGAACATATATGCGGCACAGCCTTTGAATTACGGGCAATATCAACTGGGGTTAAAGGCGACAAAAGCGGATTTGCAACAGAAAAAAATGGAAATTGAAGGAAAGGAACTTAACAAAAAAACGGAATTTTTAAGCTATTATTACGGTTATTTGCTTGCAATGGAAATGAACAGGCTTGCCCAGGACGGCAACAAGCAAATGCGCAAGGCCGCAGACAACCTGGAAGAAGCCCTTGACAACGAAGAAGAAAATGTTTCCCAAATGGATTTGCTGGAACTAAAAGCCGGATTTTTTGAAATAGACAAGGCCGTTCTGGATGCAAGAGCCGGTTTAAGAAAGGCGCAGTTAGCCGCAAAATTTGCCCTTGGCCTGCCGGATTCCCTTACATTTGAACCGGCAGACAGCGCATTTGCAGCCGTAAATGATTTTGTGCCGAGTTTGGATTCCCTGAAAAACCGGGCGGCCATGCAGCACCCGGATATTCGCCGTTTGGCAGCAGGCCTGGAAGCAACAAGCATACTTATGGAATTGTCTGCGGCAAAACTCGCTCCGGAATTTTTTATACTTGGAGAATTTGAATATGCAAAGTCATGGGCGGGAAACCGCACCAGCCTTTCAAAAAANGCCTTTGCACTGGATCCCGTAAACAAAATTTCCGGCGCATTCGGNATAGGCATCAGATACAAGCTGAATTTCTGGAATCANTGGGAAAATTACAANAGCGCGCGCACGGATTACCGTATTCTGCGGCAAACCGAGAGCTACGCAAGCAGGGGAATAGAATTGCAGATAGAAGAAAAATACGAGGATTTTCTCGTTGCAAAAGGCAAGCTGGAAAGCGCAAGAAATGCTCTCAGGGCAACGGAAGGGATGTTAAAGGGCGCCGCGCTCCAGTACGAGATAAATCCCGGCAAGGCATCCGGGCTTTTGGCAAGTGCATACAAAAAAAATCTGCTCATGAAAAAGGATTACTACTTTGCGGTATATGATTACAACATGGCAGTGGCAAGGCTCTTTGCGCAAGCTGGTTATTAGCCTGCTCCTTTTAATAGCCTGTCCTCATGCAACGGGCGTTCCCTTGCCGGGGCAAACTATTGCCCAAGTCAAGGGCCTGGACGCAGGAATGGGTTTTGGCCTGGCAAAGAATAAAGGGTGCAAGGCCTTGTGGACCTGGACAAGCCAGGCAAATTATTCCTACGATTCCCTTTTATCGGGGGGGGCAAGCCTCAAATTTTTGGGCGGGAACCTGGATTCCGTAAATAATCTGGTATATCAAAGGTATTCTGCAAGCGGAAAAATCATGCATAACCGGTCCAGATACGCTTTATTCATAGGGCCGGTACTTTCCTTTGAAAACACTAATTTGAGCACTTTAATCAGAGGGATAAGCGAAGAAAAGGAAAACGCCACGGAATGCGGCGATTTGTTTGCAAAAATCGGTTCAAGCATAGGTTATCATAGCGGCGGCGGTTTTTTAGCTACACCCAGCCTGGGTTTTAGCTTTGGGCATAATCTTGACCTAACACTGAATGGAGCAATTATAGTATCTTTTAGCTCTTCAATAGCCTTTAATTTGCGTGAGCAATTTGAAAAATTAAGGGAAAACACTAAAAACCTCTGGCTGTCCCTTGAATATTCCATAATGCCCCGCAGAAACAAAAACGATATTCACAACTTTATTTTGGGGCTGGCGGTGGGATTTTAAAAGCGGAAATAAAAAATTCACCTCACTTTCCAAAAATAATATATATTAACTAATGCCGGCTCCGCCCAATAGAGACCGTTCTAACATACTCGTCTCGTCCGAAGCTCTTCTCTATGATTTATGCTTAGGCTTGTTCCTTTGAAAAATCCTAAAGGAGGCTAGGCTATCTTTCACGGAAAGTAGAAACGAGATCTTATTTGGCGCGAGCCCGGCTTTTTTGTTCAGCGCTTGGCTTCTTCCTGTTCACGCTTTTTAACTTCATGCTTGCAATCAATGCACTTTGTGGCGGTTGGAACCGCTTCCAGACGAACCATGGGTATAAGTTTTTTGCAAACTACGCAAATGCCGTAGGTTCCATTTTCTATGCGGTCAAGGGCATCTGCCAGTTGCACCAGATATTTGCTGTCCCGTTCCGCGAGATTCAGATTCATAGTCAAATTTGCATAGTCCGAGGCGGCTTCCGCAGGATGATTTGCGTAAGAGGACAGTTCCGCGCCGGTTTCCCTCTGATTTTCCTTAATGGAGGATTGCTCCCGGTAGCGAAGCTCCTCACAAAGGGCGCTGTGCTTTTCGGTTATAATCCTCTTGAAGCGCTCCAAGTCCTTTTTGTCCAAAGTTTCCATTCAAAACCCCTAAAAATTCAAAAAAATTGCTAACAAATCTAAAAGTATATATTTTTTTAAAAAAAAGTATGTTTTTTTTGAACTTTTTGTTCTTTTTTTCCGTCTAATGAGTATGGAAGAAGAAAATTTACTGCCGAGGGAGAGAATTTTGGCCGGGGAACTGGCAAAATTGTCTGTGGAAGAGCTGCTCTGCGTGATTTTGGGCCGTGGAATGCCCGGAAAGAACGTTTTTGAGCTTGCAAGGGAAATTGCGGGTATTTTGGAGAAAAAGTCCAGAATGCCAACAATAGAGGAACTTTTACAGGTTCATGGCCTGGGGATTGCAAAATCTGCCCAAATTCTGGCCTGTTTGGAGCTTTCTGGCCGCTTTATGCTGGGTATGCAGGATAAATCCATTTGCACCCCAGCGGAGCTTATGCCGCAATTAGCGTTTTTAAAGCACTCAAAACAGGAAAATATGGTTTCAATCACCCTGAACGGTGCCAACAAGGTGATAAAAATCCATAATATTACGGTTGGGACTGCAAATTCAACCCCGGCGCACCCAAGGGAGGCTTTTGCCCCTGCCATAGAAGACAGGGCCGTAGCCATTGTTTTTGCCCACAATCATCCCTCCGGCAGCCACGAGCCGAGCATGGAAGACCTGCTTTTAACCCAAAGGCTTTGCGAGGCGGGACGTATTTTGCAAATACCCGTCCTGGATCACCTGGTTATAAGTTCTTCCGGCTTTACAAGCATAAGGAGCAGCTATGCGGAATATTTTGAGTGAGTGAGCTTTACAATCCTCAAGGTTCTGGCTTCTCCTTCGCTGATGCCCAAAAGCCCGCCGTAAACGGTAAAGGGACTCACCGTTGCTCCCTGCTCATTGCACTTCACCGTAACGTGCAGGGCTTTTTCCGCTTCGTTTATTAAAATGACATGCTCGTTTAAATTTACGCTCTGGCCCCTGTGGTTCAGCACCGTTGGCAATTCGCCCCTTTCCTTTTTTTGCGGCAGATTGCCCGGATATTCGCCCAGCATACAGTAATTTGTGGATTTTGGAACCTGTGCGGAAAGTTTTTCCTTGAGCGGCTCTATTGAAACTATTTCCAAACCTTGGGGAAAACAGGCGTTCAGGGACTTGAACAGTTCCGCTTTGCCGCCTTCCAAATCCAGTTTTTCCAGAAGTTCAATGGAAATCACTTCGCAAAGGGATTCCAGGCCAAGGGGCAAAGCACCGGTATTTGTTATGCGGGGCTTGGGGCTAAAACCCTCGCTGAATTTTATAGGAATTCCGATTCTAACAAAAGCCCTTTCAAAAAAGGAAAGCGTGTTTTGATGCGGCAAAAAACGGCTGTTTTCCATTTTTCTGAAAACAATTTTGTAGGCGAAAATTTGAGTTGCCGTTTGTTTGCGGGCTTTTTGCAAGTCTTCTATTTCCTGCGGAGTTCTGGACGGGGCAGCGTATTTTTCCGGGATTTTGCCGAGAACAGTGTCCTTTCCGTTTCCAAAAATTCCGCAAGCCTGGCATTTGCCATGCTTGCAATTCTGCACCTGCTCGGAATTATGGGCGCGTTCCCATTCCCTTTGCAAAAATTTTTTGCTCACCCCTGCATCCATAATATCCCAGGGCAAATTTTCTTCCAGGTTAAATCCGTCAAAAACCCAGGAATCGCTATAGGCAAAATCATTCCGGATTTTTTCCCATTCGGCGGGGTTTAAGTGTTTGCTGTCGCTTTCAAAAACAAGCCCTCTTTTATACGCCTCGTAAATCAGCGGAGCCAGATTGCGCCCGCCTCTGCTGTAAATTGCCTCTAAATGCGCCGTTTCCCAGGAATTCCACGAAACCCGGACATTTTTATGCTTGAAAAATCTATCCCTCAAAATTTTTATGTGAGCGAGTGCCTTTTCCTTTTTTGCAAAGGGCGCCCATTGAAGCGGAGTCCACGCCTTTGGGATAAAGATTCCAACGCTCAAATTTATCTGGCATTTTTTATTGTAGCGCTTTCCTGTTTCCAAAAGGCTTTCCGTTAGCTTTACCAGAGCCAGAATATCCTCTTCCGTTTCGGTTGGGAAGCCTGCCATTATGTACAGTTTTATCTTGTTAAAGCCGTTTTGAAAGGCGCTCTCCGCTGCCTGCTCAATATCGTTATCTGTTATGGTTTTGTTTATGAATTTGCGAAGCCGCTCCGAACCCGTTTCCGGCGCAAATGTTGCGCTGCGCCCGCCCTTCAAGGCATAAGCCTTGCTTGCCAGACTTCCGCCAAAACTGCTGACTCTTAGCGAGGGCAGGGAAACATCTATGTTGTGAAAAAACGAGTCGTCAATCAGGGAATCCAGCATGTTTTCAACGGGGGAGTAGTCTGCCGTGGAAAGCGAGAGAAGCCCAAGCTGGCGGTCTCCGGTTGCCTTGAGGCCTTCCTTTGCAACTTCCAAAACATCGTCTGCGTTGAGTTCCCGCGTTGGCCTGTACCAGTAACCGGCCTGGCAAAAACGGCAGCCCTGGGTGCATCCCCGCATCACTTCTATGCAAAAGCGGTCATGCACAAGAGGCATGTTTGCTATCAGGTTTTTTACAGGCAAAAGTTCCCTTGCAAGTTTTTCAACAAAAATTCTCTTGACGGATTTTACTTCCCTGTGAATTGCCGGCACATAAAAACCATCCAGCCTTGCTATTTGCTCCAGAATTTCCGCCCTGCTTTTTTTTGCTCTCTTTGCCTCGCCAATCAAGCGCAAAACCTTTGGGGTTGCAAGTTCGCCGTCCCCTATGCAAAGGCAGTCAAAAAAGTCCGCGACTGGTTCGGGGTTTGCCATGGCCGGGCCGCCCGCTATTACTATCGGTTCGCCTTCCTTTCTGTTTGCGGCAAAAGCGGAAATTTCCGCGAGTTCCAGAACGTAGGGAATATTTGTGAAATTGAGTTCGGTTTGCACCGTTATCCCNANGGAATCAAAACCCTTCACTTCGCTAAAGGAGGCGTGCGTGTAAAGCGGGATGCCGTTTTCCTTCATNAGTTTTGCCATGTCGCTCCAGGGTGCAAAAGCAACTTCGCACAGCAGGTCAGGTTCCCTGTTTATGGCATTGTATAAAACNCTCATTCCGTTATGGGACATTCCGATTTCATAAAGGTCGGGAAAAATCAAGGCCATGCCCGCCAGAACATCGCNTTTATTTTTTATCACGCTGTTTGCCTCGCCGCCCATATAGCGAGCGGGACATTCCACAAAGGGTAAAATCTTGCCCAGTTTTTCGGTTATTTGCATTTTGATTAAATGGATAATTCCTTTAGCAAAATCAAATCCTTGCCGTCCAGTTCTATATAGCCGTCTTTTACCAGAACAGCCAGCTCCCTGTTCACCGTTTCCCTTGTGGTTCCGGTCATTTCCGCTATTTGCTGCTGGGTAGGGCGATTTCTGAGTATTATTGTGGATTTTCCGTTTTTGACCGGCGTTCTAATGCCCCTTTCGTCTATAAACTGCATAATACAGGATTTTATTCGCCTTTTTATGGTATTCATGGATATAGATGCTATTTGCATATAGGCCCTGTTTAGTTTTTGCGTTAGCTTTTCTATAAAAAGAGATGATAATTTCGGGTTATTTATCATTATATCCTTAAAATCTTCTCCTCTTAAAATTATAACAAGACATTCCCCCTCGGCTTTAACGGAAAACGGATTTGCGGTATTCCTGTTAAAAAAGTGAATTTCGCCGAAAAAATCCCCAATATCCAGCAAACTCAAAATACCGTTCCTGGCATTTTTGGAATTGCAAAGAATTTTTGCCTGCCCTCTTATTATAAAAAACATGACTTTGCGGTTGTCTCCGGCAAGCGTTATGGTTTCCTCATTATGAAATTGCTGCATTGTGGCAATTTTTACAAGTTTATTGAGAATACTATCGTCCAAATCGCCAAAAATATCCACTCTACGGAGTAATTCCGCCATATTNGGCATTTTTTGCGGTTTTTCTTGTTTTTTTACCAGCACGCCCGTAAATATAGAAAATATTTTGGCACGGATTTTGCAATCTTCACAGTATGTCTCTGTTTGAAGGTTTACAAGTAGCAACTCGTGGTTTGGCGGCGGCCCAGCTTGGACTGAGCGTAACCGGCCAAAACCTCACCAATGCCTCTACCGAAGGCTATTCCCGCAAGCGTATAGAACAGTCTGCGGAATGGAAAAAGGACGGCACTTACGGGCAAATGGGTTTTGGGGTGGAGGTTTATTCAATAAACAGGATACGGGATCAGTTTGTTGACCGTCTTGTGAATGAAGAATATACCCGCTATGGCTATTATTCAATAAAGGATGCTTCCTATACCAGAATAGAAGATATTTTTAACGAGCCAAAAAAGGACGCCTTGAATAATCTCATGAATACTTTTTGGAATAGCTGGATGGATGTTTCAAATAATCCAAAGGATTTGGCAGCCAGGGAAATACTCCGTCAGAATACCGAAACGATGACAAATCAGTTTCATTACGTGATGGCACAGCTTCGTTCCTATAAAAATACCATAAACGATGAAATAGAAGACCGTGTTCACAGGATAAACGAACTTACGGAGGGTATTCACCACTGCAATATGGTGATAGCCACCACCGAAAATACCATTGGCAACAAGGCAAACGATACCCGTGATCAGCGTGACAAGTTGCTTTCGGAACTTGCGCAGTTGGTTGATGTGGATTATTTTGAAGAGGAAAACGGAGCTATTATCGTAAGTTCAAGCGGGCACATGCTGGTAAGCAATGCAAAGAATCACGAACTTGGGATGAATCGCGTTGAAATAACCGAAATGGACGGCTATCAGTATTCAAAGGTGGAGGTAACTTCGGCCTTGACCGGACTACCGTTTATTCCAAAGCAGGGCGAGTTGAGGGCCTTGATGGATGTTCGCGACGTAGATATTCCTAAATACGAACAGTATATGAACGAGTTGGCGAAGACCATGATTACCGAGGTGAATAAACTTCATCAGAACGGTTATGGGCTTAACGGCTTGACCTACATAGATTTTTTTGACAGGGATCCAAGCAAGCTAAACGCCGCAAACATAACTCTGGCTCAAGCCATAAGAGACGATCTGCACAACATAGCAGCTGGCGAAGGCGGAAAAAGAACAAGTGTCCAGCTTACTTCCGAAACTATTGGTACTTTTACTCCTAATCTTCCTCCTGATAGAATTCGTATCGGTCAATTATATCCGCCGCCCGGAGACAGTACTCTTAATCAATATAGTTCCTTTATGCTTAATTTGGCATCTCCGCAAGTCATTGATTTCGATTACAACACTCCTCCTGATCCTAAGTACACATCCAGTGGGAATCCCGATTACAAGTTCATTTATAAGAATTCTTTGGAAATAGGATACTATGAAGGCACTGATTTCAAAGTTTTACAGGAAGGAAAAGATTACGATATTGATTACAATACTGCTCAGATTACATTTAAGTATAGTCTTACCGGTCCATTTGCTACCGGCGATGTTGATGTTATAATAAGATTTGATCACCATGCAACCGGTTTTGCCGGGCCTGATGATGAAGGTAATGCGCGTTTGATTTCTCAGTTGCGTGACAAAGCCCTGATGCAGGCCGATATATTTGGAAACAGCAGTCAAAGCATGGGCCAGTTCTACTCCGGTATGCTCGGTCGCCTTGGCACCGAACGCAACGAAGCAGCTTCCGGTTTGCAAACCCGCATTTATGCCCTAGACGAACTAAAAAGACGCCAAGACGAAATAATGGGCGTAGAAATAAACGAAGAAATAGCAAACCTGATTCAATATCAGCACACCTACCAGGCAAGCGCCCGTTACCTGACAACCATAAATACAATGCTGGAAACATTGTTGAATATGTAAATTCTCTATGTGCGGAATTTTTATTTCTTAATAGGGTTTTTATTTGCAAATGTTTTTGCTCAGGGCATTAACCCTGATTCCTTGCCCGTTTGGCGGGGTTATGAAAATGCGGAAGAAATAGCGGAAAAAAAAGATACGGTGGAAAAAAAAGAAAATAACTTGCAAACAAAGGGCAGCAAGAGTTTTCAAACCAGTATAGGGGACGGCGGGGCGGATATTCAGCAGGAATTGAGGCTTTCCATGCAGGGTGAGGCCGCAGAAGGGATTTTTATAGACGCTTATCTTGTGGATTTGGGAAGGCCGGCGGGGACGGAAATCACAACAACTTTAAGGGAAACCGATGCCGCATACATAAGCGTAGAGAGCAAAAGATTAAAGCTGGAACTCGGCGACTTGAACTATGAAATAAACAGAAATGCGCTCTTTGGATTTCGCCGCCAAACCCTTGGGGCAGGCGGAAAATTAAAAGGCGACAACGCCGAAATCAACGCAATTTACGGAACAGACAAAACGCAGCGGCAAAGCATAACATTTTACGGACAAGCCAGCCAGCAAAAAGGCTATTTGCTTTTTTCCGACAGCGCATTTGGCCTCATAGCCCCGCAAACGGAGAAAGTCTATTTNAACGGAATTTTGCTCGCCTCCGGCAAGGACTACGAAATAAACTACGCCGGCGGNGTTCTGGATTTTTTAGGGCGAATTATCCCCGGCCCCGAAGATGAAATCAGGGTGGAATACGATTCTTATTCTTCTCTGAANTCAAGCGAGTTNAGAGGCNTNGAGGCTGCATACCGCTCAAAATTTATCCGGCTGGACTTGGCGGCNTTTAATCTAAGGGACTCGCTCAAAAGCGACAAAATGCTGGGTGCAAGGTTCAGAACGGGAAATTCATTCTTGTTTGCAGATTTGGAAATGGCGATGAACGAAAAAGACAGCAAAGCCTACCGATGGTTCTTTGAAAGCGACAGCAACTCGCGGCAAAAATCCCTGGTTAAAATTTCCGTGAAAGGCGGCTATGCAGACAGTGCTTTTTCAAAATCGGAATATGAGGGAACTGAAAACGAATGGGATGCATATATTTTGCGGGACAAATGGCTTTTAGACAGCGTTCCGGGCGGAGATTTGCGATATGACGAATTCAAGGCGACCATGCGTTTGCCTCTTGGATTTTACCCCGGTTTTTATATAGGCCACAGAAATTTTGAATCGCTTAGAAGCGAGGGATTTTTGCGGAGAGAAACGCAAAAAGCGGAAAGTCAAATTACATTCGCAAACATAAACGCAAAAAGAGATTCCGCAAACCGTTCCTTGTGGCAAGGCGAAATTCGGAGCAGATTTTTGCAGGGCAGCTACCGCCCTTACGGAAATTTTCGCATGGACAGCGAAGAAAATTTGCGTTCGGTTTACGGCTTGGAATGGGGAAACGAAAATACGGGGAATTATGCAAGTTCCGAAATTGTCCGGGAGCAAACCGACACGAGCGGCTTCTCAAACTGGAAAAGCTTTGTTTCCCTGAAAAAAAAATATTGGTATTCAAACACGCTTTTTCAAATCAGAAATGACGGGCAACAGTCCTGGCTTTTAGACCAGAATGCCGGTTACAACGAGCCGAATTCCGCCTTGCAAGGCGATGTATCTTACACATTCAACTACACAANCGANGTTCCCTGGGTTGCAATTTACCGCAGNGTTCCAAACGGAAGCGGCGATGTCCATTACGATTCCTTAACCGGCCAATACATAAGCGGAGTGGATAACGGCGATTTTGTCTATGAAGGAATGGGGCGCGCGGATTCGCTTGCAAGCAAGAGCTATAAAAATAATTTGAGATGGAATTTGTCTTTTTATCCTAATAAACTTTTGATAAAGGAAGGCTTTTTAAGCGACATCTCATTTTTTGCAAACGGCGANTGGCTGTTGCACAGGGCGGAAAAATTATTGTTTCTGGAAAATTCCGCCCTTTGGGAACACCCNAAAAATAAAGGCTCATTNATGCTCGCAATAAACAACAGGTGGAACAAAGAGCCNCAGATAAATTTTGAAGAGACATCATTCGGGCAGGAGGCAACNGCTCATTACAGGGGGCGGCAAAAGGAGGATTTTTCTCTAAGGTTAAAAAGGGAAAAAGCGGAGTTTGCCCTTAGCAGTTTGGACTGGCTTTCTTANGAAGGCGAACTCGCATGGCAAAGAGAACTCGGCATGGGATTTTCCCTGGAGCCTTTTTATTCGCAAAAATACACAAGCGGTTTTTACATGGAAGAATCNTGGAATACTTCCCTGCAAAAGGGCGGCATAAACGGAAGATGGCAAAACGAAAGAGGCGATTTGGCGCAACTCGGCNTTTCCGGGAATCATGTTGAAAAGTCAAGCNCAATTTCCCCCTANTCTGCGGTTGACGGCTTTGAAAAAGGCTTTTCATGGCGCGGCAACGCCNTTGCACAGGCAGCATTAGGCGAAAAATTTTACGCCTCGGCGCAGTATATTGTGAGGGTATGGCGCGGAAATGCAATTCAAAAACTGAGCTTGGAGGCAAGGGCAATGTTTTGAATTTTCTAAATTTCCTCCATGCCTGTAATCTATACCCTCACCGATGAATCTCCCCGCCTTGCAACCGAAAGCCTTTTGCCCGTAGCTAAATTTTTTGCCGGTGTTGCAGGCATTGAAGTAGAAACAAGGGATATTTCTCTTGCGGCCCGCATCCTTGCCGCCTTCAACCTTGCCCCGGACGACCTTGCATATCTGGGCAATCTCACAAAAGATCCCGGCGCAAACATAATAAAACTGCCGAATATTTCCGCAAGCATCCCGCAGATAAAGGCGGCGGTTGCCGAACTGCAAGGCAAAGGCCATAAAATCCCGAACTACCCCGAAAACCCGCAAAACGAAGAAGAACAGAAAATAAAAGCCGTTTACGACAGGGTAAAAGGCTCTGCGGTAAACCCCGTGCTTCGGCAAGGCAATTCAGACCGCCGTGCCTCGCTCTCCGTAAAGCAGTATGCAAAAAAGCATCCTCATTCAATGGGGGAATGGAAAAGCGATTTTAAAACAAAAGTCGTTTCAATGAACAGCGGAGATTTTTACGAAAGCGAAAAATCCATAACCGTAAAGGAAAATTCCTCCTTTTCAATTGAGTTTATAAATGAAAAGGGCAAAAAAACTCTATTGAAAAAATCTGCACCGCTTTTGGAAGGTGAAGTCCTGGATGCTTCCGTTCTTAAAATCAAAAAGCTGGAGAGTTTTTATGAGCAGGAATTTGAGAATGCAAAAAAAAGCGAAATGGCGGTTTCCGTTCATTTAAAAGCCACCATGATGAAGGTGAGCGACCCGGTGATGTTCGGGGTTGCGTTCAAAACGCTTTTCAAGCCCCTTTTCAATAAATTCTCAAATGAATTTGCGGAACTCGGCATAGACCCGAACAACGGTATTCAGGATTTGAAAAAAAAAATTGCCGGCACTCCAAAAGAAAAGGATATTGAAAGTGAAATTCAAAATGTGTTGAAAAACGCTCCAAAGCTGGCGATGGATTTTAACAGCCCAAGCGACGTAATTGTAGATGCTTCAATGCCCTCCCTCATTCGCCGCGCCTCGCAAAACGAACTTGCCCTTATCCCGGACCGCTCTTATGCAGGCGTTTACGCAGCCGCCATAGACTTTTGCAAAAAGAACGGTGCCTTTAACCCCGCAACGATGGGCAGCGTTCCAAATGTGGGTTTGATGGCGGAGTCGGCGGAGGAATACGGCAGTCACGATAAAACCTTTATCGCAAAGGAAAAGGGAATTATGCAGGCTGTTGATGGTAGCAACCGTGTTTTGCTAAAACAGGAAGTTGAGGAAGGCGATATTTTCAGAATGTGCCAGACAAAGGATATCCCCATTCGCAACTGGGTTCATTTGGCATTGGAAAGGGCAAGGATAACTCAAAGCCCCGTTGTTTTTTGGCTGGATCCAAAACGCGCACACGACATGGAAATAGAAAAAAAAGTCAAGGACGAACTTTCAAAAGCTGATTTGAACGGCTTGGACATAAGCGTAAAAAGTCCTGTTGAAGCAACATTGTTTTCCATGCAAAGGGCAAAAGAAGGCTTGGACACAATTTCCGCAACGGGCAATGTTTTGAGGGATTATCTAACGGATTTATTTCCGATTTTGGAACTCGGAACATCTGCAAAAATGCTTTCCATTGTTCCGCTTTTGTCCGGTGGAGGAATTTTTGAAACGGGTGCGGGCGGTTCTGCACCCAAGCAGGTTGAGCAGTTGTTAAAGGAAAATTATCTGCGCTGGGATTCGCTTGGAGAATACTTTGCCCTTGCGGAATCCCTGAATTTTTATTCAAGGCAAACAAAAAACAAAAAAGCGGAAGTTCTGGCAAAAGCCCTTGACCTCGCAAACGGAAGCATTTTGGAATACAACCGCGTTCCGCTCCGCAAAATTGGCGAACTTGACAACAGAGGCTCGCATTTTTACCTGGCTCTTTACTGGGCAGTGGAACTCGCAAAGCAAAACGAGGATTTGGAATTGAAAGCCAAGTTTGAACCTCTTGCAAAATATTTGAGCGAAAACGAGCAGAAAATAGTTGCGGAATTGGCAAGCGTTCAGGGGCACTCCGTTGATATAGGCGGTTATTATTTGCCGGATGCAAAGAAGCTCTCGGCGGTGATGAGGCCGGTTGATTTTCTATCTTCCTCTCCATGTCAAAACCCATATCCTTAACCGGCATTAAACCCACGGGAACTCCGCATTTGGGAAATTATCTGGGGGCTATTCGCCCTGCCCTTGAACTGCGAAAAAAATACGACACGGTTTATTTTATAGCGGATTATCACGCCTTGACAACGGTGCATAACAGGGAAGAGATGCGCGGCAATACCTACAAGGTTGCGGCAACCTGGCTGGCTTTGGGGTTAAATCCCGAAGAAGGTTTGTTTTACAAGCAGAGCGATATTCCCGAAATTTTTGAACTCTCCTGGCTGCTCTCGTGCTTTACGCCCAAGGGTTTTATGAATCGTGCGCACGCCTATAAAGACAAGGTTGCAAAAAATCAGGCGGCGGGGGTGGATCCGGATGACGGCGTTAATATGGGGCTTTACGGTTATCCCTGCCTTATGGATGCGGATATTCTGATGTTCAAATCCAATATTGTTCCCGTTGGCAAAGACCAGAAGCAGCACGTTGAGTTCAGCCGTGATATTGCGGAGCGTTTTAACAGTCATTACGGAAAAAATATTTTTGTTTTGCCGGAGCCGGTTATTCAGGCGGAAACGGATATTATACCGGGCTTGGACGGGCGCAAGATGAGCAAGTCTTATGGGAATACCATAGAGATTTTTTTGGAACCAAAGGAATTAAAGGCAAAAATCGGGAAGATTGTGACAAACAGCCAGCAGATAGAAGAACCAAAAGACCCGGAAAAATGCAATGTGTTTGCCCTGTATAAACTTTTTGCGAGCGAGGAACAGTCGGCGGCTTTGGCTGCGCGCTACAGGGCTGGGGGTATGGGATGGGGGCATGCTAAAGAAGCTTTGCGCGAGCTTTTGGAGGAGCATATAGCAAAACCCAGGGAAAAATACAAGGCACTTTTGGCGGATACAACGCAGATTGACAGGATTTTGGCGTATGGCGCGGAGAAGGCGAGGGCTATATCCCAACCCTTTATGCGTGAGATCAGGGATGCGGTGGGAGTAGTCTGAATCAAGGTTCACACAATTTTCTATCTTAATCCTGTAGCATCTAAAACAGGAGATGTCCCCATGCTCACTGAGAAAAACACTGTCGCCGATATGATTCGTTCCGGGCAAACCTTAATGCTGTCGGGTACCGAAGAAATGCTCACCGGGCTTCCTGAAGGAAATTGGGTGGGCGGTACATCCTCTTATTTTATGAATCAGGACGGAGGGCAAAAATGCCTTGACAAGATTTTTGTGTCTAAACTACCCCCGGATGCAAAGCTGGAAAAGGTCAAGTTCTATGACGCCGAACATCTGGCCGAAATTTCCGGTGAGTCGCCCGACAACGGTTTTACCTATCTGCTGATGCCTTTTGAAAGCGAGGCTCACTTGAAATATGCCGAGAAGGCGCCTTCTTTTCCGGGGCAGTTTACAAAAATAACCATTGGCTGGGTGGCCGGGGTTCTTCTGGAAGAATTAGGCAAAAAAGCTACCAAGGTTTTTAACGGGCAAAACGGGCAAAGTTCCGAAGTTGATGCTCTTGCCATGCACTGTAGTCTGCCAAAAGACAGATATGCTACCATTTCCACAATCAATATTTACCAAGCCGATACAAGCACAACCATCACTTTTCCGAATAACGGTTTTGAAGCGGAGGATTGCCTGATTAACGGCCAGCCCGCAAATATCGTTGAATATATAAAGGAAAACGGAATAGATATTAAACACCCTCTTGTTACGCATTTCCGTTTTGGCTCAAGGGCCAAGAAGATGGTGGATATTACCGACCATCCCATGTTTCAGGATTACGGCGGCAATTATGTNAATGTATCCTTTGCAGGTATTCATGGCAATAAGGCNCTGCTTTACGCGCCGGTATTCAAGGATGTAAAATACTACTTTGCAAAGCCNGCCGACTATCTAACCGAATTCCGCAAAAACCTGACCGCCGTCTCCGATGAATTCGCATTTTCCTTCAGTTGCATACTCAACTATACAAATTCCCAGCTTGACGGCAANATCACCGAGGGAATGTATGGGCCATTTACCTTTGGGGAAATAGCTTACCAGTTGCTCAATCAAACCTTGGTGTATCTGGATATNAAGAAACTCAGTACTACCGGGTAAAGGCCTCCAGTTCCACATTCACCCGTTCCCATTCCGCATACAGCCCGGCAATCCTGTTCNTTGCAGCTTCCATCTCCCTTGAAATCTCTGCAATTTTCAGGCCGTTGCCCTGCTCGGCGGCGGTTATCATGTTCTTTTCACATTCGGCTACAAAATTTTCCTTTCCCCGAATTTCATCTTCTATCTGCCTGATTTTTTGCTCCAAGGGACGGATGGCGCGGGATTTTTGCAGGATTTGTTCCGCACGGGTGCGGCGGTCTGCGGGGCGGGAGGAGCGTGAGGGAGCAACGTTGGCCTCATCAATCCATCCCACACGTTCCAGAAAATCCTGATATGTGCCGTCAAAAAAACGGACATTGCCGCCGTCAAAAATGATCAGCCGCTTTGCAAAGGCGTGAAGAATTTCCTCGTCGTGGCTCACTAAAATTGCGGAGCCTTTGAATACTTCCAGTGCCTCAATTAAACTGTCAACGGAATCCATGTCCAGATGATTTGTGGGTTCATCCAGCAAAAGCAGGTTGCAGGGCCTGCCTAAAATTTTCGCAAGCAAAACCCTGGAACGCTCACCGCCGGAAAGCACGGATATTTTTTTCAGGGCGTTATCGCCCTCAAACATCATAACTCCGGCAAGCGTGCGCGCCTTTCCCCTTGCTCGGTCTTCCAGGGAACTTTGAATTTCTTCTTCCACGGTTCTTTGCAGGTCAAGGCGGTTTACATTTGTTTGCCCAAAATAATTTATAACCGCGCTGTTGTGGGTTTCAACGTTTCCGCTGCCGGGTTTTAATTCATTTGCGAGTAAATTTAAAAGGGTGGTTTTTCCCTTTCCGTTTGGGCCGATTATTGCCAGGCGGTCGCCCTTGTACAGTTCAAAACTCAAATCCTCAATCAAAGGCAAATTTGCATCGTAGCCAAAATTCAAATGCTCAACCTTCAACATTCTCTTTGAGGGAAAAGAGGTTTCGGTAAATTCAAAGTCAAGCGTTTTTATCTTTTCCAAATCCGATAAAGGTTCGTGCCGCTCCAATGCCTTTACCTTGCTCTGCACGGCTTTTGCCTTTGATGCCTTGTATCTAAAGCGTTCAATGAATTTTTGCAGGTGTTCCCGTTTTGCCGCATCATTTTCCAGAGTTCTTAAATACACTTCTTCTTCTATCAAAATCGCATCCTGCAACTTTGCCACGTTTCCCTGGATTTTTCTCATTTTTTTCCGGTGGATTCCAAGGGTGTGGGTGCAAACGCTGTCCATAAAGCGGCGGTCGTGGGTTATGAGCATCAGCTCGCCCTGCCAGCTTCTCAAAAATCTTTGCAGCCATCGCACGGAAACTATGTCAAGGTAATTGGTAGGTTCGTCAAGCAAAAGCAAATTAGGTTCTTCTGCCAGTGCCTTTGCGAGGTTCAAGCGAATTTGAAAACCGCCGGAAAGCATGCCGGGAGATTTTTTTTCAATTGTTTCCTTGTCAAAACCGAGGCCGCTCAAAATGGATTCCACCTTGTAGCTTTCAATCCAGCCGTCTTCGTTTGGTTTTAGCACGGAGCAGGCTTCGTCAAAAATCGTTGCGTGGGTGAAATGCAAGTGTTGCGACAGATAGCCGATTGAGTAATTTTTGGGAATATTCACATTGCCGGCATCAAAGCCTTCCATGCCCAGAATAATTTTGAAGAGCGTGGATTTTCCGCTCCCGTTCCTCCCAACAAGCCCAATACGTTCTCCTCTGCCAACTTGAAAGCTGGCATCGCCGAATAAAGTTTGCAAACCAAAACTTTTCTGTAAATTCTGTACCTGTATCATAAAACCAGTTTCATAACAACAGCATTTTCTCCATCCGCATAATATCCTTTCCTTTCCGCAATTTTTTCATATCCCATTTTTTCATAAAGAGAAATCGCAGCGGCATTGTTTTCCCTCACTTCCAAAAAAAAACTTTTAACTCCTTGCCCGGCAAGTTCCCTTTGGCAATATTCCATTAACTCTTTAGCCAGTCCCTTGCCTCGCTCGGCCTGTTCAACCGCAACGGATAAAAGTTCACATTCATCGCCTGCCATTTGCCAGATAGCAAAGGCGTTTTTTCCCAGAACCCAGGAAGTTGAATTGGGTTTCCACAAAGGCAAAGCACACTCGCTCTGGATAGCGGCAATCCATTCAAAATCCCGTTCGGCAGCTAACCTGCCTTCATCGCTCTTTGGCATAAAATGGCAACCACCTACCGATACGCCTTTAACCCCGTTGCATCAACCTCAATACCGTTGCCCACCTGACGCACTATGCCAACGCCGTATTTCTTTGCTTCTTCCAAAACGGCTTTGTCAAAGGAGAAGCCTGCTATGCCTAGATAGACATCGTAATCTTTATATTCGGGAAAATATTTGCGGAATTTCCCGATTCTTTCCTCTGC
>JGI24698J34947_10000395_pt1 | contig 19776 bp, 18 predicted proteins | sample TergutMp193P3_FD_34947 | JGI IMG/M metagenome (IMG submission 34947) | reverse complement strand
ACATACCCGGCTTGTATGTGCTCGCAGCAACCGCACACTCTCTCAGACAAGCTGATGGGTATCTTTCTCTCCTTCACAGCGTTTGTTGTTCTCTTAATACATTATGTTGATTATATTGTCAATAGGTTCTGAGGACTCTGACGTCAATAGCGTTTTTCAAAGTAATTTCCGCGTACACACTTTCCATATCAACATCTCCTTCCTCGTATAGTATATCAGAGAAACATACGTTTCTCAACAGCTATACTGTGTAGCAAAGTGCGGTAACTGACGCTCTTAAAAATGCTCTGGAAATGATAGGGATTGACAGGGCAGAACAAAAAAGACGGCAAAGAAAAAAGCGGTTTAGGGCAATCTGATTCGAGAAAAGGCCGCTGTTGCCGGAGAGGGCAAAGTGGCTGTTTTTGGTAATCCGCTGGGCGACGGTAATATCTGTTTTATGATGCCGAAGGCGGTGGTGCGAGATGGGCAGGGCAGCAAACATAGTATGACAGTGCTTACTTTCTCTTTTCTTACTAAAAATTATAGGGTATTTGGATTATCTTTTTTGAGATAATCTGTGTATTATACAAATTGCTCTAAAGTATTTTCAGATAATGCATAAACTTGTTCATAAGATTTTTCATGGAGAATTTGATTATATTCATGAGTTTGAGTTTCACCAATTTTTTGATTATAATAGGTATTATATATATTGTTATATACACTTACAAGCCAGTCTTTTAGTTCCTTTCTGTAATCATTTCTTGCAAGTATTTCATCGACTGGTAATTCTTCGCCTGTTTCGTCTGAGTAGCGGATAAGACCGCCTATTTCTTTACCGCAATCAACGCCATTACAATATCTGCGATCAAGGTCTCTGCCGCCTGTATCCAGGTCATAACCGCACCAAGGACAGCCACGAGGTCTAAATTCATCGGAATAAACATCAAAACCACATTCGGGACATTCATCATCAAATTCAGTTACTTCTATTCCGCCATTATCACAAGTGTAGTCATAAAATTGTTGACTTCCGCAATGGGGGCAAAATTTCACACGATGGTATAAAACAGCAGAGCAGCCTTGACAGAAATAAATAGTTTGATTTTCCATATATCCCCCATTATATACCTATTCCAACAAAAACCCATATTCATACACTTTGGGTTTTATCTTCTCCGCCAACGCTGATAGTTTTTGCCGTAAGTCTTTTATCAAAGCATTGTAGGTATCATCATTGGATTTTGAGTTGAGCCTGTCTTTCGAAGAACGCTTTTGAAAAAACTCCCGAATGTCATAAAATGAAGCATCTACAGAAGCGGTGCGGTTATTGACGATTTTTGAATGATAATACTTCCATAATTCTCTACCCGAATCAAGAACTGCTTGCGCTTCAGGACTAAAGGCTTTTCCCTTTAAAAAATTGCTCATAAAGTTTGATTGGAATTTATCTTTGGCATTTACTTCATTTTCAGTATATGGTATCCAATAATTAACGCCGCGAGCTGATTGTATGTTATTATCGAATAACACATTAACAAGGCAATTGTTTTGAAACTCAGTATCTGTTTCCCATTTGCTATTCGGGAATTGAAAATTATCTTTATTATTAAGCCATGTAGCTTCAATCACCTGCCTTATTGCACAGTATATAGCCATTTCAATAAGATTTTTCTCTGTCACATTCGCGGCTTCATGTTTAATAAAATCACTTTCTGAAGGTTTACTTGTAATAAAAACAGCCCTTTTATTTTGTATATCATTCCTATGTAATCTTAAATAGGCAATACGTTTCCCGTCTTTATCAAAGCATTTTCGTAGCCAATCAATGCTTAATTGTCCCTTATTAGCTGTATAAAAACATTTTGTATCACTTTGATGACAAGTATTATTGGCATTATCAATAATATATATGTCTGTAGAAACGGAACTAATTTTTTGCTTGTTTTCCAAATCCCAAATAAAGAATCCGATTGGGAACTCACCACTAACATTATCAAAGGTATTCGCTTTACAGACAAATCCACGTTTATATTCAGCTTTGAAATACTCACGGAAGTAAAAAAAGTTGGGGGAATTAATATATTTAATGGTACAGAAAGTAGCCAGTTTAGCATCTGGAATATCACGGTAAATACGAAGCATAAATTGCGCTGAAAGCTCAAGAATAGCATTACCAACTTTACCTTTAAATTCATCATATACTTTACTTGCTGATACTTTTGATTTGTTACTACCTTTACCAACAATTGTTTCTCTATTCCCCGCTTCAGCATAAGGCGGATTGATATAAATAATAAGTTTCTTTCGCTTCTCAGCGTCATTTATAATTTCCAGTAAACCTTGAGGTAAATTATCAAAACTGTCATTTAAAAAGTCAAATTGGAAAATATGGCTGGAGAGTAAATTCAAATTATCGTCTATATCAATCAGGCTTTGCATTGTTTCAACATTGCCCTGCTCAATATCGCTTGCCCATAAATTATATTTATTGGTAAGCCCGGCAAGCAAATTACCTGTTCCTGCCGCGCAATCCCATATATAATACTCATCCTGCCAGTTATCGCCAAAAACAGCAGCTATGTATTCTTTGGATTTATCAGCCCATATTTTTGGCGTGAAGAAGCTGCCTTTTACTTCACGGATATTTTGCGGAACAAGCAAATCCCGTCTATCAATGATATATTGCTGATAAACAGGAGCAGGAGGACGCTCATACTTATTCCAAAAGCGGCTATACGCCTCTCCGTTATCTGTAAAGCCTATATCCGAGGTAAAAAGCCTACCAGCTATATTTTCCTGAAATTTGTAGTTATCGTTCTTTAATACAATCTTTAGTTTTTCAGTTATGCTATTTCCGTCCAAACTCATTATGTCAGCTCTGTAAAAATCACAGTCAAGTATACCTTTTTGTTTGAAATCCATCCATTCATCTTTCGGTATATTGATATATGGCTTGACTTCTTTAACCCATTTGATAAATATTTGCACAAAATTATCTTTAGTTATCGGACTTTTTATGGAAGTAACACCGTCTGTGGTAATGTGATTTTTTATAAACTCCTTAATATCCCTATCGTCAGTCTCAAAGTGATAGATTACCGATTTTGCACCAATTAATGCCTTTACTTTCTCCTTTGCCTTTTGAAAGTCTTCCGTTTCGTGGTTACTGGGAGTGATGTTCCAGTTAAAATCAGTAACAGAAAATATAGGCAGAATATCATGGAATGCGACAAAGCTAATCCTTGCCTCGTCAAAAACGCCAAGCCACGGCGGGGCCAGGTGGTCGGCTTTCTCATATGTTTTTTTACAAGTGAGTACAAGCTGGGTGAACATATCAAAAATGTCATGCATTCCTTTTTTCGCTTCCGCCCAGAGGTAATGGCGTGAACTGCCGGGGCCGTCACTGAATAAATCGTTTCTAGCTTTTTTGTCTGTAATGACAAAATCTATGTTGTCTATATTGGGTTCATAACCGAATTTGGAAAAAAAATCCTCATGCACAAGACTTTTCAGGGTTTCTTCTTTTTGTATGTTGGTATAATCAGCCATCAGTTATATAGTCCTTGGTTATTCCCTTATAATTTATTCCGTTTGTGTCTTGAGTATCTGTTACGGTGTAAAATATGTACATCGCTCAATAGCTGTGAACAGATAGACTGGTACTCTTGTTTGAAGGAAAAATGTTTGGCTTTAGGCATTGGCAAAAGGGGAAAGCTGGAAAACCTCCTCTTTCTCGGCTATGTGGTGGATCATAAAAGAGCCAAGGGGGATAATTTTGACGGTCTCCCAGTAGGCTACTTTCCCATCTTCGTATGCCGCAACAACCTTATCCCCGGAAATAACAACATACTTTCCACAGTACTTCTCTACCAGTTCATCCCGGTTGTTCTCGTAAAATTCCCACTCGGTTTCGAGTATAAATCCCTCTTTGTATTAAGAATATATCAGGAGTCTATCACAGAGAAGGGAAAAAATAAAGGGGAATTGACAATTTTCTTGCTTTACTGGTACTGGAGAAAATAGAGATTATCAGTACGGTTTTGATCTCTATAACTATATTTTCTGGCAGAGGATGATTCCGAATGTACATTGTCGTTTCCCCTTACGCTCCACGCCATATAGCAGAAAAAATCAAGAACTGATTGACTATCTCCTTGTATTATAATAATTTAGGGTAATAACTCGTAATGGATAGCAAAATATATTATTACGATAATATACTTCGCGAGAATGAAAATTATTTTACATAAAAAATATTCGGTTATTTTATTACATTTGTCATATTTTTACTGTTTTTGCGAAGCATATTCCATCCCAGTGCAGTATAAGGTCAACATGGGAAGCCGGGATTAATTAGGTTCCGTCAACTTGTTGACCGGTCAACAAGTTAACGCGCCATACGACCTTCGGCTACAAACACCATGCCCGGCGGTCTCGCCAACTTTGTTGGCGGCCGGATTTTACGATTTTTTGGAGGTACATATGAATAATCTCAACAGTGTTCTTATCGAAGGCAACATGGTTAAGGACCCTTTGATCCGTTCTACACCGAAAGGTGCGCAGGTTTGCAATTTCTCAATTGCGTCCAACCGGTATTACCGGCAGGATTCCAATCTGGAACAGGAAACGAGCTTTTTCGATGTTGAGGCCTGGGGAAAGCTGGCGGAGGCTTGCATAAGCAAGGGGCATAAAGGCCGGGGAGTACGCGTGGTTGGCCGTCTTAAACAAGGCCGCTGGACAGGAGACGACGGTAAATATCATTCCAGGGTTTCTATCGTCGCAGAGCATGTTGAATACCGGACGGATTTCAAGAAAAACGCTGCTTCTTCGGAAGCAGAAAGCGTGGCTGAAGCCGCCGACTGGGACGAAAAACCCGGGACAGCAAGAGACCAATACGAATTCCCCAATATTCCCCGGAAGGACGTTCCGGTTGAGGAATACGCGATTACATTTTAATTAACAACCCTGTCCTTTTTGGACGAGGTTGTTTGGACGCCGTAAAAGCCGTTTTTCCAGTTAAAGCGGGTAGTACCGGAGAGGGGCCGCACACAATTAACAGCCTCCATAACAGTCCGGTACTCCGCTTTTTTCAAAGGGCCCGAGGAGAAATCAATGATAAAACGGCTGAATGCGGCTTCTTGCAAAAAGGGTATCTTGTCCACAATGGAAAAAGCTTCCCGGGGAAACACCGAGCTTCCTTCCGGCGCGGAGACGAGGCGGAAAGCTTCGTCTCTGCTGCCGGTAAAATTCTCAAAATCGTAGAAAGCGCCAAGGTCCCGCCGCATACGGAAAAGACCCGGCCTCGCGAAAACGGTGACAAAAACCCTGGATCGCCTGAATGGTTCCTGTTCTTGCCGTGGGAAGGTTTTCTCCAGATTTTGCCTGTTGTTTTCAAATGGAGTAACGCAGTATTCCGCCCCGCACCCTGAAATGTAGTCCCATGCCCACGCGTTAAATGTATAAAGCCAGGGCCCGGCGACAAGAACGGCGTCCTGTCTTTGACGAAAAAACGAAAAATGCCCCAAGTTGTTCACGATGAAGCGGGTATAGCCTTTTTCCATCAAGGCGGGAATTGCTTCATCAAGTTCCCGGTCTTTCCCCTGTGGGAAAAAGGGGTCAAGCGAAATTATGATGTTGCCCGCCGGAAAGGGGGGCTTTTGCTCCCCGCCGCCCGAAAGCCGCTTCGAGAGTTTATGGCTGTACGGCAGAATTGCCATTACCGGCTTTGACGACTGAAGAATGTAGAGGTCTTCGATACGTGTAACCATTACATAGAGGCCGGCGGGGAAATCCGTACGCTTTATTTTTTCCTTTTTTCCTCTGGAATTTTCATTGGCTGTAAAGCTTGTGTTTCTTCTATTAAACCATTCCGCTTTAGGCGCGGGCGCTTTTTCCCTGCCGGGAGCGCGGTCGGACGGCTCGCCCCTGATCACAGGGGGGTAGCGTTTTGCCATTGCCTTCGTTTGGATGAGGTAAACCGCGTCTCCCGGCTCGAAGCCTTCGGGAATGGAAATCCACCTGTCGCCGTTCGGGCTGGTTTCAACGGCGCTTATCTTATGGGAAAGGCGCTCGGAATCGTCCGCTTTGTGAAGCCGTATCGAGTCCCCCTGCGAGGGGGCAATCGTCCCGGCCTCAACGAGGCCTTGTCTTCTTTCGTCCCGGCCCCTTACGCGGAGCAGTTTCCCCAGGGGAATACCGGTGCCTCCGTTTTGGTTTGGATTAAGCCAATCAAATTCATCTTGTTTTTCATCTTCGCCGCCGTAGATAAGATAAACAGTCTTGGAACGGGCAAAATCGTTTTTGAGTATTGCCCTGGCATCCGATATTGCTTTGCCAAGGTTACCTTCACCGGCATCGAGGTTGTCGATCACCATGCGGTACGCGGAAACCACAGTGCCAACATACTCGGCGCTTTTCATCCGGCCTTCGATTTTAAAGGAATTGACTCCGGCTTTAACAAGCGAGGGGAGCTGTTCGATAAGCTCAAGATCGGCCGGGCTGAAATAGTAGCCTCCGTTCTCCCCTTCCGGGGCTTCAAAGCTTTTGCCTTTGTACGCGGTGTAAAACCGCCTGCAGGCTTGCGTGCACATTCCCCTGTTGGCGGACTTGCCGCCAAGAAAACTTGAGAAAAGGCAGAGCCCCGAAACGCTCATGCAAAGTGCGCCGTGGACAAAGACCTCAAGTTCCATGTTGGTTTTCGCGCGGATATCACGAATCTCATCCAGCGAGAGTTCACGCGCCAGTACCGCCCGCGAGAAACCATACCGGGAAAGCAGGTTAGCCCCGCGGGCGGAAGCGACATTCATCTGGGTAGAGGCGTGGAGCTTAAGCGAGGGAAAATTTTCCCGGGCCATGGTGATGATCCCAAAGTCCTGAACCAGAATACCGTCAGGCGCAAGAGCAGCCAGGTATTTCAGAAGCTGGTAAACCCTGTCCGCTTCCCGCTGCTCAAAAACCGTATTCACCGTGACGTAGAGCTTGCGGCCCATGCGGTGAAGGGAATTGAGGGCGCTCTCAAATTGCGAATAGGTGAAATTGGCGCTGCGCATCCGTGCGTTAAAGTCCTTCAGGCCCAGATACACCGCGTCGGCGCCCTCGCCTATCGCCGCGTCCAAAGCCTCAGAAGAGCCTGCGGGGGCCAAGAGTTCAAGTGCCGCCATTTTCTGTTTCCTGCAGCGTGTTCGCCCAATTGGGCTTCAGCTTCGATGTGATTTTCTCTGTAGCGCTGATAATTCGCGTTCGAAGCTCATCAAAGCCCGTGCCATTCACCGCGGCTAATGGAACGCTTTCCGGGTAGCGCTTCATGAGCGCTTCCAAATCATCGCCGGATTCCAGACGGTCAATTTTATTGAGAACTGTGATCATTGGTATCCCTTCAGCTCCGATTTCCTGTATTACCGATAAAGTAGTTTTGAACTGCGTATCTATATCGGGACTTGAGGCATCAAGGATGTTTAGAAGCACATCGGCATGGCTCGCCTCTTCCATGGTAGAGCGAAAGGCATCGATCAGGTTGTGGGGAAGGCGTCTGATAAAACCCACGGTATCAACCAAAAGGACGGTCACCCCCGCGGACAGTTCCAGCCGCCGCGAAGTGGAATCCAGCGTGGCGAAAAGCTTGTCTTCCGCCAAAACCCCTGCGTTGGTGAGCGCGTTGAGGATGGTAGATTTCCCCGTGTTCGTGTAACCCACCAGGGCGCAGACCGGCACGCCGCTACGCTCCCTCTGTCTCCGCTGGACCTGACGCTGGCGCTTAACGACCTCAAGCTCATCCTTCAAACGGTGAATCCGCTGTTCCACCTGACGCCGGTCCATTTCCAGCCGCGTCTCCCCGGCGCCACGGGTTCCGTAGCGGCCGCCCCTCTGCCTGGAAAGGTCGATATATTTGTGCTGCAGCCGGGGCAAGGAGTAGACAAGTTTCGCCAGGTTTACCTGAAGCTCGGCTTCCCTTGTGCGCGCCCTGCTCGCGAAAATCTGGATGATGAGTTCCTGGCGGTCAATGACAGGCATCCCCGCCAGCTCTTCCCAGTTCCTCTGCTGTGACGGCGTAAGGTCGCGGTCAAAGATTACGCAATCCGCTTCCAGGGAAATAGCTTTTTGCGCCAGCTCCCCGGCCTTTCCGGTACCGATACCGTACTTTGCGTTCTTCTCCCTGACGTGAATCAACTCCTGCGACATAATCTCAAGCCCCAGCGTATCGACCAGACTCGAGAACTCTGCCTTCAGGGAATCCAGCTCGGCGGATGACGTTTTCTCTTCCCACACGCCTATCAAAAAGGCGCGTTTACTCTTCTCTTCAACTGCTGTTGTTTTACTCATGTTTCTCCTGTACTCTTATAGCATAAAACAGGAATTTCCGATATTCTTCAATAGAGAGAGGCGGGATGTGACTACTTCGCGAAAGGCGGCAATAAGTCTACTCATTGCGGTTTTACTCTTTGGAGGGTTCTCTGTTCTGGCCTTTAGCGGGTTATTCAACCTGCTGGAAACCCGCTTTTACAACCCGTCCGTCACCGCGCATTTGAACCGTGAGATAGCGCAAAACGCCGGGGCGATAGACAGGTTCTTTACGGAGACGCGGGAGCGCTTCTCCGAAACCCTGAAGACCGGCACGGTAAGGCACAGTTTCCTTGCGGGTCAAAGGGCGGAGGATGTCTCCGCCCGCTCGAATCTTTACAGCCGCTTAATCGACTCTTTCTACGGTCTTCAATGGGTCCGTTTTATCGACGGCCATGCCGGCGCCGGAGGGAAAAAACTTCTTTTCTCATCTTACAGCCCGGATATTCTGAATGGCGACGGGACTTTCCCGGTTTATAATGATTACAACGAACCGGCTCTCCCTTACGAGGCCGTTGCGGTTCCCGAAGGCGGAACGCCGAAATATACTTTTGACGAAGCGGGACGCGTCATCTTTTCGTTCCCGTTATACGATTCTTTTGATGTTTATCGGGGGACGGCGCTGTTTTCGCTTTCGGTAGACGCGGTATCCGCCCGGCTTATAAGCGAAGGAAGACTCGGCGAGGATATCAGGGCAATCTCAAACCCGGCGGGCCTGTTGTTCGGATCGGTTCCGGGTTCGGAGCGGAAGGTTCTCATTTCTACCAGGAGTTCTCATGGTTTCCTCGTCGGACATCTCGTGAACGAAGAGGTCTTTCTTTTTCCCGCGATCATGAAGTTCATCCTTCTGCTGGCTTTCTTTCTTACGACGTATCTCATCATCTTTTTATTATTCAACCTCCGGCAGGACCCGCTTGTCGTTGTACAAAGCCGGCTCAAACAGCTCCAGATTTCCCTTATTGAGCAGTTCTATGAATACAAGAGCGAGGCGGATTGGGAACGGTGGATTCGCGAACTTGAACAAAGGCGCGAAGAAGTCCGGGGCCTTTTGAAGCAGGGCGTCAAAGTTGATTCAGAAAAAAGCGTCGATATGGACATCCTGATTAACAAATCCTGGGACGAGCTTCTTGCAATGCTGGGTAAACGGAGGAACCTTACGGTTCCGTCAAATCTTTCGATTCCGGCGCAATCTTCCGCGGATACAGGCATTGCGGCTGACGGGACAACCGGTCTCCTGAAAAAAGCTTCGGCGATTGACTTGTCAATTGCCGAAGCGATTGGCGGCGAGACAGTAAGTATCAAATCAGGGGAGGAACTCGAAGTTCTCGAAGAATTGGACGAAGCGGAAATCGCCGCGTTTACCGCGGCAGACGCGATGTCAACTGAGCCGCCGGTTGACGCCGCATCCGTGGAGACTCCGCCCGTTTCCCAAACCGATGTTGATAACCTGGCCAAGGAAATAGAATTCAACCCCGATATCGACCCGGAGCCATCGGAACTAAGTTCCGCAGAAGACGAGTTATTCGACGGTGAGCTGGAAATTGTGTCTCCCTTCTCCGCAATGATGTTTGATTCTTCGCCTGAACTTCGTTCCGAGGAACTAAGTGCCGGCACAGACGATGCCGCCGGCGGGGCAGAAGAAGGCCATCGGAAAAAGAACCTGAGTAATAATGAGGATGCTGAATTGAACACGTTTATGGACGGGGGGCTCCCCCTCATCACCAGGCCGTTTTCCGATTTTACGAACGATGAGGAGATTGAGACATTGGGAATCGTTAATGAAGAGCAGGAAAGTCAAACTAACAGTGACGGCAACATAATAAAAGAAAAGGAAGGGATTCACTATATAAGCGAAGATGTTTTGACTCCCGCCCCTGAGCTATCCGCGACTCTTAACAAGGAGTTTAAGGAGCTGGTTGATGAGGTGACGAAATGAATATGAGAAAAAGAGAGGGTAGACAGTAATGCTGGGTGCAATCATCGGTGATATCGTGGGGTCACGGTTTGAATTTAATAATCATCGAAACAAGGACTTTGACTTGTTTGCTGAAGGCTGCTTTGCTACCGACGACAGTATAATGACGCTCGCTGTCGCCAAAGCAGTTTTAAACTGTAATGGCGACTGGGAACAGCTTGGAGAAAATGCCATCAGATACATGCAAACAATCGGCCGCAAGTACCCCGATTGCGGTTTCGGCGGCATGTTCAGGAAATGGGTATTCAGCAATGACCCCAGGCCATATAATAGTTATGGTAACGGTGCGGCTATGCGCGTTTCGCCGTGTGGTTTTATCGCACGAACAGAGGATGAGGTAAGACTGCTCTCTCAAAAAGTTACCGAAATTACGCATAACCATCCTGAAGGGTTGAAAGGCGCCGAAGCAACCGCTGTCGCTGTATTTTTGGCATATAACGAAACTACAAAGGATAAAATAAAGAAGCGTATAGAAAAATACTATTACAAACTCGACTTTGACCTTGACAGCATCCGTGATAAGTATCAATTCAACGAAAGCTGTCAGGAAACTGTGCCGCAGGCGATTAAGGCTTTTGTTGAGTCTGTCTCATTTGAAGATGCTATCCGTAATGCGATAAGCATAGGCGGGGATAGTGATACTCTCGCTGCTATTACGGGAGGCATTGCCGAAGCTTATTACGGCATTCCTCTTGATCTAAAGCACAAGGCATTAACATATCTTGATCATGAATTACGCGGCTATTACCGGGAATGGGAAAAATTTTTTCGTAAACGTATCCTGTCAGAAAATTTATCTGTCTCACGAAATATATAGATAAATTCGAGAACAGTGAGAAAATCAATGATTTTTACCTCTATAAATGAATTGGGAAATGATGTAATTAATTCAAATTTCATGCCATTATTGTCAAATTCACAGTAATGGAATTAAAACCGTAAACACCAGCAGGGTAACGAAATTGCCATTGTTTTATATAGTTTTTCAATATATAAATATTCCTCATTAAATGAAAAATCCGAACGTTTACACCATGGGCATATATGCCAGTGTAAGCTGACCCTCCGCAGGCAACTCCTGCATTTCTTGGTTTCCAAAGTATCTTTTCTTTTTCGATAATCATCGTAGAAAAGATATCCCTTCAATTCAAAGTATAATTGAAAAATTTTCGTCATAATAAGCTCCTTTGTTATAAAATTATAACAAAGGCGGTGTGTTGACTTATATCGCCTTTTGGGCTGATTTTGGGTTGATTTTAGGGTGATTTATTGGTGATTATTATATCCATGAAAAAGAGATGAGAGGGCGGCAATATTGGGAACGCCTGTAGTCTGATAAATATGTCTTAAATGTGTTTTTACTGTACTAACAGAAATATTGAGGGCGATAGAAAGCTGCTTATATCTGACATTACCGGCTAGTACCGCTTCGATAACCTCCAGTTCACGTCTGCTTAAATGCTGAATGAACTTCGTGTATTCATCAAATTTGCGTTCGTGTGATAATGCGCTTTCCGTCTCTTTCATTTCGGCAGTCAAATTATCTTTTGTCAATCGTGTATACAGATAAAATAAAAACAGCATGAGACCCAAAAAAAGCGTACATATAAAAGCTGAGGCTAAAAAAGATACGGACATCGCCGTCAACATATCTTCACACCATACGACAACTGCCAGAGGAAATAAAACAAACAGCAGGTTGAAAAGTACATAAATTTTAAGAGGCGGTTTTAACCTGGTTTCACGCAGCCAGTGTGCGGCTAAAAGACAGCAAACAGCAATGACAATATTGCTTAAAAAAATAACGCCGTAATATATTTGCTGGTTTTGCTGGAAAAACTCCACGTAACTCAGCGAATTGAGAAACGGCTGAACTACAACAAGCATAAAATAAACAATAGGCAAATTCGCTAAATGAATGACGCTAAAAGCAAATGAAGCAGAAATAAGCGCCCTTAAACGGTTTTTACCCAATAGAACGCAGACAAGAAAAAAAAGCGGGTATTCAATAATACTAATACCGGTGATTGAAGCGGTAGTACCTTGCCGATAGATATAAAGGTTCTCCCATAACAGACAAAACGGGTAGCCCAGTACAGATACAGCCAAAAGCGCGATAGACCACCGGCAAGACTGAGGTTTATTGAGCTTGTAAAAAAGGGAATAAAAACCTATAGAGCCGACTAACCCCAGGAAAAAATTAAGAATGATTTAACCTCCTTATACACCATTATAATGGAGTTGATAAAAAATATCTATATACGGAATACCACTTTACGCCATCTTACACTAAGTATATAATGCAGAACATGGTTGAACAAGCGTATTTGCATACCGGAAAATCTCATGATTTAAACGCTTCGAGAAATATGTTTGCGCATAAAACTATCTTAAACAGAGAGCTTTTTGAAGAAATATGTGAAAATCAGGACTTTTTGACACAGCAAATTATTACTTACATAGGTAATAAACGTTCTCTTTTGGATTTTATTATAAAAGGCATTCACACTGTACGAAAACGTCTCAATAAAGAAAAATTGGATATTTTTGATGTCTTCACTGGGTCTGGTATTGTAGCCCGTCAATGTAAGCAGTTTTCACATTCACTTCTGGTAAATGACCTGGAAAAATTTGCCGCTGTTACTGGTGAATGCTATTTATCAAATAAAGATGAAATAAATATGCCGATTATAAAAGATATATATAATGGCCTTCTTGCAGACATTGAGAATCACTCATTGGAAGAAGGGATAATTACAGAATTATATTCTCCAAAAAACGATAATAACATAAAAAAAGGTGAACGAGTTTTTTATACACACAGGAATGCAATGTATATTGATACTATGCGCAGTTATATTCAATCTGTTCCAATGCAATATCAAAAATATTTTCTTGCTCCCTTAATTGCAGAAGCATCTATCCACGCAAATACTTCTGGCGTATTTAAGGGATTTCATAAAAACAAAAAATCAGGGCTTGGGCAATTCGGCGGAAGTAACAGCGATGCCCTTTTTCGCATTAAAGGAAATATTTCCTTGCCTTTTCCTATATTCAGTAATTTTAGCTGTAATTATACTGTATATAATGGAGATTCAAACCAGATTGTAAAAGAATTGCCGGAAGTAGATTTGGCATATTTGGATCCACCTTATAATCAACACCCATACGGTTCAAATTATTTTATGCTTAACTTGATACTTGAAAACAAAAATCCGGAAAATATAAGTAGTGTTTCTGGAATACCGAATAACTGGAATCGTTCTGCCTATAACAAAAGACAATATGCTTATTCTGCGCTGTCTGAGTTAGTTGAAAATATCAAAGCAAAATATGTCCTTATTTCATTCAATTCCGAAGGATTTATTTCCCTTAATGAAATGAAAGATATGTTGAAAAAAATTGGAAAGGTACAGGTAATGGAAACAACATATAATACATTTCGCGGTTGTCGTAATCTAACAAATCTTGCTGAAAATGGTGATCGTGATATACACGTTACCGAATTTTTGTATTTGCTGGAGAAATAATATGGCCGGTAAAGCCAATCTACGAAAACAAAGAACAGGTACAGTTTATTAACAATACGTCTGAAAAAAGAGAAGGCAAAGCAGCTATGGCATTGGGTAAAGTGATGCTTCATATTATCAACAAATTTAATGTAAAACTTGAACATGAATCCAATATGTATTTAAAGGACATTGTAAATAAACTAAAGAAATTATTTCCAGATGTTTATTTTGATTAATATTTTGATTCATCATCAATGCGACCAGACGGTGGAATATTGTATATAGTAACAAAAGATGAACAAAAATATCCAATTCTGATAACTGAAATGAAAAATCAGGGAACTAATGATTTACGTTTAAAAGAAGGCAAGAAAAAACAGGCAAAAGGAAATGCTATTGAACGTCTGGGAAAAAATGTTATTGGCTTTAGAACTGCCTTGTGAAATGAATCAATATTTCCTTTTGTTTGTTTTGGTGATGGTTGTGATTTTTCAAAATATGGTGAAGATAATTTCAAGTAATTTATTTAAGCGATAATTACAAAAAAGTTATACTTGGGAAATGCCAAATTAGCATAAGCAACGCACGGTGCCTATCCTCGAATTTACTTCAATAGGCCATTGTTCGCGTTGGTTAGTGGTAAATTTCCCACTCCCCTCACCGCATCAAAACCCTCGGATTCACCGTCACGCCGTTCTTATAGACCGTGAAGTGCAGATGCGGGCCGGTGCTCTGGCCGGTGTTGCCGACATCGCCGATGCGTTCGCCGGTTTCGACGTAGGCGCCGGCTTTGACGCGGATGACGCTCATGTGGGCGTAAAGCGTGCGGTAACCGGAGTGGTGGGTGATTAACACGTGGTTGCCGTAAGAGTCGTCGTAGCCGACCTGGGACACACGCCCGGCCATGGCGGCTTTGATTGGCGTGCCCTCAACGGCGCTTATGTCAAGCCCGGTGTGGAACTGTCGTGTGCCGGCGAAGGGGTCTGTGCGGTAGCCATAAGACGAAGTGATGCGGCCGGTAACGGGCCAGATGAAGAGGTCGCCGTTGATTTCCTGGCGGTTCACCCAATCCATTTTAGCGCCCGGAATAAAAAGCACTGAATTGAGGGCGAGGGTATCGGAAAAAAGTTCGTTCACGAAGCTGATATTTGATGCGGTGGTGCTGTACTGCGCCGCGATGCTTTCCAGTGTGTCGCCCGCTTTCACGGTGTAATAAATGCCGTCCTGGTTTGGGATCCTGATGACCTGGCCTATCTGTAAAAGACGGGTGTTTTTTATGTCATTGACGGAGATGAGGGTGTCCTCGTTGAGGCCGGTCCTTATCGCTATATAGCCGATCATGTCGCCCTGCACAATCGTGTAAGAACTGAAAGTGAGTATGTGAGGGAGGGAGTATTCTTCCGGTTCGGGCATCCCCCAGATCTCGAAGTCTATATCCGGCTGGGCTGGCAAATACTCCGGGAATATAACGCCGCCCATGCCCTCGTTTTTCGCTTCCGCGGGCGTGCTTTTGGAAGCCGCCAAATTTCCGGCCGCGGGAAAGAACATTGCTCCCGGGAAGTAAAAGATGAGGCAAGTTATCAAAAGAAGTCTTAAAAAGGTTTTATTCATCAACTCGCTTCTTGATAATACAATTATAGCCCAATTTTTGCTTTTTTTCATGGGAAATCCTCGCGAAGCCTATTCACCGGGCAAATCACCATACCCAGCCGAATCAAAGATTCATCTGGGTATGGTGTTCTCATAAGGTATTGGTTTCGGGTTTCATACCTTAATAAACACCCCAAAGGGGTGGGGTATGAAACCCTCACCACGAATCGACGAAGCCCGCGAGCAGAGAGCAGGCTTCCTTACGTAGCGGGAATCCGGCGGCGGCCGGCGCTGAAAAGGCCTTCCGGCTTTCACGTATGTATTCCAGCCCTTTCTCGCGGGCTTCCTCCAAAACGCCCGCTCGTCGAGGATCAGAAAGCCGACGCCAAGCTGTTCGGCGGTGTTTCCCATAAAATCCGCTAAAAAAAGGTGACTGTCACCTTTTTTGGCGTTTTTTGAACCGATGTACACCCCTAGAACCGCCACAAGTTCCAGGGCAACGGCCCATTGGGAAATGCCGGAAGGAAACGGTTCAAAGACCCTTTCCAGCCAGGCGTGATCGGGCGACTCGGGGAGCCAGCTATCAAGCACGGCTTCAATTTTCTCAAGCCGCCGGGTATACTCTTTTTCCATGAACTGGATTTTATCATATAATTTAACTTCCTTGAGGAAGAGATAAATGGCCAATTACAGTAAACCGGATTATTTTGCGATTAAAGCCCAGAAAGAGGGATACCCGGCCAGGTCTGTGTATAAATTCAAGGAAATGGATGAGAAATTCGGCCTATTAAAAGGCAGCAAAGGCGGCTCTTCGCTTTTCAGAGTGCTGGACCTTGGCGCCGCTCCGGGGAGCTGGAGCCTTTACATGCTGCGAAAAATCGCAGGCCGGGTAAGCGGCGGCGGTACGTCAAGCGCAGAGCCATCCCTCGTTTCTGTTGACCTGGCGCCGCTCTCCCGGCAATACGACGAAGGCCTCTTTGACAAACCGGAATTCTTCTTTATACAGGGAGATTTTACCCAGGACAAGATACGGGAGGAAATTCTGTCTCATGGGCCCTACAATCTCCTTGTCAGCGACGCGGCTCCGTCTACCACCGGTAACCGTTCAATAGACACCATCCGTTCGCTGGAACTTGCGGAGACCGCGCTGAACTATGCCGAAACCACGCTAATCAAAGGCGGTAACTTTGTTGTGAAGGTCTTTCAGGGCGGGGATACGGGAAATCTATTGAAACAAATGCGCGGTCTTTTTGAAAGCGCGAAGAGTTTTAAGCCACAGGCTTGCAGGGCTGAATCATTTGAAACGTATTATCTGGGTCTGGGGAAGCATTAGGCCATTTCTAAATTGCTGTTGTTTCCTGCGGTTACCTGTGCTATGCTTAATATTGGAAAAGGAGACGGTGAAGTGAAAGATGAGGCATTGGAAATTACAGAAGAAGAGGATAAAGATAATGGGGTCATTGAGTTCATCCTGAAAGGCCGGGTGGATTCCTATAGCTCGGACGTGCTGAATTTTAAGCTGGACAGGGCTTTGAATGAAGAATACAAAAAACTGATCCTGAATATGTCCCAGGTAGAGTATTTGAGTTCAGCGGGAATACGGGTGATCCTGAATACTTACAAGAACGCGAAAAAAGCGGGCGGCAAATTGGGAATTGAAAAGCCGTCCGAGAGTGTCAAAAATGTTTTGGGGATGACTGCCCTTGATGAGCTGCTGATTAGTTAGCCGTATGCTTTCGATAAGAACGAAAATTCTGACAATAACGCTTGTTCTCCTGGCGTTTCTCGGAACGGCGTTTGTTTTGTACTCAATGGCGACGACCAGGAATTACAAACGCCTGCGCCTTGAGGGCATTGAGAAAACCGTCGCGTATGAAACAGAAAAAGTAAACAAGTTAATCGCCGGGATGGAACACGGCGCCATAGAAATGGCAGTTAACGGATTGTTGTTTGTTGAAACGCAGTCCTACAGCCTCGGAGGGACAGCGGTACTGGAATCACTTCGCGGTTTTCCGGCGGCAAATGGCGGCGGTTTTTGGTTTGAGCCTTACGCATTTAACAATGATTCCTTGCACGCCTGTATTTATGCATTTTTTGATGAAACAATGGGTGAAGTGCACCTGGACAATTTTGATGTGGCGCTATACGACTATCACAGCCAAAATTGGTATCGTGAAATTACCAGTGCGGTAAAGCGGCCATACGAGGTGGTCTGGACCAAGCCCTATCTTGACGACACCTCTTTTGTTCTGATGACAACGGCTGGCGCCGGTATCTTTGGCAAGGACGGAAACTTGCTGGGGATATCTATAATTGACTGGAAGATAGACGGGGTTGTCGCGGAATTATCAACAATAAAGCCGACAGAAAACAGCTTTGTGCTGCTTTGCTCGCCGGAACAGGACGATATCATTTCCATCACATACGCGGATTCAGATAACAACGCGTCTTTAAAAAGCCTTCCCTGGGACATAAACGCGGACTATTTCGTACTTGACGGCGTTAAGTATCTGCCGTTTCACAGGGATATGGATAACGGATGGCTTCTTTCGGTACAGATCCCCGAAAACGAGATTTTCGCCGAGGTTGAAAGCCAAAACGACCGCTTCTCGCTGATAATTGCGTTTTCATCGGTCATAATGCTGTGTCTTGCGTACATCCTGATCACAAAACTAATCAACGCGCCCTTAAAACGCCTGACGACTGACATCTCGCGGCTCGCTTTGGGCAATCTTGATACGCGCATTGAAGTGAGTTCAAAAGACGAATTTGGTTTGCTCGCCGACGCATTTAACAAAATGAAAACCGATCTGAAGGAGTCCATTGAAGCCTATACACGTGTGCACACGGAAAAAGAACGTATCGCGACGGAGCTTAAAGTTGCGGCTGACATACAGGCAAGTATGCTTCCGTGTATTTTCCCGCCCTTCCCCGACAGAAACGAATTTGACGTATTCGCCTCTATGGATCCGGCAAAAGAAATCGGCGGTGATTTCTATGATTTTTATTTTATTAACGAGAACACCCTGGCCGTGGTAATCGGCGATGTTTCAGGCAAGGGTATTCCCGCGGCTTTATTTATGGTCATCACGAGAACCTTGATAAGAAATTGCAGCAAATGCAAAGACCCCAAGGGCATTTTTGAAACGGTAAACAGCAAACTCTGCGACAGCAATGAGACGGGCATGTTTGTTACGGCGTTTATTGGCTTTTATGATATACCAACCGGAAAATTTGTTTATGTCAACGCCGGCCATAATCCGCCTCTGGTAAAAAAACACGGAAAGGATTTTGAGTTTTTAATTACCAAACCCTGCCTCATCCTTGGGTGGATGGAAGATGCCTCGTACACTGAGCATGAGATAATGCTGGAACCGGGGGACACCCTCTATTTATATACCGATGGTGTGACCGAAGCCATGAACACAGACAAACAACTCTTTTCAGAAACGCGATTGCATGAAGCGTTGAAAAAATACAGGGATTACCATCCCAAAGAACTGTTATACGCCATAAAACAGGAAATTGAGAATTTCGCGGGCGGAGCCGAGCAGGCGGACGATATTACGATGGTTGCCCTGGAAATAGACCGTTACAGCAAGACTGATCGCATGGCAAAGCCTGAAACGAAAGAACTGACAGTCGAAGCGAATATTGAAAAGCTCGGGGATGTGATAGACTTTGTAAAAACGGAGCTTGGGCGTAATAATTGCCCGCGTGAGCTGCAGAGCCAGATTGAACTCGCGGTGGATGAAGTTTTCACGAACATTGCGGATTACGCCTACAAACCGGCAGCCGGCAAAGCCGCCATAAGCATAGCCGTTGGTAATGAGGTGACGCTCAGGTTTGAGGACTCCGGTAAACCTTATAACCCCCTTGATGAAGCGGCTCCGGATCTTACAAAACCGTTGATGGAGCGTGAAATCGGCGGGCTGGGCGTTTTCCTTGTCAGGAAGTTCATGGACACGGTGGAGTATACGCGGGTTGGCGATAAGAATGTGCTTGTGATGACGAAGAGGATAGTTTGATGGGAAGTGTTTATAGATTTAGTAAAGCCATAACTGGATGCTTATTCGGATTTTTACCGCGGCTCGGGATTTATATACTATACAAGCGTTAAGTGTTAACATTATTTTAGTCCATTTTACAAAGTGACGAGTATATAGTATAATAAAAACAGAGTATTATTCGATTTTAAGGAGTTTAGTATAAAAAATTAACATGGAAACAGACATCCAAGATGTCTGTCACCATGTAAAGAAGGAGTGTTTAGGATGAAGCTGAATTTCAAACTGAGTCTAATCGTGCTAATTATCGTGGTGGCAATCGTGGCGACGGTTGCCGTGGTGCTGATAGTGCGGATGTCCGGCCTGACCA
>JGI24698J34947_10000394_pt1 | contig 19780 bp, 16 predicted proteins | sample TergutMp193P3_FD_34947 | JGI IMG/M metagenome (IMG submission 34947) | reverse complement strand
TTCAAGCCAATCAATCAGGATTGCCCGAAGTGCGGATTTTTCATGGTGGAAAAATATGACAAGAAAAACGGCGCTCACAAGGTTTGCATCAATCCCGAATGTGATTACCTTCACAGCGCGCAAGAGGGAGGCTAATGATTGGTGATTAATGGTGAAGAAACCGGAGAAAAAACAGCGGATTCTCAGGCTGTTTCGGAGTATCTTACCTACCTTGAATCGGTCAGGGGGTGTTCGGTGAGAACTGTCGAGGCTTACAGGAACGATCTTTCCCGTTACGCGAAATATTGCGCCAATTTCGGAATTGCGAGCGAAGAGGCTTCTCCCTATGAGGTGCAAAAATTTATCGCGGATTTGACGGCGGAGAGAATGGCGGCGACAAGCGTGAACCGCTGCCTTTCGTCAATCAGGGGGTTTTACCGCTGGATGGTTCGTTTTAACAAGAGGGAGGATAACCCGTGTTCGGCCTTGAAGAATGTAAAAACGCCCCTTAATCTGCCGTCGGTGTTATGGGAAGATGAGATGGCGGATTTTGCCGCGCTCCCTGAAATCGCCGGGATTCTCTGGCCTGTAAGGGATAAAGCCCTGATTTTGTCAATGTATTCGGCGGGATTGCGGATTTCCGAAGTGGTCTCCCTTTCCATGGTTAATATTTCAAAAACGCTTGATGATGCGAAAATTATCGGAAAGGGCGGCAAGGAAAGGTATGTGTTTTTTTCCGAGGAGGCAAAATCCGCCATTGGTGAATATCTTCCGCAGCGTACTGCGCGGCTGAGAATGGCGGGTATTGAAAAGAAAAACGGCGCTCTTTTTATCAGCAGAAAGGGACAGCCTATTTCCATCGCGGGAGTACGCTGGATAATCTCCCGTTATGCGAAACATTCGGGGCTTGGAAAAAATATTCACCCCCATTCGCTGCGCCACAGTTTCGCGACACACCTTGTAAACTCAGGCTGCGATGTGCGGGTAGTTCAGGAAATGCTCGGTCATTCAAGCCTTTCAACAACCCAGCGTTACACCCATGTAAATATAGAGAACCTGAAGAAAGTATACGCGTCCGCCCATCCGCACGGCGGCAGCGCCGCAAAAAACAAGAGAGGGATGAATGGAAGAGAAAAATAAAATCAGAAGCACTACGGTAATCGCGGTGCGAAGGGATGGTAAAGTCGCCATGGCGGGGGACGGACAGGTAACATTAGGTGAAACCGTAATGAAAAACAATGCCCGCAAAGTCCGCCGCCTTATGGACGGTAAAGTGCTTTGCGGTTTTGCCGGCGCTACCGCAGACGCGTTCACCCTCTTTGACAGATTTGAGGAAAAACTGAAAGAATATTCAGGCGACCTTTTAAGAGCGGCTGTAGAACTGGCAAAGGACTGGCGGCTGGATCGCACATTAAGGCGCCTTGAAGCGATGTTGTTAGTGGCGGATCTGACAAAGACACTTCTTATTTCCGGTACGGGGGATGTGATAGAACCAGCGGAAAACGCCCTTGCAATCGGCTCCGGCGGTAATTATGCGTTTTCCGCAGCATTGGCGTATCTTGACGGAAGTGATTATTCCGCGGCGGAAATAGCGGAAAAAAGCCTTAAAATTGCGGGTAACATCTGCATATATACAAATATGCAGATAACATTGGAGGAATTAAGCTGATGAATGAGAACAAACAAAAAAACGAAAAACTGAACAAGCTTACTCCCAGGGAAATAGTGGTGGAGCTGGATAAATATATTGTCGGACAGAAAAAGGCAAAGCGGGCGGTAGCGGTGGCGTTACGCAACCGCATAAGAAGGTTAAAGCTGGATCCTGAGTTACGCGAAGATATCGCTCCCAAAAACATTCTCATGATAGGGCCTACGGGCGTTGGAAAAACTGAGATCGCGCGCCGTCTTGCGAAACTCACGGGTTCTCCATTTTTAAAGGTAGAAGCTACAAAATACACCGAGGTAGGCTATGTAGGCAGGGACGTTGAATCCATGGTTCGCGATCTTATGGCTGCCGGGTTTCAGATGGTAAAACAGGAAATGCAGGAATCCGTTATTCAGGAAGCGGAAAGACGCGCCGAGGAAGATCTTCTTGATCTGTTGCTTCCATCCAACGCGAAAAAACAGAGGGATAAAAAACAAAAACCATCTCCGGTTGTGCGTCCTATGGGTACCTTTTCAATCAACCCCGAAAATTCAAACGGCAGTATCATTGGAACGACGCTTCAGGTTGGAATTCCCATTTTCAGTAAAAAAGTTCCAGCGAAGAGCGGCGATGAAGAGGAAAGGCAAAATGTAATAGAAGATTTAAATGAAACTGATGAAGCTTCAACAGACGAAAATAAATATGAGGGCGATGACGATAGATACAGGGCTACCAGGGAAAAGCTCAGGGCAATGCTTCACGAAGGTAAACTTGACGACAGGCCGGTAGAACTAATGGTCAATCAGAATCCCACATTTCCCTCAATAGAAATGATGGGCGGCAGTATGGAAGATCTGGAATCGAGTCTTTCGGGAATTGCCGGTTTCTTCGGCGGCGGGAAAAAGAAAAAAGTTGTAACAGTCTCGCGGGCGATGGAAATTCTTAAAGCCGAGGAAGCTGAAAAACTTGTAGACCGCGACCGTGTAAGCGATGAAGCCCGTCAGCGGGTAGAGGAAACCGGAATCATCTTTATTGACGAGATTGATAAAATCGCCGTCAAGGGAGATAGGGGAGGCGGGCATGATGTTTCCCGCGAAGGCGTTCAACGGGACATTCTTCCCATTGTGGAGGGCGCGACCGTAAACACAAAATGGGGGCCGGTCAACACAGATCACATCCTCTTTATCGCCGCCGGCGCTTTCAATGTCAGTAAGCCTTCGGATCTGATCCCCGAATTGCAGGGGCGCTTCCCCCTTCGGGTAGAACTGGATTCCCTTGGCAAGGACGATTTTTTGCGCATCCTTACCGAGCCTAAAAACGCCCTTATAAAGCAGTACACCGAGCTTCTGGCTACCGAGGATGTTAGGCTCAACTTTTCACCGGAAGCCATTGAACACCTTGCCGCCCTTGCCGCGGAGGTAAACTCAAAATTGGAAAATATCGGCGCGCGCCGGCTTCATACAATCATGGAGGCTCTGCTGGAACAGCTTTCCTTTGAAGCGTCCGATATTTCACCGGCTGATATCGACATTACCGTGGATTATGTAAACGAAAAACTGGCGGAAATCGTCAGGGATCAGGACCTTGGGCGATATATTTTATAAAGCGGCGCTTTAAAATTGCCGAAACTAAAATTGGGAGGAATTTTTTATGAACAGTTTCGCCAAAACAGTTGATTTGCTGCACAGGGCCATGGACGTAAGTACCGTGCGCCGCCAGGTAATAGCCAATAATATGGCCAACGCCAATGTTCCCAATTTCAAACGTTCAGACGTTAATTTTGAAAGCGAATTGAAAAGAGCGCTTGAAAGCGAACAGCAAAGGCCGGCTTTGGAATTGACCATGACCCATCCCGATCATATTCCCAACTGGAAGGAAAGGGATTACAGGGAGGTGGAAATTAGGCGGGTTCTGGATTATACCAGCACCTATAACAACAACGGAAACAATGTTGACCCGGAACAGGAATTCATGTTAGCGCTGGAAAACCAGATGAGTTACACGCTTCTGGCGCAGTCAGCCGCGTTTGAATTCAACCAGGTTAATCAGGTATTAAGAGGATAGGTTTTAAATGGGAATCTTCAGTTCAATTAACATTGCCGCTACGGGCCTCAGCGCCGACAGGGTAAGGCTTGACGTAATTGCGGATAACATGGCGAATGTAAACACCACACGTACCAATGAAGGCGGACCCTTCAGGCGAAGCCGCGTAATAATGCGTCCAAGGGTAGAAAGCCCCTATTGGCGTTCGCCATTCCTTCCAGATTCCATGGATAACGGAATCGGTCAGGGAGTGCGGGTTGTGGAAATTCAAAAGGACAATACGGCTGAAAATCCGCTACGCTGGGATCCTACTCATCCCGACGCGATAAAATCAGGTCCCAGGCAGGGTTATGTTGAACTTTCAAATGTGGATATTGTAACCGAAATGGTGGATATGATTTCCGCCTCACGGTCGTATGAGGCGAACGCTTCGATTATAGAAGGTTCAAAGTCAATGTTTCAGCGCGCCCTGGATATAGGCGCGGCAAGATAGGCAATAGGGTTGTTCGGAAACTTCAGTTTCTGAACAACTTCCATAATAAAAAGCATTTTTGCAGGGCTGGCTTTGAAAAAGCCTTGCCCAAAAAAATGCAAGACTTGTGAGGGAACCAACTCGAACCAAAGGTTCGCAGTTCCCGAACAAGTCAGGGAGGGAATTATGACAATATTTAACAATGACGCGTACATCAGCGCGGCGGCGGCAAAAAATTACTCGACAGTAATGGCGCGTACTCATCCAATGCACATGGGACCGCCTGACAGTCCGTATGTTGGCAGCGGAAATAACATTATCGCGCTGGAAAAGAAAATCGGCGCGCAGGGCATTACAGGGACGGGAACTTTTGAACAGACAATGCTGCAGGCCCTGGATAAAGTATCAAACTCGCAGCAGTTTGTAAGCGATCTGGAAAAAGAAGCGATTATCAATCCCGACTCTGTTGATATTCACGACATCACAATAGCGCAGGCGGAAGCGAGCATGTCGCTTGGCATTACGCGAATTATTTTAAGCAGGATTGTACAAAGCTGGAGAGATTTAATTAACACAAGATAAAAAGAATTGTTCGGGGAGGGGACATGAACGAGTTTTTCAGTAAATTATTTGCCAGACTTACAGGTCTTTGGGCAAACTGGTCAATGCAGCAGCGCGTCATTCTGATCGCGATTGTTGCTGTCGTAATCGGCGGGGTTATCGCTTTATTCAGGGTTTCTGCAACGCCTGTAATGGTACCCGTATTTTCCCGTCCAATCACGGACGTGGACGCTCTATACAGAATAGTTGACAGGCTTGAACAGGAAGGCGTAAACCCTTTTGTTACACCTAACGGCGTGGTGCAGGTTTCCGACGAGGCAACCGCGCGGCGCATGAGGGTAATTCTTACAAGAGAAGATTTAATCCCCTCGGGTACAGACCCCTGGCAAATATTTGACAGGGAACGCTGGACAATAACCGATTTTGAACGGAATGTAAATTTTCAGCGCGCGCAGAGACAGATGATCATAGATCACATCAAGGCTATTGATGAAGTTGATAACGCCAATGTGAATATAGTATGGCCGAAGGAGGAACTTTTCCGTTCGGATCAAAATCCGGTAAGCGCAAGCGTGTCCATCACGCCGAGACCCGGAAGCGATATAACAACCAACAGGAAAAAAATAGAAGGTATTCAGAAACTTCTCAAATTCGCTATTGAAGGCCTTCAGGACGAAAATATCGTAATTACCGATAATTACGCGAATATTCTTAACGACTTTGAGGGAATGGCGGCAAGCGACAGGCTCAGTCTTATTGAACGTGAAAACAGGATAGTTCTGGACATTGAAAAAAGATACCGTAACCTTGTACTCTCCGCGCTTCAATCTACTTTCTCCGCCGATCGTGTAAGGGACCTTAACATAAAAATTGATATGGATATGTCCAAGAGAACTTCTGAAATAGCGGAAATTTCTCCAATCATTGTTAATCCAAGGACACCGGGTCTCGCATACGACGACTCAGAGAGGGTTATGTCGGTTACCCGTTCATCCAGCACTTCCTCAACCAGTTGGGAGGGGACGGGTTTCTACCCCGAAGGTCCCGCCGGAGTTGAAGGGCAAACCCCTCCCGCCTACAGGGACATGAGCAATCTTTACGGACGGATGACTCAGGAAACCAATGTCCAAAACGAGGAGATAAACAAAACAGTAACGCAGGAAGAGAGGAGCCCCCAGATTGATCGCATAACAGTTTCCGTAAACATCGACGGAAGGTGGAAATGGAAATATGACGAAAAGGGAAATCCCGTGATTCTGCCTGACAATACCATTGACAGGGAATTTATCCCGGTTCCTGAAGAGGACAGGCGCAGAGCTGAGGATTTAATTCGCTACGCCGTCGGGTACAATTCCGCCAGAGGCGATTCTGTTGTTGTAACAACGATTCCCTTTGACCGCACTCTGGAGCATAAGGCGGAAGATGACGCGTATTTCAGGCAAAAACAGGTACAAACAGGCATAGTAATATTTCTTTCAGGTTTGATATTATTGCTTTTAGGGTTTATAATAGTCAGAGCGGTCTCCCGTGAGATGGAAAGGCGCAAGAGGCTTGCCGAAGAAGCCCGTGCCAGAAGGGAGCAGATGCTTCGCGAGAGCGCAATGGCGGAGGCGGAGCAGGAAGGAACGGAAGTATCCATGTCGATGGAAGAACGCAACAGGATGGATCTTATGGAAGGCGTCATCAATATGGCAAAGGAACATCCCGAAGATGCGGCTCAGCTCATCAGAACCTGGATATTGGAGGAATAAAAGATGGCAAAACAAATACAGGGAGCCCCAGGCGGGAAAAAGAAAGGCGCGAAAGAATACACAGGCCGCCAGAAAGCCGCGATCTTTCTCGTAACGATAGGTTCGGAAATTTCAGCGGAGATATTCAAGTATCTGCGTGAGGATGAAATTGAAACCCTTACTTTTGAAATAGCGCGTCTGGAAACCATCGACTCGGAGCAGAAGGACACAATCCTTCAGGAATTCCAGGAACTGATGATGGCTAACCAGTTTATCTCCACGGGCGGTATCGACTACGCGAGGGAGCTTCTGGAAAAATCCCTGGGAAGCCAGAAGGCTATAGACATCATCAACCGTCTTACATCAAGCCTTCAGGTACGGCCCTTCGACTTTATACGCCGTACAGACCCGGCGCACCTTCTTAACTTTATCCAGCAGGAACATCCGCAGACAATCGCGCTGATCCTGGCTTACCTTGAGCCGAACAAGGCTTCCATTATTTTACAGAATCTGCCTCATGAGGTGCAAAGCGATGTAGCGCGGCGCATAGCGACAATGGACAGGACAAGCCCCGAAGTGTTACGTGAAGTTGAGCGCGTCCTTGAAAAGAAACTTTCTTCGCTGTCCAGCGAAGATTACACCGCGGCGGGAGGCGTGGAAAGCATTGTCGAAATCCTGAACCTTGTTGACCGCGCGTCTGAAAAACAGATCATTGAGGCTCTTGAAGACGAAGACCCGGAGCTTGCCGAAGAGATCAAGAAGAGGATGTTCGTGTTCGAAGACATTGTCATGCTCGACGACCGCGCCATTCAGAAGGTTATGCGCGAAGTGGACTCTCAGGAGCTTGCGAAGGCCCTGAAGTCCGTGGATTCGGAAGTGCAGGACAAGATTTTCAAGAATATGAGTAAACGCGCGGCGAGTATGCTCAAGGAAGACATGGAGTATATGGGACCTGTCAGGTTGAAAGACGTTGAGGAGGCGCAGCAGAAGATCGTGTCCATTATACGTCATCTGGAAGATACCGGCGAAATCGTCGTTGCCCGCGCGGGAGAAGACGAGCTTGTCGTGTAACAAGGGTAATTTATGTTAAAGGCTGTTTTCAGACCGCAGGAGCTGGTAGCTCTTCCTGACAGGCATATTATTAACTCTCCTACTTCGTTTCCTGATCTTGCCCATCTGGCTCCGGTTGCGGAAGTTGTTGAGGACTCAAAAGATGTAGATGAATACACAGGCCCTACGGCGGATGACCTCCGCCGTGAGGCTGAAATGTTCAAGTCCAACTGGGAAGAAGAAAAGGAGAAGATGATCTCCGCGGCAAAGGCGGAAGCCGAAGGCATAATAAGTGACGCGCAAAAGGCGGCTTTTAATGAAATTAAGCGCAAGACTGATGAAGCACAGGTTATAAAACAGCAGGCGGAAGAAGAAGCGCAGCGTATTGCCGATGAGGCGAAAATGAAAGCGGCTGAACTTCAGAGTGAAGTAAAGAAGAATCTGGAAAGTGAACGCAAGGAGGCGCGTGAAAAGGGCAGGGAAGATGGCCACGGTAAGGGCTTTGAAGAGGGAAGGGCCGAAGTAGAAAGGCTGATTGAAAGAACCCGTGTTGTGCTTGAACGGGCGCAGGATAAACGCGCGGAAATCCTCTCTGAAACAGAACAGGAGATAGTAGATCTTGTTTTACTTATTTCGCGTAAAGTTATCAAGGTGATTTCTGAAAATCAGCGTAACGTTATAATTTCCAACGTTGTCCAGGCGCTGCGCAAGGTAAAGGCAAAAGGGGACGTCATCATCAGGGTGAACATGAATGATTTGCAGCTTACAACAGAGCACAAACAGGAGTTTATAAAACTTCTGGAGGGGGCAAAATCGATTCAGGTAATAGAGGACAGCTCCGTCGATTCAGGCGGCTGTATTATTGAAACTGATTTTGGTGAGATTGACGCTCGAATTTCCAGTCAGCTTTCGGAACTTGAAAGCAAAATACTTGAAATTTCTCCTTTTAAATCAACGATTAAAAACGATGTACCGCTTAAAAATATTAACGCTTCCGGTTTAGCCTCGGGGTTTACCCCGGGTTTTACCCAGGGGTTTACCCCAGATCAGGCGGTTTCATTGTAAAGAATTTAAAATTATTTTTTGTAAAGCGTTACTTGAAGAAGGGAGGGCTTCATGGAAACCGCGGTTTTTGAGAAATACATTGAATCCGCACAGCGTACCGATCCGATAAAATGCGTTGGTAAAATCTCTAAAGTCCAGGGGTTGTTGATAGAAAGCCGCGGGCCGCAGGCGATTATCGGCGAGATTTGCAGAATTATCGCGCCCAAGGGAAAAGGGCAGATAAGAGCCGAAGTTGTAGGGTTGCGGGATGAAACCGTCCAACTTATGGCGTTTGAGGAAACGGACGGCATTGAAATTGGCGACAGGGTTATCGCCCTTGGAACCCGCCTTGAAGTGCCGGTATCGCAAAAACTTTTGGGAAGGGTACTGGACGCTCTTGGAAATCCGATTGATAACAAGGGCGATATTGAATCTGTAACCATGTACCCCGCTCTTACAAGCCCGCCCGATCCGTTAAAACGAAAGCGTGTTACAGAGCGCATAACAACAGGCGTACGCGCCATTGACGGGCTTCTCGCGGTGGGAAAGGGACAGCGGCTCGGTATTTTCGCCGGCTCAGGAGTTGGCAAGTCAACCCTTCTTGGAATGATTGCGCGTAACACAAGCGCCGATGTAAATGTTGTAGCCCTGATAGGAGAGCGCGGGCGGGAAGTAAACGACTTTATTGAAAACGACCTTGGAAAAGAAGGTCTTGCCCGCAGCGTATTGGTGGTAACTCCATCCAATTCTCCGCCTCTTGCGCGCCTTCGCGGAGCGTATGTGGCGACAGCCGTTGCCGAATTTTTTCGCGATCAGGGGCTTGACGTAATGCTGTTGTTCGACTCCGTTACGCGATTTGCAAGAGCCATGAGGGAAATAGGGCTTGCCTCTGGAGAGCCTCCCGCTCAAAGGGGTTACCCTCCGAGCATGTTCGATTCCATGCCAAAACTTCTTGAAAGGTCGGGCACTTCCGAAAGGGGAAGCATCACTGGCTTTTATACAATACTCGTAGACGGCGACGATATGGACGAGCCTGTGGCCGATACAGTCCGCGGTATACTGGACGGTCACATAGTTCTTTCGCGGCGTCTTGCCGAGGCTTATCATTACCCGGCGATTGACGTACTGCAAAGTATCTCCCGTCTCGCGCCGGCTGTATCGGGAAGCTCCTGTGGTAAAGCGTCAGGTGTTATGCGAAGAAATATGGCATCATACGCCGGAGCAGAAGACCTTATCAATGTCGGCGCTTATCGTCAGGGTTCAAATCCCGCCATTGACGAAGCCATTACCAAACACATACCAATCGAGAATTTCCTCATTCAGGGCGTTGACGAACCATCGTCGCTTGAAGAAACATTAACGGGAATGTCCGAAATTACCGGCGTTGCGATTCCCCCAGAAGAAATGACGGATACGAACAGAAAACTTGCTTCATCAGGCGGAGAGAAACGTAAGGAAAAAGAGACGCGGGAAAAAGCGGGAGCCGCCCCCGTTGAAGATACCGCCATGGCGCTTAACAGTGTCGCCGCCCTGTTTTCCTCGCTGCCGGGGATGAGTTCATCAATCGCGGGCAGCTGATGAAAAGATTTTCTTTTGGTCTGCAAAAGGTTATGCAGCTCAGGAAATTCAGGGAAGAGGAATGCAAGATCGCGCTTGGTCAGGCTATAGGCGTACTGAATGAGATAGAAAACAGAATAAAAGAAACCGCCTTAAAGCGTCATACCGCCGCATCCGCGCGTTTTGAGGATACGGGGCAGATAGCGTTATGGGACATGTATATAAACAGGCTTGAACTTGAGGCGCAAAAACTTATGGAACAGGCGGCGCAGGCGGAGCTGGTTGTTGAGGAAAAACGCGCGGAATATCTTGAGGCTTCCAAAGACCTGAAAGCGATTGAGAAATTGAAAGAAAAACGTGAGAAGGAATACCGGAAAGAAGCATCTAATTACCAAATGTCCGAAATAGATGATTTAACATCCGCAAGACGCAGGCAATATTAACTTAAAACAAAACAATTTGACAGTCGCCCTACGGCGCCACCGCCGGGTTCTGCGCGGGGTTACCGGGCATATTCTTCAGCGTGGGCAGGCCGTTGCGGAACTCCCATGCGCTGTTGCTTTCAAATACCCCGCGCCAAAAGGTTTCACTGTTCCAGTTGTTACCGGGGATATCCGCCCCATCTTTCCCGCTGCCGTTGGGAGTGATCGTCGTATACGTGGTACTGCCGTTGTTGTATTTAATCGTCATATCCGACCGGGCGTAGTTGTTCGCGAAGTTTGGGGCAGGGTAAGTGCCGGTAGGCCAGGAGCCGCTCACACGGCCTATTCCGAGAGTGTTATTGGGTGTTGAAGTTAAGCTTGGACTTAAGGCGACGTTGTTTTGTGTTATTGCCGCATTATTACTATACTGTCCTCCCTGATTAAGCCCCACGATGCCGCCAATGGAGTTTGTGGTACCAAGACCCGAAACAGTAGGGGATTGAGCAGTGTTAGAGAGTCCGCATGTGGAGTAACAGTATTTAACTGTACTCGTTCTGTTCGAGTCCGTGTTGGTCATCCCCACAACGCCGCCGACATAGTAGCTGCCTGTTATTGTCCCGCCTGTAGCGTAGCAATTTTGCACTATGCCGCCGCGTCCGCTCCATCCCGCAACGCCGCCGGCGTTACTTCCCGTTGCTTCGATTTTGATAATCTGCGCGTAGCAGTTTTGCACTGTGCCGCCATTGCTTCCCACAATTCCGCCGGCGCTGCCGCCGTTTATATCGATAGTAACGGTTACGTAGCAGTATTTTACTACACCATATTCATCATCGTCATATTCGCTTCTCCCGTTCCTCCCCACTATACCGCCGAAATTATTGCCGGCGGAGAAGATGGAAGAGGCGAGTGTTCCCATGAAGAAACAGTTTTCCACTGTACTAAAGTTGAACTCCCCATTTAAACCCACTATGCCGCCGACATTCCCCTGGTTTCCTTCAACTGTGCCTGCGGCGTTGCAGTTTTGCACTACACCGCCTTTGTTATTCCCCGCTATGCCGCCGACATTTTCTTTGCCTGTAACGCTGCCCCTGAAGAAGCAGTTTTGCACTGTGCCGCCATCATTGAACCCTACCACACCTCCGACATTTTCGCCGTCGAAGTCATTGCCCGTAACAGAGGCGGTACCGCCGCCCGTGCTTGTGAAATAGAAGCCGTCGAGGGTGCTATAATTATTGTACCCCACCACACCGCCGGTATGGTTTCCGCCGGTGATAGAGGATGTGCCGCCGCTTGTAGTCGTGACGTAAATACCGGTAAGGGTACCGTTGTCGTTATACCCGACAAGCCCGCCGGCATATTCACCGTATGTGGTAATACTCACATTCACCAGCCCGATGTTCTTTACCGTAGCATTTTCAACATAACCAAACATACCCTGATAGGAATCCCACGTATCGTCGATAACGAGTCCGGTGACAGTCTTGTTGTTGCCGTCATAGCTGCCGGTGAAGGGAGGATAGCTTCCTATTGCAGTCCAGTTGCTGTTGCCCGCCGCGACAGGAGGTAATGTGATGTTTTCCGTCTGTTTGTAGTGCCGGGTCAGCCCGTTGTAGTTTGCTGTGTTCGTGTTGGCGTAGGCGTTGAATGCCCTGATGTTGACCTGATTGACGGGGACGAGACGCGTGGCTGTATTGACCTGCCCGTCTATGATTTTAACGTCTGTCTGTGCGCCTGAGTATTGGTAATAGTTAGCTGAAACACCTGTAGTTCTAATGGAGATTCTTTCCAGCGGATTGCCGCTTATCGTTGTGTCATTGAAGGTGACAGTAACGGTAAAGATCTTTGTGTAGAGGTAGTTGGCGCCGCCGTCTATCGCAGTTATGGCAGTGAAGCTGAAATCAAGGTAGCTTATTGCCGCGCCGGAAGGATCGCTGAACGCGAGCCCCGCGCCGGCAGCGTCGCCGGTACTCTTGAAGCCCTTCACCTTAACTGTGAACGTGGCAGTGCGCTCGGTGTAAGCGGGAACAGTCGAGGCAATCGGCGTAAGGTAACTGCCGGTCGTGTTTGTGTAGCTGAGCGCGCCTGATTCCATCGTGAGGGGGTGTGGCGTAACAACAAAGCCCGCGATAAAGGAACAGCGTTGTGTAGCGTTGGCAACATCATCGGGGTTGTTGGATATCCTTATAGTAATCGAATAGTTGCCGACGGCTAGTCCGTGTTTGGGAACAATCCAGAAGGAGAACGTGCCATTAGGGGCAATTGGGGCTATCATGTCGTTATTGCTCATCGGATTGCTTGTGTCTGTGTAGTAGATGTCGAAATAGTCCTTATTTGGGTCCCTGCCGCTTATGCGGACGGTAAGAGTGTCGGTAAAACCCGGCTCAGTATTCAAGATCGTCATTTGCACCGGAACCAGCGGGGCATAGCCGTACTCCCTCTGGGGGAAGGTGTATTTCTTTTTGGTGTTTAGTTTGATGACCCTGTCCTCTTCCAGCCAGACGGCGAAAAGGTTGGTGTGGTTTTCAATCGTGAACTGCTCGCCCGACGAAAGTGAGTCTCCTGAAGTGTCATAGGCAGGGTCGTCGCTCCATTCGGCGAAGTCGTAGCCCGCCTTTACAAGTGGGGGAAGGGCGTTATTACCAAGCACTACAACAGGAGCGCCTTTCGCGTAACTGTAAGGGTCCGTAGGCACGGCGCCTGAGTCAGCAGTATTGGGGTGGTAGGTAACGGTCAGGTTTCCCGTCGATGCGCCTAACGGCCTGCCGGGGTTGAAGTCCGGCTCGTCAGGGAAGTCCTTTTCCGGCCACCAGGGGTTATAACAGGATGTAAGGGAGACAACGGCAAAAATAGCGAATAACGCGAATAAAAACACCTTTCTTTTCATATATGTCTCCTAAAATCTGATCCCGCCAATAAGCCCTACACCGCCGGCGAATGGAAACCCGGCGCGGGCAAACGGCTCAACGTAGAAGAACCTCGACGACCCCAGCAGGAACCGGTAGCCGATCCGTAAACCCGCCATGGCGCGGAAGAGCCTTTCACCCTCGTTCATAAACGCGTGATCCTGGGCTATGAGGTGGAAGCCCCCCTCAGCCTGCGCGAAGAAGCCTGAGTGCCTCTCCTTCTGTCTGGGAGGAACGCCGGGAAAGTAATGCCTGACGAACAGTTCACCCTCAATCACCCACGCGCTTGACAGATCATGGCTGAACTTGCCCGTAATGCCCACAGCCCAAAAACTGCCGAAATTGATATCGACAGCCACCACTGCCCCAACCGCCAGATTGCCGACGCCGGTGTTCGCGCCTGAGTTCATGTTTAACTCAGGGCCTAAACCAATCGCGATAGTCTTTTCATCGAAGACTTCACCCGCTTCTTCGGTTGTACCGCCGTTTTCAGTTTGTGCTGTCGCGGGCAATACCGGGGGAACGATCAGTATAACGACGTTTGTAGTATTGGAGGTCTCCCCCCTCTGTTCAACAGGAGCGTCCGCAGTTATAACGCCTGACTCCGCCGTTTCAGGAAATACATCTTCATACGCTTCAGCCTCATCCCCGTTCAGCCCTGTCTCAGCCTCCGCGATTACCGCCGCGGGCGGGTATATAACAGGCTCATAGGCAGGATCAAACCTGATAATGACCTCATAAAAACCCGCGTCCATTATTCTTAAAAGATGAAACGGAACATCAGGGGCTTTCACCCCGTTAATCACAACCCTTGTAAAGAAGCCGTATTCCTCAAAAGACGGACTAAACGAAGCCCTGCTTAGCCTGTCGAAGAAAACCCGCGCGTTCTGGGCGTTTAGAAAGGCCCCAACCTGTATCTGGAACAGGTTAGGGTCATCCGCCTCTGGAATTTCACCTATGATCTTCAAGTCCGCGAACGCCTGAGAGAAACTTATGTTAGAGAGGGAAAAAAAAACTACAATGACACATAACCGGCGCATATTCTTCTTAACATTATGACAGATTGGTTAATATTTGTCAAGGAGCGCACGGCGCGATATGCGCGTTATACACAATCTCGCCTCCCCATGACGTAAAGCAATGCGGTGTATACGTGTCACGGACAGGTGGATATGCGTGTAACGGCTGGGGGGATGTATGTGTAACCGTTAGGGGGACGTATGTGTAGCCGCTGGGGGGACATGTATGTAAGCGCTAGGGAGACGTATGTGTAGCCGCTGGGGGGACGTATGTGTAAGCGCTAGGGAGGCGTGCGCGTGCCGTTGGGGAGACGTGCGCGTGCCGTTAGGGAGACGTGCGCGTGCCGTTAGGGAGACGTGCGCGTGCCGTTGGGGGGACGTATGTGTAGCCGCTAGGGGGACGTGTGCGACACGGCTGGGGAGACATGTGTGTAAGCCTTAGGGAGACGTATGTGTAAGCCTTAGGGGGGCGTGCGCGGCAAGGCCCTACCTGAAACGTCAGGCAGGGCCGGAATGAATACCCTCTCAGGCGGTAAAAGATCAGGATTCTTCTAAAACAAAGTCGCTCTCGATTGTTCTGACAGTCTTGAGATACCTTTTTCTTGAGTTCGAGTACTGTGTCCTGATCACGATCCTGTTGTACTGATGCCCTGTCTGCGGGCATACTCCTATTATCCTTGAGCGCGTGTTGTTGGCAATCCGGGTCACTCTTACTTCGTGCGACGGGTCGTCCTGCGGGACAAAGAACACTCCGCAGGAAGGATCGGGGCCTTCCGCCTTTATGCCGCTGCCGGTCATTACAAACTGATCGCCCGGGAAGAACAGGGAATTGATGGAATTCTCCTCAATGTCGAGGAACTCGGAAATATAGCCGTTCTGAGTGTCTACGCCGTCAAACAAAACCTTCACGCGCTCCCTGATGTATTGGCGGAATTCCACGCTTGACCGCATGCGCACCACGGGGTGTACGCCTTCGGGCAGGCAGGTTTCGTTGCCGTCGTATTCGCCGGGTACGCGGATTGCGAGGTTGAACAGCGGCGTTTTAATCCTGTAGCCGTCGGCTGCAAGGTAGCGCATTAGTTTCAACCCGGCGTTTAGCCCTTCCTCGATTACATTCGGAGCGACCCCTATGTTGTACACGTCGGCCTTGCTGGCTACTCCGTGTACGTTAAGAACAGGCTGATGCACAGGCTTGAGGTTGTAGGGTTTCTTCGCTTCGGGAAGAAAGGAACGAACGAACTTCACTATTATCTTGTGCATTATATCTATGACGTCAAAAACTACAGACATAAATGCCTCCCTTGCCTCGGCGGTGTCAACGAGTACCGCCGAGGCGGATAAAATAAGCGTCCCCATACGGGGCATCGCCTCTAGTGAACAGATTACACAGGCCTTTCATATAATCTCTTGCATATAGAAAATAAGTATTTTATTCCGTATCGTCAAGGAAAATTTCGCATTTTTGTGTATTTTTATTTATCGATCATATTCAGGGCTGCGGAGGTACATGACTATCCTGAGTGTATTGTATATAATGATGATATGAAAACAAGCACTATTCAAAGAAAACTTATTCCACTGATAATCGGCAGCGTACTGTTGACAGCGCTGGTACTGACTTGCGCTACTACCTCAAGAGTAGACTACGCCGGGCTTGGCAGGGCTGAGGATAGAATCCCGCTTACAAGCAGGGCGTTGACGGGTAGGCTGCCCAATGGGTTGACTTACTACATTCTTGAGAATTCGATGCCTGAAAACAGGGCGCACCTCGCGCTTATCGTAAACGCCGGCTCTGTTCTGGAAAGGGACGACGAGCGGGGGCTTGCCCATTTCGTTGAACATCTGGCGTTTAATGATACGGCGCGTTTCCCGCAGTTGGAGCTTATCGAATACCTGCGCTCATTGGGAATGCGTTTCGGCGCGGACGCCAACGCTTACACTTCCTATGACGAGACTGTCTATTACTTTGACGTGCCTGTCGAGAATACGGACGGCGTGAAGCGGATACCTGACAGGGCGCTTGCAATCCTCGACGACTGGACCTTCTCCGTTACTTTTCGTCCGCAGGACGTAGAGAGTGAAAGCCTCGTTGTGCTTGAAGAACTGAGGGCGAGGTTAGGCGCAATGGACAGGGTACGGAAAATACTGCTTCCGATACTTTTCGCGGGCTCCCCTTACGCGCAGAGGGAACCTATCGGGCTTGCTAGTATAATAGAGAACGCTACCTCCGAACAGTTAAGGGGCTTTTACGACAGGTGGTACACAAGCGACAACATGGCGCTTGTCTTTGTCGGCGATTTTGACGGCAAGGCTCTTGAAGCGGAACTTGCGCGTCACTTCAATATGCCCTTGGCTCAAAGGCCGGTAAATCGTCCGTTATACGAACTTCCTCCTCCAAGAAGCGGCAACTTCCAGATTGAGATTATTACTGATCCGGAAATAACAGCCGCCGAATTCGATATTTACTATAAGATGAAACAAGGCTCTCCAAGGGGCACTCTTGCCTCTTACCGCGAATCTGTTATTGACTATCTCATTGACACTATGCTTACCATACGCTTTGAGGAAGCGTCTTACAACCCGGAATCTTCCTCCACAGAATCGTGGGGCGGTATCTGGCGATGGTCAACTAACGCGCGTTTTTATTCCATCGGCACTGAGGCAAAGACAGGCAGCGTTGAAGCCGCGCTAAGGGAGCTGCTGCTTGAAAAGGAATCGATGCGCCGTTACGGGTTTACGCAAAGCGAGCTTGACCGCGCGAAACTCAGGCTCCTCTCATATATGGAAAGGCAGTTGTCCGAAGTTGACAGGCGTGATTCACGCTCTTATATCAGCAGCTTTACTTCCCATTTTCTGTACGGGGAGGACATGGCTGACATAGAATGGGAGATGAACGCTGTAAGCTCCCTTCTTCCCGGAATAGGGGTCAAGGAAATAGCCGATGCCGCCGCCAATTATTTTGCGGCTAATGACTGCGTTGTTTTCCTGATTGCGCCTCAGGCGGAGGCGGCTAATCTTCCCTCCAAAGAACGGATAAGGGCTATTTTCAATGAGACGGCAAGGGCAAGGATAACTGCAAGGCAAAACGATTCACTTACGGGAGAACTTCTGGACAGGCAGCCTCCTGCGGGAACAATTACCAATGAAGTTACCGACAGCGAGACAGGCGCGCTTATCCTTACATTGAGTAACGGGGCGAGGGTCATATTAAAAGAGACGGCGAACAGAAACAACGAAGTGGTTTTCTACGCGATGGCGAAGGGAGGGACTGTAAACGCGCCTCAGGACGCGTTCATTTCAGCTAACATGGCTTCACAGATGCTTGCGGTATCTGGACTCGGCCCGTATTCGCGTACGGAACTTGTAAACAAACTGGCGGGCAAGCAGGTTTCAGGCTCTTTCTGGGCGTATGATTATTACCGCGGCTTTCAGGGGTCGTCAACAACAAATGATCTACAAACGCTTTTTGAAATGATATACATGTACTTTACAATGCCGGAATTTGATGAAAGGGCGATTGCAGCTATGCTCGATCAGTACAGAACAGCCCTGGCTCTTCAGGATGAAGATCCGCAGAGCTTCTTCTCCCGTGAGTTGACTAGAATACTTTTTAATAACCATCCCCGTTACAAGCCGCTGGAACTTGCAGATATGGATAGAGTTTCGCTTCAGCAGGCTTATGAGTTTTTAATGATGTGCTTTAATCCGGCGGATTATACCTTTGTGTTTACCGGAAACTTTGACGTTGAGGAAATGCGCCGGCTGTTATCTGCATATATCGCTTCCATTCCAAACGCTCCTTCAATGAACACATGGACGGATCCCGGAATAACGCGCCCCGGTAGAACAGAGAGAGCCATTTACAAGGGGCAGGATGAGCGCAGCATCGTCTATCTTTCGTGGATTACACCCGGTCCCGCTGTTTTTGATGAGGAGAAAAATCAGGTTGCCGCCGTTTTATCGGAGTACCTTGACATCATGCTCACCAATGAGATTCGTGAAAACATGGGCGGGGTATATTCAATATCCGCCTCGGCAAGTATAGACACGATTCCAAACGGCGAATACACGCTTGATGTGTACTTTTTCTGCAATCCATCGCGCGTCAATGAACTGACCGCCGCCGTCAATCAGCGTCTGACAGAAGTTATAAACCGGCCTCTTAATCAGGATACTTTTAACCAATCGAAAGAGGCCCTGCTGATGGCTTACGAGAACTCCATGCAGAGCAACCTGTACATAGCGCAGAGTTTCGCCAATTCATCGGTACTCTACAACACGCCGCTTGGCAGGCTTACGGCAAGAGCCGGCGCGATAAGGGCGGTCACCCCCGAAGCCGTGCAGGCCCTCTGCCGCCAGATACTCTCCGCCGGTCTTGTGCAGGTGGTGTTGTACCCTGAGGGGTGGCGGTAGCTAAACTGACTCTGCTTCCATTGAAGCCAGAATGAAGGGGCCCACGCCCTTCAGGTCATCTTCGCCTATTGGTTCGTTGACATAGTACTCATAAGAGCCGTCCCGGTAGGGGTTTCCTCCAAGGCCTGCAACTTTACAGGTCCCCGTAAGGTGCAGTTGTCCGTCTTCATCTTCCCGTATCTTTTCTTTCAGGAGGCCCTGATAAGCGGCAAGAGCGGTCTGTCTTACGGCGGGAGCGTCGATCTTTGAGACGAGCCCAAGGCGGATCATTTTAAGGAGGAAGTACACAAACATTGCGGAAGCCGAAGATTCTGTGTAGTTTTTTTGGAAGGAAGACCGATCCAGAATCTGATACCAGAGTCCGCTTTCTTTATCCTGGAATTTTAAAAGCGGCGTTACCAGCCGTCCGGCTATGGCAGAAAGGCTCTCTCTTTGTTTTTGACAATGGGGGGGAATAAAATCAAACGCGTCCACAAGGGCCATGCAGTACCAGCCCAACGCCCGGCCCCAGAAGTGGGGAGAACAACCCGTTTCGGGATTGGCCCAGAGTTGTTCCCTTGACTCATCCCAGGCGTGATACAAGAAGCCGGTTTCCCCGTCGCGGGTTTTGGATTCTATCAGGGTGAACTGGTGAACCACATCATCTACATCCTCGCCGCCGCCGAACTCAGCCGTGTATTGGGCATAGAAAGGACCAGCCATATACAATCCGTCCAGCCACATCTGCCAGGGATAGATTTTTTTATGCCAGAATCCGTTTGTTTTGGTCCTGGGATGACGGCGAAGCTGGCCTATGAGGCTTTCAATTGCCTTTCGGTATTTTTCTTCTCCGTATTTTTTATAAAGCAGGAAGAGGGTCTTCCCCGGATTAATCTGATCAAGGTTATACTCCTCTTCCCGATATGAATTGATGGCGCCATCTTCCATAACTTTGATATCGTA
>JGI24698J34947_10000393_pt1 | contig 19788 bp, 15 predicted proteins | sample TergutMp193P3_FD_34947 | JGI IMG/M metagenome (IMG submission 34947) | reverse complement strand
AGTTTATGTTCTGGGAATACGTTTGGTGCAAAAATATATTCTGATGGAAAACGAATAGCGCCAATGTTACCGGAATTTCCATCAATAGTAAAATGTAAAAACTGTAAAACTTTTTTTTGGCTAAAAGGTGAAATTTATGTTGGGGAGTATGATGATTATAACCATGAAATGAAAGAAGAGTGGCAAGGCGCTGATTATGCAAACTTTTTATCAGCAAATGAATATAATGAAGCAATTAATTTAAAGATGTATGATAATGAAAGCGAACAAATATTTTTGAGAATGAGATTATGGTGGACAATTAATGATAAAATCAGGGATAAAGATGATATTTGTATCGTGGATGAAGATAAAATAATCTATGAGCAAAATTGTATGAAATTACTTGAATTATTGGATAAAAATGAAATGGACGGGAAATTAATATGCGCAGAATTATTTAGAAATTTGGGAAAATTTTCCGAATGCAAAAATATTTTGGAAACAGTTACGGATGAAAAATATATTTGGATAAGAAAAATAATGGAAGAAGAATGTGAAAAAAACAATAGAAACGTAATAAAAATATAAAACGGTATTGGGTGAATTATAGGGAAAGAGCCAAACGGAACCCCAAATCGGCGTATCCGGAGCCCGAGTCCGGGATGCAGTCATCGCGAGTAAAAACACGACACCACTCCACTTCGTCGTTCCAACCGCCGCCGCGACGTACACGGTAGGAGCCCACAGTAGGGCCGGTTGGATTAGTTTTAGGAGATGAGCCGTAGTAATCTATGCTGACGGAATGATAAAACCAATTCACAATTACAATGAATTATAGTTGTATCTAATATTATGTTTTCGCATATCGACACGAGTTTGTCAAGCACTTGAAAATTTTGAAACGTTGGTGATTGTGCGAAATTGTTTCGCAGCGCATATTCAATAATCAATTTTAAGCTTATTCTTCATACCCCCCACTCACTCTTCGAAAAAGGATTGCTGCGGAATATCCGCCAAATAGCCATAAAACAACTTTGGCACTGCCGTACTTTTTCTACTCTCTTTTTGGGTTTTCATACTAACGCACAAAATCGTCGCCATCAAAGAACATCGAGGCCATCATATTCTCACACTTATTCACTGTTTCTTTATTTAAGGATTGGATTTCCAATCGTACATTCGATGTAACATCCATTATCACTTCGCTTGCTACAAGGCCAATCTCGAACAACTTTACGTAGCATACGGCTGCTCTGCGTCCTAACATGTTGATATGCGGGTCGTTCGGATATTGCTGTTTTAATTCCCTTAAACGTAGTACGTCTATCTTATTAACACCGATAAACCCCATAATCTTGGCATTTACTTCTTGTGCATTGGCAGCAATCATTTGGGGATCCGGCATTCTACGTATCATATTTTCTAGATATTCTACCGTTTTTTCTACACTAATTTTTCCATCTTTGATTTTTTGTTCAAGTTCGCCCATCACCGCCTCAATTGCAGCAAGTTCGTCATTAATCGACATATTCTTCTCCCAAAAGAACCTATTAAAATATTCTTCCCGACACCATTACCGGAAAGAACAAGCCGTAACGGGCGGTTTCATTAACCCGAAAACAGCCTTAATTTCAAACAGATACCCGCCAATCAATCGGTCGTAATGTAACTAACGGGTAATAGATATATTTCGCTTAGCCTCTCTTAACAAATACTAATGCGTTTACGCTTCTGACGGTCGGCTCCGGTTCCTGCGGAGGAGTCATAAGCCCAAACATACACATTAATTTTGGAAAACAACCCAACGGCGGTAACGGCTCGGGATCCTGTACTACCTGTATGGGAGTGACGCAAACAAGTTCCCAACCGCCTTGCGCTTCTTGCTGAATGATATTTTGGTACTGCCCCATTGCATCATTAATATTACCGTCGGGGCCTATTCTCAAACTTTTAGGCCCGCTAACCAGTTTATACTGCGACATATTTACTACCTCCTGCGATAATGGTTGTTAAAAAGTTGTTAAATAATTTTATCTGTAAAATACAGCCCAAACAACGACCTGTTTGTTCCGTATAGATACATCCAACTAAGGTTCGTCTTTTCCCCCGTTCGGAGGGTGACATCTAAACAATCGTCCGATTCCTTTATTCACGCCTCGCCAAACACCGTACTTATCAATCGCTTTCAACATATATTCCGAACAAGTAGGTTCAAAAACACAGGCAAGCCTTAATTCTTTCGGCGCCCGTTTTTGATAAACAAGTATCAACCATACTATTATCCTGTGCATACTAACTAATAAAAATATCATACTCGCTATCAATACCATAATCATTCTTATTTCCAATGTATCTATATACATTTTCAATACACACGGTAATAAGAAAAACAACATTGCTAACGCTATGGCTAAAATAAACAAGCCTTTTATAATTGATATATTAGGTCTTTTTATCCTTTCAGATATTTTACGTTCATGTTCCTTTCGATGCTCTTCAAATATTGCCAGCGCTTTTTCAAGACTAGGTTGTTGAGATTCATCAACTGTATTGTCATATAAACAATCTTTTATTGCCAATGTTTAACTCTCCAATGCACGAATGTTTAAGGTTTTTCAATGCCGTACCTTATTTTCCACAACACCGTCACCTTCGCCGTTGCTGCCGTTTCCGCTGCTGCTCTTCTGCTGATTCCAAATTTGTACGATATTGGGCACTGCCCGGTTCAAGCCGCAGTGCTTCGCGAAAGTCAGCCGCTGCCGCCACATAGTTTTTATTCAGGCTGTGTACAGCCCCCCTATTGTTGCGGTATCGTGCATTGTCCGGAGCAAGGCGTATCGCTTCCGTATAGTTGGTTATGGCTGCGGGGTAATTTTTGCTGAGGTGGTACGCAACGCCTCTGTTGTTGTGATACTTAGCATCGGACGGATTGAGCCGTATCGCTTCCGTGTGGTCGGCTACGGCCTTTGCGTAGTCTTCCAATTTACGATATACGCTGCCTCTGGTATTATAGAAGCGCGGGTCGTTGGGGTCAAGCCGTATGGCTTGTGCGTAATCGGGAATAGCGGCGCTGTATGCATTTTTTTCGCAGTTCGCTTCAGCCCTGTTGAAGTAGTGTTCAGGGTTGTTCGGTTCAAGTTGTATTGCCTGTGAATAGGCAGCAACAACCTTATCATAATCTTTCATATTGGAGTACGCATCGGCCAAGCGGTATTGGTATTCCACTACACTGGGGGCCAGCCGCGCCGCTTCGCAAAAATCAGCAATCGCAGTTTCGTATTTTTCAAGCTCCCAATTTGCCTTGCCTCTCCAATCGCGGAAATCTGCGTTGTCAGGATTTCGCTTTACCGCTTTGGTGAAATACTTGACGGCATTTTTAAAATTATTCGCTTCATAGTAATATTTTCCGGTATCAAACAGTGTTTCCACGTTTGGTCGCACTAAATAATACAATGATGGAACGGTATTAGATAAATATACGGCAACTCCTCCAATAGCTCCCAAAACCACAGCCAAAAAAAACGATAGTACTAATACATTAACCGAACGCCTGAACCACCTCTTAACCTTGTTGGAAATACCGTCACCAACCCTGATATCCGTATGGCTTAATAACCACATAACCGGTTCCATTACTCCCCACGGTTCATATGGCCGTCCTGGAATTGCCTCATGCCCCATTGCGCTGACAGGGTAGTATTGTACATTGGAAAATTCTCCTTCCAATAGATTTAATATTCCTTCATACCCCCTGTCTACAAGGAATTTTTTACTTATGTCGTTTCTCTTTTGAGTATCGGATTCAGAAATTTCGGCCGGATTTGACACATCCTTGGCGTCTATCCTCGACAAGCCGATTTCAGCCTCATATAAATCCGCTTTGGAAATAATGACTGCCACTGGAATACTAGATGTTTTTGTAGAATGTTTTCCCTTGAGTCCTTTAAACTCGTGAATAAAACTCACAAAAGCATCATTGATATCTTGGGGTTTTGCAGTTGGGTCTACAACGAAAATCAGTCCGCCACAATACTTAAATTGTTGTTGTTGTTGTTCGCTTCTACTCAAATCGGTAAATGCTTCGCCGGCAATATCATAAATAGTCAACTGATAGGCTGTTCCATCTTTGCGTTTGTGGATAACGCTATACATATTAGCATTGAATTGTTCGGTCGATGAACTCTGCCCTTTCTGAAACCAATCCTCTAATTCGCTAAAGGCGTCTGCCGGAAATTTTCTTCTTGATATCTCGTGTTGTTCTTTGGGTTGTTCAAGATATATGTGCCAAAATGCGGCAAGAAATGTAGTTTTGCCTGCCGCTGTACCGCCTATAAGTTGTATGCCATATTGACGGGCATCGCTGGCCGCCAATTCAGTTTCGCAATGAGGGCATACCGCTTCTAATTTAGACCTTCCATTAATAAATGTCGTTGGCAGAGGAGCGCTGCAAGTACACTTTCTGCGAAATATACCATACGGTCCCGGCGTTAATTTGTTGTGTTTCGCTCCGCAGTCTGGGCAAATAAAAACCGGAACAACAGATATTCGTTTACAATTTGCGCACCGGCTTTGAATTGATTCTAAGGCAAGTATAATCCTGTCTACGCACCATAAGATTGTAAACATAACGTAAAATATGCACATCCCAATAAGAATAACGCCTGTTAAGACGATTGAGAACAATATCACATATACAGACCCAAATACAAAAATAGAAACAGCGGCCGCGCCATAAAAAATCCATAACCACATATCCAAATACCATTTATCACCTGTATGCTGGTCACAGAAATCTTTAATTTTTCCTGCTTGATCAATTAACACAGAATACGCATCTTTCACGGTAATACTTATTTGATGGAATCCAGGCCCAAAAAAATAACCTCGACGAACACCAGGAGGAATCTCCACATTTAGATCCACATAGGTAGTATATGGGTTTATATGTTCAAATAATGATTTTATGAAACCATAAATTGACACAAAAAACGCGTATGCTACGCCGATAACAAGCGAGGCTACCAAAAGAAAACCGGATATTGGCAATATAACATAGACCACCAATAAATATAATAGCACAATGACAATAACTGCTGCTATAAGATATGGCATATATACAATTCCTTCCTCTTATATATGTTGTTATTAATGAAACAAATTGTTAATTTTTACCATCATTCTTTATTTTAACGTCACCCACACCGAATACTTTTCCTAATAATTTTCTGATACCTGATTTTTGCTGTTCCAACACCTTATCAGCTACGTCATCAAAATATTTGCGGCTGTTCTCATCTTTAAGTAAGCTACTCAACACTGCTAATGATTTTTTATTTTGCCTGGAATCCACAAAAACTTGAACGATAATGTCTACGACTACGCTGAATATCAGTTTGTTTCTTTTATCGGATACATAAGAAAACAGTACATTCCATTTGTCCTGATACTCGGCAGCCACGGAAAGCAGTTTACTCACGTAAGCAGAAAAATATCCGTTGGGTGCACGAAACAAAAATTCAAGAATGAATATTTGTTCTTCCATACGTTGTTTTGCTTTAATTGATGATTCAATTAACTTATTTATATAGGTACTGTCAGTTGTTGTAGGAAAGCCTTGTGCTGTTAGATCCTTAAACGCGTTTATCAGGCCTTGTTTACCGTGATTACCGGAAATAATATCCAACGCAAAAATATGCGCTGAATTTTTACAGACCGCGCCGCACGGTTTATCTGTTTGCAACAATTCAGCAAGCGATGACGCGTCATTTGCCGATACGTGGATTCGACCATCAATTAATTCAAAAATCTCTGTCATGACATTTTTCCTAATATATGTCATATCCTTTATGGTTTTAATAAACAATTCCATTTCGGATGGCCTGTTCAAGATATTAACACGCTTTACTAACACTGACGCCATCAAGTGTTCCAGTCCTTTATCATAAAGTCTTTTACAAAATAATTGTATGGCTTGATCCGATGCAATTATAGCAGCGTCATAATTTATTATATATTTGGAAACAAACTCGCTAAGTCCCTTGTCCTCACAGGTTATATATGCGAACAAAATTTTTTGACTATCAAAACTTTGGCTTTGAGAAAGCGTGAGCATGATTTTATACAGGAAACGCGCATCGTTATTACGATAACAAATATCTATTGCTAATCTTGCTACAAATTCCATATTCTCTTGTTCGGTGTTATTAGTCAGTAACACGGACTCCACATATATTGAAATGAACGTTACAAAATCAGTTGGTGTGAACGTCTTGAGGCTGGGTGAGTTATCCTTAATTGTTCTAATGTCGGCGATAACGCTAGCAATGCTCTTGGCAAATTTTGTGCGTTGTATCTGTGTCCAATAAGAATATTTTACACTATTATCGGATTTACAGAAGACAAGGCTCGTAAACACATTAACGATAATTTCCGTTAAGCGTTGTTTTGCGCCGACATCGCCTACAATTACCGATGTAGTCTCTAACCAGTTAATTATATTTAACGCGTATGATAAATCCTCTTGCATAAATCTAGATATTTCTCTGTCAATGCGTTCGTATATCCCCCTAAATATGCCTGTGTTAACTGCCTGATACTTGCTAAGTCGGTCTAATACATTTGCTGATGTTTGCACACCCGGTATGGACGGCCCATTAAGCGCAGAGAATATTTCACATAAGTCGTAAATGTCCGCAGTTGGTTTTAATACGTTAAATGCCTGCAAGAATTCTCGGCAAAATGTTCTGTGTACCGCATCAAATTTTGTAATGACTTGATAATAACAGTTCGAAATATCGCTTTCAAACATCGCCTGTTTCTGTTTGCCGTCAAGCAGAACAAACGGTGAATTGGCAAGAGGACGAACTGTGTTCGCATTCGTTTTATCCCGTTCGTCAACCCCAACAATCATGGCACGGTAGCGTTGTTTTTGGTTAGGGTCTTGCAGATTCATTTGCGGTTGATATACACCAAGTTTAACGGTATACCTGTTAGTGTTCATAAACTTGTCCATACGGGTTGCGAATGGTATCGAGGAAGCAATCCGTGGCGAAAACGCGCACTCAATGGCCGCTATCCACAACTCGATGTTTCTCGATGATTCATCTTTTATAACAATATATTTCCTGTTTTCCATTTCTTCCTTATACTGGGCTATAAGAAAAGATACTGATTTTGCTAACGCTTCTTGCCGGCCATCCGCGATAAACGCGCCGATTTCATCGAAACTATACTGTCCCGGAGGAGCGCTTATGTCGTTACGAGGAGGCAGTGCTGCGACAACAGTTTCATAATAATATGCTTCTCCCTTTGTTTTCGCGTTCCAAATATTATTATCTTTAAATGTTTCATACGGATAAAACTGCGAAAATTCACCTATGAGTACATGATTTACAAAATTTCCGGGACGATGCGAGTAATCCCCCTGTGCATTTGTATCAAATGGAATCGGATAAAAGTTTATAAGAAAATCAGCTCCGGTATCAGGAGTATAAAAAAGATAGGCGTCGTCCATAAACCCAGGGTCAGTATACGGCTGCTTGGTCTGCGCCGCGTTCGCAAGCAGATGCAAATCGACGACACCATCTTCCATAATGGCTGGAGTACAGGAATACACCTTGTAGCCATCACTGGAAATCTGATAGCCTTTCCTTGTTATGTCCATCCCTTGTCTGCAACGAGTATATATCAACTCGTGGAACATTTTGACACCCCCACGTTAATCGATAAATTTTGCTTTCTTAAAAAGCCATAATATCGGGTCTAATACGCGGTGCGGCCTGATGTGATGACTTAATGTGCGTGCGTCTTTTGGCGGTTCACCGTAACTTGACACTCCAAAAAAACAATATTCCTTGAAGTGTGACGTAAGCGCGTCAATAAAAACACCTTCGCCAATTTCATAAAGCCAGTGGCGTATTTCCTCATCTACCTCTTGAATTTCTTCCATATTGACTTTACCTTCGGTCACATTCAGGCTGGAACTTCTAATAAGCGCATTCGGACCAAAAGATTTATGAGACATTATAGTATCGAATTTTGTTAAAACAACGGCAATCGGAATTTTTAATGTCCCACTCGTATTTATTCCGCGAGCAGTTTTAATATAGTCAGCAAGGCTGTTGACAATATCTACAGCATTTTTATATTCGCCATCGTCTCCAGCTAAAGAATTACGCATAACTTTTTCGTCTACAACGCCACCTTTTCTGATATTTGACAAAATTAAAGGGTCTAGGGCAATGATAATAGCTTTAGACGCCTGTATATATCGACATACTGTAGATGACGTGTCTAAACCATTCTCGTGGTCTTCACCGGCGCCGTCAAATATTGTGAAGGTATATGTTGGTACATTATTGCCGCGTTTTTTCTGATTGTTTTTAATGTACCATATTTGTGGCATAGTTTCGCCACCATGTGTAACACTGGCAGTACTTTCGGGCGGGATATGTTTTTCATAAATATTTTTTACGTTCTCATTTTGATGGTCGCGAGTCTCTTTATTCTGTGGAACAAGAACCAATCGGAGTCCTGACGCTTTACCTAATTCATGTAACATTACCGTTATATAATTTGTTTTTCCTGAGTTCGACACACCAACTATACTAAAAGGCAGATTGGGCGTTTCCAGCGCTGTTCGAGGAATTTCACGATCGCATTTAGGACATTTTCGTTGCGTTGCCAAACCACCGCAGTTACCGTGTTTACATTTGATTGGCTCCTTGTCAAACAAACCGGGTGTAGCCACTACCCCGCAAGACGGGCAGACATACTGCACTTCCCTGAGATTATAATCACGAATACAATAAGGACACGTAAATTTAGCCATTTCTACCTCCTACACCTTTCCTGTAAATCCTTTAGCCCAGCATAATGAATAATCCTCATTTGCGACTAAACTTTCAGAATTGTTTGCAAATAGAAACAATCTACTATTTTTATTTAGCCGTGACATCATAGTCGGGTTTATCTCATAATCTTTCGTAACGCTTATCTGCGGAACCGTAAATTCCGGTTCTTGAATTTCCATTAAGATTTCCGCATTTGCGTCCGTATAATAAAGAAGGCGCTGACCTTGCAGACTGGCACATAATACAAGTTTGGGCAGCCGTGTCAGTGGCCGGTTCGGCGTTATCTCAATAGAAAGTCGCCAACTCCCGATAAACCGCGGTTTTGAAACCTTCCATAAAATATTAGCTTTCAGCGGCCGGTCAAAACGCTGCTTATGCGGTAAAGAAATAACTTCTTTGCCATTCACTTCGTATATTGTGAACACCGTTACATAAAAAGCGTCTTCATCCTTCGCAACTTCAGCAAAATGGATTTCATTGTTTTTTTGGTATGCTTCAATTGAAATTTTATGTATATCACGCGCAATGGCGATTTCATCCCGATCGACCCAGAGAGATTTCTGGTTTGAACAAGACCTTGCGCGGACAAAATACCAAAACGCCACTACGTTATCAGGGATAGTTTCAGCCATATTTATTGATAATTCTACGCGATACCCTGAATGACCACCGCTATGAACTGGCATTTCTTTTATATGTGATTGCGCTGTATCAATTTCACACGAACGGTCGGTGTCAACTTGCACGTTGTTTTGGTTTGCACAACGGCTTTCTCCTGAAAACGCCGATACTTCAGCCAATTTGGATTCACGGCAAGCCTCCAATATGTCGATACAAGCGTCCTTTTGCTCTGAAGCGATTTGTTCCCTTACATCGTCAGATGGCGGCTGGGTTTCTGGCAAAGCCGATTCAAACTGTTTTGCTTCCGGTTCGGCAAACTGCGCATTCGTTATACATTGCTGTGTTTCTTCACGCTCAAACTCATTGACTGTTTGATGGGATTGTGGTTTTAATTCCTCGATTTTATGGTCGTCATCTTCATTAACAAATTCAATCTTTGATTTTGTTTCAAATTTCCAGTTGCCATTTGGTAACTTTTTGGCTTTTCCTTTTTCTATTATTTTTATTTCTTTTACGAAGCCGGTTTTTTTCTTTGAGTAATTTTCAATTTCACAAACAGGCTCTATGTATTTGTCGATATTTTTCAACGCCCTCCCACGCGCTTCCGAGGCAAGTTCAAAAAAAGCGTAGTTTGGGTCATCACAAAACTCAAATTCATAAAAAGAGACTCCGGCTTTAAACTCTTCAGACGCCACTGCACCCACAAAAACACCGCCCTCGTTTGGCACGGAAAGATAAAAATTATGAGTAAGCATATTTTACCCTATATGTAACGAATTTCCGCGACTGTTGTTATACGCCATTTATCACCTTCTACAACTGCTCTACCGGGTTTGACTGTTTCTATGCCCTTGGTATTTTCGTTACATTGGTTTAATTGTTCACAAACGCCATCTAACGCATCAGGGTTACGCCGAAATTTATTTACGACACTTAATTCATTTACAACCGAGACAAGAGCTTCATTTTCATTAATTTTTTTAAAACGATAAAGAGACAATCTGTCTTGAAATTCAGGAGTACCGGTTGACCGGAGGAAAACCCCTTTTACTCCATGGGCAAAATAAAGACCATTTTCCGCCACCTCAGGAATTTTTTGAACAGGCTGTTGCTCATGGTAGCCGGATAACGCGCTGGTTTGACTAGTTTGTATTTTTGATTCAAGGCGAGTAATTCTATCTTCCAAATCCGTGAATTTTTTATTAATAAATTTCACTAGTTTGGGCAAGTATTCTTCAGTTGTATTATTTACCTCAGGCATTTTTCTATTCTCCTATTTCCCCATTTTTGCAATTTTTTCGGACAATTCCAAAATAATGCTTTTTAACGGCATAAAGAAAGGAGTTTCGGAAACCTCAGCATCGACAGGCTTCTGGCTTTTTTTATCAAGCGGTTGATTCCTGATAATGCTATCTTTGAGCCATTTATCAATTAACTTTTCGTAATTATCTTCAGCAAGTTTGGTTACACTTTTATTGATGACAAAAAAGTCTTCGAAGTTATAATATTTATCTTTGTCAAGCGCAAAGAAAAATTGGTGAAAGTCAACAAGTTCCGCTTTTATGTCTATAAGGCCGTCATCATCTAAATAAGATGAGTATTTTATTGATTTGTCATATTCCTTATCTTTTATACAGGTATATATTATAGAATCCGCGTTTCTGTGACTTTCTTCGCTGGCATTTTCCATTTTCTTAATGTATGGCCCCAAACCACCGTTGCAAGTAACTTCTTTAGGTTTTTTAACAAGGATAACTTTATCCAGTTTTTCGTGTTCCAAACCAAGGTCTTTAAAAACTTTTTGAGTAAAATCTTTTATATTTTCTACGCTCCCCAAAATATTTAGAATTTTAGAAGCGGTTCCACTAAACATCAAATATTTCACTGCTACTGGCTTGCCATTCTTCATTAGATTCTCGGTTTTTAATATTTTTGATATATGATAAATCAACGCTACATAGAAATAGAGGATTAAAAATTTTAAATCATGGCACTTCTCCAACTCATTCGTGTACGAAAGATCCGCTCTCGTCATTCTGGATATATCTTTGCCTTCCGCCCAAAAATCGATAGCGTTTTCTACCGAAAACAAAAAAGCGTTTATATCGGAAGCTTTAGCTTTTTTCGGATCTCGTAATGATTTTAATATATCCGACGGTTTTCTGTAACTTTCGAGTTTGCTGGCAAATTTATCGGCAAATTTGAGTACGAACCCATTTTTGTCGGCTGCTTGTTTGGCATAGCCATCGCCAAAAAGAGCATTGCCGGCGAACTTAAACGATGTCATAACTTTTAACTCAGCATCCTGAAACACGGCAACATCCGTTGTGCCGCCCCCAATATCTATTGACACAACCGTGTCATCGTGAAAGGCGTTACTATTATCTATTTCAGCATAAAATGGCGCAAGAGATTCTCTAACTGAAACTAAACAACCTTCAGGCGGTTCTTTAATTTCTTTATCGTGAATAAAGAAATAATTTAAAAAATAACTAGTCCATTTTGCCGCCAATTCTTTTTTGTCTGGCCTAGACATGGAACTTGGGTAAAACCAAATTATGCGGGTTTTCTTCAAATTGCCATTTTCAGACAAAACCTTGGCTTGCATAAGCATAACGAGCTCTTCCAAATACGCATTCCTTTGCTTTTCAACTCTATCATCATTGTCGCTCCATTTCAAATCTGTAGCAATGACATTGCCAAATTGAGTTGTTTTTTCGTAACCAAACGGAATATTACCCTCGTGCAATGGTTCCAAACCATCACCGTCAGTCCAATCATCATCGGTAATCTCTTCGCTATAAGCTATGGCTGTTCTTTGAGGAAACTGAAAGATATTATCATTTTTTTCGTTTTCTTTAGTTCCAATTTTCCGAGGCACAAATTCTCTATTTATAGCGTCTATTATATCCTCACCGCCAACTCCTCTTATGTTTAACTCTGTTTTCTCGCCATTTTCATAAAGAGTGGCGATTGCATCGCTTAGATTAAATGGGTACGGTCCATCATCATCTTTCCTATATGCTACATAAGTATTGGTAGTTCCAAAATCCACAGCAAAGGTAAACTTTGTATCAGTACCTTTATATTTACGCCAATTAGGAATAACGAGCGCTTTTGCGCTAGGGCTGTTTATTTTTAACTGAATAATATCAAACTCTTTATTTACTTTATAATAATCCGTTGTAGAATCATACTTTCCAGAAGACATCGTTTTGTCAAAACGATGCTTAGGGTTTTTATCTCCTAACAGGATTTGAGGTACAGCGTTTTGCGAATAAAATTCAAGCTTATACGTTCGTTGCTGAAGAGCGGCATCGGAATCGACCAGTTGAACGCGGTATTGAATATTAACATCCGTATTATCATCAACTTTTACGAAGGGGAAAATGGTTGTTCCAATTTTTGCCTCAACGATTACCCCACCCTCGGGGCTTTTTTCATCGGGCATTTGATTCTGGTCGCAATTTTTATAAATCCTGTCAAAGGTTATATCTCCCCTTCGAACTGGAATTCTAAGCGTCACTTTAACATCGCCATTGTTTTGAGGAATTATGGAAAGCCGTGGTTTTTGCGCGTCCGTTTCGCCAGCAATTAAATCTTCAACAGAAAAAAATCTAAAGAAATCTACGTTCAAAGGCAGCAGATATCCGTTAGAATTCTTATCTGCCTTGCAGCCCCCGTAATAAAAATGCTCAGAAATCGGATAAATCATCCTAACAAGATATGGTTCCAAAAAGTCGCTGACAGTTAAGTAATACTCTTTTATGTCCGAAAAGCCTGGTATCTCTCTCCTTTCCCTCCATGGTGTATCCACTTTGCTTTCAACAACCGCAATAGACGGCTGCCAGAAAAACTTTCTTAAATAAGCCCAGTCCGGTTTTGCAAAACCAGGTTGAAGTACCAGCGGAAGGAGCGGCGTTTCCACATAGTCTTTTTTGGTAGTTTTTATCACAAAATCGCTTTTTTCTTGCAAACTCTTGTCTATAGCGTCAGGTTTTTCAACATAAAGCTCTACTCCCAAAATATCTACCGGGGTATTTTCCCCCTTTGTATTTAACGGAACATATTCATTCCTAAAATCAGGCTTGCTCTCAAAAAATGCCGCGTCAGACTTATTTTCATTCACAATCTCACGACTTTTTGTTGCATACTCGTCTATGTATTTTAATTTTTCCCAAACGCCCTTATTTTTCTGAAGTTCTTCTTTGCAAATATCAATCAAATAATAGAACCATTTTTGAAAATCAAGAGTACGCTCGTAAAGTGGCAGAGAACTTTCACCAAAGTACAGGTCCCCGTCTTTTGTCATACGCCTAATACCTAGCTTTTTGGAAAGGTCTGCGGCGCTTGGGCAGAAAAGAGTCACCGGTGATGTGGAACCTATAACGGTCGTACCATACTTGAAAAGAAAAATCCTCTCCATTTTAACAAAATTATATGTTTCCGCGTCTTGACTCAGATAAAGATTCAAAGATTCTGCATAATCCTTATGTTCTTTTGAGACACTATTTGTAAGCTCTTGCAAGTGTGTCTTCTTGTTCCAAGTTAAAATCTCCAATTTGTCGCCGCGTGCCAGACTGTCAAATACACATTCCGCTAAATCCAACGTGTGCGAGACGAGCCGTTCATCAAATTTGCTGGCAACCCCTTTCTCTGCTGTCAAGCGCTTAGTTGCTTTTATATTTTTGAACGCCGTTTGTACTAGGTCAAATCTGGCAAAAGGACTTGGAACCGCAGTAGGCATTTCTGTTTTTTTGCCCCCTTCTGGGTCTCTTATCCTTTCAATCATTGTATCATCATATCCAGACCTACCGATAGCCGTAAAGTCGTCCGTACCCTTTCCGCCCGAATATCCACCGAGTACGAAGCCTTCATTATTGTTTTCTTCTGCTTTTTGACTCATTTTTTAACTCCTTCTAATTTACGATTTAATTCATATACATCATTTAAAAGTTTCTTTGTAGCGAGATAGAACACATCCATCAATTTCTTTTCCTGTGTTTCAAACGATTTGTTTTTTGAATGTGCGTTAAGACATTCTTCAAAATCCGCATATGTGGGAATTTTTTTCTTAAAAATAACCCCTTTTTCTTCAAACTCCATACCGTTTATAAATGATTTTAATTCTGAGCCACGAGTTAAATTAAAAGGCGCAAATCCACGGTTATTTTCATTCAGTTCTGTAAGCCATTCGTAAAAATCTTTAAAAAATTCCTTTAGATTATCTCTATAAAAAGCATCTGTTAAAAGACCATCATCTAACTTGGGAGGTTCTTTTTTCCAAGCGTTGGTTTTGTTTTTGTACTCCTCATCCATATATTTTCGGAACAGAGCAAATTGCGCAAGAGGCATCGCCACACGCCCTTGGGTCTCTGTTCTAAAATCATACAGATCCGGAGTTGAAGCATCTCTTCGAATACTGAATTCAATACAAGTCGGCTTGGTTGCTTTACCCACTTTAGCCGGTTCAGTAACTTCACATTCTAAGCGAGAATCATTATTGGGTATGCTTAAAAAATTCATAATCGCAAGAGCTCCGGCTAATTCTACGAAATGCGCTTTATTTTTTTGACCGCCGTAGCCCGGGTCATTATCATAAATTTTATTTGGATTGTCTCCGATATAGTACATTACGTTTACGGAATTATTACCCGTAACATTTTTGTCGTAATAATAAAGAGCGCTTTTGGTTTTTGCAATAAAATCAGAGTAATCTATCGCGCTGCCTTCTTTTTCTTCTAGTTTAAAATAGGGTAAAATAGAGACCGCGCCTATTTTGGCCTTTTTAAGGTCGTCGGAGCCTTTGCCTCTGCCTTCGCGAATATTTTTTAGCAGGCATGGGAAACCAGCTGCCCCGGTACCGCCAAAAATAGAAGATATTATAAAAATGCGGTCATTAGGATTAAAACCGGTAGTAAATGAACTAAAAATATCAGAATCAGCAATCTGATTGAGTACTACGCTGCCGACGTTTGGGTTACCTACAAAGCCGATATCCATTTGTATGTCCAATAACTGGCAGTCTTCTCCACGCTTGTCCTTTGAACGGCCTGAGAATAACAATTCAACAAGGGCTGCATTTTCCGGACGCATAGTGCTATGGCCAATATAATCCCTAAACTTGTCTCCGGAACCTCTCAAGTTAAATGTAAAAACCGTCTTTTCGTCGAATTTATCGGGCTCAGCTGCTTTCATATCTTCCAATGTGTAGATTTTTGTTGGAAAAAAACCATTTGGGTCCGAAAACTTCCTGACTTTTTTATAGTAGTCAAGCAAACGCGCGGTTCTTTGCAAATCTTCATTACCATAGTGCGGGTCTATTATTATCGGAATAATATCAAAATCGTTGTCCGGTTTCACTCCAGCCGCCAACAAATGGGTTAGGGAACGAAGCACTCTTGAACCGGTACCGCCAATGGCAAAAACAAAACATCTTTGATTATTTGTCGACATAAATTCTCCTAATGAGGAATGGGTGTTGTATTATAGCAGTTTTTACTCACTCTACGGAAAAGAGGCGGCCAGCTCAATAAAGTAAATACAATAAAACTCAATACTCCATTGACAAAAGCGAACATCGCAACCTCAGGAATTTTGAAAATCGTTTGGAAAAATTCTTCATCGCAATCAAACTTCAACGGGCCGTTTTTCAAAAGAATCCATATTCTTAAGAAAGCAAAACCAAAGTTGAAAATTATAGCAACACAAGCAGATAACCACCACGATTTAAAACCACTGTATTTAACGCTATCTATTATATGATAGTGCAAAACATAAACGACCGCTGAACTTATAAGCATCACTAGCCCAAAGAACGTGTATAATGGTACACCGCTGTACGGTTCACTGCAAAGGTCTTCCATACCCGCAAGGAACGCGGCCATGTTCGAAGAAAAGAACGGGTTTAATCCGAAAATTTCGTATATATTACGAAACATTTTTTAATCCTCCAATTGGACATAAAGGTTAAGTGTTTGAAGAATATGGGATTCATCCATGGAAACGGTCGGGTAAAAAGCGGAATACACGCCTTCCGTAATATCCTTGAATCCATATGTTTTAGCTTGTTCAAAGACATCTTTCTTTATATTGGTATCGTCCGTCGAATTAACCATGTTAACCCATTCTGGTATTTTCCCTTCAACGGAAATTTTTAAATCACCTCTTATTAATTTTTCAGACTTTAAGGTCAATCGATGCTTAAATCTGTTATTTTTCGACGGTTTTACGCTTAAAACATAACCATTGCTAACAACCTTTACCGAATTTACAAAAAATGCAGAATCTCTGAATGCGTCGTTAAAATTCACATCCACGAAAAAAGTAACGGAGTCTCTGGTTCTTTTCGCCTTGATTTTATTGCGTTCCTTAACGGGAACCGAATACCTTTCTGACGCGGCGATTTTAAATTCCAACTGTTTTTCCGCTCCCAAAGACTCAAAAACCATATTGTCGCCCGTGTAGCCGTTGTTTTTCAAAGACATCATCAATTTTTTATTTCCGATGATTTTCGCCAAATGCTGCGGAGAACCTATAAACCATATATAATAAGGTCTTTGAGCTGTAATCCTTCCAACCCCCACACCTTTTTTGTTCCAGTAATTCCCGTCAAAATAAGATTCCATCCTAAAAACCATCACTGCAAGGTCCAATTCGTCTATTTTGTTAGAAAATTTAACCTTTATGCTGTTGCTGTGTTTCCTTATATAATCACCCACGTCCTGCACTTTACCGGGACTGAAAATAAAATCCGCCGCCAAAATGCCTACGCTGTTTTTGTCTACCATTTTCAAAACATGCCCGAAAACTTTGTCAAAGTCCGTTTCGCCGGGGTCTCCGCCGTTTCCCCTGCCCAAGCGAACGAAATCCGCGAGCTTTACTTTGTGAATATAATTTACAGCGACATCATCGCTATTGTAAGGAACCGAATACGTTACCGCCGTGTTCACGTAGTGAAGATTCATATTGCCGGTCTGTTTGCTTGATTTTAAATCCGCTAAAAGCCCGAAAAGTGCTTCTTGAAATTCACTCTTGGGATTTATATAACCATACATATTACCCGAATTTTTTATAACGAAATTTACATCAAAAATCTCGGGTACTGGGTCTGTAATGTTACGCCTGTTCTGTACAATGCCCTCTTTTACAATATAATCGGCAAGAGAGTCCATATTCACCTGACCGTCAGAATCTTTCCATTTTGCCAATCTGCCGCCTTTTGCCTCCAAAACCAGATTTTTAAGAGAATCCACATTTTCTTCGCTCAAAAAACCATCATCTTGCCGCAAATTCAAAATGGCATCGTTGAAAGGCTTTATGCCTACGTTTACAGGCTCTTTCGCTCTCTGTCCGCACCCCATCGTAAAGCTAATTAAAACAAGCGCAGTCAAAATAAACTTAGAATTGCTCTTATTCATCAAACCATTTGCTCCTTTGCTACAAAAATTAAATTTTCGCCACTATTTCCAACATCAACCTCACCTCGCGCACGGCCCCCATCACCTCCATCTCAACCACAGCCTCGCGCTTATGTCGGTTAATCTTTTTAATCCTGCTTTCCATACCTGTTAATGGACCAGATTTAATCCGTATCATATCACCATCAATAAACCCTATTGACCCAGTAACGCAAAAATCCGAATCGAACAGACGTTTCCAGTACAAACGCTCTTTTTCTCGTACCGCTACGTCTTTTTTATTGTCTCCGTTGTGGAGTATTGAGTAAATATCTTCATGCCATTTATCCCCAATCATACCCGTTAAATCTGAGTTTAATCTTTCCGCTATTGAGCTAGACTCAATATCTGTCTGGATAAAAACGTAACCCGGAAACAGGAGTTTACGTTCTTTGCGGATAACGCCCCTGCTTCTGCGGGACATTTCCTTAACAGGGAGGAATGGTTGATATTCACCGGCATTCAACTTTTCCTTAAGGACGCATATTAATTTTTCCTCCGAACCGGTTCGTACAAACAGTATTACCCAATTTTTCATTTAGCCCCCTGAAAATATAGCTTCGCGGTGACCGCTTAATTTCCACCAAAACGGTCCAGTCCCCCTATTGTTCCCTATCGGCGTTAACGTGTTCAAGCCAGCGATTAACGCCCGCACAAGTGCATTTTACTTCTAACCGTCAAATTTATATGTAACTAGCCATTCCACCTTAAAAACGGCAGGTTGCCCCGCCCCTACTATGCGTTTTGACTATTTCTTCGTATCTCCCCCCCGTTCAAACGCTTCCAAATCTGCCGGGCGAATTCGGTAGCTGCGCTTTGTCAGGGATATTGCCGGCAAGCGCCCGTTCCTTATCCACCGCCACACGCTCTCAACGGATACGCTGTAATGTTCCGCAACGTCTTGCGGCGTCAGCATCTTTTCCATAGATTAGCGGGTTACTCCTTGTTTTTGACTTGGTAACAGTTTATCTTTCTTATGTTTTGTTTATAACAGTTGCGCCTTTCCGTCAATACGCCGGATAACGGCTGTCGGGGTGGTTAAAACTGTTATGGAGTGTAAATTACAACATGTTTTACCATGTGTCAATAGTTTTTTGGCTTTTTTTAAAATTTTTTTTCGGGGTATGCGTAATGTATCCGTAATTTTTTGATTTTTTGCAGGGAGGTGCAGATTGTTTTACGAAAAACTGAAAAAACTCTGCTTTGAGCGGGGGATATCCGTTTCCAAAATGGCGGTAGACCTCAAAATAAGCACGACTACCGTCACGGGGTGGAAGCGGGGGGCGAAGCCCCAGCCGGCGCAGGTCAAAAAAATCGTCGAATACTTCGACATCTCTACTGACGAATTGCTGTATGAAACGCCGGCAGTAGTATCTCCTACTGAATTACCGGATGATAAGTCTACTGATTTGATGGGGCTTATAATATCCCAGCAGGAAGCGATTCGGAACTTGTCAGAGTCAAGTAAAAATTTGTCCGAATCAAGCAAGAGTTTTGCCAAGTCTAATGAGAACCTGTCCGAATCCAACAAGAACCTGTCCGAGTATTTGTCCAAAAGCGCGATTCATAGAAATCATCGATAAATATGTCAATCCAAAATTCCGCATTGATTTTGACTTTAACATTCTGACTGCATTAAAAGGTTGGGTAGGGCACGCCCCGCAGGGGCGGGGTGCCCTCCATATTGATTATCGGTCTGGCGCCCTCCAACACCGCAGGGTGGCAACAGAACCGCCCGCCAAGCGCGAACAAACGTTTTCAAGTAGAATGACTATATTCTCAATGCCCGAAGAGGATAAAGAACAGCCACCCTACCAGTCTCCACAACCCGTACAGCGCCGCCGCGACTACGGCTAACTCCAATATCACCTTCA
>JGI24698J34947_10000392_pt1 | contig 19791 bp, 14 predicted proteins | sample TergutMp193P3_FD_34947 | JGI IMG/M metagenome (IMG submission 34947) | reverse complement strand
TTATCGCAAACGTATTTTACCATAAATACGGCGGAGCAGTTGGCGGGGCTTGCGGAGTTGGTAAACGGCGGAAACGATATGAACGGCAAAACGTTCACGCTCGGCGCGAATATTATGTTAAACGACACGACAAATTGGCAGAACTGGGAAACGACCGCTCCCGCGAACACTTGGACGGCTATTGGAAATGGCGATGCAGGGTATGGCGATAATGCCTTCTATGGAATTTTTGACGGAGCAAGGTATGTCGTAGTCGGAGTTTATATCAACAATGCAAGCGGGGTGGGATTGTTCGGATATGTCGACGGCGCGACAATAAAAAATCTCGGAGTAGTCGCTTCGTGTGTAAAAGGAAACATCTTTGTCGGCGGATTAGTGGGAGTAGTGAATGGTTACGGCGGCACAATTACAAACTGCTACTACACGGGAAATGTTTCGGGCGGAGACCTTGTCGGCGGGCTGGCGGGAGTTATCCAACCTGGCGACTGTAGCATTGCTAATAGTTATTTCGCGGGAAATGTTTCGGGGGTAGAATCTGTCGGCGGATTAGTGGGAGGTAATTATGGCGGCAGTATAACCAACAGTTACTCCGCAGGAAATGTTTCGGGAGGCGGATATGAGGTCGGCGGATTAGTGGGAGGTAATTATGGCGGCGCAATAACTAACAGTTACTCCGCAGGAAATGTTTCGGGAAGCGGAAATGAGGTCGGCGGATTAGTGGGAGGTAATTATAGCGGCGCAATAACTAACAGTTATTACGACAGCCAAACCAGCGGACGAAACGATACGAATAGGGGCGCACCTAAAACGACAACCGAAATGAAAACGCAGGCAACTTTCGTCGGCTGGAATTTTAACGACGTTTGGGAAATTGACAACGAGATAAACGGCGGTTATCCGTATTTGAGCGTATTTTTTGTACCTGTTAGCAATATTTCGAGCGTAATAACTTCGGCGGTATATAATGAAACAAAAGCATTAAGCGCAACAATCGAACCTGCCAATGCGTATAAAAAAACTATTTCTTGGAACGTAATAGGAGAAGGCGCGACAATTAACGCAAACACCATTACATTTACAAAATTGGGACAAGTTACTATAAAAGCGACAATAGAAAACGGTCTTGGAAAGGGAAGCAATTATACAAAAGATTTTGTAATAAATGTGGCGAAAGCAAATTACGATATGAACGGCATAACCTTTGCGGACAAAACGGTAACGCACGACGGCGCGGCGCAAAGCATACTAATAAACGGAACATTGCCGAGCGGCGTAACGGTTACTTATACGGGCAACGGACAAACGGCGGTCGGCGAATATCAGATAACTGCGAATTTTGCTACGACAAACGAAAATTACAACGTTCCGTCTGCGATGACCGCTACTTTGACGATTGCGGCGGCGCAAGAAAATTCCATTACCCCGACAAAAAGCGGCAACGGTTTGGGGATAATTCTTGAGAAAAACGTGGTTTCGGACTCGCTTAAAATAGTGAAAATCGCTCTTCCCGACGGAAAAGACGGAAAAATAACAAAAACCGTAATTTACGACAATACGGGTAACGTCGTTTTCAGCGGCGAAGGCAAAAACGCGAGCGCGTGGAATTTACGAAATAAATCGGGTAGAATTGTGGCAAACGGTTCGTATTTGGTAATTGTCGAGGCGAAAAGCGCAAACGGAAAAACTTATTGGTATTCGGCAAAAGTCGGAGTGAAGAGGTAGAGAAGTGAAAAAAACGAGAATATATAAAAATTTAAAACAGGGAGTTTTTATGAAAAAACTTGATTTTGTAAAAATGATTTCGGCGGCGTTGGTCGTCGGAATATTGGCGGTATTTGCTTTATTGTTCGTCGCGGGATGCGGCGATGACAAACAAGATACTTGGGACAACGGGAGTTACGGCGGAGGAAATTACGAATACAAGCAAAACAAACCGCTTACGTTTTCGGGTACTATCAGAGCGAACGACGGAACGCAGAGGACAATAAACGGCACGCTCGAAAAGGGAAAATATTCGACTGAACAATGGGCGATAAATATGGGATGGTCAGCCGACTATCAGGGACAGGCGCAAACGCTTGAAATAGAATCGGTCGGAGATTTCCCGAAAGAAATTTTGGACGGTTTCGATAACGGCGCGGGCGCTCCCGTCGGCGTTACTTTTATGGTTAGAAGTTTAGACAGATTTAACGACGAAGGCGCCACTCCGATAGCGAGTTTCTATCCGAGTTCTCGCGGCGTTCGCGGCGATTTTTCGGAAGTTGAAATAAGCGACGCGGAACTTTTATGTTTGGCGGATAAATTTACGGAGGCGTTTGAAGCGGCGGCTGTCGCGGCGGGGCTTTCAGATTGTCCTATTGTTCTTAACGTCGCGTATGAAGAAGACATTGCCGTAGTATCGGGCTATATGCGGACGGTAACGTTTACGCAGGGTTTATTAAACGCTTATTACGGAAAAGTATCCGAAAGAACGGGAACCTTAATAAAGTTGCCCGCTCCGATTCGCGATTCTTATACGTTTAACGGCTGGTTCAATGCGGCGACGGGCGGAGAAAGAATAGGCGGAGGCGGAGACGATTATATGATAACGGGCGACGTAACTATGTATGCGTATTTTACGGCGAATAAATACACGCTCACTTTCGAGTCGATGAGTTTGAGTTGCGACGTAACTTCGCCGCAGACGACGTATTGGGAAGATATGGAAATAACTTTGCCCACGCCGACTTGCGAAAACAGTACGTTCAAGTATTGGTATAGTAAAGGAAAAATATACAGAGCGGGCGACAAATATACGGTTGTTGAAAACGCGACGTTGTATGCCTTATGGAACAACGCAATTGAGTATTATGAGATAAATTTTTATTCGGATAACGGGACTGTCATCGTTCATTCGATTGTCGAGGAGGAAGGAAAAACGATAACTTTGCCGACTTATAGCCGCGATGGTTATACGTTTAACGGCTGGTACAGCGCGGCGACGGGAGGGACTAAATACGGCGGCGGCGAAGATAATTATACCGTAACGGACGACGATATTGCAATGTATATGCGGTGGACGTTAAATAATTACACGCTAACTTTCAATTCGCAGGGCGGAAGCGGCGTTTCGCCGATAACGCAGGGATTTGCGACAAACGTAACCTTGCCGAATCCGACAAGAAGCGGTTACGTGTTTGACGGCTGGTACAGCGCGGCGACGGGTGGAACTAAATATAACAGTCCTTATACTGTGGAGGACAAAAACGTAACGATGTACGCGCAATGGTTGACGACGATTACTTTCAATTCGCAGGGCGGCGGCAGCGTTCAATCGATATCGAGAACTTCGGGAACAAGCGTAACTTTGCCCGCTCCGACTTCGACGCGCGAACATTATATTTTTGACGGCTGGTACAGCGCGGCGACGGGAGGAATTAAATATAACAGCCCCTACACGATAACAGCCCCCGTAACGATGTACGCTCGGTATAAAGAAGGTCCCACATACAGCGAAACAAAAACAATTAACGGTATAGAGTGCGTACTTGTAAAAGCGGGTACGTTTGCTATGGGACAACCGACGCCTAAAGGCGTGATAATATATGACGGACAACGTCAGCACGATGTGACGCTTACGCAGGATTTTTGGATAAGCAAGTATGAGATAACACAAGCGCAGTATAGGTCGGTAATGGGTAATAATCCATCGCGTTTTAGCGGGCGTGATAATAATCCGGTAGAAAACGTAAGTTGGGGTAACGCCGACACTTTTGCGCGAAATAAAGGCGGACGTTTGCCGACGGAAGCCGAATGGGAATTTGCGGCTCGCGGCGGAAACAGGAGTAAAGGATATATTTATAGCGGAAGCAATACTCTCGGAGATGTCGCTTGGTATGAAAGTAATTCAAGTGAAACAACTAAACCGGTAGGACAGAAGAAGGCAAATGAACTCGGTATATACGATATGACCGGAAATGTGATTGAGTGGTGTAGCGATTGGTACAGTTGGTACCCTACGGTAGCGGTAACGAACCCCACAGGAGCGGCAACGGGTGTCGAACGCGTCGTACGCGGCGGTGGTTGGAACACCCATCTTCCATCTTCCTATGAGGTTGCGCAGCGAAGCAAATACGAACCAACCATTTCCCAATACTTTATATGCATAGGTTTCCGCGTAGTGTTTCCGCGTAATTGAGGTTTGTAGTTTTTATTGTCGGGGACGTGTCTTTTTAGGTACGTCCCTTTTTGTTTTGCGGCAAATAGTATTTTACTGAACAAAAACAACAATATAAACAGTTATGCGCGGCTATCAGAAGGAGAAACTATGTGCGGCATTATCGGATATGTGGGAAAAGAAAACGCCGTTCCAATTATTGTCGACGGATTGAAAAAACTCGAATATCGCGGTTACGACTCGGCGGGCGTCGCAATATATAAAGACGACGGCTTTGACGTCGTAAAGCAAAAAGGACGATTATCCGCGCTTGAACAACGTCTCGCGCAAAAACCGCTCGTCGGAAATATGGGCATAGGACACACGCGATGGGCTACGCACGGAGAGCCGTCGGACGTAAATTCGCATCCGCACGTGGGAAGCAAAAATAAAATCGCCGTCGTGCATAACGGAATAATCGAAAATTATAAACACCTGAAAGAACGCCTCGAACATTGGGGAGTAAATTTCGCGTCGCAAACGGACAGCGAAGTTATTGCGCAACTCGCCGAACATTATTATTCGGGCGATTTGATGGACGCGGTCGTAAAAGTGTCAAACGCCGTTGAAGGTTCTTACGCGCTCGGAGTAATGTGCGTAGACGAACCCGACACTCTTATCGCGATAAAAAAAGACAATCCGCTGATAATCGGCGTGGCAAAACACGGACATTTTATCGCCTCCGACGTGCCTGCCGTCTTGAAACATACGGATAAAGTTTGCTATCTTAACGACAAGGAGATAGCCGTTCTCAAAGAAGGAAGCGTTAAGTTTTTCGACATAGACGGCGAGCCGTTGGAAAAGCAAGTCGAAACCGTAACTTGGACTATGGACGACGCGGAAAAAGGCGGATATCCGCACTTTATGCTGAAAGAAATTATGGAACAGCCGAAAGTTTTGCGAGATACTATTCAATCCGTTTTAAAAAGCGGAAACAACAAAAACGTTATCGATACTCTTGATATTTCGCGTTTCAATAAAATTGTGATAACCGCCTGCGGTTCCGCTTATAACGCGGGAGTCGTCGCGCGATATGTGTTTGAACAACTTTGCCGAATGTCGGTCGAAGTGGAACTTGCGAGCGAATTTAGATACAAAAACGCGATTATCGACGAAAAAACGCTCGTGATTTTGGTTAGTCAATCGGGAGAAACTGCGGACACCATAGCCGCAATGCGCGAGGCGAAATCCAAAAATGCGACGACGCTTTCCATAGTAAACGTAGTCGGAAGTACAATAGCGAAAGAAGCGAATTTTTGTTTATTTACCGCGGCGGGACCCGAAATTGCCGTTGCGACGACAAAAGCGTTTTCGTCGCAGTTGGCATTGTTGTATATATTATCTATTCGCTTTGCCGTTAAATTGGGAAAAATATCGCAAGTCGAAGAGCAAAAATACCTTTTGGAAATTTCGCAACTTCCCGACAAAATATCGAGCATTCTTAAAAGAATCGATTCTATTCAGATGTACGCTTCGGAATGCGTGGGTTACAAAAGTATTTTCTTTATCGGCAGAAACATAGATTACGCGATAGCGCTGGAAGGTTCGTTAAAACTCAAAGAAATTTCGTATATTCACTCCGAAGCGTACGCGGGCGGCGAATTAAAACACGGCACAATTTCGCTTGTGGAAGAGAATACGCTGGTCGTCGCGCTTTCAAATTGCGAGCGATTATACGGCAAAATAATGAGTAACGCCGAACAGGTTATAAGTCGCGGCGCAAAAGTTTTACTCATAGGAAATTGCCCCGAAGCAAAAGAAACCGATAAACTTTTTCACATCGGACTTCCGCAGGGTTCGGAGTTGTTTTCGCCGTCTTTGTCGGTTATTGTCTTGCAACTTTTCAGTTATTACGTCGCCGCAAACAAAGGTTTGGATATTGATAAACCGCGCAATTTGGCAAAAAGCGTAACGGTGGAGTGAAGGGAGTTGTTTGGGCAAAAACGGGGGGACGTATCGCACCGACGCGTACCAAACACAGCACACATTATTGCCTTCTAAATAACGCGCGATAAAAAGCGCGACGATGGCGACAAAAGCGCCGAATTTAATAAATTTGTAAATCATAAAAACTCCTTTTGAAATTTGGATAAAACAGAAACGCGAAAGCACTTTTTACGCTTCCGAAAAATAGAAAAACACAAATTATTTTCAAAAAAGAAAATGGAGAAAAAATTTACTTTAAGACAATTTTTCTTACTCAATATCTATACAACATAAAAAATCGCCGCCAAGTTTTAGATATTTTGCGTTTTCTATTCCGATAAAGCGTTTGAAATCGTACATATAAGGAAAGAAATTTACGTGCAAATCTACCGTATATCTGTATTCTCTTTGACGGGGAACGGCAATTATTAACCGCTTTTTCGTAACTCTTATTAGTTCCAAAAGCGCTTTTTTCGGTTCGCGAATATGTTCCAAAGTGTGCGTGCATAAAACAATATCGAAATATTTATCGGGATGTTGCAAATTCGTTATATCTGTGCTTAAAACTTCAATGTTTTCGTCAATTTTTCGCGGGGCTATGTCTCCGCCGATACATTTAATATTTGGGTATTTTTTTGCGATTTGTTTCAGCAAATAACCGTTCCCGCAGGAAGCGTCAAAGCAGGTGGTTTTTGAAGAAGACATTTGCAAATCTTTGTTGATATTGTTTAATATATAGTTAAGGCATTTAGTATTCAAATCGGATTTTCTGCCTGTATTTACGGGAACGTCGACTATATTTTTATAACACCGCGCAAGTTCTTCGTCGCTCATAAACGGAAATTTTTCTTTGAAATCAAGCAAAATTTTCGTCTGTTTTCCATAAGCGGCGGACATTAAAGGATACATAAAAAATTTATTGTCGCGCAAAATCGGCGGAACAATATTGTCAAGCGTCCAATTTATTATTTGCGTTATGTTTTTACTCGGAAAAAGTTTCATTTTAATAACTCCTTGCTAAATTCTATGTTAAAAAAATAATTTTTCCGTAAAAATATGTTATTTCCATTTAATTAAGCGATTTTTTTATTTTTAATTCGCGATAAAAACTATTTTTCACTTAAAAATATCGTTAAAAAGGAGAAATTATGGGATTTGCATTAAGAAGCGACGCGGTTTTGCAGGGACGGCTTACGGCGGGGGCGAGAGCGCTTTATCGCGCCAACGGAATGAAAAAAGAACATATCGGCAAGCCGGTCGTCGCGATTGCCAATTCGTTTACGCAGTTTGTTCCCGGACACTGTCATTTGCACGAGGTCGGACAGTCGGTAAAAAAAGAAATAGAAAATTTGGGCTGTTTTGCGGCGGAATTTAACACGATAGCGATTGACGACGGAATTGCTATGGGGCATAGCGGAATGCTGTATTCGCTTCCCAGCCGCGAAATTATTGCGGACAGCGTGGAATATATGGTAAACGCGCACAGAGCGGACGCTTTGGTTTGTATTCCGAATTGCGATAAAATTGTTCCCGGAATGCTTATGGCGAGTATGCGGCTTAACATCCCGACGATTTTTGTTAGCGGCGGACCTATGGAAGCGGGAAAAGGAAAAGACAGAAAATACGACCTGATAGACATTATGGTTATGGCGGGAAATAAAAACGTCGGCGACGAGGAACTTGCCGAAGTAGAAGCGGTCGCGTGTCCGGGCTGCGGGAGTTGTTCGGGAATGTTTACGGCAAATTCTATGAATTGTTTAGTAGAGGCGATTGGTCTGGGCTTGCCCGGCAACGGAACGCTTGTCGCGACTCACAAAAACCGCCTCGAACTGTTTAAGAAAGCGGCGAAACAAATTGTCGAAAACGCGAATAAATATTATTCCGGCGGCGACGAGAGCGTCCTTCCCAGAAGCATTGCGAGCAGAAAATCGTTTGAAAACGCGATGACTTTGGATATTGCGATGGGCGGCTCTACAAACACGGTTTTGCATCTGCTTGCCGTCGCGCAATCGGCGGACGTGGATTACAAAATGAGCGATATGGATAAACTTTCGCGAAAAGTCCCCTGTATTTCAAAAGTCGCGCCGAACACCGCAAAATATCATATCGAGGACGTTCACAGAGCGGGCGGAATTATCGGGCTTTTGGGCGAATTGGCGAAAGCGGGTTTAATCGATACGGGCGTAAAAAGGGTCGACGGTTTGACGCTTGCCGAATGTATAGACAAATACGATATTATGTCGAAAAATTGCGGCGAAGAGACGAAAAAATTTTATATGTCCGCTCCGGCGAACGTGTTTTGCAACGAAATCGGCAAACAGGAAAATTATTACGGCGACCTTGATACAGACCGCAAAGACGGCTGTATTAGAAGCGTAGAAAACGCTTACACGAAAGACGGCGGATTGGGCGTTTTGTTCGGAAATATCGCCGAGAAGGGCTGCGTAATCAAGACCGCGGGCGTCGATGAAAGCATATTTGATTTTAGCGGCAAAGCGGTGGTTTTCGACTGTCAGGAAGACGCGAGCGCCGGAATTTTGGGCGGAAAAGTCGCGGCGGGAAACGTCGTCGTTATTCGCTATGAAGGACCTAAAGGCGGTCCCGGAATGCAGGAAATGCTGTATCCGACTTCGTATATAAAATCAATCGGGTTGGGCAAGGAGTGCGCGCTCATAACCGACGGCAGATTTTCCGGCGGAACAAGCGGTTTGTCTATCGGGCATATTTCTCCCGAAGCGGCGAACGGCGGGGCAATCGGGCTTATCCGCGACGGCGATATTATTGAAATTTCTATTCCGAACCGCAGTATAAATCTTAAAATTTCCGACGAAGAATTGAATAAACGGCGAAACGAAGAACTCGCAAAAGGGAAAAATGCGTTTAAGCCAAAGAGAAACCGCGAAGTTTGCGAATCGCTTAAAATGTACGCCCATTTTGCGGTAAGCGCCGACGAGGGAGCGGTAAGAAGATTTACGGAGGCAACTTAAATTGATGAAAAATCCGCAGAAAATTAGTTTTATAAGTTTCGTCGCAAAATAGTATTTTTTTGTGATAAATAAAAAGGAGAAAGAAAAAACGATAATAGCCAAAATCCGATATACGATGTAACGTTTAAGCGTTTACTTGAAAACGACCGCGCCGCGAAGTTTTTTATCGGCGCAATTTTGGATTGTACAGACGTTATTGAAAATTATTTGTCGTTTTTAGCGCTTGAACGTTAAAAGCAGAGAAAATTTAGTGAAATTTATCGGCTTTTATTAAAAAAATATTTATTTCAAATTATTGCATTTGGGCAAATAGTATTTTTAGCGCGCTAAAATAGCAAAATTTTAAATTTAAGGAGATGTGAATGGCTATTCACACCAAATCTATAAAAATCGGTGATGTTGATATCACCCTCGAAACCGGACGAATAGCGAAACAAGCCGCCGGTTCCGCAACTGTTCGCATTGGCGATAGTATGATTTTGTCGACAGTTTGCGTAGGTCCCGAAGTTGAGGGACAAGATTTTTTTCCGCTCACGGTTGAATATATTGCAAAAGCGTACGCCGCAGGAAAAATCCCCGGAGGTTTTCTTAAAAGAGAAAGCAAACCGTCCGACGAAGAAGTATTGATTGCAAGAATTATCGACCGTCCGATTCGCCCGCTTTTTCCCAGCGGATACGCAAGGGAAGTGCAAATTGTAAATACGGTTATTTCGGCGGACGACCAAAATCCGGCTGATGTGGCAAGCATTATTTCGACGTCTTTTGCGCTGTGCGTTTCGGAATTGCCGTTTAACGAACCCGTCGCGGGCGTAACCGTAGGAAAGATAGACGGAAAATTGGTAGTTTTCCCGACGCTTGAACAAATGAAAAAAAGCGAGTTGGAACTCGTCGTCGCGGGAACCGCCGATTCCATTATGATGGTCGAGGGCGGCGCTTACGAAGTCCCCGAAGAAAAATTGGTAGAGGCGATTATGTTTGCGCATTCGCATATCAAAACGCTTGTTCAAATGCAAAAAGAAGCGCTTGCCGAAATGGGAGTAAAGCCCGCGGAGTTTGTCGCTCCCGAAGGCAGAAATCCGCAGATAGACGCGGACGTAAAGGAATTTGTGGGAAGTCGCTTGCACGAGTATTCTTTTATGGGAATAAAGCACGAGCGTTACGGAAAAGTCGCGGAGTTGAAAAAGGAAACGGTTAAAGCGCTCGCTGAAAAATATCCCGAACAGGAAGAAGACCTTAAAGCGGCTTACGAAGCGCTTGAAGAAAAGGATATGCGCGACACTATTTTGAACGAGCGAGTTCGTATCGGAGGAAGAAAACTCGACCAAGTTCGCCCCATAAACATCGAATTGGACTTTTTGCCGAGAGCGCACGGTTCGGTAGTGTTTACGAGAGGCGAAACGCAAGGTTTAGTAGTTTGTACGCTTGGAACGAAATCCGACGAAAAAGTTATCGACGGATTGCAAAAAGATTATCGCAAGACGTACTATTTGCATTACAATTTTCCGCCGTATTCGGTAGGCGAATGCAAAAGAATGGGAAGCGTCGGAAGAAGAGAAATCGGACACGGGCATTTGGCGGAAAGAGCGCTTGCGGCGGTAATTCCCGGCGAACAGCACTTCCCATATACCGTTCGTTTGGTTAGCGAAATTCTTGAATCGAACGGCTCGTCTTCTATGGCTTCGGTATGCGGCGGCTCTCTTGCGCTTATGGCGGCGGGAGTTCCTATAAAATCGGCGGTCGCGGGCGTCGCGATGGGGCTTATAAAAGAAGGCGACAAAACGGCGATTTTGACCGATATTCTTGGAACGGAAGACCATTTGGGCGATATGGATTTTAAGGTAACGGGAACCTCTCACGGCGTTACCGCAATTCAAATGGACATAAAAATCGACGGAATTACGCCCGAACTTATGAGCGAAGCGCTTGCGCAGGCAAAAGACGCGAGAATCCACATTTTGAAAATTATGAACGAGGCAATATCTTCTCCGCGTAAAAATGTGAGCAAACTTGCGCCGAGTATCTTAACGACGAAAATAGCGGAAAGCAAAATCGGCGAACTTATCGGTCCCGGAGGCAAAAATATCAAGGCGATACAAGATACCACAGGCGCAAACATAAATATCGCGGAAGACGGAACCGTACAGATTTCGGGAAAAACTCAAGCAATGGCGCAACTTGCTCTCGAAAGAATTAACGCGCAAATGGAAGACCCCGAAATAGGCAGAACCTATACGGCAAAAGTTAAAACGCTTGTAGATTTCGGCGCGTTTGTGGAATATTTGCCGGGCAAAGAAGGGCTTGTTCATATTTCGGAACTTGACGACAAGCGCGTTCAAAAAGTAACCGACTACCTTAAAGAAGGCGACGTTATTGACGTAAAACTTGTCGGAATGGACAAAGGAAAAGTGCGACTTTCGCTAAAAGCGGCGAAAGAATTGCAATGATAGTTGTTTGACGGTCGGGACGGGGTAATTTCGCCTCGTCCTTTTTATTTTTCTTATTTTTTATAATTTTATAAATTTTTTCACCGCAAAAAAACTGCCGAAAAATCCTAACGCCGCGCCAAAAAGCAAAATTCCAGCAAAAAGTTTCGCCTCGCCCCAATAAAAATCAAAATTCGGTATAAAAATTCTAACCAAAAAACTCGCAATTACGGCGATACTTGCGCCAAGCAATCCTTGAAACATTCCTTCAAGAACAAACGGCGTTCTTATATACCAGCCGCTCGCGCCAATATATTGCATATTGCGAATCATATCTTCGCGAGCGTAAACCGTCAATTTTATTGTGTTCATTATTGTAAAAAATACCACCAAAATCATAATTACGGCAAATATTACAAGTCCCCGCGATACGGAATCCCTGAAACTCTGCAATTTTTTAAGCCATTCCTGCGAAAAAACAACCGATTCCACGCCTTCAAATTCGCCTATTCTTTTGCAAATTAAATTTATTTCGCTAGTTCCGATATCGTTTGAAAACGTTATTTCCAAAACGGGCGGAAAAGGATTTTCTTCTACGGACGCAAGCATTTCGCTTCCGTAAAGATTTTTAAAAATATTATACGAAGAATCGCGGGAAATAAAATTTGAACCGACGGGTTTTGCCGCCGACATTACCTTTTCTATAAGTTCGCTTTCCGCTTCCGTAGAAATATCCGCGTCGAAATAAACCGAAACTTGCGGCTGATTTTCATTGCCGCTTATCCAAAGCCGAATATTTATCATAACAAGCGAAAGAATTAAAAGAAAAAACAACAAAACGCCCGTCGTTATCACCGAAATCGTAGTAAGAAGTTTGGAACGATAAAGATTTGCGCAGGTCTCTCGCAAAAAATAAAAAATCGTGTTCATCGACTATTTTACCCGAATCGCCCTTTGTCCGCTTATTTTCATTACGGCTGCGGCGCTGTTTACGCCGACGGAATTTCTAAACGAAATTTCCGAAGAAAGTCCTTTGTAATTTTCGACGCGCAAAAGTTTTTCCGACAAATCCGCGACGGAAGCGCTTTGCGACAACGCTTTAAGCGTCAAAAGAACCGCGTCTGCAACAAGCGGCGCGACGACCATATTGGGCAGTTGTCCGTATTTAATTCTGTAACTTTCAATAAACTGTCCGACAAGTTCGTTTTCAGAATCGATTACGTGCGCGCTCGAAAAACAAATATTTTGCACGGTCGTTTTGCCGTCGTCTATAACTTTTTGATTTCCCCATCCGTTTGAGCCGAGAATTTGAGCGCGCAATTTATGAAACGGAATTTGCGCCGCCAACTGTATTGCGTTTTGCGGCTGCGAAACAGGCAAAAAAAGTCCGCCCAAAGTTATTGTAGAATCCGCTAAATAGTCGGCTTTTCGCTTCATATCCGCGTCGCCGTTTTCGACAAACTTTAAGTTGGTATAATATTCGCGAATCGCCTTAAATTGCTTTCTGTAATCGGAAGCGCTGGGGGAAAAATATTCGGTAAATTCCACAACCGCGCCTTTTTCTTTGACCGCCGCCGAAAAATATTCGGTCATAACGCGACCGTATTCGTCGAGCGGCGCAAGAATTACAAACTTTTTTATGTTCAAATCTTCAACCGCGTAATCGGCAATTTTTTCGGCGAGCGCTTTTTGCGTTAAATTTATTTGAAAAATATTTCTGCCCAAAGCCGCTATTCCGTCGTCGGTCGCTGTGGGAGTTATCATTATCGCTTTGTTTGGATATTGCGACAAAACAGCCGCCGCAACCGTCGCGGTATTGCTCATTACGGGACCTATCACCACAGAAACGTTGTCTTTAAGCAATTCGTTTACTCTTTGCGCGGTTTTTATTGCGCTTCCTTCGGTATCATAAACTTTTAACGCAATTTTTTCGCCCGTTTTTTCTTCGTATTGCGTCAAAACCATGTGAACGGTATTAAGCGTGGTTTTTCCCAAATCCGCAAATTCGCCCGTCATAGGAACTAAAAGTCCTATGGTTTTGTTAGAAAAACCGCCGCTTTTTTTGGTATCCGACGCCGCATCAACGCTTCGTCTCGCCGCGCCGTTTGAACGCAAAATGTTTGTCGTCTCTTCGCTTACGCCGTTCGCTATAACTTTATTTTTATCTTCCTGCGAAATATAATCGTTGGCGATTCGCGTAATAAGATTTCTTATCGCTTTTTCCGTTTCTTTTTCTTTTGCGCTTACTCTGCTCAAACCTTCGTCCAAAGCGACAATCGCCAAAACGAATTCGCCCAAATTTGCCTTTGCGACTCCCCATAAATAATAAACCCGCGCAACTTGCGAACTGTTAGGAAACTGCGCGATATACGACACCGACAAATCGGGTATTTGCTCGTATTTTTTCTGAAAAGAAACCGCTTCAATATAAATCGGCTCCAAAAATTCCAATACAGGATTATTTGTTTTTGCGGTATCGGCAAAGGACTTGTATATTTGCACGACGCTCGCGTAATCCTTGCTTGCAAACGCTTTTTTTGCGTCTTTTACCGCTTTGTCGTTTGCCTGTCCAAACGCAAAAAACGCCGTATAAATCAAAATTAAAAACATTTTTTTCATATTTCAACCTCTTTATTGAAAGTAAATAATGTCGAATTTCGGGCAAAAAATAATATTTGCCAAACAAAAAAACAAGGCAAATCCCGAAAGTTTTATTTGTTTGATATTGCGAATAGTGCGAATTGTTTCAAAAAAACGCTAAAATAAAGAAAATCGCAATTTTTTCAAAAAGTATATCATATTGCGACCTGATATAAATCGCTATTTATTTTTTCTGTTTTTTTCAAACTCGTATTTAAGTATCGGGTCGCATTTTCCCGGAAATTTTGCCGTAACGCTATCGGTGCAACCGGAATAATCCAAACTTTCGCAATTTACGCACACGTTGTCAAACCATTCGTCGCTGATATTGTGCGGTTTATTGCTTTTTTCGCCGTCGTCCGCTCCCGTTCCCGCTTTATCGGCTTTTTGCAAGATGTTTTTCGCCATCTCGCCCAACTGTTCCAGCATTTGCGGATGCATTTGTTGCGCCGCCATTTGCAAATAAATAGTCAACGCTTCTTTAATAATTTGTTTTTCGTCGTTTGTAAAAAGTTGCATAGTTTTCTCTTTTCTTTTTAAAATTATTTTGGTAAAATACTAATTGCCAAACTAATATTGAAACATAATTTTTACCTTATTATACTCTCGTTAAGCAATTCTTGACAATATTCTTTAAGTTCGGGAATACTTTCGGTAATCGTTCCGTGTAATATTTCCATACTAAATTTCCCGTAATGATGCGCGGCAATATTGCGCATTTTTTTAATGCTTGTCCAAGGAATTCGCGCGTTTGCCGCTAAAAATTCTTTTGAAAAAATGCGTCGTCAATTCGCCGATTTGAAGAACGCACATAGAAGCGGCGTTTCTATAAACGGCATTTGCTTTTAACGTCTTCAAAGTATCGTCAAACATTAAAATTGTCTGTTTTGTTTCGTCGCAGTATTTAATAATATGTTCCAAAATATTTTTATCGCGTTCATTCAGCATAAAGCAACACTTCTTCTTTTTCTATTCTTTTAAGAAATTTATCTTCCAAAGCGCAAGTCGTCAATAAATCGACTTTCGTTTTAAACGAATCTTCCAAATCGCCGTATAGTTGAGCAAGTTTGAAATAGCTTTTGATTTTTCCCGCGTCGATTCTCAAATCGATATCGCTTTTTGCTTTGGCTTCGCCTCTTGCGTAAGAACCGAACAAATACGCGCGTTTTACTCCGTATTGTTTAACAATAGGAATAACTATTTGCCGAATTTCTTCAATAGTATGTTTTGGCTTTCTATTCATTTTATATTTCCCGTAGAAATTTTATTTATTGACATAAAAATACTATTTTCGCACAAAATAAAACACATAAGCGGGGAATTTTATTATTTTTACAACGTTTTTTGTTAGAGGAGTTATATATTTATGGATAAAACGAAAGCGGGATACCTCGAAGGAACGGTTTCGATATTATTAAACACGGCGCTTTTTTGCGCGAAAATGTGGGTTAGCGTTATAACGGGCTCAATCGCGCTCGCCGCAGACGCGTGGCATACGCTTTCCGACTCAATTACCTCGCTTATGGTTATTATCGCGGCGAAATTTTCGTCCAAAAAAGCGGACAAAGAACACCCATACGGACACGGAAGATGGGAACAAATCGCCGCGCTTTTAATCGCCGTCGTTTTGGGAATTATCGCTTTTGAATTTTTGCGAAATTCTATATTGACGCTCTTTGGAGAACAAAAAAAAGCGGTGGAATTCGGAACTTGGGCGATTGTCGTTACCGTCGCGTCGATAGTAGTAAAAGAATTGATGGCGCAATTTGCGTATTATCTCGGAAGAAAATACGAAAGTACAAGTTTAATTGCAGACGGCTGGCATCACAGAAGCGACGCTTTGTCGTCTTTGCCCGTTTTGGTAGGCATAATTTGCGCGAGATATTTCGACGTTTGGCAAATCGACGCGATATTGGGAATGATTGTCGCGCTTATGCTTTTTTACGCTACTTTTGAGATAATGAAAGAAACCATAGACAAAATTTTGGGCGAAGCGCCGTCGCAAAAGTTAATCGATTCCATAAAAACCGAAATTTCGCTTATACATCCCGAAAGTTTGGGAATACATCATTTTCACATTCACAATTACGTGTCGCACAGAGAACTCACTTTTCACATTCGTTTAGAAAATAATTTGACCATAGAAACAGGACACAAAATAGCAAGCGACATAGAAAAAATGATAGAAAAAAAATTCGATATGACCGCGACAATTCACGTAGAGCCGCTTAATCGGGAAAAATAAAGTTAAAATTTTCTTTGTTGTAATTCCTTAAAATCCGCATATCTTATGTCGTTTTTCATCCACGGATGTTCTTTAATATGGCAACCAAGACATAATACTTCTAAATTTTCGGGAAAATTGTTATATTTCATAGTATCTTTATGATGAACATCAAGAAATTTTTGATGTGATTCTAAATTTATCCCGCATTTTTCGCAAGTATATTTTTTAAGTTTTTTTTGTTCGTGGCTTATATCGTCCCAATTTGTCGGATAATTATTTATTGGCGCAGTATCGGTGCTGTATTTTGGTTTTTTAATATTTGTTTTGGTGTATAATTCAATAAACTCTTTTATTGAAAACGTATTAAAAATATTATCTTTTTCTTTTCCCCAAAAACCTTTATAATTATAATTTTTATAATTTAATTCGCTTAAACAGTTTTTACACACTTCTAATTTAACGTCGACAGTATCTACTTTTCTGTCATCGCGTATTATATTTACCTTAAAACGCCCGTCTTTTCTTTCTAATTCGCTATAATAAATGTAAACATATTTATTATAGTTGCCTTTTTTGATTGCGTCTTGCAAAGTTTTACATTTTGCAATATGAAATTTAGGTAGTGAGTATATATCCTTTCTACTATTTATATATATGAAAAACTTTCTGTTATCATCTCCAAACGTTCCGTCTTTGCAAACAAAGTTATCTAATACGTATCGTATATCATATTTTCCAGAGATTATTCCTTCTGTTTCCAATTTTTCCAAAAAATCGTCAATAGGTTTCCATTGCGAATCAAGCGTCCAATCGGTTTCTTTCGCACCGATTTTTAAGCAAATTGCGTTTAATTCGTCAATAGTATTTTGCACGTCTATTTTCATATTTATCTTCCTATGTTTAAAATTTTCACTATTGCCGTATCCGCGCTCGTCAATACTCTAAATTCTACTCTTCTTGATTTTTCTTTGTCTTCTTTTGCGGTTTCGTCATCGCTAAATATCAACTTGCTCGAAGATAAACCGTTTGCGGTTGTCGTCGCTTTTATCCAATCTTTTTTGTCATTATTGAATTTAATTATGGTATTGTTTAACACGTATTCTAAAACGGCTCTTGTTCTGTTTTGAGAAAGTTCCATATTGTAAAAATACGCTTGCATATCGGTAGTTTTATATTGCCATTCCGAAGACGTATGCCCTTCTATTCTTATCTCTTCAATATCGTTTTTGTATTTTTCATCGTATAGTTTAGTTATATATCTCGGGAAAAAATCGTTTAAGATGTTTTTGAATTTAGGTTTAATATTTGAACTTCCCGCGTCAAATAAAACTTCGGGTTCCTTAAAACGAAAAGATAATTTTTGGCTGTCGATTTCGGCTCCCCATTTTTCTAAATCGTCGGCAAATTCGTTTTTTAAATCGTTGTATAAATCTATTTGTTTTCTTTGGTAGGTGACGGCAATCTCTTCAATTTGGTCTTTAATTTTTTCTATTTCGTCTTTGTCTTTTTTTACGTTAATCATATACGAAACGGATATAAATAAAAATACTATCATAAGCGCCGACATAATGTCGGAGATAGGCGCCCATAAATCTTCGTCAGTTTTGTTTGTCTTAAATATCATAGTCAGTTTCTTCTTTTTAACTCTGTTTTAATATCCGATATAGCGTTCGGCAATTCTCTATAAACTTCAACAAATTTATTTGATATTTGCACTAAACTTTTGCCAAATTGCTCTAATGCTTCCGTTAATTCTTTGCTTAAAGCGGCATCCAAACTCTTAATTTGCTCCGTAATTTTTTGGTTTGTATGCGCGGATATATTTCTGCTTTCCGTTTCAAAATTTTTATATGCGTCTATAAATATCTGTTTCTGTTCTCTCATTCCGTCTATTTGTCCTTTAAGCATTTCGTTAATTTGCGCGTTTGAATTTTTAATTCCTGCGGAAAGATTTTCTGTAAGATTTTTAATGTTTTCGTGTATAATTGGAAATACGTCGCTTGCTTTATCCGCAATATTTTTCATACCGACCAAATTAGTATTAAGATTTTTAAGCAATACGTCCAAAGCATCCGCAGTATTTTGAAAAACCGATTGCGAATCTACAATATCGCTTACCATAGTTCGAGTTTTATCAATTCCCGTTTTGGCAAGTTCAAATTGTTCGGACATTTTTTCGAGTTGTTCTTTATAATTTTTCTGCCACTCGAGCATTATTCCAAGCGCTTCGTTAAATTTCTTAAAATTATCGCCAAATTGTTCGTTTATTTTTGTGTTAAAATCGCGCATAACGCTTTCTAACGCCTCTATTAACGCTTTTGTGTTATTTTCCGCTTGCGTCTGCGCAAATTCTTTGAACGATTTATTTAATTCCGATAAGTTTTCTCTTGTTATATTCCGTAATTTTTCAATATTTGTATTTAGCGTTGTTTCGCCGTCGCCTGATATAGATTTTTCGATATTCTTCATAAGCGCGGAATTTTCTTTTCCGTTATTTGCTATTTCGCTTAATAGAGATATTACCGCTTCCGATTCCGTTTTCCCCTTTGTTTGGTCGTCTTTTGGTTTGCATCTATTATGAAGAAACTTTAACGACATATTGCCAATCATTCCCCATATTGAAGTCCAAAAGGCAGTTTTCATTCCGTGTAGCAAAATTGGAATACTTGCCGTAATATCGTTTTCGTCAAAACCAGAAAGTCCGTATGTTATCCCCAAAAAAGTACCGAGCATTCCGAGTCCTGCGGACAACCCCGACTGTAAATTGGCGCTTTTTTTGTTATGAAGAATATCAACAATTCCCCATAAAAAAACCACGAATATTAAAAAGTAACAAGCGTAAGAAATTAAATTTAACCACATATATTTAATCTCCCGCGCTTTATAAATTTGTGTTTGATAATTTTATTTTTTCGCATTTTCGATGTACCTCTCGTAATCGTCGAAATATCTCCCCGAAGTGCGAATTCTGCTCATTCTTTCGGTGCTTATATCAGGTTCGTCTAATTTTTTCGCTACAAATTCGTCAAAAGACATTAAGCCGTTTTTTGCCGCTCTTTTATCCAATAAGTCCGTTACGGATACGTAGATATAATCCATATATTCGTTAAATGTTTTTTCTTTGGAAAATTCGTATCGAGTTTCAAAACCGTATTTTTTTGCAATATCTCCAATGCAATATACTGTTCCGTTTTTTGCCTGTTTACCATCAATATATTCATTTGAATAACGACCATAATCGCCGCCAGATACATCAGATACACTTTTATATTTATCAAAACAATTTTGCCCAAAACACAACGATATAAATACTAGCAAAATAGAAGTTGTTTTAACAAAACTTGCATAACTCCCTGAAAAATAACGACTTATACGGGGGGGGGGGGGAAAAAT
>JGI24698J34947_10000391_pt1 | contig 19798 bp, 17 predicted proteins | sample TergutMp193P3_FD_34947 | JGI IMG/M metagenome (IMG submission 34947) | reverse complement strand
ATCAATATAGCTTTGGAGCGCATTAGTATAAGCCCTTTCAGTACCGCAATCATACAGAATGCGGTACTTATCACAATTGAGGTATGCAACTTGTTCAACGCAACAGCCTTGTCCAATTCCCGGTATTGTGTACTTAATCATTTAAACGCCCCCTCTTTACTGCCCAAACGGCGCATTCCCGTTCGCGCTCAAGCCCCTGCCAGACAAATTTGGTGCCTTTCACACCCCCGCCGCTATGGTGAACGCATTATAAACACATGTGTCAGTTTGGTACCACAATCAATGTACTCACCTTTTGGTTCGTATGCAAGACATGCATTTCTAGATGTTGCATATACTTCATATATTTCATTATTACCTGGGCCTGTATATGATAGTACGGCTACAGGAAGCGCTCTCCTTCTTCGTGGCTTCAATCTCGCAACGTTGTCGTTCTTAACAAATACAACAAATACCTCATCTAATATAGTGTCCTCATCGATTTTTACATTTGTGAACCCATCTCCCATTTCAATTTTTGTCACATATTTTGTTTTCATTCTTCTTCTCCTTCAAAATATTTTCTTCGCCCACAAGGGCGTTGTTACTGTACCTGTACTCCCGAACGTTCCTTACCTTTGTCTCCTCTTTCCTCCGGTCGTTACGGCTCGTGCTTGAGCCTGGTTAAACTAGGGGCGCACAAGCCGGAAACCAAGCTCGCGCATCCGGGTTGACGGGCCGAAGCTGGCCCGGTACGACGAAGGGGACCCACTATTACTTTCCCAGCTCGCGCCGCGGTGCACGCGGAAAGACCCCGATGACGCGCCCGTTGGATTGGTCTGAGCCATATTCGGATAATCTCCATCCCAGTCCCAACACCACTCCCGTACGTTACCGCTCATGTCGTATGTCCCCAAGCCGTTAGGGGCTTTAGTTCCTACCGGATTCGTGCCGTTATTGCTGTTGTGCAAATACCAAGCAACTTCATCAATGTTATTGCTCCCGGAATACGAATAGTTCCCCGGAGTACCGTTTCCCCCTTTCGCCGTATATTCCCACTGAGCTTCAGTCGGCAAACGGTACCCGGTAGAACCGCTCACTACTTCTACGGCATTCCATGTCGCGTTGCTTGATGTCGGTACGGTTCCCCATGCCGCCGGATCGGTACTGCCAGATATGCGGTATGCAGGGGTTAATCCCTCCAGTACACTCAGTTTGTTGCAAAACACCAGCGCCTCATACCAGTTTACATAGTACATCGGGTAGTTATCCCCTACCCCATAAAGAGCTAACCCACTCGCAGCAATTCGTTGTTCTTCTATTGTCTTTCCCATTACCGCCTCGTACTGCGCCTGCGTCACCTCATACTTGCCCATGTAAAATCCACTCAGCGTCACTGTGCGTACCGGAGATTGGGTGACGCCGCCTTCAGGTCCGAGAGCCGCCCCCATCTCAAAACTTCCTCCCGGCACGTACACCATTTCATAACTTACAATCCATCTCGCATACAGGGTAACATTACCGGTCGGCGTGTAAGATGAACCGGCGCTGTAATTGGTTCCTGTACCGGAAGTATTGGTATTCCAGCCGCCGAAAGTATAGTTGGTTCTTGTCAGACCGCTCCCGCTGGGCAGGGTTATGCTGGAACCGACGGCTGCTGTCTGGGCGCTTGGAGTAGTTCCGCTCCCACTGTTGGCATTGAAGGTTACGGTATAGGCAGTGTTCCACTTGGCATACAGGGTGATACTGCCGGTTGGCGTGTAAGATGATCCGGCGTTGTAATTGGTACCCGTACCGGAGGTATTGGTATTCCAGCCGCCGAAAGTGTAACCGCTCCTTGATAACCCGCTCCCGCTGGGCAGGGTTATGCTGGAACCGGCGGCTACGGTCTGGGCGCTTGGAGCCGTACCGCTTCCGCTGTTGGCATTAAAGGTTACGGTGTAAACCATATTGTTGCTGGTATTATATGCTACGGCAAATGTTCCGGTGTTGCTGGAAAAATATGGCTCTACTTTGATTTTTACCGTGCCGCTTGAACTGGCACTGAATGATCGCGGAGTTGACCACCCGGCATCTATTCCCGTAAAAATACTTGTTCCGTTGCTGTAATATGCGCTCACTTTAGCGTCCAGTGTTTTACCTTGACTCGCATCGGTGTCATTCAACCAGACATAATAGGTAGTTCCGCTGGTAACACTGAACGAATACCAGATGGCGCTGCCGCTCGTGGTTGAAGTAATGCTGCCGTCGGCCCAGGTACTTGCGGTCAGCGGGATTGGGTTAGCCTCCGTACCTGCGGCATCCCACTTGGCATACAGGGTGATACTGCCTGTCGGCGTGTAGGAGGAATCGGCGCTGTAATTGGTTCCCGTGCCGGATGTGTTGGTGTTCCATCCACCGAAAGCGTAGTTGGTTCTGGACAGACCACTCCCGCTTGCAAGCGTCACGCTGTTTCCAATGTTAACTGTCTGCACGGAGGGCGTTGTCCCGCTGCCCCCGTTGATGTCGTATGTTACGATGTAAGTAATCACGTCCCACTTGGCATACAGGGTGATACTGCCGGTCGGTGTGTAGGAGGAATCGGCATTGTAATTGGTACCCGTGCCGGAGGTATTAGTGTTCCAGCCGCCGAAAGTGTAGCCGCTCCTTGATAACCCGCTTCCGCTGGGAAGGGTTATGCTGGAACCTTCGCTTACAGTCTGAACGCTTGGAGTAGTCCCATTCCCGCTGTTGGCGTTGAAGGTTACGGTGTAGGTCGTAAGCGGCCTTATGTTACTGGTGCTGTAGGCCACAGCGAATGTTCCGGTGTTGCTGGAAAAATATGGCTCTACTTTAATGGTTACCGTACCGCTTGTGCTGGCCGTAAATGAATACGAGCTTGACCACCCGGAATCATAGCCCGTAAAGATACTTGTTCCGCTGCTGTAATAGGCGCTCACTTTAACGTCTCCTGTTTTGCTGTCGTCGCCATCGTACTTGTCATTCCACCAGATACGGTACGTTGTCCCGCTTACAACATTGAACGAGTACCAGGCAGCGCTGCCGCTTGCGGTTGAAGTAATGCTGCCGTCAGTCCATACATTCTCTGTTAACGGGATGATTGGCCTTATTGTTACCGAAGAGCTAGAGCTTGCCGCTCCTGTACCGTTGGCGTTTTTCGGCTTTACCCAAACATAATACGTTGTATCATTGGTTAACCCGCTAATCGTTGCTGTTGTTGCGGTAACAGTTTGCGAAGGTGTCCCGGGAATTGAATTGCTGGTACTATGATACACTTCGTATTGATCGGCTCCGGGAACGGCAGACCAGCTTGCTGTAAGCTGATTGCTGCCCGGTATCAGCGTAACCACTCCACCTATATTGCCAATCGGCTTTCCGCTTACAACCGTACTTTCCGCTCCTGTTCCATTGCCATTCTTCGCCTTCACCCACACATAGTACGTTGTCCCGTTTGTAAGCCCGGTAATCGTCGCCGTGGTTGTCGGAGCGTTGACAGTCTGCGACGGGTTTGCAGGAATTGAGTTACCGGTACTGTAATAAACTTCATATTGATCCGCGCCCGCGACAGTTGACCAACTTAACGAAAGTTGATCATTGCCCGAAACAAGCGTAACCGCTCCCATATTTCCAACAGGTTTCCCGCTTGCCGTCGGGCTTGCCCCGCTGGTTCCGTTTGCGTTTACCGCCTTTACCCAGAAGTAGTACGTTGTTCCGTTTGTAAGGCCGGTAAATGTATGGTTAAGCGTCGTTACCGTGTCTGACGGTGAAGAAGGTATTGTTGTGTTTGTACTGCGGTAGACTTCATAACTTGACGCTCCCGGTACTGCCGTCCAGCTGACGGTAATCTGCTGATTGGCCGCGCTGACGGTCAAATTGCCCGGCGTTGTCATTGGCGCTGCGCTTACAACCGCGCTTGTGCTACTGCCGTTTGCGTTTTTCGCTCTCACCCACACATAGTACGTTGTTCCGTTGGTAAGCCCTGTAATCGTTGCCGTGGTTGCCGGAGCGTTGACAGTCTGTGTCGGACTTGCCGGAATTGAATTGCTTGTACTGTGGTACACTTCATATTGATCGGCTCCGGCAACAGAAGGCCAACTGAGTGAAAGCTGGCCGTTACCCGAAACAAGCGAGACCGCTCCCATGTTGCCGATTGGTTTTGCGCTTGCGGAACTGCTCATCGCTCCGTTTCCGGTTGAATTTTTACCGCGTATCCACACGTTGTAAATTGTTCCGTTGGTAAGGCCGGTGATCGCCGCTGTTGTTGCGTTTACCGTCTGCGACGCTGTTTGCGGCGGGTTTGCTCCGGTTCCATAGAACACTTCGTACTGATCCGCTCCGGTTATTGAAGTCCAGCTTACGGAAAGCTGTCCGTTTCCCGAGGCAAGCGTTGGAGTTGAGGCATTGCCTATTGGTTTACCGCTTGCGGACGGGCTAAATCCGCTTGTACCGATGTTGTTCTTTGCCTTTATCCAAATATAATACGTTGTGCCGTTTGTAAGACCGCTTATCGTTCTGGAAAGCGACGGCTCATCTTCTCCGTTCTTTACCGCCGATGCGGAATTATTTGCCGTTCCCGTCCATATTTCGTAGGCAAGAGCGCCCTCAACAGCCGTCCATGTAACTGTAATCTGGGCGGAGCCGATACTCACGGCGGGAGCGGTCGGAGCCTGCGGAGTAACCGAGAACGACGAAGGTATCCCGCTCCCCGCAGGGCCAAATCCGCTTGTGCCTACGCTGTTCTTCGCCTTTATCCAGACATAATAGGTAGTGCCGTTTGTAAGGCCGGTAATATCTGCCGATAAAGAAGGCAGTATTGTGGGAGAAACGTCATCACCGCGCTTTATCGCCGAGGCAGGGTTATTCGCTGTCCCCGCCCAAACTTCGTAAGCGCCTGCCCCCTCTACCGCCTGCCAGCTTAACGAAAGCTGTCCGTTTCCCGGCGTTACTGTGGGCGCTTGCGGTGCGGACGGTACTGCGGCGTAAGCGGACGGCGTTCCGTTTGCCCTTGGGCTAAAACCGCTTGTGCCGACGGTGTTCTTTGCCTTTATCCAAATGTAATAAGTAGTTCCATTGTTAAGACCGGTAAGAGTTATGGACGTGCCGGAAATATCCGTTCCGTGTTTAACCGCGCTTGCCGAATTGTTTGTTGTTCCCGTCCACACTTCGTAAGATTGAGCGCCTTCTGCCGTCTGCCAATTTACGGTCAACTCTCTGGAACCGTCGGTAATCGTCGGCATTTCGGGAATTAGAGGAATAACGGTGAAAGCTGAAGGGGCCGCGCTTGCCGGAGGACTAAATCCGCTTTCTCCGGCGCTGTTCTTTGCCTTTATCCACACATAGTATGTAGCGCCGTTGGTAAGGCCGGTAATGACGGTTTCAGTTACGCTTCCTGTAATATCACTGCCGAATTTTTGTGCCTGCGCCGAATTACTGCTTGTTCCATACCACACTTCATAGCTGGAGGTTAATTCTACCGCCTGCCATGACACTTCGATTTCACGGCTTTTGGCAGTCAGAACCGGATGCGCCGGAGAAGCAGGGGGAGCGGTCGGTATTTTTGGAGTTCCTACTTCAACAGGACTGTAACCGCTTGTACCAACTGTGTTCTTTGCCTTTATCCAAATGTAATAAGTAATTCCATTGGTAAGGCCGGTAAGAGTTACAGACGTGCTGGAAACATCCGCTCCGTGTTTAACCGCGTTGGCTGAATTGTTTTCCGTTCCCCTCCACACTTCGTAAGAAGAAGCCCCTCCGGTTGCTTCCCAATTAACCGTTAGCTGACTCACCCCCGGTATTACCACGGGCTTTTCAGGCACAGCGGGAACTTCGTTTGCAGGCCAGGGAATACCTTTTAGGCGAGGACTGAAATCGCTGGAACGTGTTTCGTCTCTTGCTTTTACCCACATATAGTAAACGGATTTATTGTTAAGATTGGTGAACACTGCGGTTGTTGAATAAACAATTGCCGAAGGCGTATCAGGCGGCTGCCCGTTTGTACTGATATAGACTGCATAACTGAGCGCTTCATTGACGGCTGTCCATGTTATGGTTATAGTGCCAGACCCTATACTGTATATGCCGGGAACGCCGGGTGCGGAGAGGACAGGTACCGGCTTCGGCGCGGGCTGGGTCCTCAATCCTCCAATGTCGCCTTCAAGATTGCAAGCCGTAAATAGTACAAATATTACAATCCCTTTAAAAAAGTTTGTTAAATGATATTTTCTCTTATCCATCTTTTTACCCTCATTGGAATCGGTATGTATAACCGATTGATATTTTATTGTTAGCCGATTTAAAGTCGGTCCGCAGAGTGTATGAAATATCCAGCATATTCCATAGAATTATCCCCGCGGTTACATCAATTGCAAAAATGCTCAAAGGTATCTTTTCTTCGGGAAAGGTATATTCAGCTAACATATAACCGGCCCCTGCCCCGGCATACCAGCTGCTTATAATGCTTTGCCTGCCCGTAAACTGAGAAAGAGGCATAAACAGGCTGTAGCGGATAAACGGGTATATAGAATAGTAAGATTCAGCGTCCGCATATCCGCTAATCGTACCGTAATCAAAACCCAGTTCCAGAAACGAATTTCTAAAAGGAGCGATGGTTCCGCGTATCGTCCCTATCGCCCAGGGCGCGGCAAATGACGTTCCCGCCGAAATGCCGATACTCCAGTATTTTGACGGGTCCGCGAACAGGGCGGTACGGGAACGCTCACGGTTACGCGCTGAGATGAGAGCCGCCGCGTCTCCGCGATCCGTCAGTAGCACGGCAAGTTCCCCCATCAGAAAAATTCCATCGTCAACTACCCTGTATTCGCGGATGTCTCCCGCAAGCAGACTGCCGTCTTCAACATTGAGTATTTGAGCGGTAAACATATTTATGTTTCCCAAACTCCGCACTTCGGCGAAAAGTATAAATTCGGCGTTGATTGCCCTCCCCAGCGCCTTTGCCTCTTCTTCGGCAGTGCGCCCAGACATCTGGTAATCAAGTTCATTTAACGCCGCCTGCATGGTTGAGTTTCGGGGCAAAACGGCAAATCTGCCGGTGTTGTTAATTTCTATGGCAAGTATCTGAGCCAGCGTTTCAGCGTCATCCACCCTGACGCCGGTTTTGGCGATGCTAAATGTGGCGACAGCCAGTTTTGGAAGTCTTGAAGTATTTCGTTGTGAAGACGCAATCATCTTGTTTGAAATTGCGGGCAACATGCTTCGGACTTCCTCAATGTTCCGGTACGGGCGGTAATCCCCCGCCACTTGTTCAAAAGTCTCTACGTTGATAATTGTGGCAATTATAAGATTGCTGTTTCCAAGACGGCGTATATGGCCGGAGACAACAAAATCGGCGTTAAGTTCGCGCCCCAGGCGGGCTATTGTGTCGGAGTCGGTGTAACCGCTCATTTGAAAATTCTGCTCCGCGATACGGGCGTTAACCGCGCTGGTACGCGGGACAACGGTAAAAGCGTTCAGAATTTCCGGCTGAAATGAAAAAAGAGTCGCTATTGTTTCGCCGTCCCCCTGCGCGCCCCCGGTGAAGGGCAGTATTGCCAGTTTGGGTTTGGCCTGAGAAAGGGCAACAACTGTACACCCCATAAGCAGTAAGGCGATAAGGGCATTTTTCCGCATGACTATCCTTCCATAAAGCGTGATTTTTATGAACAAACTCCCCTTTATATAAAAAAACGGCGAAGGACATAATTATGCCCTTTTGGTATTATATATCCATAATTAGGTATTTTCAAGCCTTCAAAGACATAATTATGGTATTTTTCAGGAATATGACCGATTTTTCAAAAAGATTACGCTCAGAAATTGAATATATCGGCCTCAAGCAGAAGGAATTTGCCGCAAAAGCGGGCATAAAGAAGCGGGCTTTGGACGCTTATTTGCGGACTCAACAGTCCATGCCTCCCGCCGACACAGCGGTAAAAATAGCCGCCGCCCTCGGCCTTTCCGTTGAGTACCTGGTAACCGGCAAGGAATACAAGCAAAACGTGGATATTTCCCGCTATCTGCAATTCAGGGACATACTGGACGATCTGGCAATCCTGCCCGACGAGATTTTAGACCCCATAAAAGCCATGATAAAAACCGCCGCCAACAATGAGCGGAAGAAGTCTCAGGCTTGAAACTTGCCGGCACGCTCAAAATTTTCCCCTAAATAAAGTCTGGTTTAATACCCCATCGCCCCTTCGGTTCGCGCTCTGCTCTGAGGAGGCTCATTCCGTTTGGCGTACTTCTTTTATTAATGTTAGTTTGCCATTAAAAGAAAAACTAAATAAAACAACTTTATTTGATATGCCATTAAATATACTATAAGGTCTTCTCTTTCTTTGAAAATATAAAGCACTGAATGTATCTTGACTGTTGCCTTTTTCAATTCTTTCTATGTAGTTTGAGCCATAAATCAAGCCTACTGGCTCCCCCAAAATATCAATTAATTCTTCATAGCTTATTCCTAAAGGTATTTCTTTAACCTCATCATATTCTACAAAATTAGAAAAAAAATAATCAACAATAATACTTTCGTCCAGCACATAGACAATCACTCTATTCCTGTAAAAAAATCCAAGTACTGTGTATTTTTTACCATTCATATATTTAGTATTATACAATCCACTAGAACCATAAGGTATTCTGGAACTTTTTTTTCCAATAATTCTATTGGAATTAATATTTTGCGGATTAAAATCACAACAAAAAAATAAAAAAGAAATAAGTACAAAAATTATTGTTCTTCGCATAAGTTTTCCAATTTATTCCGTTTGATGTAATTCTTTTATTGATCTTAATTTACCATCATAAGTAAAACCAAATACCACAACCTCATTTGATATTCTATCAAATATACCGTAACGTATATCGTAACGTTTTTTTTCTTTTTGCAAATATGTTGCGCCGAATGTATCCCGAATACTGCCTTTTTCAATTTCTTCTATATAATCAGAGCCGTATAGTAAGCCTACTGGTTCCCCCAAAATATCAATTAATTCTTCATAGCTTATTCCTAAAGGTATTTCTTTAACTTTATCATATTCTACTAAATCAGAAAAAAAATAATCAATAATGATACCATCATCCAGTACGTAGGCAATAATTTTATTCCTGTATAAAACCCCGCGTACTAAATATGAAATATCATTAATTTTTTTTGTACAATACAATCCACTAAAATCATAAGGTATTCTGGAACTTTTTTTCCCAATTGCTCTGCCAGGATTATATGGGATAAAAATACATCCTAAAAATAAAATTGAAATAAGTACAAAAATTATCGTTCTTCGCATAAGTTTTCCAATGGAAGAAGCGTGCTTGTTATTTCACCATTAATTCCATTAATTTCTTTTCTATTTAAATCTCTATCAGGATAGCTAACATACCATCTTTTCCCATTCTGGTAAACAACAGGCGCATACAAACCTATTTCAGCTGCATTCCTAGTCATCGGACCAATAATTGTTGCTCTGGGTAATTCAAGTGAAAGCATATAGGCAAAGTTTTTTGGTTTATAATTTACACTATTCATTTCAATACCATTTAACTCACTATTATTCATTGCTACCCACCTTAACGCTCTTTGTCCTTCATCTTCAAGTTTTATACTATTATAATAATCTTCAACATCTTTTGGTCTTGCGGCATTAAAACAACCGCCCAATGTTATTGTTACATTTTCAGCGATCTGACCGCTCCTAACCAAATTTCCTATATTTTGTATAAAGGCTTTATCAAAATTGCCATTCCAGTCCATATCATTTACAATATGTCTGGTATAATCTCTTGAAATATAAAGGTTACTTCCTGGGTTATTAAAATCGATGGCGTACACGCTTCCATGTGTTGAAAAAAATATTTCATTTACCGGACTCCTGCCAGTACCGCTTTTTTGTAATGCGTGTACTGCGCCAAGCCCTGAATCTATTATTTTTTTTAAGAAATAATCAGTTATCCTTACATATTTCTTTCTTCTTATCCATATATTTGCCGACTTAATGAATTCAGAACCGTCTTCTTTTCCTACTATTACAACTTTTTTTGGATTTGCGACAGGTGTCAGTATTCTTATATTTTCAGAATTTGGATTATATGTTATTCTTGCATTATTTAGTTCCTCTAATGTTGGTATTTGTATTGGTAATTGAAATCCCCAAAACGGTCGTGAATTTGTTTCTGGATTAAGTAAGGAATAACCTCTATTAATTTCAACAGGGTCTAGTTCTAAATAATCCGGTCTTTGTCGATTGTAACGACGCGAATTTAATTCAGTTACCATTTTCTTAAATAACACTCTTGCTTCTGTGTTTGACGCATAAATCCTGCATTGTGCAGGTTGATTTCTATAATCATAATAATGATGTTCTACGGTGTAAAGAAATATATCGTCCAGATGATAACCCAATTCATTTCTCACGCCAAAATATATAACATTATTTTGGGAAACAAACCCATCTTGATTTCCAGGTAATATAATTGTCTGAGGCATTTTATCTCCTTATCTAGCAATAATTACTTTATAGTTACCGATTAGTATGTTATCTTGCTTTATATATCCATCCGCATCTGTCTTGCTTATTATTTCCTTTTTATCTGGCGTAATAAATATATAATCAGTATTTACGATTGCTTTATTGTCATTATTAAATGCAATTTCCATAATATTACATTTTATATTTACTTTCGGACTTGCTTCGCTCCTAAAACCATAATACCTTACGTAAAAGTGATATTCAGGTATGGTATAACCCTGTTCGTCAAGCTCTTTTTTACTTTTTGTGTTAGCCTTTTCTCTGTATTCAACTTGCCATTCAACTTCTAATTTTCCCTCGTTTATTTTGCCAATCACGTCAAAAATATGCTCGTCTTCGCCTTTTACATCAGGTTCAACTATTTCTATTAGTACTTCTTTGTCATCAGGTATGTTTTTAGTGTCGCATGAAATCATAACTTTGTCATGGACGAATAATGTTTCGGCATTATTGCCGTCTATCTTCCATGCCAAATTGGAGAATTCAGGCAGTTTGATTTCTAATACACCGCTTGTAATATACCGGCTTCGCCTGGTCTGCGCCGTAAAGAAAAACTTGTTTGAACCGTCCGGCGGATCATCCCAGTCTTTAGTACCCCAGCATAATTCTTCTGTTTCCGCAGTGCCGTCTTTGTTTATTCCCTGTAATGTTGCTTCCGATTGGGCAGTTTTTATATCCGCTCCCTCAGGGTAAATACGAAAAACAACAGAAGCGTTTTCATCAACATCTTCATTGCATTTTACTGCCATTTTTATAGGAATGCCAACTTGAGAACTTGCTAATGTTTTCTCGTCATTATCTTTCCATGAAGGAACGGACAATTCCGGCTTTTTAAGCTGAATTTCTACTAAACCGCTTCTTGCAGGGGGACACCATGCGCTATGCACTGTCATAAAAAACTTGGGATTGGACGGCTGTTTATAATCTATTTCATCCATAAAAAACCTGTTTTTCTCTGATAATCATTATTTTACTACATTTTTGTGAAAAAAGTCAATATTTTATTTACGTTTTTTGTCTTTTTAATACATTTTGATATAAAAATCTACCCGTTCAAATTCAAGAAAAAAAGCGACTGTAACCCAGTCGTTTATCATTCTCGCTGTTACGCTTTCTTAAATTCCTCAAAGCATATTTTCACCGTTTCATCATCGGGATCCAGTTCCAGCGCCTTTGCAAAATCCGCTCCGGCTTTATCAAAATCACCGGCNCCTTTATAGGCNAGNCCGCGAAGCCTATAGAGCTCTGAATGGTTCATATTCAAGTTTATTGCNTGCGTAAAGTCTTCTATAGCCTTGTCGTAGTTTTTTCTCTCCATATACGAAATCCCACGTTCCAAAAATGCTAATCCCATACTTGGGTCATTTATTATTGCCTGAGAGAAATATGTTATTGCCGCCTTATGTAAGCCGGATTTTGCATAAGCGTTTCCACGATTACGATAATCCCTCGCATTTACTGTGGCAAAGTGGTAAAAATAGAAGACGTATGTGTCATATATCCCATTAGGTTCTTGTTCATTCACAATCATTTCCCTTACGCATACGCCATCTTCATCAAGCTCTTTTCCTAAAAGCGTAAGACAGAGATTAGCCTTATGTTCCTTCATTTTTGCCTGCACAACAGGCGAAAGATGGGTGTTGTTTTCTGTTGTTTCATGATTGTCAGGAAAATAATCGAACCGACTGTAAACAGCAGTGTAGTGTTTCACAAGCTCCCAAAAATCATCCTCGCCGTTAATCGTAAAAAAGTCGTACTCATATACGCCATAACCCGCACCAATGTCGAATTTTTCTGTTGCTTTGTACTCAAACATAATTCACCCCTTTATAATTTTTATAGGAATACTCCGTCTTAACTTCATCGTCTTAAGCAGTTTTTCAATTGTCTCTGGAGAAGGCGGTTTCTCGCCGTACTGCACGATCAACTCGTTGCGTCATAAACGCGCGCTCTATACCAGCCGTTCTCTAACGCTTTTGCAAGCACCTTTTGCTCAAGGTCAAATAATACATTGCTGTCATCGTCTTCATCAATTTCAAGCAATTCTTCCGGCAATTCTTTAAGTAACGACTTAAAGTATTCTGCATACTCCGGCACATTCATACGCAGCCACTCGCCATGAGATACATAACCTTTTGTGTCATGAATATTTCCTTCAGGGTCGATTATAGCCCCGCCGCTTCGTATAATCATCTTAAACTCCATATTCTTTTGCTCTTTCCCATATTATATTTTCAACTTCTTCCCACAACTTAATGTTATTTCCAATTTGTTCAAATATTTTTCCATGATTTTTTTCACCAAAGTTCTTCATCTGATCAAAATTTCCTTTGAATTTTTTAATATCAGCCTCTTTCTCTAGTTGCTCATATGTTACAGTCCCATTATTCTGTTTATATAATTTAATAAAGGCATATAATATTTTACTATTTGTCTGCTCTCTGTTTAAAAACCAACCGTTAATTCTCCGTTCAATTTTTTCTATTTCCTTTTTGTGATTGTCCGATGAATAGTCTTTTTGAGTATCTTCCAAAATTTCTTTCTTAATTTCTTCTGTTGCAATCCTTCCGCCCATATTATCGCAATTCTTTTTCAACAACTCTATTTGGTCATCATCTATTTCAAACCACTCTCCATTCACGCGGGATAGTTTAAAAAGCCCCTGAATTAAGCTCTCTGCTTCAGTACAATCGTCAAATTGATATGCGAAAAGGGTTTTGAATGTTCCGGGCATTTTAAGCCCCAATCCGTAATAGCGTTCATCTACCGTCTTTTTTGTAATGCCAATTTTATATGGCATTTTCCCTGTCTTTGGATTAATTATCCATTCGTTATAAACAACATACAGTAAGCCTTCCATACCTGTTATCTCCTATGCTTTTCTGGTTGTGCCATGCACCGCGCAATGTCTCTTTGTGTGATATTATTCTAATATTGTAATTCCTTCCATATCATTATACGCTTCCGCAATTTCCATGTTTATAGGAGATGTTAAAGGCATTTTAGGGAAATAATGATTAAATCCCTTTTCACTTCCAAATATTTTGTATAACTCTTTTTTTACTTCACTCTTTAGTGTAATTTTTTCAGATATATATTCTTTTATCTCCCTTTCAAGTATACAATAATCTATTGTACGGTTTTCATATTTTTTAGGAGCTAAAAATGAACCTTTTTGATGTGTTATTCGGTCAAAAGATTGAAAATGAAATTCTTTTCCATTTTTGTAAAAGTATGTATAACTCGGATAAGAAACTAATTTGAGGTATTTTGAATTTTCAATACCGCTTAAATCAAATGTAAAAATATAACCATCTCCGATTGATTTTGTTTCGGATGGTATATCCTCTTCTTTTGATTTAAAATGAAATCGAGAACAAGCGAAGTGTAAAGCTACCGTAATATCTAATGTAATATCTAAAAAACGTGATATATACGAAGCTCTAAAGAGTTCAAAATTTGTTTTTTTTATTAGCTCTTTTAGATTGTTGAAGTCAAATGCATAATGTTGTATTAGAGCTTTAAATTTATCTTCTCCCCATAAGCTCCAGCAATGAGGATGGATATTTAATGATGCGTTCATAATAATATCAACATCATTATCACTTTTTGGAGGTCTATAAGGAGTCCCGACTCCCAGACATTCTAATTTTTCAGCAAACCAAAGATTATCTCTGTCTCCAAAAGAGCTAATATCAGGGTAAGTATTTTTTCTGAAAATTTGTGGTAGACACGCTGTTTCTCCATGATTTTTGTTCTCTCCTCTAAAGTACAATTTTCTATCGGAGTATTCATCTATTAGACTAAATAATTCATCTATAGTTGAGATTGTTCTTTCTCTAATTCTGTTTTCTGTTTCATTATCAAATAATTCCACAATTTTCTCCAATTATTGTATGTTGTTATTCTCCCGTCCCTCATACGAAGAACGCCTCGCACACACATGAACCGCGCATATTCCCCCCCACATTTCCAACCCTTCACAATATCCTTCCCGTGGCTATGTCCCAGAGCTTGATAGTCCTATCGTAAGAACCGGAAAGAATTTGCCTGCCGTCAGGGCTGAACGCTACAGAATTAACAGCGCCTGTATGCCCACCAGAAAAAATCCTGACTTCCCTTCCTGTAGCAACATCCCATAGCTTGATAGTCCTATCGCTAGAACCAGAAATAATTTGCCTGCCGTCAGGGCTGAACGCTACAGAATTAACATCGCTTGTATGGCCCGAAAAAGTCCTGATTTCTCTTCCTGTAGCTGCATCCCATAGCTTTATAGTCCTATCGTTAGAACCAGAAAGAATTTGCTTGCCGTCAGGGCTGAACGCTACAGAATCAACAGTGCCTGTATGCCCACCACCAGAAAAAGTGATTTCCCTTCCTGTAGCTACGTCCCAGAGCTTGATAGTCCTATCGTTAGAACCGGAAATAATTTGCCTGCCGTCAGGGCTGAACGCTACAGAATTAACACCGCTTGTATGACCCGAAAAAGTCCTGATTTCTCTTCCTGTAGCTACGTCCCAGAGCTTGATAGTTCTATCGTTAGAACCAGAAAGAATTTGCCTGCCGTCAGGGCTGAACGCTACAGATTGAACGGAACCTGTATGACCAGAAAAAGTCCTGATTTCCCTGCCTGTGGCTGTATCCCAGAGCTTGATAGTTCTATCGTTAGAACTAGAAATAATTTGCCTGCCGTCAGGGCTGAACGCTACAGAATTAACACCGCTTGTATGACCCGAAAAAGTCCTGATTTCACTTCCTGTAGCTATGTCCCAGAGCTTGATAGTTATATCGCTAGAACCAGAAAGAATTTGCGTACCATATAGAGGGCTGAACGCTACAGAATTAACAAAACCTGTATGTCCTATATAAGTTCTTTGTTGTTCCGCCTCCGCTTCCTGTCGGGCTGTTTCGATGTTCCGGTTGGTTGCCGGGTTTAGTCGAAGCAGTTCCCGCCACTCCGCTTGAGGCATAACGCTGATCCTCTTCTGCCGTGCGGCGTTTTCTGCGGCGATTCCGTCAATGCTGGTTATCCGAATTTCAAGCCTGTCGGTAATGAGATTCGCGTCCACTGCTGTGAAAGACACATCACCTTCCCACTGCCACAGGGGCGTAATCACGCTATCCCTGCTTTCAAAGCCATAAGGTGCCCGGACAGTCTGCCTGCCTATGCTTCTTCCCTGATCATTGATAATTTCCACGACCGCCACGGAAGTGAGATTCCTTGTTTGATTGGCAAAGGGCGAGGGTGCGCTTATGGCTCTTGCGGGCCAGTCAAGTTCCCATATCTGCGCCCTTCCGGTCGCCTGCAAGCCGTTCTTCACCGCACTGATGACGCCGTTTATTTGGTTTGCCCAGGCAAAGTCAGGGTAAAAGCCCATCCAAATGCTTAAATCAATGGTCTCTCTTTGATAGTCTATTCTGCCCTGCCGAATATCGGTGGAATAGACAATGTAAAAGGGCTGGGGGTCTTTTAGGGCGTTCGCGAAAAAAGTCTCGGCTTCCTGCAGTTGCGCCACCCATTGCCTGCGCCAGGCTATGTCGTTCCTGATGTCTGCGCCGATGTTCCCGCTGGAAATATTGGCGGCCAAAATATTCATGCGGTTTGCGGCTTCCTCAAGACCCGCGTCATAGTTGCTGGCCTGAATAAAATAAGACAACGCTTCCACGAAGGTTCCCTGTCTTTGGGCGGCGATGCCTCTGGCCAGGGCTGTTTCCGCCTGGACGTGCGCTATGTTTGCCTGGCTGTTCAGCACCTGCCGCCCTTGCTCAGTCAGGTTCACGCCCAACTGTCTCAGCAACTCCGCAGTGGCTTCCTTTACAGCCGACAGATTTTCCAACGCAAGAAGCGAAACCGCCGTTGGGGGATAGGAGGCTCTCCGCTCGCCGGATTCAAGGTCTGTTACGGCCAGTTCCAGCATATAGGCGCTGGCCGTTTTGGTTATGGAACCGGCGAGAATAAACCGGGCATTGGTGAGCTGGCCGATGCGTACATAGTCTGTATCCGAAAAATCCCCGGACAGCGACTGCCTCTGTTCGTCAAGAATTCTTTCCAGATTTTGCCGGTCAAAAATGGTCATGGCGGAAAACCTTTGGAAGTCCCCGGTAATGGAACTCTGAACCATAGAGAGCATCCATTGTTCTGTTTGGGAAAGCCCTCTGCCCGCAGGCTCAAGCACGGCAAGCGTTATGCCTTTCCCGCCGTCTCCGCTATAGTATACAGGGGTAGGCTGTGCTGTTTGTGATGTTGTCTGTTGCTGAGTCCGCGCGGGGATATTACCTGTAGAAGGCGGGGAAGAACAGGAATACAGGAAAAATAAATAGATTACGGCAAATATTGCCAATAGTTTTTTATACGAAAACTCTTCCTTGACCAAAGCTTTAATCTTCTTTACCATCTTTATTTTTCTGTTCATTTTATCTCCCAAATTTGACGGTTTTTATTAATAAACTCCCTTTTTTACATAAATAGACAAACATATAATAATGCGCAACATTTATTATACCATATAGTTAAATATTATTCAAGTGCGAAATGCCTCAAACAGAAATGTTACCGAAAACAACTGATGTCTCATTTTCCCCCCTTTTGTATGTCAAATCCCGTTATTTTTCCGATCCAGCCGCCCTGAAACAACAAAGACCGTAAGTATCCATTTGATAAGTACTCAAAGTCTTTTCCATCTATACACTACATCACATCTGAAATTAAGTCAAGACTATTAGTCTTTATTTATACAGACTGTGGGTCTATTGCCGTTGCTTCCGTTCAAGGTTGACACTTAATAGAAATGGCAGATGTCAAAATACTCTTGGCCAAAAATATGAAGCATTTTCGTGAAATTTTAGGTATTTCTCAGATGGATTTAGCGGAAAAGATAGGGTGTTCGCCTACTTTAATAGGCAAAATAGAGACCATGAAGCGTTTCCCGTCAGCCGACAGCCTTAACCGCATAACTGAAGCCCTTAAAATCGCCCCGGCTGACCTGTTCACGGATGCTGAGAATTCCAAAACAGTAAAGTCCATGACATCACAGCAGAAACGCAAATCCCAGCTTAAAATGAAAGTGAACAAGGCTATTGACGAGTTTTTGGGGTAAGACAATCCAGGCAAGTTAATTATACCCGCCCTTGAATCTGCCCTAAAACCCTGATAAAATGGAAATGTTACCGAAAACAACTAATGCCTCATTTAGACTTGATTAAGATTCTCATTGGCTGTTATACTCTAAATCAGGAGGGATTTATATGCCGAAAGCACAGACTATGACTGATGAAGAAAAAGTTGACATATCATATCAGGCTTGTATGTTAAGGCGGGCCGGGGATCATGAAGGGTATATGCGTCTTACGAAAACAATCCCCCTGCCCCCTTATTTGGCGAAGGTGATCAAAGAAAAGGTAGGGCTGGATTGTTTATTAAACCTCGGCTGGAACTTATCGGAAGTAGAGGCGGAATTTGGATCTGATTGGCTGCGTCAGTAGCATAAATACCGCAGCAGCTAATATTGATTCTGGCCGGAAAGGTTTTGCTATTATTGGAAAAGAACGTGAAGGGCGTATTTCTTACGAAGACGGCATAGCCGAAGCAATGTCCGTTTTCAAAGAAGCCCAAGCCACCGCCGACCCACAAACCATGATCCTTGCCGAGTACACCTTCCTGACCCAGGAACTTCAATTTTGCGAAAAAACCGATAAAGACTCCCTCAACAGCCTAACAAAAGCATTACAAAGTTTCGACGATGCGTTTCTTGCGTTAAGGGCTGTCGAAAATCCAAATTATAAAATTGCTGATGAAATCATTCCCCACCATAAAGATTACCGTGTAGGCGGTTTCCCCAAAGACTCATTCCACATAGTCTGCGGCTCACACAAAACCGCCTGCAAAACATACTCCGCGCCCCCGGCATATATAAGCACGGCGTTAAGCCGTGTTGATCAACCAAATCAGCACGCCGTAGCCAAAGTAAAATTCACTGTATGCCAAAAATGGCGCTCTTGCTTTAGCAAGAGTAGCGGGCGCCGAGCATAGACCCCATAGAAAAAGCCTTGCTCAAGCAACGGTTAGCCAATCTCCCCACCGCCCAAAACAGCTATATTGAAAAGCAAAAAAAGGCATTGGCGAATTAAACCCTCATCCTTTCCCCTGCCTCAAATAATTGATGCCTTGAACCTCCCCGTCAAGCCTGATAAAATAGAAATCAATTATTAGCACACATATTCTTCCAAGATGCTAACCATATTCTAAAACAGACAAGGTAAAAAAGTGGAAAACTCTGTTCAGCATGATGGGGAATATGTCCTTACCATCAACGGAAGCAGGGATTTTGGGGAAATTTCTCCAGAAATTGCCCATTCAATAAAAAGACAAGCCGGAAAAATCAGGCTGAGAATTGGAAAACAAGATAGCGAAAGGGATAATTACGGGGAAAAGCATGTTGAACGCCCTGATCGCTTTAAACAATTGCGGGATAACGGTTATAAAAATGCCCGCGATTTGGTATGGGATGTCGCTCAGAATTACAATGCAATCTACTCCGGTAAAAGATCACGGCTTGTTCTTTATAAAAAAGGCGGTAATGACACTATGCTCTATGTGGAATTGACCCCGTCGGCGGAGGGTGATTTTTACGATGTAAAAACGGGTCTTGTAACCAGAAAAGACTTTATGAAAAAGAAAAAACCGCTCTGGGAGAGCCAAAGCGGTTTCTGACTTGGTAACGGCGCAGTCAATACACCGCATTGTCGCCAATACGGCCCCTGGCGCTGATTCTCGGGCTGTCAGATACCTTTATTATACCCGCCCTTGAACCTCCCCGTCAAGCCTGATAAAATAACAAAATGCAGTCTCTTGGTATAAACATTGGCTCGACCAGCCTTAAAATGGCTCTTTTTGAATATGAGGGTTCCGCTTCCAATGGAAGCATTGAGGGCGGACACGCGGTCTGGACGGCAACCACGCCCCACGAGGGCGACTTTGGCGAAGCGGTTCGCAAACTGCTTGCGGACGGGAAAATACCTGAGGGCATCCCCGCCCTTGTAACGGGCAACGAAGGCCGCTTTATGTTTGACGTTTCCGGCACTTTGGAACCGCTGTGCGTGGAGGCGGCGCTTCGCAGTTTGAAAATAAAGGCAGACGCGGTTGTCAGCATGGGGGGGGAAGACCTCATCGTCTATTCGCTGGACTCTGATGGAAAAATAATCAACAACTTTTCCGGCAACAAGTGCGCCAGCGGAACGGGCGAATTCCTGAAACAACAGCTTGCGCGAATGGACATGACCCTCGACGACATCGA
>JGI24698J34947_10000390_pt1 | contig 19820 bp, 12 predicted proteins | sample TergutMp193P3_FD_34947 | JGI IMG/M metagenome (IMG submission 34947) | reverse complement strand
CGGAGAAAAGCCAGTACGTCATCTCCCCATCCAAGTCCGAAGCCGATAGCGTCCGCCGGCAGGATTGCAAAAACAGCGCCGGCGATAATCACAAGTCCAATGATTGTTGATTTCATTTTTCCCTCTCCATAAATGTTTAACTCTGTTTCCGGCTAATTACGCCGGTACTGTCTTCTGATCATTATCGCAAAAGCGGCAATGAAAATTAACGTCCGTAATGTGGGCAGTATAAATGATATTATGGGAACAGAACCGACATAGATAAGCTCCAGGCCGCTGATTCCAAAAATATTCAATATATAATAGATGGTTTCGATAAATGAAACAATAGTCCCGATAATTATCAGCATCCACGCCGCATCTCTTGTTCCCGGCCAGAGCACAATTGCCAAAAAAGCCGCCGCCGCCCCAAGAACAAGCTGGCTGATAATATATACAGTCTGTCCCGCATCCATGAAATAAGTATTTGCTTTTTAGCGGGAAATTTCAACCCCAAAAAACGCCGTGTACGACGGCAGATTTGCCCTTTTATCGGGATTATAATTCATGGTATAGTATGTTTGGAAACATCAACAATGAAAGATACAGATGATATTGAATTATCCAAACGCCGCGCCGTTATTGTCAACGCCCTGAACGAAGCGATTGATATTTTTACTTCCCACTTTGAAAAAGAGTTTGACGATGTAATCAGTCACGGCCTTGAGCCTATNGCGGACGCTGTCGGNCTGGATCGGGTTATATTTTACCGCAGGCTTGATATTGACGGCGAAATACGTCTTGGGCAGGCATATATATGGGACAGAACNAAAAAAGGGCTTGCTTCCCTTGACAATGAACTGCTTGTTCTGCCGAAAATTCCGGTACTGCAAAGGTGGATTTCNGNTTTATTGAAAAGAGACTGCGTCAGATTACGGGAAAGCGATATGTCNGAAGATGAAAAAATCTTTTTGCGCAGATTCGGAGTAAAGTCTTTATTGTTAGTGCCGATTTTTTCCCACAGTGAATTTTGGGGCGTTGTCGCTCTTCAGGATCATAAGAACGACAGATATTTTGACGAAGGCTGCGCGGATCTGCTGTATTCAGCGGCGCGTTTGTCCGCCAACACTGTCATCCGCTCTGACATGGAACGCAATCTGATAAGCGCAAACGAACTTAACAACGCGATTGTCGATGCGGCGCGAATCGGCTTTACCGCCTTTGACGAAAATTTTAACATTATCGCCGTCAACGACGCAAGCCTGATTTTGTTCGGTTGTGAAAGACAGTACTACATCGAGCATTTTTATGAACTCATGCCGGAGTATCAGCCGGACGGACTAAACTCCAGGGAAAAGGCGCTCGGGGTACTTAACCGGGCTCTTAACGGCGAAGATCTTTTGTTTGAGTGGACGCACCTTTCTTTTAGCGGAGAACTCATCCCATTTGAGATTTCCCTAAAACGCGCATTTTACAAAGAAAAGTATATCGTCCTAAGTTATCAATACGATGTGCGGAATATCAGAAAGATGACGGAAGAGATGCAAAAACAGAGCGAGCTTCTCAAGATTCGCCTTGAACAGCAGGAATTAATTTCCGAAATGTCCAAAAGTTTTATCTCATCAGGAGATTCAAAGACTCCTGTAAGTGAGGCCATTGCCAAATTGGGGCACTATCATAAAGCGTCGCTGGTGCTGGTCTTCAGCCTGGATTACGATAAGGGCGATTCCCGCCTGGAATATTTTTGGTCTGACAACGGCAAAATTCCGCGGATTGCAAAATTCGATCTGCATGAATTGGCAACAGCCAATTTTCCCGAAAGACTGTACGATTGCGTTACAGTACCCGTGCTTTCATGTACGGATACTACATCAAGCAATATTGAAGGTTTCCGCGAGTTGGCATCTGTTGATATAAGCGCGTTTATCTGCGCTCCGCTTTATGTCGAAGGCCGTTTGTGGGGCGTTCTTGCCGTGGAGCAAAGATTTAATCCGCGAAGCTGGACTGATAACGAAAAAAGTTTTGTCGCCATAACGGCGAGTACCATCGCAAGCGCGATCATGCTCGACATATACAACGCCAAACTAAAAGACGCTATTGATAAATTAACATCCGCAAGCAAAGCGAAGAGCGAGTTCTTGTCCAACATGAGTCACGAAATGCGAACCCCAATGAACGCGATAATTAACATGACCACGATTGCCAAAAACGCCGATGATGTGGAACGAAAGAATTACGCGCTTGGAAAAATTGAAGACGCGTCCACTCATCTGCTTGGCGTAATCAACGACATTCTTGACATGTCAAAAATTGAAGCCAACAAATTTGAACTTGCTCCCGTTGAATTTGTTTTTGAAAAGATACTTCAGCGTGTTGTGAATGTCGTCAACTTCCGCGTGGAAGAAAGACATCAAAANTTGATGGTTCATATTGACAGGGATATTCCCGGNACATTGATCGGGGACGACCAGAGGCTTTCACAGGTTATCACAAACCTTTTGGGNAACGCGGTAAAATTCACCCCCGACAACGGCTCCATCACTCTTGATACAAAATTCCTGGGAGAAGAAAACGGCATCTGCACCCTGCAAATTTCGGTAACAGACACCGGGATTGGCATAAGCGAAGAACAGCAGAAACGCCTGTTCCAGTCCTTTCAGCAGGCGGAAACAAGCACGGTTCGCAAATACGGCGGTACGGGGCTTGGACTTTCAATATCAAAGAGCATTGTAGAAATGATGGGCGGAAAAATTTGGGTTGAGTCGGAAATTGAAAAAGGCTCTACTTTCGCTTTTACGATTCAGGCGGAACGCGGAGAGGACAGGAAGCCAAGCCTGAGAGAGCGGGCAATAAACTGGGAAGTTATCCGCATCCTTGCGGTAGACGACGATCCCGACATTCTGGCTTTTTTTACGGATGTCGCTCAAAGATTCAGCATACACTGCGACACCGCGTCAAGCGGCAGCGGCGCTCTTGAGCTTGTTGATAAAAACAGAAATTACAATATTTATTTTATTGACTGGAAGATGCCGGGCATGGACGGCATTGCCCTGACAAACGCCATCAAGGCAATGGAACACGGCCCCGATCACGCCATTGCAATTATGATCTCCGCCGCCGAATGGAGCGACATTAAGGATGAAGCGCAGAAAGCGGGAGTTGATCGGTTCCTTTCCAAACCACTGTTCCCGTCCGCGGTTATTGATACAATCAGCGAATGTCTCGGCATTGAACGTCATCAGACAAAAATTGCCGAACAGAAAAAAAACGATGACTTTACAGACCGCCGGATTTTATTGGCGGAAGACGTGGAAATAAACCGCGAGATTGTGCTGACACTCCTTGAATCTACCAATCTGAAAATAGACTGCGCCGAAAACGGAGTGCAGGCGGTTAAAATGTTCAAGGACGAACCGGAAAAGTACGAGATGATCTTCATGGATGTGCAAATGCCCGAAATGGACGGCTACGAAGCAACAGAGCGCATTCGTGCCATCGAGGACGAGATGAAAGAACGGAAAACTCACAAGCGCGTTCCAATAATTGCCATGACTGCGAATGTTTTTAAGGAAGACATTGAAAACTGCAAAAAAGCCGGCATGGACGATCACGTCGGCAAACCTCTGGATTTTGAAATTGTCATGGAGAAACTGCGGGCTTATTTGGAGTGAAAGAGCGGGATATATGCGGAACGCCGTTTACCGCTGTTCATTCCCTTTCCCCCTACAATCTCTGCACTGTGTTAAAGTCGGGCTGTGCAGAGCCCTTCCTGGGGCTAAACGGCTGTGGATTCTATTTCCGCACGCTCTGGCGTGGCCTTCTCTGAATTCACACCGCAGACGCGCTCTGCACAGCCCGCCCTCACGTCAATTCAGGCATTATAGAGGGTATTTTCTACCATTGGCACGGTTGGCATATCCGGCAATCGGTAGAATATTGCGGATAATGATATACGGCTATGTAAAACTTTTCTTAAAATTCGTACAAAAACAAAAAAATCTGCAAGGCTGGAGCGCAAAACCCTGTCCTGCGAGCTTTTCCCGCCCCTTAAGGAAGAAATATGAGCCAAAACGTCTGAATAGGCGTTAAGTCGGGCTGTGCAAACCCCTTTCTGGGGCGTCTACGGTGTGAATTCAGAGAAGGCCACGCCAAAGCGTCTATGATAAAAGTCAAGCAGTTTCTTTCAAAATTTCTTTACTTTTTTGTTTCTCCAGAAAACGCCTGTACTGAAGCATTTTAGCCTCATGTTTCTTTGCGTCCCTTCCATAATGGTACTCCCCTTTTTTCGCATTTGAAATATTTCCGCCAATACCCGCCGGCGCAGGCCGGTACGCACCAGCCCGGGCTTCTTATATTCGCATAAACGGTCATACCGCCGCCTCAGCTTGCGGCTGGAATCCAATACATGATTCAGAGACTGCGTCAGCAATGCCGCCGAAAGCTTCCGCCCTTTTTTGTTTACCCCGCAGATGCTTACGGACGTATTTGAATTCGATACTCTTGGAGCGGATCGCAAATATGAAGTAAAAGCTTTGGAGTTTTTAAACCGGCCCGCGTCAATAATGCCCGCGATTACGGCTATGGCGGTGAATACGCTCACCCCCTTCATGCCGGTAAGTATTTCTATCTGCGCCGTAAAGGGCTCCGCCTGAAGCAGCATCCGTTTTTTCAGTTCCTCCGCATCGGCCTCGTCCCGTTCCAGCCGGCCGAGCAGCCGGTTGACATGGAAATGCATTGCCGTTCCGGGGGAAACTGCCCTGATATGCTCCCTGTCCCGTTTGCCGAAGATTTTTTCCTGAGTGAACCCGTGCAATTGCTCTTTCAACAGCGAGCGGTTTTTGAGCCGGGTATTCTGTTTTTGGTACAGCCGGTATTCGGTAAACAGGCTCCGCAAATCCTGTATCTCTTTCAGCGACATGACGGCGGGCGGCACAAGCTGTTCCCCTGACAATATTTGCGCTTTCAGGATGCGGCACAATTTGTCCGCGTCTATCTTGTCGGTGTTGCACCGGGCAGGGCTCGCCTGTTTCAGTTCATAGGTGTTTGCTATGAATGCTTCCTTTACAACATTTTTGAATAACCTGACAAAAGAAAACGTCGTGATTGCCGCTTCCACCAAAACATAAGCATCGCTTGTCAGCGTCTGAAAAAACGCCGCCAACCCCTGTCCGTCAAGATCGAATGCCTTGATTTCCCGCCCCTTAGCGGGGTTTTCCAATGACGGCCACTCGTCCCGGCAGCAGCAGGCGGACCGGTTGGTGTGCAGATCAATGCCAGTAAAGTTCATTCTTAACCTCCTTACAATAGAAAATTGATTGTCCGGCTGAACTGCGGTATGCTTTGCCATGCGTCTATCCGGGGGTGCTGTCCGGCAAGGATCAGCCTCAAGAAGCAAATGCGGCTGCCGGTTGTTATTCGTGCGTACGGGATCGCTTGGATTTATACCCGAAGCGTCCCAGCTTTGGCTGCAACCGGCAGCTGTTCTTCCGAACTCCTGCAGTATACCGGCAGCCGCTGTTTTTATCATAATTTCGTGCGTAGACAAAGGCCACGACTGTTTAGCCCCAGGAAGGGCTCTGCACAGCCCGACTTCAACACAGTGCAGAAAATATTGCAGGGGCTTTATACTGCAGTAACCCGTTCCCGAACCATTTTGCCGATGATTTCTCCCTGGGTGGTGTGGTCAGCTTCGGCCTTGATACGAAGCCAATCAGCGGAAAAGTCATCCACTGCTATCATGCGGACGGGATGACGGGCTTTGGAAGGGTCTGCTTTGGGCGGATTTCTGGTTACTTCGTCTTCCAGCGCCCAGGCTTCTTCTTCGGTCATTCTTGGCATTACGTTCTCCATTTTACACCGCGCAAGCGGTGAAATAAATCGAACGTCTCCGCAATGCGGAGACAAGTTCTCCTACTTCAACAAATGAAAATAGATGCTCCGGCATCCCATTGCATGAAAGATGATGTCGGTATGGTCATCAACTTCATTATACATCAATTCCAGCAAGTTACCAGCGCGGTTCACGCCAAGTCTGATGTATTTATCTTCCAACGCCTCCAGCGGGCCGTCATATATGTAATGCTGAAAGGCGTGCAGTATGTCCTCTCTGCTGATGTTGTGCCGAAACGCAGCTTCGTTGAACTCAACGTTGACTTCCATGTTCCCATTTTACAGTAGAAAGGGTAGCGGCTCAATACTTCTTTTAAAGGGAGAATTGGAACAGTTAAGGCAAGGATATAATTTTAAACCGCTCTTTTGGACCTCAAATCTGAACAATCCCGGCTGTCGGCAAAAAAAGTCAAAAATTTTTAACTTTTTTTTCGCTTCACTAAAGCAAATCCGCATGTACGCACCGTATATAGGGTATCAAAACTTTTTTTGTGGGGTTGCTTATGAAGTTTAAATTTAAAACTTTGGTCTTTCCTGTTTTATTGTTGGTTCTCCCGGCTTGCGGGCGGGAAGTGTTCCGGCAGGCGGAGGGGGCGGTTGTTCAGCCTGTAGCTGTGCCGGTTCGGTATGCTTCTGCTTCGGCGTATACCGAGGATTCGCTGCGTTCGCTGGATGAGCTTGCCGCGCTTGAAAGGGCCGGTTCATGGTTTCAGGGGATGGCTATGACGGAGTCCGGTATTCGGGAAAATGCGGGCGATTATGCGGGCGCGGTTACGGCGGCTTATAAAGAGCTGGCGTGGGCTTACGGGAAGGGTCTTATTCAAAAAAACGATGTTGAATTGGGTATCCTGAGCGTGCTTTCCCTGGGAAGCGAAGAAATAACTTCCGCCGCGTCTGCTGTCCTTGCGTTTATAAGGGAACGGTGGGACGAAGCCGCCGCCGGTCTTGAACCGCTTTTTGACGAGCTTGAGGAGCCGGACGGTTTCGGGCGGTGGATGATTCTGGCCTGCGCTCTGGAAAAAAACCGCGAAAACAGAAGGGCGGGCGAGGCGTACAAGGCTATCCGCGCCCGTTATGCTCAATTTCCCGAATACTGGTACAGGGGAGCGAGGGCTTTTCACGGGATTGTAGGGGCCGAGTACGCGGAAAACTGCATCAACTCTTCTTCGCAGGGGCCGTTTGCCGGTGAATGCCGGAACATTCTCGCCGTTTTTCTGGGGCTGAAAATCGAAGACGGTCTGTCAATCAAAACAAAGACAGAAATTGAAGGGATCATTTCCCAGTCGTTGAATGCCGGGAATCCTCAGCTTCTCGATTCGCTTTTTCCGTTAATCAGCCTTCCCGATAATCCGTACACTGTTTACGCGGTGGAGGCACTCAGGGCTTTAACTTCGGTTCAAAAATACCGGGATTTCTTCAGCGAACAGGCCGTTTCTTCCAGGGGGCGTTTGGCGGAACGTCTTTCCTACATCAGCCGGGGTTAGCATGAAAATTCATTTTGCTAAAACGCTTTTTTTAATATGCGCAATCATGCCCCTTTCGAGTTCATGCACTCAAACGCCGGATGTGGAAACGGTGCGTTTGTACGCTTATGCTTCGGAGGCTTACGCCAGGGGGAGGTTTGCCGAAACCGTGGAAATTCTGCGCGACGAGAAGAAGTTTCAGCCTGCCCTGACGTTACGCGCAAAGGCGGAATATTTTTCAGGCGATCTTGAGAGCGCGGAAAAAACCTGCCGTATGGCGTTAAAGTTGCGGCCTTCGTCTTATGAGACACAGCTTTACATGGTAAGGATACTCCGTGAAAAGGACGACTTGCCGGGCGCGGTACTGTTAACAGAATCTCTTTTAGCGGACAATCCCCAGGATATACGCGCCTTACGGCTCGCGGCGGAACTTGCCTTTGAACGCGGAAAAAATGACGAAGCTGCGATCTTTCTGGACAGGGCGGCGGAATTTTCCGCGGAAAGCGCGATGGTTCTTCTGGACAGGGCAAGACTGCGCTGGACGGCAGGCAGGGGAGAGGAAGCTCTGGAAGATTTAAGCCGTGCCAGAGCCATGCTTCCGTGGGATACTCCGCTTTTGCGATCAATCGCCAATCTCGAAAAACTAATCAAGGAAGTAATGTAATGAAAAAAACACAGACGATTCTACTTTTATTTTTAGCCGTCGCTGTATACGCAAATGACAGCCAGCGTTCATTGACTTTTGCCGAAGCCGCCGAACTTGCCGTAATTTCTTCTATCGAATTAAGGCAGGCCCGCGCTTCACAGAGTCTCAATGAAGGAATATGGAAAATGGGGATTCGGGAATATTTTCCGCGCCTTGGCTTGAATGTTTCGGAGAACGACCGCTTGCAGGAAATCGGGGCCGATTCATTTATGAAGAATTACGGTATCAGTCTTGAACAGCTTATCTGGGACGGCGGAAGAATCTCAATGACGCGAAATCTTGAAAGGATGGAGCTTAATCTTTCGTCTTCAAGACTGGACAGGATGGCTTCTGAAGTCGCAGAATCGGCAATTGCCGCATACCGAAACATTCTGTCATCAAGGGCGATTCTGGAAATCAGAAAGGCGGCTCTTTTGGTGCTGGAAGAACAACGGCGGATTCTTAACGAAGAAGTCGCGCTTGGGCTTGCGCTGTCCGTTGATCTCGCCAATGCGGATATCAATATTGCGGACGCGAGAATCGACATTTTTTCCCTTCAGCTTGATTTGGACGAAATGGAAAGTCAATTTGCCGAACTTCTCGGACTCAATTTTATGCCGGTTCTGACAGAAACGGTTGATATAAACCATTCTGTTTTACTGCCTGCGGCATCCGCTGCCGGAGCTTTTGCGAGAGAGAGAAATCCAGATGTGATCGAAGCGCGTTTTTCTTTAACAAAGAGACAGGCTGAACTGAAATATGTATCAAGGTCATGGATACCCACATTAAAATTGGTCAGTAATTTTGGACTCAGCGGACAGCGTTATCCGCTAACGCGCTATAACTGGTCGATTGGAATAAGCATCGACTTTTCAACCCCGTGGTTTCAGAATCGTTTCGGGGTGCAGGCCGGTCTGGAAACTCCCCGCGACATTACAGCCTCAGTTCAAAACGGTTTAACTCCTCTGCCAGACCCTGCATCGGGATTTGGAAGGAAACAGGCGGCGCTTGCTCTGGAGTTCGAGCAGGACAGATACGCGCTTATCCTTGAACGGACAGGGCGCATGGCGACTAACGCTGTGGAGAAGTGCAGGCTTGTTGAGCAAAAACGGATTTTGGCTATTGAGGCCGCAAGGCTTGCCTCGGAACGCTGTCGTATTGAGGAGATAAGGCTTGAACTTGGCCAAATTACCAGATTGAAGCTGATGGAAACATTAATCGAGCAAACTCAAAGGGAAATCGCGGTGGTGGAAGCGGCTGTCGCCATTCTGGAAGCCGAACGTGATTTGGAACGTTTCCTCGATCTAAAACCGGGCGAACTTGCTTTTTTTGCGTCTGCTCTGGGGGGTATATGAACGGAAGAACGCTTCTGTTTATTCAGCTAACGTTGTTGTTTTGTTTCGCGTGTACAAAACAATCAGCTAACGTAATTGATGAAACCAGAAAAGTTAGAAGTTCACCCGCCGTTATACGGGAATTGCCGGATGAAGCTTCCGGTTTTGGCAGTTTGTCGTTCCTGAGTAAGGTTGATGTAGCTTCTCCGCAGGATGCGGTAATAAAAAGAATTCTTTACCGTGAGGGTGATTATGTAACACAGGGCAGACAGCTTCTGCTTCTGGAAAATCCTCAGATTAATCTGGCGGTTGAAAGGGCGGGAAATAATTATTCGCAGGCTTTGGCTGCATACAACTTAGCCGGTTCAAAACTGCTGGAGGGAAAGTTTCAGGCGGAAGCTCTTCTTCTCTCGCTTGAAAAAGCCGAAGCGGAACTGGCTTTTGCCAGACGCAATTGGGAAGAAAACAAACGCAAACATCAGAGTCAGGAGACGCTTTTTGAAGCCGGAGGAATTCACACAGAGGCCATTCTTGCAAGCCGGTTCAACCTTGATTCCGAATGGGAGCAAATTCTGTTAATGGAAAGAGAACTGGAAATTCGCAGGATTGGCTGCCGCGATCAGGACCTTGTCAAAGCGGGAATCAATGTTCCGTCAGACGAAAATGAGCGTATTGACGCACTTGTCTTTCTTATGACTTCAAGCCTCAGAGCGGAATTGGAAGCCGCCGGTGCAAGACTTGAAGCGGCGGAAAAGGAACTTTCTTCAGCTAACATCGCCCTTGCGGAATTGACGGTGCTAAGTCCGGCTTCCGGCATTGTGGGAGCGCGTTATCTGGAAGAGGGAGAGAGGATCCGTTCTCAGGACAAAATTTTAAGCATTATAGACACTACGTCTTTGTACGCGATTTTTCCGGTGCGGGAAAAAGACGCGCTGCGGATTGAAAAGGGAATGTCAGCTTCCGTATTGATAGACGGAACCGGCGAAAAATGGAACGGCGTTGTGGATTTGGTATATCCACAGGCGGACAGCCAAAGCCTGAGTTTTCTGGTGCGGGTACTTCTGCGCGAGGCAGGCAACAGGCTGAAACCCGGAATGTTTGCGCGTATCACGGTGACTCTCGGTCCTCCGGGAAGGGCTATTTTTATACCGGAAACCGCGATTTTTAACAGGAGCATTCACGATCAAAATAACAGCGAAGGCAGTGTTTTCATAATTAATGGACGAGTTCTTTCTGAACGAAAAATCAGCCTTGGCCCTGAACACGGCGAAGAACGTGAAATAACAGCCGGTTTGAATGCAGGAGAAATTGTCGTTTTAAGGCCGGATACAGATTTGAGAGAGGGAATGAATGTTACGATTATTGACTAAGTTTCTTCCCGTTTTGTTATGCGCCATTTTACCGGCTTCATGCGGTTTTGTGGATCTGCGTCCTGTTGGAATAACGGTTGAGCCCGGCGTATCAGGCTCTCTGTTAAGCGGGCCGTTCAGTCCTGTAGTGCTCAGATTTGATACGGAAATGGATAAGAAAGAAGCTGAGGGAATTCTTCAGGTCAGCGCCGATTCGGGAGTTGTCATGGGAGACCGTTTCTGGAAGGGCAACGATCTTCACTTTGTGCCGACAGCGGGATGGACTGCGGGAATCCGCCACGTTTTGAGTCTTTCTGGAACAATACGGGCGATTGACGGCAGGGAACTCAGGCTTGAACGTTTTATTTCTTTTTACGCAATTAACATGAACAATTCGCCGCTACTGGAATTTTTCAGTCCCGCCGATTGCGCATCCATTGGAACGGGTAATTTTGTTTTGGAACTGCGTTTTTCCAAATCTATGGACAGACTGACAGTTGAATCGGCACTGACTCTTGAAGGAATTGGAAACAAAACTTTTGAATGGTCAGCTAACGATACAATACTCAAAGTTATTTCAGATAACAACCTGCCTCCGTGGACTTATTACCGATGGACATTAAAGGACAGCGCAAAAAGCATTGACGGCGTACCTTTGCCAAAAACTTACTCCGCTCAATTTGTTACCGATCTTGATAAAACCCTTCCACAGGTAGAAAGAATTTATCCGGTATTAAAAACAGGAAACCGCTGGTTTTCTACAGGCCGGGATATTGAAAACGGTTTAGAGTCGGGGCATGGAATCGCCATCGAGTTTAATAAAACTATGGGAGAAAATGTGCTTCGTTCTGTCCGCTTTGATCCTTCTCTCACCGGCAGAGCCGAATTTCTTTCGGGAAAGAGCATTGTTTATATTTTTTCCGCCGATCCCAAACCGGAAACGACGTATACTCTTATAATTTCGGGCGACACAAGGGACAGCGAAGGTTTAAAAATAGGCGCTAATTACAGAATTAACTTTGTCCCTGATATTCCCTATCTGAACATTTTGTCTTTTCACGCCGATTATAACCCTGCCGTAATGGAAGATTTTTCCAAAACAGATGAACCGCTAAAAATTTCCGTTGATCCGGCAGTCAGGGAATTAAGTTTTACAATTCGTTTTTCAGTTCCGCTTAATAGCAATGAAGAAAAACAGAATGTCGCTTTAAAAATTTCACTCAACCCATTCTTTCCAAGAACCCTCGCTCCTGTCGCTCTTCAATATGTTTTTTGGATTAACGATGACCAACTGCGAATGGTTTGGGAAGGAATTGAACCCGGAAACAACAATGAGGCGCATTATTACAAATTGACAATTCCGGGAGGCAAAAGCGGAATTAGCATTAAAGAAGGAATATACATGAAAGAAGATATAACTATACTTTTGGAGGCAATAAATTGAAAAATATTTTTTTTAACATATTTTTTACAATTATTATTTTTTCTTTTAACTCGTGCGACATATTACGATGGTCGCAATTTGAAGTTGTATCATGGAGTCCGGGCGAAGGCTATTTCCCGGAACCGGAAAGAATTGTCGTATCATTGGAATTTTCCCGCGATCCTGACAGAGACAGCGTAGAACGGCGTTTTTCGTTAACCGCCGACAGCGGACCCGTTAAGGGCAGGTTTTCCTGGGACGGGAAAAAAGTAACATTTTCTCCGCTGACTCCGTTTGAAAAAAACACGGACTACAATTTAAAGCTTTCCGCCGATGCCCAGGATACAAAGGGGCTTTCAATGGATCTGCCTTTTGAAAAAAAATTTACTACAAGGACGGGGACTGAACGCCCTGTACTTGTTATGTGCTACCCGGAAATGTACGCCGAAGTAAATGATACAAAAACGGAAGTACATCTGGAATTTTCCACGCCTGTTATGATCAACACGTTATACGACAACGTATCCTTTAATCCCTCAATGACAGGTATCTGGCGTACTGAAAAAAATGACAGATTGGCGGTTTTTACGCCAGCCGAACCGTGGATAATAAACAGGCGTTATGAAATTCGCTTTTCAACTTCATTGACAGATAACAAAGGAATGAGCATAGGAAACAGTTTTACAAGCGTATTTACGGTTGTCCCCGATAATGAAATTCCCGAACTGCTCTACGCAGGACGCATTACAAAAGACGGCGTTATTATAACGCTTGAGCCTAATACCGGCATTTATGTCAGCGCATTGGAACCATTGATTGAATCACAGGACTGGGAAAAAAATGATCGGCTTTTATTGGTGTTTTCCGAACCGGTAGACAGTTTGTCGGTTAAAAACTGCCTGAGCGTTGAGGATGCTTCGCCTCTTGCAATGGAAACTTCCAACGGTTATAAAACAGATTTTATTTTTTATTTTGAAACCGCGCCGATTTATGAAAGCCGGTTTACGTTCAAATTAAAAGCGGGCGTAAAGGACATCGCCGGTAATGAGAGCAAAAATGAATATACTTACAGAATTTTTACCAACGGAAAATCATCAAGACCGCCTGAGCTTGCCGGAATCAGGATACCAATGGCTCCGGGAAATTTAACAAATAGTGAGTTGAAATTTTTTGAAATAGATTCGTTATTCGAATCGTTTCCCATAAGGAACGGACCTGAAAATTATCCTTCCGGTGAAAAAGTAAATACATGGATAGAGCTGTATTTTACGACAGCCGAAGGCGCTTCAATTGATAAATTTTCTTTAATGGAACTTTTCCGTATTGAAACAAGCAATAATGTGCTTTCGTTTTCTCCCGCTTCTGTAAAAACAGACGGCTTTTCAACTCCCGATCCGCATCCGGGATGGGAAAATTTTGAACGGCTGGAAATTATGGGAACTCTTACCAATTTAACTAACATGGGAATTGTCAATTTTCTGATTTCATCAGGGCTTAAGGACACTTTGGGTAACAAAAACGAAAAAACATTCATGATTGCGGTAATAAAGTAGGAACGAAATGAAGGGATTAATCAATCTTTTTGTCCGCCGTCCCGTAACCGTAATTATGATTCTGGCGGCGCAGATTATAGCTGCAATTTTCTCTTTATTTACTTTGCCCGTAAACCGCCTGCCGGATTTTTCCGTGCCGAGGGTAACGGTGGAGACAATTTATTCTGGCATGGCGGCTAACGAAATAAGGAGCATGGTTACAATCCCTCTTGAGGACGGTCTTTCTCCCATAAAGGGGCTTGAAAGAATGCGAAGCGTTTCGCGTGACAACCGTTCCCTTATCAGCCTGGATTTCCGATGGGGAACCGATCCAATGACTGCGGCGGTTCTTGTACGCGAAGCGGTTGACGCAGTGTATCCGGGACTCCCCGAAGGCGTAAAAAAGCCAACTGTAACATCGGGTGATTCTGCAAATGAACCGCACGCGGTGATCGCGGTAAGTTCACGTAACGGAAACGCCGAATTTGCGCGTAACCTTTTTGCAAGCGAACTTGCCGAATACGAACTGCGCGCCCGCTTAAGGAGAATTGATGGAGTCGGCTCTGTCGTTCTTGTGGGCAGGGATATTATGGAAGAACGGCTTTTGCTTGATATGCCTCGCCTTGCCGCGCTTGGTTTGGGTCCTTCGGAATTTGCCGGGCTTCTGTCGCAGGAGACCGCCGATATTCCCGCCGGAAATGCGCGTGACGGAAATATGGAACTCGTCGTTGTCAATTCCGGCAGGCCGGATTCTGCGGCTTTACTTTCACAGATAATTCTCCCTGTTGGGAACGGAACTCTAAGGGTGAGCGACGCAGGAGAAATGTATCAGACTGCCAGCCGGAAGGAGAGCGTATTTGTCTATGACGGAAAAGAGGCGGCAGCTCTGGAAATTTTCCGAAGGCCCGGCGCGGACCCGCTGAGACTTTCAAGAGAGATAAGGAAAACTCTTGATGAAGCCGTTTCTCTTTTTTCGCGTGACGCGCAAATAGAGCTTGTCGCCGATTCTACTCCTTCTCTTATAAACGGCATAACGGGGCTTTTAATTTCCGCCGGTCTTGGCGCGGCGGCTGTAATTACCGTACTGTTGATTTTTATCCGCCGTCTTAAATACAGCCTGCTTGCCGCACTTTCGATTCCTGTTTCAGCCGCGACGGGTATTTGCGTGCTTTCTGTTACGGGAAGATCGCTTAACAGTATGAGCCTTGGCGGACTCGCTATGGGTATCGGCCTTGTCTCCGACATCAGCGTAATTGTTTTGGATTTGCTTCACCGTTCATTTGGAGACAGAACCTCTGTTCCGCATTCGCAGGAAATAGGAGACAAGGCATCTTCGATAGCCGGTTCAAGCATTGCTTCTACCATTACTACCGCACTTGTTTTTGTGCCTATCATCTTCCTGCCGGGTCAATTGGGAAGCCTCTTTAGCGATATTGCAATCGCCCTTGTTGTTTCTGTATTCTCCGGCTGGCTATACGCTCAATTTTTTCTGCCTTCGCTTTACCGCCTGTCTTTTAACTCAAAAATGACAGCTAACAAAGAGGCAAAGTTAATTGAAAAAAATTCGACGGTTCATAAAAATGACAGTCTTGAAAAAAAATACGCACGTTTTCTGCTAATTTTGCTTCGCCGTCCGGGAAAAATTTATGCTGTTGCCGTATTTTTAATCATTGCGGGAGTTATCTCCCTTATTATGCGTCCGGTAGTTTTTATAAATCCCGATGAAGCGGAAGAAATTTGGGTTTCGGCGATTTTCCCGTACGGAACTTTACTGGAAACTGTCGGTACTGCCGGAACTGAAATATCGAATCTTGTTTCAGGACTGCCTTCTGTAAAAACTGTTTATGGAAGAGCGGGAGCCGAGGAGGAGGATGTAAACCGCAGGGCGGATATTGATTACAGAAGAGAAGAATTGATTCTGCGCTGTGTAATTGAAAATGGAGTAAAGCCGGAAAGGACGTTAGCTGAAATTACCGCCGCCGTGGAATATTACAAAATGCCGATTTCGGTTTATTTTCCGAAAGACAGAACAGAGGTTCTGCTTGGGCTGTCAGCACAGCACACCTTTGTAATCAGGGGCAAGGACAGGGAAGAGCTTATCGAACGAATCGAAATTGCCCAGGACGCATTCAACGGCGCGTCGGTCGCGGTAAACTTCAGGCCGACCGGACAAAGACCCGAATTGCGGATGTACCCGAACAGGGAAGCAACGGCATACCTTTCAATACCCGCTGCGCAAATTGCCGAAACGCTTTTTATACTTAACGAGGGCGTTGTCGCCGCCAGACTGGAAATTGAAGGGAAACGGCTTGATGTGCGCATAACGGGACAAAACTCAACTTTCGGCAATTCTGCTGGCAATTCTGCCGGTGATCCCGCTTTATGGCTTGAACAAATTCCCATAAAAACCCGGCAGGGCAAAATCGTCTATCTTGGTTCCCTCGGCAGAATAGAGCGCAGGGAAGCGGAAGCGTCTTTGGCACGTCTTGATCGCAGTGACGTTATCTATGCCGACATAGCGTTGGAAAAAAATATTCCCGTAACGGTCAGCGAAATCGCGTCGCGGTTTTCATGGTTTACGGGAGCGGATGAATCGGTTTTCAACCGTTACCGAAACGCGCTTGTTCTCTATGTTTTCATGGTACTGATCCTGCTTTACATGACAATGGGCGCTCAATTTGAATCATTCCTGCTTCCGCTGATCCTCATGATGAGCATTCCTTTTTCTCTGGCGGGCGCGGGCCCTGCGCTGTTGATAACCGGCTCAAAGATAGATTCCGGCGCGGTGTTGGGGCTCACCGCTCTTTTCGGACTTGTTGTGAATAACAGCCTCATTCTCTTTGAAATCAGCGATGAAAAAATTCGCGCAGGTTTTTCTCCGGCGGTTTCGGTTTACCGTGGAGCATGTGAACGGTTACAGGCAATTTTAATAACAACGGCAACAACTATTTTCGCTCTCATTCCGCTTGTAATCAGTCCTTTGGGAAACTCACAAAAATCCATGGCGGCGGCAATGCTCGGCGGACTCGCGGCATCAACTCTGCTCAGTCTGTTCGCAATTCCTCCAGTACTTATCCGGTTCTTCAAATGGAAACTTCACAGTACCGGAGGAGTGCGATGAAAGTTTTAGTTTCCTGGCTTGAAAGAAAAAAAGCGAGTTTGTGCATACTGGCGGGAATCTGTTCGGTAGCGTTATTCGTCATTATTAATTCGGGCGAAAAAATTATTGAAAATACAGGAGGTTCTTATGTAGTAAAAATCAGGCATTACGGTCTTGATGCCGGGGAAATGGAACGGAGCGTAACCATTCCGCTGGAAGATGCGTTATCTGCCATTCCCGGCATTATGACCGTACAAAGTTCAAGCGAAAACAGCCTGTCGAGCGTTTTTATCCATTTTAAGCCCGGAGGAAGGGGGCGGTATGAAGCTGTCCGCGACTCGGCGCAGAGGGTTTACGAAACTCTCCCTTCATCGGCGCAAAGACCGGAAATTCTAAGTTCCAGCAATTCAAGAGTGCCGGTTTGGTCAGCTTCTGTTTTGGCGGAAAAACCGGACGATGTAAAAGAAAATGTTTTAGCGGCGCATACGCTGGAAAAAATTGTAAAGCCCAGGCTGGAAAGCCTTGAAGGAACCGGAGAAGTTCTGGTTTCTGGTGTTGGTCAAAAAGAAATTGTCATCATCCTTGATCAGGAAAAACTCATTCCCCTTGGTTTGGAGCCGTTGATGGTCGGCAGATTTCTCGGCATGAACGATTCAATTTTTTCAGGCGGAACAATTACGCTTCAAAACAGGGAAATAATTATTACTGTTGACGGCAGGTATATGCAGACGAATTATGCGGAAACATCCGACGCATCTTCGCTTAACAATGTGCTTATTCCTCTTGACGATGGAAAAACAGTCAGGCTTTCGGAAATTGCAATTATCAGCGAACAGGAACGAACGCCGGATATTCTTTCACGTTTAAACGGCAGAAAAACTGCGGGTATCGCCATCATGGGACGGCACGGTGCTGATCTGCGTAAACTTTCTTCTGATATAAAGCGGGAATTGTCCGCTCTGTCACTGCCATTGGAATTCACGGTGTTATCTGATCTTGGAGCCGAGGAAGCCGCCGCTTTTAATTCAGTCTTTAACGCCGCGTTGTCAGGCGCGATTATGGTCGCGGTTATCAGCTTTTTACTCCGTGGAAAAAACTCAACAAACATTTCCGGTTTCTTTTGCGCTTTGGCAATTCCGCTGATCTGTCTTGTATCGACTGCAATTTTATCAGCAGGCGGGTTTTCAATAGACCGGCTGTTGTTGGCTGGAATTGCCGCCGGTGTAGGCACGGCAGTTGATGCCATAATTCTCTGTTCGGAAAAACTCCGCAATTGTTCCGATTACGACAAAGCATCGGCGGCGTTAGCTGAATTGGCGGGACCGTTAATCGCGGGAGCCGCGACCACTGTTGCCGCCCTGTTACCGCTTTCGCTGGTAGACGACGGCGGGGCGAGGATCATCGCAAGCGCCATCGCTGTTGTAACAATAACCGCGCTTGTTTTGAGCCTCTCGCTCCTCCCGCCTCTGCTTCTCTGGGGTCTGAATTCCCGCAGAGAAAAATCAAAAAAACTGCCGTTTGGTCAATTCCGGCGGTTATCGCGCTGTCTTTGCAGATTCCTTGCCCTTGATGTAAGGTTCTGTACCCGTTACCCGATTTTTATTCTCGCGATCAGTTTTGTATTAACGGCAACGGCAGTTATTGCGTTACTTGCAAAAGGCGTGGACACGGCAGGTTACGGTTCGGAAGATTCCGTTTACGCTCAGGTAGAATTTGACGGCGGACTGCTCGCAGAAGAAGCGGATTATCTGCTTGCCGTTTACGGAAAAAATCTTGCAAATAACGCGGGAATTAAAAATGTTGAAACCGGCGCAAGAACAGGCTCCGGTTCCCTGCTCATCTCCTTTGATCCAAAACAAACGCAGGCGCATCTTGTCAGGGAATTGGCGAAACAAACTCAGATTCCGGGCGGTTTTATTTTCTTCCATGAAAACTCCGTAAAAGACCGTTACTGGGAAATAAGAATCTACGGCGACGAAGATCAAAAATGCAGGGAACTTGCCGAAGAGCTTGCGTATATTTGCGTATCTCACCCTCTAATCAGGGAACGCGTACTTAATTTCAAGCAGGGCAGTAAAAAACTGATTCTGTTGCCGGACAGGGAACTTTTCGCAGAATCGAAAACAAGTTTTAACAAGGCCGCTGCCATAACCCGTTTGGGAGTGTACGGGCCTGTCGCTTACAAAAGAATTGATTCAAGGGGGGAGACTGATGTGCGGATAAGAATAGGCGGTTGGGATTATTTTGAAAAATACGCAATGCAAAACAGTGTTATGCGTCAATCGAAAGAAGGGACGCTTGGTATACTTGTTTCGACAGGCGAAGAAGATACAAGCACCGCTTTGCATATCAATTCGCTCATGTACAGCAGGGAAGAAACAGAGCCGTCAAGTATCAGAAGGACGGACAGGCGCAGAACCGCGTCGATAACAATCGCTACGGGGCCAATGGACCCGCGCCGTGTTAAACAGGAGTTGGCGGGTTTATTCGGCAAACTTGACTTACCGCCTGGCTATTCCATCGAGTTTGACCCGGACGCAATTCAACAGGCGGAAGCTCTATCCGCAACCGTGCTTTCGCTGATTATGGCTGTCATCTTCTGTTACATGATCATCGCGTCCATAAACGAATCTTTTACCGTCCCGCTTTTCGTACTTTCAGCAATCCCGCCGTCTTTGGCAATTCCCGCTCTTTGTTTGACTCTGTCTGGAAGCGCGTACAATTCCTCCATTGCCTGCGCCTTCATCGCCGTAAGCGGAATGACAGTTAACGCCGCCGTTCTATGCGTTGACGGTTTGCGGTCTGTTATACCTGACAAAAACGGAAAAAAATCCATCGGCGTTTACCTTGCCCTCCGGCGAAAAATGCCCGCGTTGCTTTCAACTACCTGCACTACTGTCGCGGGAGCAGTTCCTTCCTCTTCCTTACGGAAGGGGCAAATATTCTGATACGAACACTGTCCTTGGTAGGCGCTCTTGGAGTCGCCAGTTCCTGTATTTGTTCAATAACATTAATTCCATCGGTTTTTACTTTTTTCACAAAAAAACATTCCGCTTGTGCGGGATA
>JGI24698J34947_10000389_pt1 | contig 19820 bp, 12 predicted proteins | sample TergutMp193P3_FD_34947 | JGI IMG/M metagenome (IMG submission 34947) | reverse complement strand
AGCGTATCCCTGGTTGGCTGAATCAGGGGGATTTCCTTCTCCCAGTAGCGTATAACGTAGCCCCTGACACGGAGCAGCCGTTCCAAATCGCTGATGCTGTAAGAGGCCATGCTAGCTCCGTTTCTTCCGTGAACCGGGTTGCCGGTGCGCCGCCTGCGGCGGCTTCGAGGAAGGCCGAATATCAATGGCCACGGGAACGAGGGAGAAGCCAAGATCGCGGCGGATACGGTTGCGGAGGTAGGCAACGTAAGTGTCGCTTACCGCATGGGTACGGGAAGTGAAAAAAATAAACCTGACGGGATTTGCCTCGTTTTGTACGGCATAACGAATCTTGAATCTGGTGCGGGGCCCCGACGGAGGGGGATACTCTGTAAGCCATTTTTCAAGGGCACTGTTCAGGGCGGCGGTTTCTATCTGCCGCTTAAGCTGGTCGTACATTTTGAGGCTTGTATTGAGAAGCTCTTCAATTCCGCTACCGCCAAGTGCACTAAGCGCAATTATGGGCGCGTATTCCATCTGACCAAAGAGAAAATGAATCCTGTCACAGACAGCCTCGAAGGTGTTTTTTACGGTGGGCATGGTATCCCATTTATTCAAGACCAGGATGAGCCCTCGGCCTTTGTCATGCGCAAGGGAGGCAATTTTTTTGTCCTGATCCGTAAGGCTCTCCTGCGCGTCAATCACAAGAAAAACAATATCCGCCTCATCTATCGTCTTAATTGCCCTGTTCACCGAATAGTATTCGATGTTTTCATTGACCTTGCTCTTGCGCCTAATGCCCGCCGTATCCAGCACCTGAAAGTCGCGGTTTTTCCAGATAAAACTCCCCTCTACCACATCCCTCGTCGTACCCGGAATTTCGCTCACGATGGAAGCGGACGATGAAGTGAGCCTGTTGGAGAGGGTTGATTTTCCCGTATTGGGCTTGCCCAAAATAGCTATGCGTATAACATCTTCCCGTGGCGAGGTCTGCTCTTCGTACGACGAATCGGGCGCTTCGGTCTCCGGGAGATGGCTGACAATCGCTTCTTCCAGCTCCGGAATGTTATCCCCGTGCTCGGCGGAAATCATGTAGACCTTTTCGAAGCCGTATGAAAGGAGATTCCAGGCTTCCGCTTCCCTGCGGCCTCCTTCCGTTTTATTCACCGCCGCGATGAGCTTCTCCTGATAGGGCCTTAAACGGTCGATAAATTCTTCGTCCTCAAGGCTTATATCCCCGGCCTCAAAAAGAAGGACTATCAGATTCGCCTTCTCGAGAATTTCCATCGTTTTTTCAACCACGAGCCTTTCGATTTCTCCAACGGAAGAATCCCTGTCCAGGTCAAGCCTAAAGCCGCCCGTATCCACAAGCGTTAGATGCTTTCCCCGTATCACCGTATCCATAGCCACAGGGTCCCTTGTTACGCCGGGCGTGGGATCGGTGATGGCGCGCCTCTTGTGCAACAGGCGGTTGAAGAGGGTGGACTTTCCGACATTGGGACGGCCCGCGAGGGCAACTATCGGAATAGTTTTTCCTATCGGCAGGTTATCGCTTCTTTTCATGGGAGATCCGATCATTCTTTTGGGAAATTTTCTGTCATCCAGGCATTGAGGATGGCATTATTCGCCATGAAGGAAACGCCGTTCAGGAGTTCCGCGGCAAGTTCCCGGCACGCGCTTTGATTGACTAAGCGGATGACCTTTTTCACCTGGGGAATAGACGAGGCCGCCATGCTGAATTCGTCCAGCCCAAGTCCCAAAAGCAGAACAGCCATGCCGGGGTTGCCCGCCATTTCGCCGCACATGGCGGCCTTGATGCCGCGATCATGAGCCGCGTCTATTATAGTTTTAATAATACGGAGCATGGCGGGATGGCAGGGCTGCGCCAGGTAGCTCACCTTTTCGTTTCCCCTGTCAACCGCAAGGGTATACTGAACAAGGTCGTTAGTCCCAATGGAAAAAAAGCCGGATCTTCTTGCGAGGATATCCGCAGTCATTGCCGCGGAAGGAACTTCGATCATCGTCCCGACTTCGATGTTATCCGCAAAACGGTGCTTCTTCTTGCGGCACTCGGCTTTTGCTTCGTCCAGCAGGGAGATCGCTTCGTCCAGCTCCTCAAGCCCGGAGATCAGGGGGAACATGATCTTCACATTGCCGTTAACGCTGGAACGGAGTATTGCGCGGAGCTGGGTCTTAAAAAAATCAGGATTGGAAAGCGAAAACCGTATTGCGCGCCACCCCAAAAGAGGGTTCTTTTCGATATTACCCATATAATCGGGCATTATCTTGTCGCCCCCGATATCCACGGTGCGTATGGTAACAGGCAACTTGCCCATCGCCTTTAAAACTCGGTTATAAGAGCGGATCTGTTCTTCCTCATCGGCGCTCTTGTCGGGATCGAGGAAGAGGAATTCGGTTCTATAGAGGCCTATGCCCTCGGCGCCGAATTGCTGCACCGCCTCGGCTTCTTCCGGAATCCCGATATTGGCTTTCAGCAAAACCCTGTGGCCGTCTTTCGTTTCCGCCGCGAGGCCGCGTATACGCGAAAGCTCGCTCAGTTTTTTATTGTGTTTCGCGAGAATCCCGCGCCACTTTTCCAGCTCTCTCTCGCCGGGATTTACAAAGACCTGGCCCGTGGCGGCGTTCAGCACCAGCGTGTCACCGTCACAGATCTCCCTGGTTGCGGATGACAGACCCAGCACCGCCGGGATATTGAAGGCCCTTGCGAGAATTGCCGTATGGGAAGTGTTTCCTCCCATATCCGATAATATTCCCTTGACATGATTCCGGTTCATTGTGATCACTTCCGAGGGAAGAAGGTCATGCGCAACCAAAATGACATCATTATCAAGATCCGCCAATGAAACCCTTTTTATGGAAAGCAGATGATGCAAAACCCGGCGGGAAACATCGTTGATGTCCACCGCTCGTTCCCTGAAAAGCGGGTCAGGGGATGACATCATTTTCTGCGCAAGATTCCTGGCGGTATCGTTAACCACCCATTCAGCATTTTCCCGCGTCTTTCTTATCCGGCCTGTTATCTGATCCCTGAAATCATCATCCTCAAGCATCATCAAATGGCTGGAAAAAATTTCGGCGCTGTCTTTACCCATCTCCCTGACCGCATGTTCGTGGAGTCCCCGGACCTCCTCCGCCGCTTTGGTAAACGCCGTTCCCAGCCTTTCGAGCTCCGCATCGATTTGGTTTTCCGGGATGCTATACCGGGTAAGTTCGGGAAGATCTTTTTCCAGGTGCAGGAAAGCCTTTCCTATGGCAATCCCTGATGATACCGAAATGCCGACAAGCTCTTTCATCTTCATTATATTGAAGGATACTTCAAAGAGCGTTAAACTGTCAAATACGATGAAAGACGATCCGGCCCCGGAAGCATCGATCCCCGACCGCGCCCCCGACTGCCTCAGGTGCAGGCATTTCAAGGTCACCTGGGAACCGGCCTTTCCCCGCGCCTGCATGCTTTTTGGGATCAAATGCAGGAACCTGCCCTCAATGGAAGTTTTCCTCTCCAACGGAAAGCATTGTTTTTCCTTCGAGGCAAAAGCGGCGGACTCGCCTCCGCCCGATACTAGCCTATGGGCATAAACCGGTGAGATTAGTTTTCCTCGTCCAGCCCCCTTTCGTCCAGCTCAACAGCCCCTACCCCGCGCCGTATTACCTCAAGAGTTTCCTTGAGCGAAGGGGGTATCCGGTAACGGTTCTTGATCATTCTATCGGGCTTTTTGAGAAGGTGTTTTGCAGTCACGGCCTCAGGCGGATCTTCTCGGACGCTTCGCAAGCTCAGTTGTCCAGGCGCGGCTTCAACAGGAATACCTTGTATTACATAGAACGATTCTTCTCGGAGAAGGAGCTGTGGCTTGCCTCAATCGACAGGCTTGTCGCGTTTCTTCGGGGCAAGGACCCGGAGTGGGGTCATTTTCTCGCGCTGACAAACGGCTGCCTTCCCAGCGGGCCCCGCACGGACGCTTACCTCGCGGGAAGAGGCGCTGATGGCGCACAGATCCCGGATGAGGCAAGGCTCGTCGCCACAAAGCTGCTTTCGGACCTGGCGGATTTCATCACCATTACCCTTGACGAGAACTTCAGCCTCATCCGTTATAACCCGGTATTGGAGGCTTCGTTGAACTCAGGTCTTCGGGACTTTTCCGCTGTCCGGAAAAATCTTGACGGGTATATAATGAATAGTTTTTACCGCCCCATGCTCGCCGAGGAATGGGAGAAGGCCAGCGCGACCCCGGCTTTGTTAGGCGTTACCATCCCCTTCCCCGGCTGCCTTACGGGGGCGCTGGTCTGCGCGGAATCGGTCAGGAAACACTTCGGTTATGCGACACGAATCGTCGCGGGGGGCGGATACGTCAATACCGAGCTTCGTTTTCTCAAAACATCAGAATTCTTTGACTACTTCGATTTTCTTTCTTTTGACCGCGGTTACGGTTCCCTTGACGCCATCCTGAAACACCTGGAGGAAAAAGAAAGCGAGCAGCCGCCCACCGGCGGGATTTACATGACCATGTACCGCTCCCAGGGCCGTGTGATTTCGTCGTTAGACGCAAAAAAAACGCCGGATTGGGAAGTAATTGCTTCAATGGAAGAAACGGCAACGAGGACGATCTTCCCGGACTATTCATCGGCGGACTTTAGCCGCTATCTGTACCCTGTGGACGACGCAAACCCCATGCACCGGCTCTGGTCAGACGGGCACTGGCTCAAGGCGTACCTCGCGCATGGCTGTTACTGGCATTCATGCGCCTTCTGCGATGTCACCCTGGATTACATCAAAAGCTTCATCCCCGTTGAAACCGCCGCGCTTTTCGCCCACCTCACAAGCCAGGCGGAAAAGACCGGCGTCCGCGGTATCCACCTCTGCGACGAGGCAGCGCCGCCCTCCTCGCTTCTGGAGTTCGCCCTCCTCAACCGTGAAGCTGGCCTTCCCCTCTGCTTCTGGGGCAACATTCGCTTTGAAAAGACCTTCGATCCCGACATGGCAGCGGCACTTGCAACAGGCGGCCTCATCGGCATCTCGGCGGGGCTGGAAATCGCCTCGGAAAAAGGCTTCAAGCGCCTCGGTAAGGGCATTGACCTCAAAAGCGCAGTGAACGCCCTCGCCTCTTTCAAGGAGGCGGGCGTCCTGACCCACGCCTATCTCATCTACGGTTACTGGGACGAAGATGAGCAGGAACTCATCGACTCTGCGGAAACCATGAGGCAGCTCTTCAGCCACGGGCTTCTGGACTCCTGTTTCTGGCACAAGTTTGTCCTCACACGCCACTCCCGCGTCTACGCCGAGAAACAACGCGGCCTTCACCCCGGCCTGAAGGTGAAAGGCGACAATTGCCTAAAAGGCAATACCTTTGCGGTGAATGATCTTGCCTTTGAGGGTGAGGCACGGCACAACAAGTACACCGAGGGCCTGGAAAAGCTACAAGCGGAGTGGATGTCAGGCGAAACAGAGAGGCCTGTTGAGGAAGCCTTTACCTTCAAGGTGAGAAATCCTTCTGTTGGACCCGGCCTTGTCGCCTGTCTTCTGGACAAGTTCGCGAGGGACAGAGACCGGAAGAGGGCGACGCGAGAAGGCGGTGTCGGGAGGGTCTTATTTCTTGGCTCGGCGCCACGGCTGCGGCAAACAGCGAAAGGCGTTTCCCTCAACTGGCGCTGGCGACTGGACGACAAGAAGCTGACCATCACCGAAAAGACCGCCGCTCCGCTCATCGGTTTGCTGGAATCAGCTTCTCATGGGAAAGGCATGCCCCTCGCGGAGTTTTACGCTTCCCTGGAGAATATTGCGGGGGAGAAAGACGTGATAAAGCTGTGGAAGGGGTTGAGGGAAGGAGGGCTGGCGGTTTTATAAGTGACCCTTTCCCCAATGCCGAATATCATAATTTAATCCCGTGAATCTTCATAAATTACAAATGAGATTTCCCTTCTAAAAATTCCTGTGGTAATTTGTTCATATGACATTGTTGTCATAAAAACAACCACAGGAGGATCTACATGAGAAGAATAACAGGAGCGGTGCTTGCCCTTTTGCTGCTGCCGACAATGCTTGTATTTGCCGTAGGGGGAAGACAGCGGTCTACCGCATCAGACGCAAATGTATTGAACATAGCCATATTTGAAGGCGGTTTTGGCAGGGCCTATTGGGACGATATTGTGGTCCAGTTCGAGAGGGCAAATCCCGGCGTTAGGGTGAATATGATCATCGACCCGGAAATCGGCAATATCATTTCCCCGAGGATTGCGGTAGGCGACTGGCCTGATCTGATTAATCTGGCGGATAACGAACGCAGCGGCGTTGTAACTTCCATGGTACAGAACCGGGAGCTATTGGACCTCACCGATGTCTTTAATGATATCGTGCTTGATCGTCCGGGTACAAGACTGCGCGACATAATCATTCCCGGAATGCTTGAGAGTACAAAATACTCACCTTATGACGACGGGAAGATATACATGGCGCCCTTCTCCGTGGGCCCAATGGGCATGGTCTACAACAGGACATTGTTCCAGCAAAAAGGATGGAAGCTGCCATCTACGTGGGATGAATTCTTCGCGCTGGAAAATGAACTCAGGAAACCCGAAAATTACGTAAATATAGGCGGGCAAATGGTCAAGCGTTCGCTCTTCACCTACCAGGGCATTTACGGGGCCTACCTTGAATCCGTATTCTGGCCAGCGCTTGCAAGCACGGCGGGGTTAAACGCCATAAACGATATTACCTCCTACAGGGACGGCAGTTTCCGCAGGCAGGAAGTGAGGGACCTTGTTTCAACTTTTGTCAGAATTGGCACTCAGGGTTATCTGATGGAAGGAACCGTGGCGCTTAACCACACGCAATCCCAGACCGACATGATGCTCGGCAAGGCCCTGTTCATCCCCAATGGCACATGGATGGAAGGCGAAATGGCGGATGCACCGAGGGAAAGCGGCTTTGCGTTTGGCATGATGCCGCCTCCCACCTTACGGGGAGGGCAGGATCATTATGTGCTATCCAGCTATGACCAGATTCAAATCCCGAAACAGGCAAAGAACCCTGAACTCGCAAAAAAATTCCTGCGCTTCCTGTATACAAGGGAATCCATCATCTCCTTTGCGCGTAACGCAAATGGCACTATTGCCGTAACAGACGCGAGGGAAATTGGCAGGAATTACCTTTCCTCCGGCGTTTACGGAATGTTCTCCGCTTACGAAACCGGTAAGTTTATGCTGATGAACTTTGAAACGCTGCCCCAGGGCAGCAGGGTAAACGTTAGCGCGATTGTGTTCGACGACAACATTGGACCGCTCGTTACCGGCAGGCTTAGCCCGGACGCATACATCAACAGGGTCGAAGAGGCATTCGCCCAGATCAGGGCGGACAGGGCCGCAACGAGATAATTTTACCATTAATCAAGGCTGTCCGGAAAGTGGACAGCCCCGGTTGAAGAAGAATGCCTATGATAAGCAAAAAAAAGAAAGTCGGTGGATTGCCCCGAGGCTTCCTGACACTGTGCGTGGCGCCGACCCTTCTGCTCGCCACGATCTTCATGATTTGGCCGGCGCTGAACGCACTTTTAATGTCATTCACCAATATTACAAGCATAAGCGTTTCGGGTAACGCGAGATTTGTGTTTCTTGACAACTACATTTATATGTTCACAAGGGACAAAAATTTTTTGCAATCACTTGTCAACACGCTCAAGCTGATTGCAGTAGTTCCCGCCATTACAGTATTTATAGCGTTGCTAATAGCCTTTACGCTGACGCAAATAAAGCTGCGCGAGCGTGGGGTTTACCGGGTGTTGTTCTTTCTGCCAAGCGTTGTCTCCCTGACAGTAGTGGGCGTTGTCTGGGCGTGTCTGTTTGATCCCCGCACTGGAGGCGTCATCAACCGGTTCATCGCGCTTTTCGGCTTTGCGCCCGTTACCTGGCTTGGCGATGAGCGATACGCACTCTGGTGTATCGCGCTTGTCCTGGTTTGGCAGGCCGCCGGTTATTTCATGGTAATGCACATTGCTGCGATAGACAGCATATCGCGCGACATTTACGAGGCGGCGGAGATAGACGGCGCGAATCAGGCCAACAAGTTTTTCCGCATTACAGTCCCGCTTCTGAAAGACTGCATAGGCATTACTTATGTGTTTTCTCTGTCGGGGACAATAAACGTGAGCTATACCCTGTCAAACGTAATGACGAACGGAGGGCCGGGCAATTCCACATTGGTACTCTTGCAGCACATGTACAAGACGGCGTTTGGTTCCAGCGCCAATTTCGGCTATGCCATGACCATAACCGTATTCTCGCTGTGCCTGGCGTTTGTGATTTCTTCCTTGTCCAGAAGGATTTCATACCAGAATGAAAATATACAGGAATGAGCCATGAACTACAAAGTCACAAATTCCCTTTCAAAATGGCTTGTGCGGATTTTTCTTGCTCTCTGCACTCTGCTCATATTGTACCCATTTTTCTGGAACATAATCGCTTCGCTTAAAACAAATACCGAGTTCCTGCTGGATCAGTTGGCTCCCCCAAAACAATTGGCATGGGATAATTACACACGCGCATTCACAAGGGCGAACATGGGCAGTTATGTTTTCAATTCGCTTTTTATTGTTGTGCTTTCCACAGTTTTCCTGCTTGCGTTTGTAATACCAATATCGTACGCGCTGGCGCGATACCGCTTTTTCGGCTCGCGCTTTATCGAAAGTCTGTTTATGATTTGCATATTCGTTCAGGCGGCGTATATCATGGTTCCGTTGTATGTACAAATGCACAACCTTGGAATGACGGATAACCTTGCCGCGATGAGCCTTGTTTACGCGGTTATGCAGTTCCCGTTTTCGATTTTTCTTATGTGCGGGTTTATGCGTACAATCTCAAAAAACTTTGAAGAGGCCGCCCGCATAGACGGTTGTGGCAACTGGCGCATACTCTTCAGCATCATAATCCCGCTTGCGAAATCCGGCATAGCGACTGTGTCAATGCTTGCGGCAATGGGCTTTTGGAACGAATATCCTCTCGCACTCGTGCTTATCCGTACCGTCGATAAAAGAACCCTGCCAATTGGTTTGGCACATCTGTATCAGGTGCAAAGACGCGCCACCGACTTCGGTGCGCTGTTTGCCGCGCTAGTTATAGTGTTGATACCTACGATAATAATTTATCTTTTGGGGCAAAGGTATCTGCTTAAGGGAATAAGCGCCGGCGGCATCAAGGAATAACCATGGCAAAATATAAAAGCGGGCGCGTAACATTGCCCACAGATAAAAACATGGACGAAAAAATACTCGAAATACGTGAACTATGGGGTGCAGACGCAATCCGTAACAGCGACGGCACCAGTCTTTCAGAAGACGTTATGCGTCATTTTGAGCAGGTTTACGCCACATATTTAACCACACGCGCCGATTTGGAATGGGGCAAGCTGCACCCCGAGGAGCTTTCGCAAATCTACCTGATGACGGCGCACACAACCGCCATTACGGAAACCCTCGAAATCTATCTCTTGAAGAGTTATTACGAAGAACAGGTGAGCATAAACAAGCTTGAAGACCCAGCCCGATGGTGGGAAGTCATTGACCGCACTACCGGTGAAGTTGTTTCTCCTGAGCGCTGGAGCTGGGACTTCGACAGGGGCACCGTAACAATCAAAGCTGATAAATGGCATGTTTACACCGTTACATTTCTCGCATTCCAGATTTGGGACGCGGTGTGCATGTACAATCACCTTACAAACAACTGGGGCGACAAGCTACACGACATGCCTTACGATGTTTACAACCCGCTCACACGCGATCATGTGCTGCAATTTTTACGAGACTGGCTGCGAGACAACCTCCGCCCGGATGTCGTGCGTTTCACAACATTCTTCTATCAATTCACGCTTATTTATGACGACAGGCAGCGTGAAAAATTCGTCGACTGGTTTGGCTACAGCGGCAGCGTAAACCCACGCCTGCTCGAAGATTTTGAGAAGGAGTACGGTTACCGCCTTCGCCCCGAGGACATAGTAAGGCAGGGTTGGCATAACGGTTCGTTTTGCGTACCCACAAAACAGTTCCTTGATTACATGGATTTTTTGCAGCGCTTTGTTACAAAACTTGCGAAGCAGTGCGTGGATTTGGTACACGCCGCGGGCAAGAAAGCAATGATGTTCTTTGGCGACCACTGGATCGGCGCGGAACCGTACGGCAGATACTGGGGCGAAATCGGGCTGGATGCAATTGTCGGTTCGGTGGGCGACGGCGTTACCTGCCGGATGATCGCGGATGTGCCGAACGTAAAGTTCCGCGAGGGCCGTTTCCTCCCGTACTTTTTCCCGGACACCTTCCGCCCCGGCGGCGACCCCACCGGCGAAGCCAACGCCAACTGGCTCGCGGCGCGGCGCTCCATCTGCAGAAGTCCGCTCGACAGGATCGGCTACGGCGGCTATCTCGGCCTCGCCGTCCAATTCCCGGACTTTGTCAACCGCGTTGCGGAGATATGCGACGAGTTCAGGGAAATCCATGACAAGACAGGCGGCACAAAGCCGTATACTCCCAAATTCAAGGTTGCCATACTCAACAGTTGGGGCAAGACACGCCGCTGGCAGACCACGATGGTTGCCCACGCGAAAACATACAAACAGTTTTACCCGTATATCGGCATAGTGGAAGCCCTCTGCGGAATGCCACTCGATGTGGATTTCATTTCGTTTGATGAAGTACGCGAAAGCGGAGTCCCCGGCGATGTTCGCGTACTGCTCAACTACGGAATGGCGGGCAGCGCGTGGAGTGGCGGTGAAAACTGGCTTGACACAAAAATCCTCACCGCCGTGCGCGAGTTCGTAAACTCCGGCGGCGGCTTTATAGGAATAGGGGAACCATCAACAATACTGCATCAGGGGCGCTTTTTCCAGCTTGCTGACGTTCTCGGCGTTGACAAAGAGCTTGGCATGACGCTGATCTACACAAAATACACAGAACAGCATAACGAACCGCATTTTATTCTGGAAGGGCTTGGCCGTGAATTTGATTTTGGCGGCGGGGCGGACGATGTGTACGCGATAAACGACGACACCGTCAGCCTTGTGGTTGAAAACGGCTGCACGAAGGTTGCGGCTAACAACTTCGGAAACGGCAGGGCAGTGTATATTTCCGGTTTGCCATATAACACACGCAATACGCGCCTTTTATTGCAGAGCATTTATTGGGCTGGCGGTATCGAAGGCAAGTTAAAAAAATCGTGGTTCAGCGAAAACATCCACACGGAATGCAACGCCTACCCCGAAAGCGGCTGGTGGTGCGTACTGAACAATTCGTATAAAACGCAGAAAACAGTCGTTTACAAAGGTGACGGTTCAAATGTCAGCGTAGACCTCGCCCCGATGGAAATAAAGTGGTTCCCGATTAATCCTCCAATTCCGTAGCCCTGCCAATACCCCAACCGGCAGCGATAGATAAAAGAACAATATGGGACAGGGAAAGCGCCCCGCTTCCGATGGAAAGGATGATGTATGTTTTTACCGCATAGGCAAGCGCTTCACCGCGAACCAGGACATCTATGGCACTTCCCCCCAGTATGGTAACTACGGTGATAAAGCAACAAATTTTCGCGTTGCTGTGAATAAATTTACCCGCGTCGTCCAGGCCGATTACAAAATCCGATTCCCGCCGGAGAATCTTTTTCCTGTTTAGGGCTTCATCTTCAGTGAGCGCCCCGCTATTTTGTCCAAAATCGACGGACAGTTGTTTCCCCGGAAGGACATCCCTTGCAAACCAGGCGGCAACCTCTGAAATATGGGTAGTTTCCCTGCCGATCATAAATACCATAACGGCGGTAAACGCAACAAAGCCCGCAAAGCCAATAATCAGCCGTGTACTCTCGCCGTGACCTGCCACCGCAAAAGCGACCGTCCGTATTAGCCAGCCGTCAAAGAACGCCCCCCTGATGAGGATGAGCCAGGCGGCATAAATATTGATCATCAAACCCAAAACCGATGACCCCAGTATACCGGTCGGCAGAATGGAAAATCCGGTAATTTTCCTGCTGCATAACACAATGAAATAAATCGGGATTGTCAGGAGTAAATTCACCACTATAAGGATATCCAGCGTCAGAGCAGGAATAGAGATCATTACCATAATGTATATACTATAAATAGTTAATATATCATACAATGCTATACCATGAGACTTTTTCAAAAATATTTTTTGCTCCGGCATTCCATGCTAGATCAATGTGCTAGAATTTGGAGGACTCCACAGAACAAGAACGCGAAAGACATTCTCAACCGCATGAGAACAAAGTAAATAATAAATTTTGCAGCGAATTATGCTTGGATGTTATTTTCTTGACATATATCAGTAAATTAAATAAAATATGACAAATGGCATTAATTGGACTATAAAAATAAAAGGAGCTGATTGGCTTCACAGGCTATTGTGTCTTTGAGCGGGTTCAATGGACCCAATTCTCATTTTGCACAAAACATTCCTCAATAAAATGAAGTTTGCTGTCCAAATTTTCTGATAGAGTAATTCCAAGATAACATGATGCCCGTGAAAGACCTACATAAAGGTATTTTAAAAAAAGATTATTTTCCAGGTCCAATTGATCCAGGTTATGGAAAAATACTGCCTCAAATTCGAGTCCTTTAATTTTATCAATCGCATATACCCTGACATCACTACTTTCGCCCAGTACCATACCGTCCTTGCATTCTTGAACAGGAATACTTCCCAATTCTATCTCAAGCCTATTGGCAAAAGCGGTTATATCCTCTTCCCCTGGAACAAATACAGCAACCGATGGCAGACTACCTACAGATCGCCTGTAAACAATATCTATTTCCTTTATTCGATCAGAAATCCACTTTATTTTTTCATTTGTATCATTTGATATTTTCATCAAAGATTTTGGCTCTGCAGGATTATTTTCAAAATATGAAATATACTCTGCTTTTTTACCTGTCGAATACCGGTAAATTTTTTGCGCCAATGATAAAAGAGTAGGACTTTGGCGAAAAGACATTGTAAGATTTTCAATTATCGCGTCATCAACGGAATTTGAAAAATCTTCCCATTCATTTATCCCATTGGACGTCATTCTTTGCATCAGATCACCAGAAAGGGTTACTGAGGAAATTTCAGGGTGTCTGAAGCTATGCATCGCCAATAAATCTACGGCGGAAAAATCGGTTGCTTCATCAATAGCTATAACCGGTTTGCAATGATCGGAATAAGTCAATATACAAAGGTGCTTAAGTCCTTTCCAATATGTGGAAAAATGTTGAGACATATATACTTCCCGACAAAATTTATTTACTATATAGATCAACAACGATTGTTCGTCATGATGTATAAATGGGTTATCTTTGTCTTTTATTAAATCACCGAGGATTTTATTATTCCAGCCCTTATTCTTTTGTTTATATTGTTTTCTTCTGTACATCTTGTAAATTGATGGCAGGTTATTAAATAAAATATTTACAGTTCTATTGAATATTGTGTCTTCATTAATTTCCGTATCATTTATTTGGTCATTTCCCTTTTTCCTTTCCTCTTCAATTCGTTCTTTTCGTTTCATTTGTTCTCTTTTTAGCTTAACCCTGAAATACGCTTGAAGCAAACTTTCAAAGTTTTTTATCTTTTTATCGACAGAATAACCGGTGTCATTAATTTTTAAAAGTTTTCCAGTTTGCCGCCGTAAATAATATTTCTCAAAGTCTTGAGCAATATCCAAAACGCTGTTTTTATCAATAAATAGATTATTATCTGTTTGGTCACCCTGGTAAAATTTAAAAATCTGCCATACTCGTGTGCTGCCGTCAGGATCGAGATGCTGCTTTTCTTCAACCCACCCGTAAAAACGTATAATATCCTTACTATATTTTTTCCATACTTTAACAGTGCTGTCACTTGGATTCAGTTCTTCTCTTGCCATACTATTTTGCAGGTACAATGCCAGTAATTTACTGGGTGAAAAGAAAATCCAGCTATTTCGTTTATACAATATTTCTTTTTGCTTTGGTTTTAAAATTATATATTTCTCAATTGTTTTCGAAGTGAGAAATTTTATACGCTGTATTAACGATGTGGTTTTTCCGGTACCGGGACCGCCATTTATAATCAAAGTCCCCCCATCCAATATTTTTTCGCGTTTTATTTTATCCTGTATTGGATCAAGAATGGGCTGCCAACGCAATTCTGCGTTTTGACGGATAAAGTTTTGTGCATTTACAATAATTTGTCGCTGTTCATATTTTTCCTTTTCCAGTTTTTTGCGTAAATTTTCTTCTTCCTCCAATAATTTCTTCTGCCGTTCTTTCTGTTCCGCCTCAGACTTTGCTAAAATCTCTTGTGTTTCCTTTTGTTCTTTTATTACTTTTTCCAATACTTCCTGTGTTTCCTTAATTTGCTGGTTCTTGGAAGTCAATGTATCAATGAGTTCAGAAAGGTTGCGGTATAGGTAAGTATTTCTGTCACCGGAAATATTTATTAAAATATCAGTTGCTAAAACATTTTCATCATAAGCCGGGACATATTTGGCCCTATTGTATATTTTTATATTATTCCTGTGAACATCTCCAAATTGGTCAGATACATTATAAGCATGTTCACCTTCAAAATTTTGTATTAATATGGCTCCCAATGGTGAATCTCTGGAAATTATGATATCGCTATCAGAATCCTTTAATGAAGAATCATCATGTAAATTTCTTAAAACGATCCAAAACGCTCTTTCTTCGTTGTTTAAACAACCGTCTGAACGTCCAAAAGCGAAATAACGCACATTGGCATTTATCTCTTGCTCTCTGCGATCTTTTATACTATGGGCAACCTGTTCAATATCAGTTTTTATTGCTTATTACCTTCCTCAATGAAATGCTGCATTTGCCTCGGGGCAGAAAACCTAATCTACCCCTAACCCGCCTGCAAAGCCTTCGCCGCCTTCTCCTTCTTGAAAACCATGCGCTGGACTATAATAACAATCGCCACCACGGCGAGACCTATTATATCGGTGACAAGGGCGGGGTCGATCAAAGCAAGTGCGCCGCCAAACGCAAGGATTCGCAGGGGCCACATCATCCGTGTGAACAGGAAACCCTCAACGGACGTGCCAATCAGGAATACGCCTATGCTGGCGGTTACCGCCACCTGGACACCGTGCAGGAAGGTTGTGTCGATAAGCATGAGCGCGGGGGAATAAACGAACATAAATGGAACGATGAAACCCGCGATTGACAATTTGACCGATTGCCAGCCTGTCTTCATCGGGTCGCCGCCGGAAAGACCTGCCGCGGCAAACGCGGCAAGGGCGACAGGTGGCGTGAGGTTGGCAAACATGGCGAAGTAGAACGAGAACAGGTGCGCGGCAGGCGCCGAGACACCCAGCTCTGAAAGCGCCCGCGCCGCAATGGTCGCGGTGATGATGTACGCCGGGATTGATGGCACACCCATACCAAGAATAATACAGGCAATCATCGTGAAGAACAGCGTCAAGAGCAAGCTCGTACTGCCCATCCTGACGATTGCGGTTGTCATGCTGAGGCCAAAGCCTGTTTTGGCAAACACCCCCACAATAATGCCGACGGAAATACACGCCACGGCTACGGACACGGTCTGCTTTGCGCCATCGGCAAGCGCTTCGAGAATCATTTTAAAGCTCATGCGCGTTGACTTACGAAACCATGAAACAATTACGGTCGCGACAATAGTCCAGAACGCGGAGTAAATAACCGTCATGCCAGAGAAGAACAACATAAACAACAGGAATAAAATAGGTATCAGCAGATGGCCCTTTTCGCGCATAATATCCCTGGTCTTGGGCAACTGACTCCTGGGTACGCCCAAAAGGTTGTTTTTCTCGGCGCGAAGGTGTACCTGAATGATAATCCCCAGATAGTACAGCAGCGCGGGAATCACCGCCCATACAATAACCTTCGAGTAACTTACGCCTAACATTTCCGCCATGATGAAGGCCGCGGCGCCCATGACAGGGGGAAGGATCTGTCCGCCTACCGAAGCCGAAGATTCGACGGCGCCGGCGAACTCTTTGGAATAGCCGGTTTTTTTCATCAGCGGAATTGTGAAAGCGCCGGTAGTTACCACNTTCGCGATAGCCGAACCATTGACAGAACCCAAAAGCGCGGAAGCGATGACGCTGACCTTCGCCGGGCCGCCCTTGGACGAACCGGCAATGGACATGGCGAGATCGTTAAAAAACTGGCCCATGCCGGATTTCTGCATAACCGCGCCAAATAGTATAAAGAGGAATATATAGCTTGATGCGACGCTTACCGATGTCCCAAGTATACCTTCGGTGCCCAACAGGGTATCGCCGAGCTGGGGCCAGGTGTAACCGCGGTGGCCAAACAAACCCGGCAAGTTTTGGGCAACATAGCCCCTTGGGCCAATGAAGCCGTATAAAATAAAAATAATCCCGAGTATTGGCAGCGCCCATCCGGTCATGCGGCGGCCAGCTTCAAGGGTAAGCAAGACCAATACCGTCGTCATGATCGTATCCCAAATGTTAGGTATGCCGGAGCGCCCGATAATGTCGAGGTAGTTAAACCAAATATAGAATGGAATGGCGAGGGCGAGGACGAAGAAGACCCAGTCGTAAATCGCCACTTTCTTCCGGCTCGCTTTTTTCCCGAAAGGATACATGATAAACCCAAGCGCCAGCATCATACCCACATGCAAGGAGCGATGCATAATTACCGGAGGCGTACCTGCAAAAGATGTATAAAGATGATACAGGGAAACGGCAACGCACGCGAAAAAGAAGAACTGTTTTAAAATGCCGCCGAGGGTGCGGGTCTGGGACTCCTTGTCAACTTCCTCAAGGTACGCCATCGCCTCCGCTTCAGTCAAGGTTTTGAACTCGTCCTTTTTTGGAACTTCCTTGTCAGTTGCTTCGGTTTTAAGTTTATCATCCTCCATAGGGATTCCTCCTGCTAATATTCAAGACCAGCCGCCTTCTGGGTAACTCGCTGCCCCTGGTGACATACTCGTCCGCCACGCGAATTTCCTGCGTGGCGGTATGTGAATTCATCCAAACAAACTCCGTAAACTTTTGATCGATTCCCGACATATAGATAAGGCCGTCTTTCACATAACAAACAACGCCTTTATTCTCCGGTATCCCGGCGCCAAACGCAGGGAACCGAATCGTGTCGAGGATCAAATTTAGCTCCTCATCAATATGATAGTATTCATCCCAGGGGATCTTTTCGAGCGAGTGTATCCACCCAAAATAAAGCTCATCCCCTGGTTTAGCCGGGTGTTCTACATAAACCTCGCCCGTCTCCCAATCATAAATGCGGAGCACAGGATCCGTCAAAACGATGTCTAAATACGCGTCAGGCTCGTTTGCTTCGGCAACTGGGTTGCCGAAGCAGGATGTCAGGACAAACGCCGCAAACACGGCGGACAGAAGAAACCCTGTCCGCCTCCTTCCGCGTCCAGGCATCGATTACAGCATGCCTTTCGCTCTGTAGAACTGCGTAGCGCCGTCATGCAATGGGATCACAGTTCCCCTGATGCCGCGCAACGCGGTTGAAAGCATGATATTCTCGGCTGCGGTTGCATGCGAAGCGCCGATAAACGAAACGCCCGCCGGGGAATAGATTTGGTCAAGCATGTCATACACCACGTCATTGGGCAGATCCTTGGAAACCAGCATGATGTTTATAACGGCGGCCGTCCTGGTGTCCTGCTGGGTGCCGTAAACTTCCTTTGGAATAACGGCATCTATATAGAAGGGATAAAGCCGCAGAAGATTCTGCAGTGGGGCGCCTTCAACAGGGACGAAGTAAATTTGCTTGCTGACACCAAGTTCGAGGATGGTCGCGTTGCCAAGACCGGAGGTAACAAACGCCACGTCGCACCGGCCGTCTTTCATCTCTTCAATGGCCTGGCCATAATTGAGGTAGTCAACGCGGCAGTCATTGTAGGTCATGCCGTGCGCCTCAAACATCATGCGGGCATTGAGCTCAACGCCGGAATTGGGAGCGCCCACGCCTACGCGCTTGCCCCTCATATCCTCGAATGTCCTGATGCCGGAATCGGCAGTGGTAACAATCTGGCAGTAGTTGGGCCAGAGACCCATCATGGCGCGAAGATCGAGCGCAGGGGCCCTCCCCTCGAAACCGCCGTACGCCTCATAAGCCTGAATGACCGAGTCAACCATGGCTATCGAAAGTTCGCCCTGTCCTGTAAGAATATAGTTTATATTCTCAGCCGAAGCACCCGTGGCAGTGGCGGAAGTGCGGTAACCAATCTCTTGAAGATAGTTACTGAACGCGCCGCCAATGGGGTAGTAGATACCGCTGGTGGGCCCTGTAAGCACGGTGATAAAGTAGTTACCCCGATTCACTGCCTGAACAGCGGCAGCAGTATCAGGTGAACCAGTAGCTGCGGCGCCGGAGCTTTGCCTGTTGCACCCAATAAGGGCGACAAGCAAAATCACCATAATAAAAACCGATAGAAACTTTTTCATTGTTTTTCCTCCAATTCAATGATAGTAATTCTAAACCCGTGAAAATAAGTTTGTCAATAAAAAAGACGTTTACCGGCCCGACCATAAATTACTTTTTTGCGGTCAGACCGATAAACGCCTTTGTTTATCTCGAAAAAGAATACAGCAAAAAACTCCACTTGTCAAGGGTAAAACAGGGGAGTAATATGAACCAGTTGTTTCTACAAAAAGGATGTTTCGATGGAAAATGAAAAAGCCCCTCTTCCAATAGTGGATTTTACGGAATTCGTCCCGCAGACTTATGCGGAGTGGAAGGAGGAGGCCATCGCCTCCCTGAAAGGCGCACCCTTCGATAAAAAATTGCTGACCAAAACATACGAGGGCATAACCCTGGAGCCGCTCTACACGGCGGAACACGCCGCCGCTTTCAGCGCCAAAAACGGCATGCCCGGCGCGGACGGCTACTTGCGCGGGACTTCCGCCGCCGGTTATAGTGTTGAGCCCTGGCTTGTGGCGCAAAAGGGCGACGCCGCCTGCCCAAAAGAGGCCAACGCCCTGCTGCGTGAAGGCTTGAGCAAAGGTGTCTCTGCAATTTGCTTTGATCCCCAATGCTGCCCGGAAATATCCACCCTGGACGATATGAAAACACTGCTTGACGGCATAGATATTGCCAAATACCCCTTCCAGGTGTTCTGTGGCGCTTCCGCCGAGCCAACCCTGCACTTCCTTGCAACCGTTGCGGAGCAGGCGGGCATAGATACCGCTGCCCTAAGCGGCGTCATCGGCGCAGACCCCCTTGGCACACTGGCACGCCAGGGCACAGTTTGCGGTTCCATGGAAAGTTGCTACGACCAAATGTTCGCTTGTCTGCGCTGGGCCATGCCCCGGATAAAAACCATCTTCATCCAGGGTTCCGTGTACCATGAGGGCGGGGCGAGCGCCGTACAGGAGCTGGCAGCCATGTTTGCCGCCGCCGTAGCATACCTGGACGCGCTGGGGAAACGCGGCTTCTCCGTGGACGAGATCGCCGGCAAAATAGCATTCTCCTTTTCGTTGGGCGCGGATTTCTTCATGGAAATAGCCAAACTACGCGCCGCCCGTTTGATGTGGGCGCAAATAATAGAAGCTTACAGCGGCGGCGAGGAAGCCGCCAGGTTGGACTGCCACGCCGCCACCTCACGTTTCACCGCCACCGTCTATGATCCCTACGTAAATATCTTACGCGCCACCACACAGGCTTTTTCCGGCGTGGTGGGCGGAACCGACGGCCTGACGGTAGAGCCCTTCGACGCGGCTGTGCGCCTAAGCGACGAGCATAGCCGCCGTATCGCCCGCAACATCCAGGTGATGATGCAAAACGAATTCAACCTCAACACCCCGGTGGATCC
>JGI24698J34947_10000387_pt1 | contig 19899 bp, 12 predicted proteins | sample TergutMp193P3_FD_34947 | JGI IMG/M metagenome (IMG submission 34947) | reverse complement strand
TATTTAAGAGCGCACGGTATCTCCTTTCAAGCTAAGGCTGATTATTCTCACTTTATGATTCCGGGCGGCTCTTCCTGGAAGGCATTTTCCCGTGCCGTACCGGCAGACTTTTCTTCCGCCGCTTTCCCTGCCGCNGCCGCCGCGATTACAGGAGGCTCTNTAACTCTTCTCGGTCTTGANCCTGAAGACATCCAGGGGGACAAATTTTTCTTTGATATGTTGAAATTTATGGGCTGTGAAGTTCAATGGAATGGAAAAAGTTCCTCTCTTACTGTATCCCGTGAAGGCGCTCTCCGCAGCGGATCCTTCGATCTGAACGAAACGCCGGATCTTCTCCCCGCGGCGGCGGTGACGGCGGCGTATGCGCAGGGCGACACCGCCCTTGTCAATGTTGCCCANGCCCGTATCAAAGAGACAGACCGCATCGCGGTAATGGCGGAAGAACTCGCAAAACTCGGCGTTANNTGCACGGAGAGGCCGGACGGCCTTGTCNTNNANGGAAAAGGAGNTNTGTCCCCNATCGATCCGTTTCCCGTAATAAACAGCCGCGGCGATCACCGGATTGTTATGGCTTTTGCCGCCGCCGCTCTTGGGAGCCCTGTACCCATCGNGATAGACTGGCGCGGAAAGCGCGGCTNTAACATATCCAGGTTTTTTAGATTTACTGGGCGCTGTTATTATATAAGTTTCCCGCAAAACCCTATCAGTTTATTTTGCCTCAAAATTCAGGCATTTTGGTAAAAAAATATTGACGTTTGTTTGTTTTTCGGGTAAGATAAGCTCATATATATCCCAGTTTCGTATTAATTTAGGGGAGAAACGTGTTTAGCGGAATGTTTTCCGGCAGGAAACAGTTTTTAATTGATGATATAGGCCGTAAGTAGGAATTAATTTTATGAAAAAAGGCTGTTAAGGGATATGGACATTAAATTTTTTAATTTAAAAAACATTGTAATACTTGCCGTTATTATCGGCATAGCGTTATTTATTACCCTGACCGGAAGGCAGGCGCCGGATTTTTCCGAAAAGTATGCCGGTTACGATTTGAGCGGCGCAAGCGCNGGAAGGACAAACACATATTCCCGCTACATGGAACGTTACGCAAATGTTCCTGCCGGAAGGCGCGACATCCCGATTGATATTTTTGAATATTCATCTGCCGAGGGAGTTTCCATTCTTGAAGGCTTTCAAAACCAAAGACGTNTTTTAAGAACCGAGGAATCAAGTTTTGTCGAATATACGGTGGATGTACAAGAGACCGGCCTTTATTTCGTTCAGTTGGAATATTTCCCTATCGAGTCGCGCGGCATCGCCATAGAGCGCTCCTTCCTGATTAACGGCGAAATTCCGTTTCTGGGCGCTGACAGGCTTACTTTTCAAAGAATATGGGGCGATGAGGGAAACAGCCGTTTTGATAATCAGGGCAACGAGATTCGCCCCCGTCAGGTTGAAATACCGCGCTGGGAAACAGCATCGTTTAGGGATCCTCTCGGCTATTTAATCGATCCTTACGCTTTTTATTTCCGGCAGGGGGAAAATGTCATCAGGTTAGTCGGTATAAATGAACCGATGGCAATCCGCGCTTTATCATTAAAAGCCCCTGTTCAGATAAACAGTTATCGTGATTATCTGGCAAGCGCTGATTTAAGCCGGTACGCAAATAACCGGAGTAATTTTTTATTAAAGATTCAGGGTGAAAGAGCCATACGCCGTTCAGATCCTTCCCTATACGCTGTTTATGACCGTTCTTCGGGCGCAACAGAGCCTGCCAGCGTCGCAAGGATACGGCTCAATATGATCGGCGGCGACAGCTGGGGTTTAGCGGGACAGTGGATTGAATGGGATTTTGAAGTGCCTGAAAATGGAATGTACCGTATTTCCATCAAGGGAAGGCAGAATTATAACAGGGGTTTTGTCTCCAATCGTGCTGTTTATATAAACGGAAAGGTTCCGTATAAAGAATTTGCCGCGGTCCCCTTTGGATACAGCAATAAATGGAATCTTATTACATTGCGGGATGGGCAGGGAGATATTTTTGTACCTCTGGAAAGAGGCCAAAACACTATCCGTCTTCAGGCGGCTTATGGCGAAATGGGTGTAATGCTGGACTTGATGGAAGAAAGCGTGTACCGCCTGAACGCTATTTACAGAAAGATTCTTGTACTTACAGGGCCGGAACCTGATGTATACCGCGATTACCGTATTGATGTGATTTATCCCGAAGTTATTGAAGCGATGAGTCATGAAAGCAAGATACTCTATAAACTTGTTGACGATTTAACGAGATATTCCGGCGACCGCAGCGCGGAAGCCGCTGTAGCGCTGACGCTCGCGCGGCAGCTTGAATTTTTTGTCAGGCGTCCCGATAAAATTCCCAGAACGCTTACAAATTTCAAATCCAATATCAGCTCGCTTGGCGACAGCCTTCTTAATCTTTCCTCATGCCGGCTTGATATAGATTATATACTGATCAGCGCGGAGAACGCGGCATTGCCCCGTGTCAATGAAAACTTTTTTGTTGCCGCTTCCCATGAATTGCGGTCCTTCTTCGCGTCGTTCTTTGTGGATTACAACAGCCTTGGAGATATTCACAGCAAGAGCGCCGATGTCATCGAAGTGTGGATGCTTGCCGGACGCGATCAAAGCACCATTCTGAAAGCGATGATAGACGATACGTTTACTCCTTTAACCGGTATCAGGGTAAATGTAAAACTGGTAGCCGTTGACGCTGTGATGCCCGCTGTTGTCGCGGGTACCGGGCCGGATATGGTTCTTACAATACCGGAAGGCGATGTAATAAATTTCGCTGTCCGCGGAGCTGTTGTTGACATTTCCAAATTCCCCGGCTATCAGGAATTAATACGCGAGCTGCATCCCAGCGTAATAGTTCCCTTTGAATATAACGGCGGCGTGTGGGGACTTCCTGAGACACAGTACTTCCATGTAATGTATTACAGAAAGGATATTTTTGAAGAACTTGAGCTTGGTTTGCCTGATACATGGGATGACCTGATTAATATAATGCCTATCATCCAGAAAAATAATATGAATGTAGGTATCCCTTCTGTGGCGAATTCGGCGGCGCCGGATTTTTCCAATTATCTTGCGCATCTGTTCCAGCGCGGCGGCAGGCTTTATAATGAGGAAGGTTCCCGTACCCTCCTGGATACCGAAAATGCTATCGAAGCCTTCGATGTTTATACTAAATTCTATACGCATTATAAAGTACCGGTTGTTTATGACTTTGTAAACCGTTTCCGTACCGGTGAAATGCCTCTGGCCTTCGCAGATTATACGTGGTTTAACACTCTGGAAGTTTTCGCGCCGGAGCTTCGCGGCCTTTGGGGATTTGCAAGAATGCCGGGTCTTAAAAAGAGCGACGGCAGTATAGACCGTTCTATTGCGACAGGTACTCTCGGATCCATGGTTTTTTCAAACGCAAAGCGCCCGGATTTGGCATGGGAATTTTTAAAATGGTGGATCAGCGCCGATACCCAACTGCGGTTTGGCCGTGAACTTGAAAGCATTATGGGCGCCGCGGCGCGTTATCCCACCGCGAATTACGACGCATTTAAACGGCTTTCCTGGGGTTCGGAACAAATGGCGGTGCTTGATGAACAGCGTAACTGGACCGTAGGAACGCCGCAGGTGCCGGGCGGTTATTTTGTTACCCGTCATATAGTTAACGCGGTGCGCCGCATATTGAACGAAGGCCAGGATACGCGGGAAACATTATTGGATTATACGATCATCATTAATGATGAGTTAATTAAAAAACGCAAAGAATTTGGCCTGGAATAGGGGGAAGAATGAGTCTTGAGAGATATCTTGATAAAAGGAAGGAAATGAATGAAAGGCGGTCGCTGGAAATTTACAAGCACCGCGTTTGTTATTTTTTCCTGGCTCCCTATGCTATTGTTTTTATTCTTTTTTATGTAGCGCCGCTGTTGATATCAGTTTATTACAGTTTTACGTATTTTAATATTCTTCAGGCGCCCAAGTTTATCGGCCTTCGAAACTATATCAACCTTCTTCTTGCCGATGACGTGTTTTTAACGGCATTGAAAAATACGTTCATTATGGCGGCAATTACAGGGCCGGTTGGGTACGTTGCGGCCTTTTTATTCGCGTGGTTTATAAATGAGCTTCCGCGATATATTCGCGCCTTTGTAACTTTGATTTTCTACGCCCCGTCAATTTCCGGCGGCGCGTATATGATTTGGGCGCTCATTTTTTCCGGCGACGCTTACGGTTACATAAACGGAGCGTTGATGAATCTGGGAATACTGGATCAGCCGGTTCTCTGGCTGACNGANCCAAGATACATGATGCCTGTTATGCTGGTGGTTATTTTATGGATGAGTCTGGGCGCGGGNTTCCTTGCCTTTATTGCGGGTCTTTCCACAATTGATCCGACTCTTTATGAAGCGGGCCTTGTTGACGGCATCACTAACCGATGGCAGGAACTTTGGTACATAACCCTGCCCAATATGAAAGGCATGCTGATGTTCGGAGCGGTTATGGCGATAACCCAGTCTTTCGGGGTAGCGGATGTTACCATTGTCCTTGCAGGTTTCCCAAGTACGGATTATGCCGTGCATACCGTAGTTAACCATTTGATTGACTACGGTTCTATNCGNTTTGAGATGGGTTATGCTTCCGCGATAGCGACAATATTATTTTTTACCATGATTGTGTGTAACGCGGTTATCCAAAAAATGTTAAGGCGGGTGGGAACTTAAGAGGGAAATATGAAGAAACAAAAGAAATTAATCGGCGGGAAAAGGCTTAACCGTTCTTTTGGCGGCGATGCGTTTATTTTCACGATTCTTGCTATCTTTGGGATATTTTTCGCGTTCCCGCTTGTTTTCAACATTAACCACGCGTTTAAGCCGATGAATGAAATTTTTCTCTTCCCGCCAAATCTTTTTGTCCGCCGTCCTACAATGAATAATTTCCAGGATCTTTTCATTATCATGAGTAAATCCTGGGTNACTTTTTCGCGTTACATTTTCAATACTGTGTTTATTACCGCAGTTGGAACNTTTGGCCTTATCGTTGTNGCTTCGATGGGGGCGTTTGTTGTTTCCAAATACAAATTCCCCGGCGCGAAACTTTTCTTCTCCGGCGTTATTATTACCCTTATGTTTTCCGGTTATGTAACGGCAATTCCCAATTACCTTGTTATGGCAAGACTTGGGTGGGTTGATACTTACCTTTCGGTTATAGTTCCGGCTTTTGCCATGCCTATGGGTTTTTTTCTTTTNAAGCAGTTTATTGATACAATACCGGATACNCTGCTTGAAGCGGCTAAAGTGGACGGCGCNAAGGAATTCGGTATTTTTGTCTGGGTTGTTCTTCCAATGATAAAACCGGCATGGCTTACCGTTATGATCTTNTCTGTCCAGGGTCTTTGGAACGCAAGAGCGTCAAACTTTATCTATTCGGAACAGTTGAANACTTTGCCTTANGCGCTTTCGCAGATTATAACTGCCGGCGTCGCCCGCGCCGGCGTAGGNGCGGCAGTTGGGCTTTTCGTCATGATCGTTCCGTTATTGATGTTTATATTGGCTCAAAGTAATGTNTTGCAGACAATGGCAAATTCGGGGATAAAAGAATGAAAAAGAACAGTNTAGGAATTTTTTATTTANTNGCTGTTTTCTTTGTTTCCGCCTCTTTGTCTGCGGAACCATCAAACTATACCTATAATTATGATTATTGGGAAGAACAGGTTGCGTCTCCTGATGCCTACAGGGTAAGCGATTATATACTTGGGACATCTCTTGGAGTTGGAAATCTTCGCGAACCACAGGGACTTTTTATCAGGGACAACCGCATATACATCTGCGATTCAGGCAATAACAGAATATTGCTGCTTGAGGTGAATGAAAAAGGAGAGCATGTTCTTGTAAATACGGTTTCTTCCGTGATTATTGATAATTATGAATCGATGTTTAATTACCCGATGGACATTTATGAATGCAGGGAGGGCTTCCTGTATATAGCCGATACCAATAACAGGCGGATATTAAAACTTGATCATGACTGGAATTATATCTTTTCCATAACCAGGCCGGATGACGAAAGTATTGATGACTTTGTTGAATTTCAGCCTCTCAAATTGATCGTCGATTTCGCGAATCGTATTTTCGTTCAGGTCAGGAATGTTAACAAGGGGTTGATGGAATTCGACAGCCGCGGAGAATTTGTAGGTTATATGGGAGCGAACAAGGTAAAATTTAATATAGTTGATTATGCCTGGAAACTTTTTTCCACTCAGGCGCAAAGAGAGAGGCTTCAGCTTTTTATTCCTACAGAATACAACAATATTTATCTTGACAACGACGGTTTTATCTATGTTACCAATTCGACCGGACTTAATACAACTACCACTGCGACAGGTTCCGCCAATACACAAGGTGAGACAGAGCCGGTACGGCGGCTTAACGCGATGGGTCAGGATATTTTAATTCGCAACGGTTATGAGAAACCAATCGGCGATATAGCGTTTGGCAGCGCCGGAGGCGTATCGGGACGTTCCAGATTTATAGATGTAGTCGCNTTTGATAACGATTCTTTTGCCTGTTTCGACAGAACNCGCGGGCGTATTTTTATGTACGACTTTCAGGGCAACCTGCTCTATGCTTTTGGCGGGTTGGGTAATCGAGAAGGNGCTTTTCTGATGCCTGTCGCTATTGACAGGATGGGTTATGTGATATACGCGCTGGACTCCAGAACCGCCGCTCTTACCCGTTTTGAACTGACTNCTTACGGNACCAGAATAAACAANGCTTTGAGTGAGTANAGNGCNGGNAGGTATGAAGCTTCCGCGGCNATTTGGGAAGATGTCCTTAAAATGAACGGAAATTANGACCTTGCGTACATTGGAATAGGACGCGCCGCTCTGCGTCAGGGTGATTACAAGACGGCGATGAAATACTACAGCCTNAAACATTACCGNACCGGTTATAGCAAGGCTTTTCAATTGTACCGCAAACAATGGATGGAAGAAAATATCTGGAAAATTGTTTTGATTTTGTTTGCGCTGTTGTTTATACCGTTTGCCGTAAGATATTCCATTAAATTAATCAAGGAGATTAGGGAAGCATGAAATATTTCCTTGATAAAGCATGGTGGCAGCATCTCGGGAAAACTCTAAGATATTCGCTGTATGTATCTACCCATCCNCTGGACGGTTTTTGGGATTTAACCAATGAAAAACGCGGCTCACTGGGCGCGGCAAATATTATTGTTATTACCTCGGTTATTGTGGAAGTATTGCGCATGACTTTAACCAATTTCCAGTTTATCAAAATCAACATGGAAAATTTTAATTCTATCATTGTGTTTTTGCGTATTTTATTGCCTGTTTTTCTGTGGACTGTAGCGAATTGGAGCCTCACGACCCTTATGGATGGAAAGGGGAAGATGCTGGATATTTATATGTCTGTCGCCTACGCGATGGTTCCTTCTGTGATTTTAAATATCATAATGATTGTACTGAGCCAATTACTCACTTTTGATGAAGGCGCGATTTANTGGTTTTTATCCGGTTTATCAATAGCATGGACAGGACTGTTAATAATTGCCGGCATGATGATGGTTCATGATTATAGTATCGGAAAAACCATACTCTCCAGTTTTCTTACGGTGATTGGAATGGGGATAATGGTTTTTATCTTTGTTATTTTCTTTAGCCTTATCAGTGACGCTATCGCGTACTTTATATCGCTATATAAAGAAATTGTATTCAGGATTATATAGAGGGGGAGCGGTGAAAAAAGTTATTTGGCTGCTGGAATTGGTTTGCGTCATATTGATTGCCGCCTCCTGCGACATTAGAGCGGCGAGGGCGAAGAATGTAATCATATATGAAAATGACGGAAACAAGGAAGACATTGTTCTTGAAAACCAATATCTGGAACTGCGTTTTTTCCCGACAACCACAGAAATTGTTCTTACGAATAAAACCACCGGTTCACAGTGGCGTTCCAATCCTTTACAGGATGATACTCTTGAGGATACTACGGATACTGTCACAAGGTATCTTTTGCAGTCTCTGTTTTCTCTTGATTATACTGATGTTACGGGCGTAGGCCAAACGCTTTATTCAAGCGAACAAAGCGTTAATCTGGATGCTTATAATTACGGCATTGTAGACGGAGCATTGGAGATAAATTACACGGTTGGCAATCTTGAACGTACCTATGTTATCCCGCCTGCGATACCGGAAGAAAGAATGCTGCCCTTTCTGGATAAAATGGATTCCGGCGACTTGAGCATTATTAAAACCGGTTACCGGCTTTATGATATAAATAATCTCCGAGCAAATGACAACAGAGCCGAGCTTTTGGCAAATTATCCTGACCTTGCCCGCATAAAGGTATATGTGCTTCGTCCTGAAATCCATGAGTATCAAAGAGCGGAATTTGAAACTATTTTAGCGAGTGCCGGATACACCTATGATGATTATCTTGAAGATGTCGCTCATTATCCTTCTACCGGCGGCAGGGAAAGGCCGGCGTTTAATATTACCTTCCGTTATTCACTGGAAGGTAATTCTCTGGTTTTAAATATTCCTTTTGATAAGATCGCGTACAGAACAGCATACCCGATAGTGAGATTGATTGTTCTGCCGTTTTTTGGAGCGGGCGGGCTGGAAGATGAAGGCTACCTTATGGTTCCTGACGGCAGCGGGGCGTTAATCTACTTTAACAATGGAAGGCAAAACCAGCTTAGTTACACTAACTTTGTTTATGGTTGGGATGAAGGGTTAAAACGCGAAGCGGTTATTAATGACAGCAGAGCGCCCTTTCCCGCTTTTGGCGTAGAAAAAAACGGAGAATCGTTTTTATGCATTATTGAGGAAGGATCGTCCTATGCCTCTGTGGGAGCGGATGTTTCGGGGCGTAACAGTTCGTGGAACAATGTATTTCCCCGTTTTAGTATGGTTCACAGCGAATTGATGAATATATCGGGACGTTCTGAGCGGGCTGTGTACCAATATGAAAGAAGCCTGCCCGAAGGCGAGAACATCACTTTGCGCTACATCTTATGTAAAGAAGACGGTTATGTGGGCATGGCGAAAGAATACCGTTCATGGTTTTTAAATAAATATCCGTCTCTGCGGGGACGTAATGAAAGCGGCGTTCCAATCGCCGTTGAAATACTCGGCGCTGTAAATAAAACGCAGCACCGTTTGGGCATACCGTTTGATCTTCCGCTAAAACTGACTTCTTACAGGGAAGCCTCGGATATGATCAATGACTTTAATGACTTTGGATGGAAAAATGTACAGGTTAAATTAAACGGCTGGTTTAACCGCAGCGTAGGCCATACTATTCCCACTAAAATAAAATTGGTAAATGAACTTGGCAGTAAAAAAGATTTCCAAAATTTAACAGCCTCGGCGCGGCAAAACGGCTATAAACTTTACCCGGAAGTTGACTTCTTTTTTATGAGGGACAAAAGGTTATTTGATAGTTTTAATTTGTACCGCGACACATCGCGTTTTTTGAGCCGTGAACGCATACAGAGATANCCTTACAGTTTTGTCTGGTTCGGAGANCGGACGAATTGGGGAAAATTAAATTATATTGCCCGTCCTGAAGTTTCAATGAAAATGATCGATACTTTTTCCAAAAACTCCGGTTCGTTTGAACTTGAAAATATCGCGTTCAGGAATATGGGGTCAACGCTTGCGGGCGATTATAACGAAAGGCGGTTTGTAAGCCGGGAAGCGTCAATGAGAATGAGGCAGGAAAAATTTGATGAACTAAAAAAATCAGGAAAAAGCATNATGTTTTTATCCGGTCACGCTTATGCCGCGCCCTTTGCNGATTTTGTTGTTGATATGCCGCTTGACGATCAAAGTTTCGGCATTACCGATGTTCCTGTGCCTTTCTATCAAATTGTTTTTCACGGACTTATACCGTATACNGGCAGAGCCATTAACCTTGCCGAAGATTATACGAAACATCTGCTAAAGACAATTGAAAGCGGAGCCGGGCTGTATTTCAGTTTTATGACNCGGGAAACGGCAGTGCTGCAGGAAACAAAGTTCAGGCANTTTTACGCCAACGAATACGATAAATGGGTTAATGACGCGGATGCTTTATACAAGCGGTTTACAGCCGATTTTGGGCATTTATATAATCAGGCTATTACAGACCACGTGATTCTGTCTTTGGGAGTTACCATGACAAGCTATGAAGACGGGACCAGAGTAATTGTTAATGTAAGCGACATAGCCGCTAATCATTTCGGCAGGTATATCAGCCCAAATAGTTATGTTGTTTTAAGGCAGGGGGTCTAATGAAAGCAGAGGCGCTGACAAAAATTAAGTCTTTTTTTCCGGCTTTTCTTATAAAATATTTTCCAAAATACTTCACGAGGAGGCATGAAAAATTTGATTTTACGCTTGANGGTAAAAATGCCCGCGCCGGATATTTGTTTACCCTTCCTTTTATAATCGGCTTTATCCTGTTTATGCTGATTCCGATCTTTGAATCGTTTCGTATGGTATTCAGCAAAGTTACCATTGATGTTATAAATTACGGTTTTAATCTGGAATTTACCGGGTTTGAAAACCTGCTGCGTGCTCTTACTATTGACGCGGAATTTAACCGCCTGCTCGTTGAAGAACTTGTGCGTATGGTATTGATAGTCCCGGCTGTAATTATCTTCAGCCTTTTTATCGCCATAATATTAAATCANGAATTTAAAGCAAGGGGATTTGTACGGGCTATTTTCTTTTTGCCCGTAATTCTGTCTTCCGGCGTATTGATAGGGCTTGAGACAAATAACGCTCTGTTACAGAGTCTGGCTGAAACCATAAAACAAAGCAACCAGATGAAGACCTCAATAACCGGCGTTTTGGAAAAAATTCTTGCTTCCGAAGGCGCTGCAAGTAATTATATGAAGTACATCTTTCAGGTTGTAAACCAGATATACAATATCGCTATGGCTTCCGGCATTCAAATTATTATCTTCCTGTCCGCATTGCAGACAATTCCCGTCAGCATGTTCGAAGCGGCGAAAATTGAAGGCGCGACAAGCTGGGAGTGTTTCTGGAAGATAACGTTCCCAATGGTCAGCTCTTTAATTCTTGTTAATGTTGTATACAGCGTCGTAGACTACTTTATAAGGACGGATAACCGTGTCATGCAGAAAATCTTCCTGGCACTGGTTAATAATCTGGACTTTGGTTTCTCTTCCGCTATGGCATGGTTTTATTTTCTAATTGTTGTAATTGTCATAGGGATTACTTTTTCAATATTTTCGAAGAGGGTGTATTATTATGAGTAGAATTTCATCATACTTCGTCAAAAGCGTAATAGTGGATGTTATCTATAAGGTATTCCGCGCCGTTCTTCTTTTCGGGCTGTGCTTCCTTATCCTTCAGCCGTTAATGGATAAACTTTCTGTAAGTTTTATGGCTCAACAGGACCTGTACGACGCGACAGTAATAAGCATCCCCCGTAATTTTTCAACATCAAATTATCAAATCTCAATGCAGCTGTTGAATTACTGGTCTACGCTTATACAGTCGGCTATCTTTTTGTCTTTCAGCGCTTTATTACAGGTATCCGCCTGTACGTTGACAGCCTATGGCTTTGCGCGATACAAGTTCCCGGGGAGAAATGTTCTGTTTATGTGCGTCTTCCTGTTAATAATTATCCCGCCGCAGACTATAATGTCTTCCATATACCTTAATTTTCAGTTTTTTGATATATTTGGAATTGTTAAGCTGTTTACGGGCAAGACTCTGAATTTTCTGGGCAGCCCTTCCGGTTATTTGCTGCTTTCCGCGACCGCGATGGGCCTTAAAAGCGGGCTGTATATCTTTTTATTAAGGCAGTATTTCCGGGGCGTGCCGAAGGAACTTGAAGAGGCCGCTTATGTGGACGGATGCGGCAGGTTTTATACGTTTTTCCGTATTATGCTCCCCGATGCCGCCCCTATGCTTACCTCCTGCTTCCTGTTTTCCTTCGTGTGGCAGTGGACGGATACCCTTTTTACGACCCTGTTTTTACGGAACTTTAAGCTGATATCGCTTGCCCTGAGCAAGTTAACGGACTCTTTCTACCATTACTGGGGCGGAATTAACGCCTGGGGCAGCGGCACGGGGGGGATTATGTCACAGCCGCCGATAGCGTACCTTCAGGCCATTGTGGCGACCGGAATGCTGTTAACGCTTATACCGCTGGTATTGCTGTACCTTGTTGCTCAAAAGGCGTTTGTAGAGTCCTTGACACAGACAGGGATAAAGATGTAAAATATAGTATATTTTTTTACTGGTTTCAACGCGGAGCCGTTTTTGGCGTACCGCTTGGGATAAATTATTTTTTATGGAGGAATGACATGTTAAAAAGAACAAGTCAAATTGGAGGTCTTTTGTTCGTCCTGATTTTTGTTGCGGGTATTTTTTTACTCGCAGGGTGCGGTAGTAAAGGGCCTAATCTTAAAGGCGCTCAGGTAATCCTTGCGTCATGGAGTAATGCTTATGATGTGAATACCTATGTACCGAGAAATGAAGGTGAGGAATTGGAACTTGAGCACCGGAAAAAAGTTCTGGCTGATAACCAAATGTTAATCCGGGTAGATGAACTTTCCGGCTGGGATGATTATTTCCCGATTGTGACATCAAATATTATGTCAGGAAATAAAACGTATTCTATGTACGCACTTGCCGCAGACTGGGCAATGACATTGTATAAACAGGGGCTCCTTTACCCGATCAGCGACAGCAGCGTCAAACTGAATAACAGAGTGCCTGTTGCCGGCGAAAAACAAGCTTATAATAAAATGATGGAAGATCTGTTTACCTTTGGCGGAAAACAATACGCCGTTTCACTCGGACTCGGCGGCGACAGCTGGCAGGGTAACTTCCTTTTCTGGAACAAGAGGCTCTTTAGGGAAGCCGGTCTTGATCCTGATCTTCTGTATAATTTGCAGAGAGACGGCACCTGGACATGGGATAATTTTCATAATATCGCGAGACAGCTTACACGCGATATAAACAACGACGGTATTATTGATTACTACGGATTACCCTGCGACGATCCCCGTGAAGTTGTGAACGCGTTTGTTTATGGAAATAACGCCAACTTTGTTACCATAGACTCTCAGGGCAGATTCCAAAACGCGACCAACAGGCCTGAATTTATCGAAGCTTTACAGTTTTATCTTTCATTGATTGAAGAAGGCGTTATGAAGACCCGGCCTGACGGCGCCGCATGGGATTGGGATTTTACCGAATTCTTTGACGGCCGCGTTGGAATGTTAATCGCGCCTGAATGGAGAAAAGGCCAGATGCCTGAAATGGCGGATGATTATGGCTGCGTACTGCCGCCCAAAGGCCCCAGAGCGACTGATTACCGCATGAGCCTTACAGAAGTTGTATGGGTAGTTCCCAATATCTTTACAGCGCAGGAAGTTGATGTAATTCTTCGCGCATTTGATCTTTGGAANGTTCCTATGGACACAGACTGGAAACAAGGTCATTATTGGGCTTTCCGCGACCGCCGCGCTGTTGACGANTCAGTCGCCCTGACAAAAGATTCCCGCTATGTTACTTACAGGAACTTTGCTTTAATCCCCGGATACCCGCACACAGACATGATTTGGGATCTTTGGACATTTAAAGGCAACCCCGCGCAGTACATTGAAAGCTGGACTCCGAGAATTAACGCTCTCTTGGATGAAATGAACCGCTAATCAAGGTTCTGGAATCGTTAGTAAATTCCCGGTAATTTTTATAATTGCCGGGATATTTTTTTTAGGAGATGATATGAGCAATTTATTGGTAAACGGCGTCAGTCTGCCGAATATTCCGTGGGAAGACAGGCCGGCTTCGAGTGATCCCAAAAAGGAAATAATGTGGCGGTATACCCGCAACCCGATTATTCCCAGAAATCTTACCGTTCATTCGAACAGTATTTTTAACAGCGCGGTTGTTCCGTTCAAGGGCGGGTTCGCAGGCGTGTTCCGCTGTGATGATACCGCGCGCCACATGGACATTCATGCCGGGCGCAGTAAGGACGGCATAAATTGGGAAATTGAAGATAACGCGATTCAATTTATTAAAACTGATCCTGAACTGCCTAATTCTGATTATAAGTACGACCCCAGAGTAATTTTTATTGAGGATCGTTACTATGTTATTTGGTGTAACGGTTATCACGGCGCGAGCCTCGGTCTCGGTTACACATTTGATTTTGAAAAATTCTACCAGATGGAAAACCCGATGATGGTCTACAACCGCAACGGCGCGCTCTTCCCGCGAAAAATCGGCGGCAACTACGCTATGTACAGCCGCCCAAGCGATTCCGGCCATACGCCGTTTGGCGATATCTTCTATTCAGAAAGCCCGGACCTTGTTTACTGGGGAAAACACCGTCATGTTATGGCTCCCTGGGGCGGATGGCAAAGCACAAAGGTCGGCGCGGGACCCTGCCCNATTGAAACTACNGAAGGCTGGCTCCTNTTCTACCACGGAGTTCTGACAAGCTGTAACGGTTTTGTGTACTCATTCGGCGCGGCGTTACTCGACATTGACAAACCGTGGAAAATAATAGCCCGGTCAAAACCTTATATTATCTGCCCAAAAGAAATTTATGAACTGACAGGCGATGTGCCCAACGTAACGTTCCCCTGCGCCGCGCTTATNGATAAAGATACGGGAAGAACCGCAATTTACTACGGCTGCGCGGACACGGTTACAGGCCTTGTTTTTGGAAAGGTTGACGAAATCATCAATTGGGTAAAAACGAACAAGTTATAATATGGTACAGCTCGTTTTGGAAGCGGCTCCTGTTTTTTCAGACAATATGGTTTTACAGCATGGAAAGCCGNTTCCCGTTTGGGGATCGGGAGCGGATGGCAGNAATATCCGCGTACTTTGGGAAAGCGGTGAAAGCAGAGTTGAGGCGCTTACAAAAGTATACGGCATGGNCTGGAATCTTACGCTGCCGCCCCTGCCCGCCGGNCAGAAAGGCGAACTTGTAATAAACGACGGCACAGATGAGATACGTTTTCGTAATGTGGTNACCGGGGATGTGTGGTTTGCCGGCGGTCAGAGNAACATGGAGATGGAACTCATTAACTGCAAAAATGGAGCCGCCGAACTTGCCGGCTGCGCTAATCCCGACATTCGTTTTTATCAGGCNGTTAAACGCGCTGTTATTGACGAAGATTTTCTGCGTGAGGAAGCGCGGAATAAATGGCAGGTTTGCGCTCCTGAAACCGCCGCTATATTAAGCGCCGCAGCTTTTTTCTTCGCAAGAAAGATAAATGCCGATTTGGGAATTCCGGTTGGCATTATCAACTGTTCATGGGGCGGCACATCGATCAGCGCGTGGATGAGCAGGGAACAGCTTTTACGCAGCGGCGCGGGCAGACAATTTATTGACGATTACGCCGCCAAAGTAGGAAATAAAACTGACGAACAGTACAATGCCGAAATGGAAGATTACTTCGCACAGTGGCGCGAGTGGGACGGACGCGTCCGCGCATGGAGGGAAAAAGAACCTGACGCAAGCTGGGAAACATTGAACAGGGAATGCGGTTTATGCCCCTGGCCTCAGCCTGCCGGAAACACAAGCCCCTATTGCCCGGCAAATCTGCACAAATCAATGGTACGCCGCGCCGCTCCATTCGCCCTTAAAGGGTTTTTATTTTATCAGGGAGAAGAAGATGATCCTCGCGCCGCCGATTATCGCGAGATGATGTACTACCTTATCGAACAGTGGCGAAATGACTGGCGTGATAACCGCCTGCCGTTTCTCTTTGTTCAACTGCCCATGTACGCATCACGTGAAGAAATGGATTCTGGAAACCCTCCGAGGAACTGGTGCCTGATGCGCGAGAATCAGTATCTCGCGTCCCTTGATGTCGCGAACACCGGACTGGCTGTCATTATCGACTGCGGCGAGTTTGATAACATTCACCCGTTTGACAAACAGACTGTCGGTTTCCGCCTGGCTCTCCAGGCGTTGAAAAAAGTTTATTGCAGGGATATTGAAGCCGACGGCCCCGTATTTTCATGGGCGCAGAATGAAGGCGGCTCTATACGCCTGCATTTTGACAATGCCGAAAGAGGCCTTGAATTTCGCGGAGAAGCTGCCGGTTTTGAGGTTGCCGGCGCGAAAGGCCCCTATTACCCCGCGCTTGCTGTGATTGACGGCAGTGATATAATTCTGCGCTCGGATAAAGTTGATGAGCCTAAAAGAGCCCGCTATGCGTGGACAAAATTCGGCGCTACGCCGCTCTACGCGAAAAACGGATTACCGGCTATGCCTCTGCGCAGTAACAGAAACGAGCCTGCTGATGCCTAAACGTCTTTGAACTCAAAACGCCAAAGAGCGGTTTTTCCGTAGAATACCAGATACAGATCGTGTACCCCGCAGATTTTTTCCGTGAGGCATTCCGCGTATCCCCAGGCGGGCAGGCGTCTGTGGCTCGTCTTTGCCAGCGGGTAGAAGGAAATGTCTCCGGTATTTGGTACTTCAACTGTTCCGGCTAACATGCCGTTCGGCGAGTCGAGACGTAATTCTATCCTGCCGATGTAACCGCCCTGCACAGTTGCGCAGAAGCGGGATATGCCGTTTGCAAAGTCGAGCGCGGCAAAACGTATCCAGCCGCCGTCTTCTTTGTTGAAAACGGCGGGAATTCCACTGCCGCGTTTTTCATGCAAATAGCAGGCTGAGTAATCATCAAAACCTTGCGCGTATATTTCGCCTGACAGTTTGCGGGGATAAGGGTTTTCCCCTTTTACTTTAAAGCCGCCGGAAAGGCGGATATCCGTAGAAGACGCTCCGATTGACACTGCGCAGTAACCGGACTCTACCATGAAGCGGTTGTCGAAGCTGTTCCAGATTGAAAGCTCTTTTACCGGCAATGAGAAAGACACTTGCTTTTCTTCGCCTGCCGAAAGTGAAAGGCGGTTAAAGCCTTTTAACGTTTTTAATGGGCGGCGGAAAACGGAACGCAAAATCGTTATGTACATTTGAGGAACCTCTTCCGCTGTTATTGAGCCGGTATTTTTCAATTTGAAGGAAATTGTTACGGTTTCATTTTCATCAGCCTCGGTTTTATCAATTGTTAAGTCCGAATATTTAAAACTGCTGTATGAAATGCCGTGTCCGAAGGGCCATATTACAGGCCCTGTAAAATACTGATAGGTAGTCCCGCCGGACATAATATCGTATTCCATAATGGAAGGAAGCTGCTTTTCATCTTCGTACCAGGTAAGGGGAAGCCTGCCCGCCGGAGAATAGCCGCCGCTTATAATGTCCGCGATACCGTGTCCGGTTTCCTGAATACCGTGCGCCATCCAAATAATTGCCGGAACTTTTCTCGCGATTTCACCACAGGTATAAGGATAGCTCGAAAGAAGAACGAGTACGGTTCTTTGGTTAACTTTTGCGGTTTCGAGAATCAGTTTTTCATGACGCGGCGGCAGATTCAAACTTGGCCTGTCTATTTCTTCCCGCCCGTTAATCATGGGGTCATTTCCCGCGAAGAAAATTACCTGCTGCGCTTTCGCGGCTGCTACTTTTGCGGCGCCTATGCCGTCCTTTTCAATTTTCATTTTGAACAATTCGCCGGTTACCGGAAGAGGGTCATCGTGTTGAAATACCGGTTCTCCCGCCGCCCTTGCCGCGACGCGCCTGTTATCATGAGTTTTTAGAAGAACCATACCGTCTTCCTGTGGTACAATATTGAACAGGGTATATCCAAACCATTGAAGATTATTTTTTGCCGCCGCTGTTATTGTAAATTTTAAATCATCATCAGGCGGAGTAGTTTCGGGTATATACGTTTCTCTGCGCCCATAACATCCCTCAAGCATTAGCCCGCTTTCAACATCGGTAAATGTTTTAACGCCCCAGCCCCANTCNTCCATATAGAAACGAGCCGGACTTTTGCNTGATTCGCCCGCGGCGAATGTTTTCTTTGCGGGATTATCGGGATTGTCTTTGTCTTTAATTTCGATTAATACCATAGGCTTGCCGTCTTCTGTAGTAAAGGANACAATGTCACGGCAGTCGGTATATGTAATTTTTTCGCCGTATATTTCCTTGAGGCCGTCNAGCGGGGAGCAGCCGCGTGTCGGACGGCCNGCNTACCAGTCCAGGTGTAATTCATCAGCNAGGGGGCCCATTACAGCGATTGACCCCTCANTCTTATCCGGTTTCAGAGGAAGAATGTTGCCGTCGTTTTTTAAGAGTACCGCGGATTTTCTTACCGCTTCCAGTGAAACTTCGCGGTATTCGTCTTTCATTAAATTGGTTTCGTCAATCGCGTCATAAGGACAACGGCCCGGCGGATCAAAATGACCAAAACGAAAACGGATCGCCAGGATTCCCTCAAGATGTTTGTCTATTTCCTCTTCCGTGATTAGTTTTCGTTCCAGCGCTTCTTTGACTGCGGAGATAATTTTATCATCCGCGTCAGTCATATTGTCGGCTCCGTTTTTTAGCGCCGCCGCGAATGTTTCTCCGTTTGTTTCAAAATAATGATGAAGCATAACCGTCTGCAGGAAGTCGCCGCCGTCAGTTACTATGTGGCCTTTAAGTCCCCACTCGTTTTTTACCGTATCACGGAGTATGGGATGCATCATCATTGGAATTCCGTTAACTTCGTTATAGGCAGTCATCAGGGATACCGCGCCTGCCTGTTGAATTGCCGCTTTAAAGGGGACAAGGTAATATTCGCGCAGAAGGCGCGGCGGGATTGAGCATGAACAAGTCCCGCGGTTTATTTCATTGTTATTCGCAAAAAAATGTTTGGGGCCGNAGCTTACCCGCAGATAAAAAGGATCATCTCCCTGAGCTCCTCGAATATATTCGCAGGANAGNTCGCTTGTCAGGAAAGGGTCTTCGCCGTAACCTTCCTCAGTTCTGCCCCAGCGCGGGTCGCGTTCAAGATCAATGGTTGGCGACCAAATCGCAAGCCCGCCTTTTTTACCTTTTGCTTTGTAAAAACAACGGGCTTCAATCGCGCATATCCCGCCGATTTTTTTCATTAGTCCGCGGTCCCATCCGGCGGCAAGGCCGATAGTCTGCGGGAAAGTTGTGTTGTTGCCTTCCCTGTTAACAAAACCGTGCGCCCCTTCCGCGCCGAAAAACCATTCCGGTATTCCAAGACGCTCTACCGCGTGGTTATGTGTCGGGAAAAAGCCGGTTTTTTCTTCGATGGTGAGCCGGGTTATTAGATCACGAATTCGGTCATTTAACGGTAAATCAGGATTTAAAAAAGGATATGTCATCATTTTATAATATCGAAAATTTTTTTAATTGACAATTAATAGACAGCAGCGGCTTACTGCGGGAACATTCCCGGCATATTTGGCATTCCCGCCATTCCGCCGCGTGCGTTCTTCGCCATCTTCTTCATCATGCCGCGCATTTTTTCAAATCGTTTTAAAAGCCGCGCAACTTCCGCGACTGACGTGCCGGAGCCGTGCGCGATTCTGCTTCGGCGCGGCGGCCCGATGATAAGATGATTGGCGCGCTCCTTGCGTGTCATCGAACTGAGTATCGCTTCCTGCTTTTTAAGTTCGGCTCTGTCAATGTCCTCTTCGCTGATCTGCCCCTGCATTCCGGGAATCATCTCCAGCATTTTTTGAAGGGAGCCCATTTTTTTTACGGCGCGAATCTGAGACAGCCAGTCTTCAAGCGTGAAGTTTTCCCTCTCCATTTTTTTCTGGAGTTCAAGAGCTTCTTTCTGATCGATTACTTCCTGCGCTTTTTCTACAAGACTGACGACATCGCCCATGCCAAGGATACGCCCGGCGATTCTTTCGGGGTGGAAAGGCTCTAAGTCTTCCGGCTTTTCGCCTGTGCCTGTAAACTTCAGCGGTTTGCCCGTAACGGTTTTGAGCGAGAGCGCCGC
>JGI24698J34947_10000385_pt1 | contig 19902 bp, 14 predicted proteins | sample TergutMp193P3_FD_34947 | JGI IMG/M metagenome (IMG submission 34947) | reverse complement strand
CGGGTACCTTTTCCTGTCGTGCCTGGCGAGCCTGTAGGAAGTGGACTCGGCCGGGGTGGCCTCCAGGTTGAAGAGTTCCCCGGTCTCTTCCTGGAAGTCCGCGAGCCTCTTTCGCATATATTTTAGGACTTCGATGGCGAAAAGCCGCCCTTTTTCGGTNGCTATTGTATATTCTTTGCCAATGAAGTTCTGGATGCACTCGTTCATGCCGACAAGCCCTATGGTGTTGAAATGGCTGTCCAGGTTTTTTAGGTAGCGCCGTGTGTAGGGGAAGAGCCCCCCCTCAAGAAGCCGGTTTATGATCTTTCGCTTGATTCTGAGGCTCTCTTTCGCGAGGACCATGAGGGCATCCAGGCGGCCATAGAAGTCGTCCTCGTTTTTGGCAAGGTAGCCTATGCGGGGGAGGTTGATGGTGACGACGCCTATGGAGCCGGTGAGCTCGTCCGAGCCGAAGAGCCCGCCGCCCCGTTTGCGGAGTTCCCGCTTGTCGAGTTGCAGGCGGCAGCACATGGAGCGCACGTCAGACGGATTGAGATCGGAATTGACGAAATTCTGGAAGTAAGGAGTCCCGTAACGGGCCGTCATCTCGAAGAGGAGGCGGGCGTTGTCGCTCTCCCAGTCAAAGCCGGAAGTGATGTTGTAGGTGGGAATTGGGTACTGGAACCCACGGCCCTCCGCGTCCCCCTCAAGCATGAGCTCGATGAAGATCCTGTTTATCCGGTTCATCTCTTCCTGGCAATCCCCGTAGGTAAAATTAAGCCCTTCCCCGCCTACCAGCGCTTTTTTGTCTTTCAAGTCAGCCGGGCAGGTCCAGTCCAGGGTTATGTTGGTGAACGGCGCCTGGCTCCCCCAACGGCTTGGGGTATTCACCCCGAAGATGAAACTCTGGAGGCATTGCTTGACTTCCTTGTCGGAGAGCCTGTCCTCCTTCACGAAAGGAGCGATGTAGGTGTCGAAAGAGCTGAACGCCTGGGCGCCCGCCCATTCGTTCTGGAGGCAGCCAAGGAAATTCACCGCCTGCTGCATCAGGGTGTTAAGGTGCCTTGCGGGCTTGCTCGTGATCTTGTCAGTGACCCCGCCGAGGCCTTCGAGGATGAGCTGCCGTAGGGACCAGCCCGCGCAATACCCCGAAAACATGGAAAGGTCGTGGATATGAAAGTCTGCGTTCCTGTGGGCGGATGAAATTTCATCCGGGTAAATGTTCTTGAGCCAGTAGTTGGCGGTGATACTCCCGGAATTGTGGAGGATAAGGCCCCCCAAAGAATAGTTGACGTTCGCGTTCTCGTTGACCCGCCAGTCCGATTGCCTTAGGTAGCCGTCCATGGTGCTGTCAATGTCCAACATGAGCTTTTTGGCATCCCGCATGGCTTCATGGCGGGCCCTGTAGAGGATATACGCCTTGGCCACTTCCGTTTCCTTCGCCTCGATAAGCGCCGTTTCCACCAGGTCCTGTATTTCCTCAATAGCCGGAATTGAGTTCCTGTGCCTCCCGGACATCATTTCCTTGATAAGCGTTTCTACCCTGGAGGAAACGGCCTCTACCCTGGCGTCTTTTTCCTCGGGGCTTCCCTTGAAACCCGTGGCGTCAAAGGCCCTTTTCACGGCGCTGGTTATCTTTGTTCGATCGTAGGTCTCTATTTCCCCGGATCTTTTTACCACATTCCTAATCAAGCGATTCTCCTTCGATTGATGCCGCAATGCTGGGCGGTAACCCGTCAATCGTTTTAATTTCCCGGACAAAATCGTCCAGGTTCTCAAAATGCCGATAAACCGCCGCGAATCGTATATAGGCTACCTTGTCCATTACCGCCAGTTTCTCCAAAACCAAATCGCCGATTGTGGCCGCGTCGATTTCATGGTTTACTTTTCCCATGATGGCCGCCCTGTCCTCAATCTCGTTGACAAGGCTCTCTATGCCCATCTGGGAAACAGGCCTTTTTTCCAGGGCCCGGCTTACCCCCCTCTCGATCTTTGCCCTGTCGAAAGGTTCCCGGCGTCCGCCCCGTTTGATCACCATGAACTGCTTGTCTTCGGTCCTCTCATAACTGGTAAACCGATAGCCGCACTGCGAACACTCCCGCCGTCGGCGTATGGCATCGCCGTCTGCCAGTGTCCTTGATTCGATAACCTTGTCATCAAAACTGCCGCAATGAGGGCAACGCACGTAGTGTTACCTCGGTAATAGTACCCATATATAGCGCCATATATATAGCGTCGTATTTTAACAGTTGATACTATATCACGCTATATCTTGAGTAACAATAGGTTTATCGGCAAAATTCGGGAAAAAAACAGTTTTTTTGTATTTTTTCCCGTTTTTAAAAACTAATCTCTAAATTATCTAACCACGAACCATCACTAACCAACACGAACAAAAGAGATATATCAAAGTAAAAGTTCGTGATGTTTGTGTTGTTCGTGGTAGAATTTTTTGAAATTGTTAATTATCGAAAATCGATCTTTTCTGTTGTTTTTTGGCCCCAAGCCTGTTAAGCTTATGTAATGAAGATAGGGATAGACACCTTTGCCTGTGACAGTGGTAAATCGGCAATAGGCGCCTATTTAATGAATATACTAAAAAGAATCCCCCCCTCCGGTGAGTATTTTGAGCTTTTCGGTTGGGACTACGATCGCTTTGCCTATAGCGAGGCGGCGCCGAATATGGAGTTTATCTCCCGCTGTGCCGTCAGGGGCAACGCCGCCAATTTTCTTTGGCATATAGGCAGGTATCCCAAATTGGCGCAAAGCCGGAGCTGGGATGCCTGTTTTTTCCCTGTCGCCCACAGGAGGCTTCCCGTGAAGTCCCCTTGCCGTACCGTCGGGGTTGTCCATGATATGACCCCCTGGTGGGAACAGAAGAGCCGAAAACAGCTTGAAACGTTTGTGCGTATGCTTCTGCCCGACGCATTAAGGCGGCTGGACAGGATCATAGCGGTTTCCGCCTGGGTGAAGCAGGAATTGATGGAAATCACGGGAATCAAGGAGAACAGAATTGAGGTTGTCCCCAATGGCATAGACACCCAGGCGTTTTTTCCCCGTCCCAGGGGGGAAGAGAGCGTGGTGCTGATTCAGCCGTTCAGCTTCAGGCGGCCATACGTGCTTTACGCGTCCCGTCTTGAGCATCCCCTCAAAAACCACGTTAAGCTTATCGAGGCCTTTGGCATTTATAAAGAAAGAACAAGGTACCCCCACAGGCTGGTGCTTGCCGGGGGGGACAGCCGGGGTGCAAACAAGGTAAAGGCCGCCGCGGCCGCTTCCCCATATAAAAACGACATATTCTTTACAGGGCACTTCCCGACCACGAGCCTTCCTGAGCTATACGCCGGGGCCGACATTGTGGTAGTCCCGTCCATGTATGAGGGATTCGGCATGGGGGTCCTGGAGGCGATGGCAAGCGGGATTCCCGTGGCCTGCGCCAGGGCCGGGTCCCTCCCCGAAACGGCCGAACACGCGGCCCTATACTTTGAACCTGGGAATGCGGAGGACATTGCGGACAGGATGGTCACCCTGACAACTAACCGGGATATTTATCGGGAATGCCGCCGTCTGGGGTTGGAAAGGGCCAAAAATTTTTCCTGGGATACCTGCGCCAACCGGACTTTGGAGATTATACTGGAAACAACTTAGCGCTGGTTATAGTCCCTGGCTTTATCAAGGCAGTCTTGGCAGAGGGTATTCTTCGAGGATTTTTGCAGTTTCTTCCCGCACCTGGGGCACTTGCCGCTTTCTTTCCTCTCGGCGTATCTTTCCCGCCTTTTTTCATTGATTTCTTCCCGGTGCTTTTCCAGGAAGCGTTGCTGGCGCAGGCGGTTCGACTCCCTCGCGTCTTTTACGGCTTGCGCTGCGGCTGTCGCCGATTTCGTGGAGGACGCGGCTTTCGATGTCTTTGCCGCCGCTTTTGCGGTTGCCGCCTTCGCTGACTTCGTGGCGGCTGGCTTTGTCGCGGCCTTTGCCTGAGCTTTCGCCGTTTTAGCTGTTTTTGCCTTTGTGTTTTTCGTGGACTTTGTCGTTGTTTTAATTGTCTTTGCTGGCATTTATCTGTAACTCCTCAATGTAAGATAACATATAAGTTCAAGTTCTTCAAGGCTAAAGATCCTCGAAACGGATTCCTTCCCCGGCAGGGATGAAGTTTCCCGCTTTTCTCCCAATGATCTTTTCCTCCCATATGGGGGGGAGGCCGGGCCTGAGGATCTTTTCGGTTCGAAGGGAGGCAATCATGTCCCTTTCAATGATCTCCCCCTCGTGGATGTCCCTCAGGGCGTGAATGGAGCGGTTCGTCCTCTCATAGTTGGCTTTTTCAGATGGTGCAAGCCGCTTCACCCCGTCCCCAAGTATCCCTTCCACCAGCTCCCTGCCACGCTCCCGGCACATGGCGTCAAGTGTTACATCCGCCCCGGCTTTTTCCGCTTCGCGCAGCGCTTTGACCATTTGGCCGAATGAATCGGGGGGCAGGGCAATTGGGTCATCCAGGCCCGGATCGTCCCTTGAAAGGCAGAAGTGCTTTTCGATAACCGCCGCGCCCATGGCGCTTCCCAGCACGGGCACAAGAAACGGGTCAAGGCTGTGATCGCTTATACCCACGGGCACGCCTAAAACCGAGGAGAGGCTTTTCAGGACACGCAAATTGTAGTCAGTCTCCGGGGCCGGGTATGAGGTCACGCAGTGGAGAAGGCAAAGTGGCGCCCCCCCGTGTGCTTCTTCCATGATTGAGAGGGCTTCCTCAATGTCAGCCAGTTTGGAAACCCCTGTTGAAAGGAGGATTGGGAGCCTGTACGAAGCGACTTCCCGTAATAGCGCGGAAAAATTCAGTTCAGGGGAAGCGATTTTTACGCATTTCGGCCTTAATTCCATAAGCTCCCTGGCGCTTTCCAGGCCGAAGGGGGTGCAGAGAAAGAGGAGCCCCTTTTTTTCCACCCTTTCCTTCATGTCTGCAAAAAACCCTGGCTTAAGCTCCAGTTCCCTGAACCTGTCGTAAAGCCTGATTTTACCCCCCGGAAGCAGAACCTCCCCTGTGTTTGGATGGAGAATTTCCCGTGCATAGACAATCTGAAACTTTATGCAGTCGGCGCCGGCTTCAGACGCAGCCTCGATAAGTTCACCGGCTTTTACAGGATCCGCCCCATGGGATGTCCCAAGTTCCGCGATGACCATGACCTTTTTGGGGCTGTATTCCGTGCTATTCACCAGGAAATTTTCGTTTTTCACATTTCCCCCCTCGACTTTTTTACCGCAATAGGGTATACTTCACCTGTTAATGATTGATCTTCGGCAATTTTTTGCGAAAGCCATTTTCAAAACGAAAAAGTTTTGAAAATGGCTCAATCATCAATCCCAAATTAAGGAGCTTGAAATGAGAACCCTTACCTGTGATGTTTGCAAAAAGGATATTCAGTCTCCCGTACCGGACCGCAATTTCTTTCAAATTGCCCATCGGGATATTTGCGAACACTGTCATGACGAACTTGAATTACAGCTTAAGACCGCAATACGGGCAAAGTCGCCTTTTGATTATGAATGGTATAACGCATTGGTTCAGGACTCCATAGAGAAAGCCATGAAGAAAGGCAAGTTCGATAGTAAATAGGCATAGACGATTATTTACTATTTTTGATAACCGGCAAATTCGGCTGGGGTATTCACAGGAGGATAATTTATGTCGGGCCACAGTAAATGGGCGACTATCAAACATGCAAAAGGCGCTGCAGATGCAAGGCGCGGTCAGGTTTTCACCAAATTAATCAAGGAAATATCCATTGCCGCCAGAATGGGCGGAGGAAGCGTCGAAGGAAACCCGCGGCTCAGGACAGCCGTCCTTAAAGCCCGTTTGGCAAATATGCCTAAAGACAACATAGAGAGGGCCATCAAGAAGGGAACCGGCGAATTGGAAGGCGTTACTTACGAGGAACTCACCTATGAAGCGTATGCCCCAGGCGGGGTTGCGTTGCTGATTGAGGTGCTGACCGACAATAAAAACCGTGCCGCAGCCGACGTGAGAAATATCCTTACGCGGGCGGGCGGGCAGCTTGCGACTGCCGGATCCGTGTCACGCCTCTTTAAGCGCCTGGGGACTATCAGCCTGGATGGCGAGAAGTACACCGAGGATCAGGTGATGGAGGCGGCCATTGAAGGGGGCGCGGAGGATGTGTCCCTTTCGGGCGGCATCATTGAGGTGACAACCGCGCCGGAGGATTTTGAGGCCGTGGTGAACGCCTTGAACGAAAAGAGTTTTGAAACAATGAGCGCAGAGATCAGCATGGTCGCGGAAGCGGATGTCTCGCTTGATAATGAAGGCACCTCCAAAGCTTTGAAACTGATCGACAGGTTGGAAGAGAATGACGATGTTCAGAATGTTTATTCCAATATAAACATTCCGGACGGATTCGAGTCAGACTAATTTTGGCGGAAGGGCTTTTGAAAGCGGCAGAGAAATATATCCTCGCTTCTAAATCCGCACAGGCAGGTGTTTCTGTTAGCCCGGAAACAGGCGACGGGATGGGGAAGAAGGATATTCGAATCATCGGCATCGATCCTGGGCTCGCTTCCACTGGCTGGGGCGTGGTTGAGCTTTCAGAAGGAAAACTCAAATATATTGCCCACGGCTGCATCGAGACTTCCGCCGAAGAGCCAGGCCCCAGGCGCCTTGCGAAAATTTACCGCTCTTTCCTTAGAATCCTTAGAAAACACAAGCCTGCGGAAGCGGCCATGGAAAACCTTTATTTCGGCAAGAACATTTCCAGCGCCATGACAGTGGCCGAAGCCCGCGGGGTTCTCCTCATGGCTCTCGGCGACAAGGGCCTTCCCGTCAGGGAGCTGACCCCCAACTCTATTAAAAAAGCGGTAGCGGGCGTGACCAGTGCGGATAAAAGCCAGGTTCAGGAAATGGTACGCATAATACTGGGCCTTACGGAAATCCCGAAACCGGATCACGCCGCCGATGCCCTTGGGGCGGCGATCCACGCGGCGCATAACATAGCATGATTAACAGCATCCGTGGAATTGTCACGGAAAAACAGAAGGAAAGCATTTGCCTCCTTTGTGGGGGGCTCGAATGGGAAATATCCGTTCCGGCAATGGACATCGCGGGGCTGCCGCCTCTTGGGGAAGAGGGGCGGATTTTTACCTGGCTGTATCACAGGGAAGATCAGATGAAGCTCTATGGTTTTGCGAGTGGGGCAAGACGGGCCACGTTTCTGGAGCTCATCAAGGTGGACGGGGTCGGCCCAAAAGGGGCACTGAAGATAATGGGGGGCATTGCCCAGGAAGAGCTTGAAAGGGCCCTTGAGGCCGAGGATCTTTCACGCCTTGAAGCGGTACCCGGGCTGGGAAAAAAAACCGCGCAGAAGATGATCCTGGCCCTTAAAGGGAAGCTTGCGAAGCCGGCCCAGGAAACTCGTTACGGGGACCTGGTTGAGGCGTTGGCCGCTATGGGCTATGACAAAAAAGCCGCTTCGGACGCGCTTGTCAAGGCAGAAGCTGGGCTTCCGCCTGATGTCGTCGGCCAGGAAAAAGAGAAGCTGCTTTTCAAGCAGGCAATCGTGAACTTGACGTATCCTTGACTTACAATGTCTTATTACAATATATTCATAATATGGGCGATATAAAAAGAATAAACTTCGATATACCGACTCTTTTGAAACTGGCAGACCTTGACATCAGGAGGATTGCGGCGGAAAATCAGTCGCTTACGGTCGGCAGGTACTTTGACATGCTGTCGAGGTTTATGGAGCTCGCCCCGGCTGTAACGGACTCCTTGACCGCAATGACCACTCAAAGCGGCACCAGGGAATCTTTTCAAAATCTGGCTGAGATGAGGGGCCTGTTGGAAGGCCTTGGTTATACCAAGCTTCTTCCCGTAATCGACGGCATCATCAGCTCGGGCATAAAAGGCAATATGGAATTTGTCGCCAGTTGCGCGAAACGAATCCTGAATGATTTTATAAGGCTCCATACCCGGACAGAGACCGCGATAAAAACTAGCATTACGGATAATCCGGCTGATGTTGTTGATTCCACCGACTTGATCTACAGCTATATGTCCTACTCCCGCAATTACGGCGTGACGGCCAGGGGGCTGCCCCTGATAAAAGTCCTGGAACAGGTGGACAGTACGGAGGCTTCGCGCAAGATGCGTGTCCTTGCCGTTGACGACTCCCCCATCATGCTGAAAAACATATCTTCCGCCCTGCGCGACGAATACAAGGTATTTACGCTGTCAATTCCGACACAGGTCGAAAGGTTTTTAAAACAGGTAACACCCGAACTGTTTTTGCTTGACTACAAGATGCCTGAATTAAACGGTTTTGAGCTTGTCCCGATAATAAGAAGCTTCGATGAACATAAGGAAACCCCCATTATTTTTCTGACATCCATGGGAACAAAAGATCACATTTCGACTGCCGCCATGCTGGGCGCCTGTGATTTTGTGGTAAAACCTTTTGATTCGTATACTTTGCACGATAAGATAGCGAAGCATATTATCAGAAAGAAATCATTCTGAACCCTAATTTGTCGTATTGATCGCAAACTACATCATACATATCGATCCGGCACGGCGTAGCGGGCTAGCCATTCGGTCAAGCAGTATTATACTAACCGGAGGGGGTAAGGGGTGATCGAAAACCTGGAAGAGCCTGCCTACTGAGCCCTCTGACCACTTAAACCTTCAAGCATAGATTCAACCTGTTTATCTCGCGTTTAAGTGGTCAGATCATCTCTCCCTCTAAGGGTCTAGCTATTTTACAGGTCTCATCCGGCAGGGAGCTCCAGGATGTTTTCTCCACCCCTTACCCCCTCCGTTAATATATTTCTACTGAAGGAATGGGAACCCGTTCACGTACTATCAACGAGATATGTCTGGCGCAAAAGCGACTAATACGACACTTAAGGTTTTCCAGGCGGTGAAATTCTGCATTTCACCCGGCGATGCCGGTCGGAAAAGGTGACAGTCACCTTTTTTTTGGAAATATAATATAATGCCCGCTTGCGGGGTGATGAGGAGACCTTTCTATGATTCACAAACTCTAATTTGCTGTGTTTTGTAATATACTACCGAGATAATATTGGTAAATGGGTAGGAAAGTGATGCTGAGAAAACCTCTTTGGGCTCTCCGGCGGAGAAGACGAGCGAAATATGTAAACCCTTGGAGGTGAAAAAAGGCCTGCACACTTAAACGCCAAACTTCCGGGTTAATCTATGCTTGATGGTTAAGTGTGCAGGCGGCTTCGTAGCCGGGTTCCCCAAACGTTTTCGAGGCATCACTTTCCCACCCATTAGCCTGAGTATTGTTCGAATTTATTGTTACAAACTCACCGGCTAATCAGGGTTTTGCAGGAGCTCCCGCATAATTTCTTTGGCGCTTTCGTAGTCCATCATCAGCACGGCGTCTTTTAGCCGTTCTATTTCATCTTTCAATGTGCCGCCGGGATTCAATGCTTCGAGGCTTTCTATGCCTTCATCAATGGCCAGAAAATCCGTTTCGGCAAAAGCGATTTTCAGACTTTCAAAAATCAGCGGTAATTCTGGCGGTATCTCAATCGGGCCGCGATTCACGTTGTCCTTCGCGAAAGCTTCCGCAAGGCTCCGGCCCAAAGCGGTTAGCCGCTTAAGGAAAGGCGGCGTGTTTGTGGCGCAAAAATCGGCGTCTTCCTTGTCGGACGCAAGCTCAAGATCGTATGCCAGGCCTGAAAGTTCCAACGCGCCAATGAAGGCCAGAGCACTTTTCATTCCGTGTACCGATATGGAAAAGTTGTGCATATCGCCGTCATCAAGGAATTCATTCAGGTTCATATTGCACTTTTCTATTTCCTTTATCATCAGCCTGAGCGATGTTTTGTAGGAATCCCATCCGGAATTCCTTTCCAGGCCTGTCTTCACGGTAATTTCTTCCATTTGTCCAATGCTTTTCCAGAATTCATCCTGAGGGGTGTCGTCTTTATCGCTTTGGTCAGCTATTTCAACGGACACCTTCGTGATTTTTTCGGCGGGAACCCACTTCTCAAGCATTTTGAAAAACATGGCTTTGTTGATGGGTTTTGTCAGCCAATCGTTCATGCCGGCGGTTAAAAATTCTTCCTTTGCGCCGATGACGGCGTTGGCGGTAAGGGCTATAATTGTCACTTTTGCGCCCATTTCACGGATTCTTTTTGTGGCTTCCACCCCATCCATTTCCGGCATCATGTGATCCATAAACACAATGTCATATTGGTTCAGATTTATCTTTCCTATTGCCTCCTGGCCGGACATGGCTGTGTCAGCCGTAATTTTACAGAGCTGTAAAAGTCCGCACGCAACGTTCAGGTTGATGGTGTTATCGTCCACAACAAGGATCTTCGCTTCCGGCGCGTATATTCTGTAGTCATTGTCAGCCGCCCCGCTAATCAGCGTTTCGTCACCCAGAACTTTCGGGATGGTGATATGGAATGTCGTACCCTGGCCGTACACGCTTTCCACTGTAATGTTGCCGCCCATCATTTCCACAACCGACTTGCTGATGGCAAGCCCCAGCCCGGTTCCCTCTTTGCTGCGGTTTTTCTGCATATCGGTCTGGGTGAACGCGTCAAAAAGCAGCGAGATGTCTTCTTCCTGTATGCCTATGCCGGTATCGCTGACATCAAAACTGATATCCGTATCCGTTGCTTTTATGGCCAAAGTCACCCTGCCCTTGTCGGTGAATTTGACGGCGTTGTTTAGTATATTCAAAAGAGCCTGCCGGAGGCGGATATCATCCCCGAAAAGGCATTTGGGTATTTCGCCCTCCTTGACCAGGTTATAAGATATACCCTTGTTACCGGCCAAAAAGCGTACCATTGAATCGATGTGGTCAACTACCTGGTGAAAATCGTAGTGCCCTGGCACAAGGCTCAATTTGCCAGCCTGTATTTTTGAATAATCAAGGATGTCATTTATTATATCCATCAGAAAGGTGGCGGATGTATGAATATTACGGACATAGTGAAGCTGGTTTTCGTCCAGGTTTTTCCCGGCAAGCAGCAGTTCCGCCATGCCGATAATCGCGTTCATCGGCGTGCGGATTTCGTGCGACATATTGGCCAGGAACAGGCTCTTTGCTTCGGATGCGGCCTGGGCAGCATCCTTTTGGCGCTCCAGCAGCTCCAGCTTTTGGTTTAGCTCAATGCTCTCAAGCATCCTCTGTTCGTTAGCCTTGATTTCGCGCAAATCACGGGAGTAGGATAAATAATTAATCGGATCCTTCCGGCGAATTCGTACAAGCGTGACCTCTACCGGGAGGGGCTCCCCGCTGGCTGTCTGAAACCACCATTCAAAACTTGCTAAAGAGCCTTTTTCTAACAGGGAGAGGCTTAGTTCCCTGGCCTTTTCAAGGCTTCTTGAACCGTCAGGCTGAAATTCAGGGAAAAAGCCAAAAAAATCCCTGATAAAATCGGATCGATTGGAAACCTCAAATACTTCCAGGGCTCTCTCATTGCAATCTATTACATTGTTATGCTCATCATGCAGAAGGCAAATCATCGGGGTGTTGTTCAGCATCATCCGTATGCCCTCGTCATCTTCCATTGCATTGCCCTGAATTGCTTTGATGCTGGTCAGGTCAAAAAAATATACAAGCAGGCGGAAACCGGGAGGCCATGAAATGCGGGTGGCCGTTACCTCGAAGTAAAGGCCCTTCCCGTCATGCCTCCTTAGCTGGAGGCTGCTCCTTGAAAAACCTTTCTTCAAAGCGTCACTAATCAATGAATGTAACAAAAGCTCTGTCTCAGTTCCGTCGCCCTGGTACTCCGGCTGAAGCTCAATCAGGAATATATTGAACTCTTCAGGCGAAAGGTTCTTCGGTGCGCCGAAAATACCGGCTATTTCCTTGTTATATGCAATAACGTTGCCCTTTTCGTCCCATGCCATGCAGGGCAGCCTGGCAGAGGACATCACATTATTGAGACGCCGCTCCGCTTCCTCAAAGCGCGCATCGGTAATTTCGTGCAAGGAGAGGGCCATGCCGTCAAATTGACCGTCTTTGCCCGATATCCGTTTATGGGTTATCCGGTAAAAGCGCATCCCCTCCGTCGGCCAATTGATTACATCATCTACAATGATTGAGTCTTCGCCTGCAATGATATCCGAAAACCGGGGCAGGCTGCGCTTAACATAGTCCCCGTCCGGAAATATTTCGTGTAATGCACTGATGTGTTTGCCTGTAATTTCGCCTGACGCCTCAAGCGCCGCGAGGCGTATCAGGCTGCCGCTGTAATGCGAAATTTGCTTTTCGTGATTAAACAGCACAAATATGTCTTCCGTGCCGTCAATGAGCAGCTTTATATAATTGTCGAGTCTCCGTGATTCCGGGGTTCGCTCGTCCCCGTCTTTTTCCAATATGCGTGGATCTTCACCGGACGTTTTCATTTTTACCTGCTTCTGTCACATTATTTAGCTCTTCTGACAAGCCCACAAAAAGATCCGTCAGATCTGGGTCAAAGTGGGTCCCTCGGCCTTCCGAGATGATCCTCATTGCCTCTTCGTGTGAAAATGCCTTTTTATAGGAACGTTCCGATATCAGGGCTTCATACACATCCACAAGGGCCATCATGCGCGCCTGAAGGGGAATACTTGTACCCCTCAGGTGTTCAGGATAACCGGAACCGTCCCATCTTTCGTGATGCATATAGGCCATGGTTTTCGCGTAACTCAGGAAAGCCTGGTCGGGCACCTTGCTCTGCAGGCTTTCCAGGAGCATTTTTCCGTATGAGGCGTGAAGCTTCATATTGTCAAATTCCTCATTGGTAAGACGCCCTTTTTTCAATAAAATGTCATCGCGTATCTTTATTTTGCCCACGTCGTGAAGGGAAGCAGACTTTAAAAATGCGTCAATGTCCCATGTGTCAAGCTCTGCAGCGTAGAATTCGCTTTCTCTCATGGCGCCGAACAGTATTTTCAGGTATTTTTGAACCCGCTCTATATGCTGGCCGGTCTCCTCGTCCCTGAATTCAACCATCTCCGCTGTCCAGACAATGATCGCGTCCTGGAGCATGGTGATATCGTTTGTGCGTTCCTTAACCATCGCGAGAAGGTTTTCGTTGAAACGGCGCAGTTCGTTTTTTTGCGACTGTAGCAAAAGGTGCAGCTCTACCCGCTTGAGCAAGAGCGGGGGCGAAAAAGGCTTGGTAATGTAGTCTACCGCCCCAAGGGAGAGCCCCAAAAACTCATCCTCTACTTCGCTTTTTCCGGTAACAAATATCACGGGGATTTCCGCTGTTTGTGGGTTGACTTTTAATTCTTTTATCACGTCATACCCACTCTTGCCCGGCATTTCCACGTCAAGAAGTATCAAGTCCGGCTTGACCTTTTGCAGGGTTAAGAGGAGTTTGTCCCCGGACGGGATAGTAACTACGGTATATTTGTCCTGTAAAGCGGTTTTCCCTGAGTTCAGGTTTATTGGGTTATCGTCAACCAGAAAAACACAATTGGAACGCTCTTCCATACTTTCTCCATAGTTCCGACACTATATTATACCGTTTATTGGGTATAAGGGTATAGGGGAGTAAGGGAGNAGGGGAGTAAGGGAGNANGGGAGNANGGGAGCAGGGGAGCAGGGGAGCAGGGGAGCANGGGAGCAGGGGAGTAGGGGAGTAAGGGAATAATAAAATTTCGTCTGTGCTTCTCCGTGGTTTCCTCCGTGTTACTCCGTGGTAAAATTCTTAAAACTGATGATGTTGTAATAGGATGAAATTTATGATAATGTTTCACCGAATGCAACTTTCAGCGGACCAACCTGGCAAGAGCAAGATCGCCTCGCGTTTTCTTAATATCAACATACTCTTTCTGGTCTTCATCCTTGTCATTGTAACTGCGTTGAGCATTTTTTTAGTCACCGGCATAACGGAGGATGCGTCCAGAAACTATGCGCGTTTTTATTCCGTGGAAGTGGTGGAAATACTAAACTCGAATTTGAGCAAGGAGATCGCACTTGTGCAGCGCGCAGCCCGTGCCAAAGAAATCGAGGATTGGTTTGCCGACGAGGATAATCCCGAAAAGAAAGCCGCAGCTTACAGGGAGATGATGGAACACGCCGATACGCTTCAAATCAGAAGCCTCTATTTTGGCATTCATGGCTCGCTGAACGAGTATTCGGTCCAGAGCGGCGCGGTGTTTGAGGATTTTGTGCCCTTCAACGTGCTCGATCCCAATCTTCCTTATGACAATTGGTATTTTGCCTGTATCAACTCGGTAAATGATTATACCCTGAACATAGATGTGGACAGGATTACAAAGACACGCCGCTTGTGGATCAATTACAGGGTAATGGAAAACGGAAATGCAGTGGGCGTGTTCTGTTCCGCCTTTCAGGTTGACGATATATTCAGGGAATTGTTCGGCCGTTATAACAGCCGTAATGTAGTAGGGTATATCGTTAACGAAAAAGGAATCATTCAGATGGACAGTTCCCTGGCCGAGTCGGCCGCCGTCTACGACGACATTTCATTTCTGGAAGACGAAGAAGAACGCCTTATACTGGATGTCACCCGGAATCCCGTTTTTCTTTCGGCGATTGGCAATTACCTGGGAAACCTTGACATCCATCAAAGTGTGCGAATTGAGCCGGAAGTTTTCAGCCATTCCGGCGGTCCCTACCAGTATCTTTCCATAGCCCCAATTTTGGGAACCAATTGGCTGGCGGTCACTTTCTACAGCAGCCGGTCGCTGTTTGGCGTTACGCGCCTTTTGCCGACGTTGATCATCATCATATCGGCGTTTGTGCTTTACGCAGCGGTAAGTCTCACGCTGGTCCGCAGGCTTGTTCTCCTGCCGCTTAACCATCTCACCCGCAGCGTAGATAACGCCGATTTCGACAGCAAGGAAATTTACGGCTCTGACCGGGATGACGAAATCGGTGAATTGGCGCGGACGACGCTGGATACGTGGAAGTGGCTCAACGAATATAACGCGAAATTGCTGAGCATTGTGGAAGAACGGGGACGGCAGGCGCGGATTTTACACGCCGTTAACACAATGGCGACAGTCCTTTTCGGCGCGGAAGACGAGTCGGCATTTGAGGCTTCGCTGCCTGAATGCCTCTCGCTCATGGCCGGCTGTATGGACGTGGATCGTATCTGTATCTGGCGTAATGAAATGAAGGAAGGCATACTTCACTTTGTGCAATTGTATCAATGGTTAAGCGACAGGGGGCGGCAGGAAGATCCAAACCATTTGGGCAGGGCTTTTTCGTACAGGAAATACGCGCCTGACTGGCTGGAAAACCTTCAGCGCGATGAGTGTATACGCGAAATTGTCAGCCAAATGCCGGATCGCGAGCGAAAATTGTTGACATCGGTTGACGTAAAATCGGTTTTGGCGGTTCCGGTACATTTGCATGGGCAGTTCTGGGGCTTTGTCAGCTTTGATAATTGCCATGCACAGCACATCCCGCATAAAGACGATATAGATATCCTGCGTTCGGGAAGTCTGATAATTGCAAGTGCCATCAACCGCAACGTCCAGGCTGCCGCGATTAACGAGGCCCATGAAAACGCCAATCTTATGCTGAACGCGACGCCTATGGCGTGCCTTTTGTTTAACAGGGATTATAAAGTTTTTGACTGCAATGAAAAGGTAATAGAATTCTTCCAATTAAACGACAAACAGGAATTCAAGGACAGGTTTTTCGAACTGTCGCCCAAATATCAGAGCGACGGGCAGGTTTCAGTGGACAAGGCAATCAAGTGTATCGAAGAAGCGTTCAAAAGCAGCAGGTGTGTTTTTGAATGGATGCACCAAACGCCGGACGGTACAATGTTGCCGGCGGAGATAACACTGGTACGCGTTAATTACGGGGAAGACGTGGCCGTCGCGGGGTATATCAGGGATTTACGCGAATATAAGCGAATGATGAATGAGATAGAGCACACTACCGCCCAACTACAGGCGGTAATCGCGAATTATGCGGGCATAATCTGGAGCGTGGACAAAAACAACATAATAACCCTGTTTAACGGCCTTTACCTTAACACGATTGGCGTAACAAGTGAATTCATAGAAGGGAAACCGCTTGATACCGCCAGGGAAAAAAACCGGCATTTGGATATCATAGAGCGTGTTGCCAAAACCTTTACCGAAGGGCCGCAGAACTGGATTTCCGCAATCGACGGCAAGCTCTTTCGCGCCCAAACCACGCCCATATATGACGACTCCGGCGCCGTGACCGATGTGGTCGGCAGCATTGACGATATCACGGAATTGATAAGCCTGCAGGCGAATTTGGAAGCAGCCCTGAAGGAAGCGCAGGCGGCCAATCAGGCCAAATCCGCCTTCCTTGCGAATATGAGCCATGAGATAAGGACACCATTAAACAGCATCATTGGCTTTTCGGAATTGGCCCTTGACGGGGAAGTTTCCCCAAAGGCAAAAAATTACCTCGCCAAAATTTTTGACAATGCGGAAGGGCTTTTGCAGATAATAAATGACATACTTGATCTTTCCAAAGTTGAATCGGGGAAAATGGAACTGGAAAACATTCCTTTTGACATTCATGAGTTGTTCACAAGCTGCCGGAATACAATTGTGCCGAAAGCCGATGAGAAAGGAATCACCCTGCATTTTTACGCCGAGCCAAGCATAGGCAAAAGACCCCTGGGCGATCCAACAAGGCTGCGTCAGGTGCTTGTAAACCTTCTTTCCAACGCGGTAAAATTTACGAATACCGGCATGGTCAAACTCCGCTCGGATATCAGGAATAAGACCGATAGAACCATCACGATAAATTTTGAGGTAAAAGACTCCGGTATAGGTATGACTGAGGGGCAGATTGAGAAAATATTCGAACCGTTTACACAGGCGGAAACCGGGACAACGCGTAAATACGGCGGTACGGGCCTGGGGCTGACAATAACCAAGAATATTATTGAGATGATGGGCGGGCAGCTTTTGGTTGAAAGCGCCCCCGGCGTCGGCAGTAGATTCAGCTTCGAACTGACATTTGATACGATAGACGCGGACGATGATTATAAGCAAGTTAAAGAGCTCGCCCTTAATGAAATTGAGAAACCCACATTCGAAGGTGAAGTTCTCCTGTGTGAGGACAACGCCATGAACCAGAATGTTATCTGCGAGCATCTTGCGAGAGTGGGCCTTAGAACCGTTGTAGCCGAGAACGGCAAGGTAGGCGTGGAGATGGTTCAGAACAGGGTACGTGAAGGAAAAAAACAGTTTGACATGATTTTTATGGATATGCATATGCCTGTGATGGACGGGCTTGAGGCGGCAAAGAAGATCCTTGAATTTGAGAAGGGCGTTCCGATAGTGGCCATGACGGCGAATATAATGTCCGATGACCGGGAGACTTACAAACAGAGCGGCATTAATGACTGCGTTGGCAAGCCGTTTACGTCACAGGAATTGTGGCGTTGTCTGCTGAAATACTTCACGCCGCTTGAGCGTGGCATGAGGAACAAGAATGAAACAGACAGGGCCCCCAGGCAATTAAAGGAGGACGGGGAATACCAGAAAAATTTAAAGACATTGTTTTATAAAAGCAACCAGAAAAAATATGACGAGATTGTCAAGGCCCTGGAAGCCGGTGATATAGAGCCCGCGCATAAAATGGTGCGTATCCTAAAGAACAACTCTGGCTATATCGGCAAAACCGCTTTGGAGAAGGCAGCCGCCGATGTCGAAGACAGGCTTAATGACGGGGAAAACCTGGTTACGGAAGAACAGCTAAAAAACCTTGAGGCTGAACTGTCTGCGGTTCTTGATGAACTTTCCCTTCTGTCAGGGGAAAATGAAGACTAACGTGTGGTATTATGAAAGATAAAAGCGGAAACCAGGCGGCTGTCCGGGATATACTCCATTCGGAAAAGCGCCTTGAGGATGACAGCCGGGACATGGCCTTACGGCCCAGGACACTTGCGGAATTCCAGGGCCAGAGGGCGATGAAGGAGAACTTGTCGGTTTATATAAAAGCCGCCAGGGAGCGCGGCGAAAGCCTTGATCATCTTTTCCTAACCGGCCCGCCAGGCCTGGGAAAGACAACCATGGCACAGGTGGTTGCAAATGAACTGGAAGTTGACTTTAAGGTAACCTCGGCGCCGGCCCTGGAAAAGCCCAAGGACCTTGTGGGAATCCTTACCACGCTCACGGAAAAAACCGTCTTCTTCATTGACGAGATTCACCGCCTTAAACCGGCAATTGAGGAAATGCTCTATATAGCAATGGAAGATTTTGAACTCGACTGGATCATAGGGCAGGGGCCTGGCGCCAGAACCATCAGGATACCGATTCAACCCTTCACCCTTGTGGGGGCCACAACCAGGGCGGGAAATGTTTCGAGCCCCCTCGTAAGCCGTTTCAATATCCCATGCCGTTTTTCCTTTTACCTGGACGAGGACATGGAAGCCATTGTCAGGCGCTCTGCAAGGATACTCGGCATCGCGATTGAGGATGACGCCGCCTCCCTTTTGGCAAGATCGGCCAGGGGGACGCCAAGGGTGGCAAACCGCCTCCTTCGCCGGGTGAGGGATTTCAGCCAGATCCTTTCAAAGGATGCGCGAGGCCCCATCACAAGAAAAGTCGTGGAGGGGAGCCTGGAGCGCCTGGAAATTGATTCCCTTGGCCTTGAAAGGTACGATCGTGAGATATTGAAGATTATCATTGAGCGTTACAACGGCGGGCCTGTGGGCGCCGAAACCCTGGCAATCTCAATCGGGGAGTCCGTGGACACCCTTGAGGATTACTACGAGCCCTACCTCATTCAGGCGGGCCTGATTCAACGTACCCCACGGGGCAGGGTGGTTACATCTTTGGCCCACGGGCATTTAAAAATCCCCAAAGGTGGGGAAAACGAGGGTTCCCTCTTTTGATTCCATGAGGACTAACGATTTTTATTTTGAACTCCCTCTCAACCTGATTGCCCAATACCCCCCTGCCGAAAGGGGCCTTAGCAGGCTCATGGTTATGGACAGGAAAAGAGGCTGCCTGGAACACAGGATGGTGATGGATCTGCCATCGCTGCTTGAAAAAGGAACGCTTGCGGTGTTTAACAATTCCCGCGTGCGCAAGGCGCGGCTCCTGGGTGTGTCCGAAGCGTCAGGCGCAAAGGCGGAGTTTCTCCTTCTGAAAAAACTTGATGGTTCTTCATGGCAGGTTCTCGCGAAAAGATCAAAACGCAGAAAGCCGCAGGATCGTTATATGTTTGACGACACCGGCGCCGAAGTACTGCCTGCCGCAGGGGAAGACGGGACCCTGGCCCTCCGCTTTGATCGTCCCATAGATGACGCGTGGCTCGATATCCACGGCCATGTCCCCCTGCCTCCCTACATCAGGCGTAAAGACACAAGGAATGATTCGGAAAGGTACCAGACTGTATATGCCCGGGAATATGGCTCGGCAGCGGCCCCGACCGCCGGGCTTCATTTTACAGGGGAACTGCTTGAAGGGTTGAAAAATGCCGGGATTGAAATTGCCTTTGTTACGCTTCATGTTGGGCTTGGGACTTTTTTGCCTGTCAGGACGGAGAACATCGAAGAACACAGGATGCATGAGGAGAATTACATAATCGATGGGGAAAGCGCCTTGAGCATTGAAAAGGCGAAAGCCGAAGGGAGGAAGATACTCGCAGTTGGCACGACCTCTTGCCGTGTCCTGGAGTCGGCCTGGCTGGAAGGCAGGGGCAGGCTGAAGGAAGGGGAGGGGAGTACCTCGATTTTTATTTATCCGGGCTTTGACTTTAAGGTGGTAAACGCGCTGTTTACCAATTTTCATACCCCGCTTTCCACCTTGCTCATGCTTGTATCGGCTTTTGCCGGCAGGGAATTTATTCTCGATGGCTATAGGGAAGCAGTAAAGGAAGGCTACCGTTTCTTCAGCTACGGCGATGCATGTTTGATACTGTAACTCTAATTTGTCGCTTTGATCACAGATATTGTCATACATATCAAATC
>JGI24698J34947_10000384_pt1 | contig 19925 bp, 8 predicted proteins | sample TergutMp193P3_FD_34947 | JGI IMG/M metagenome (IMG submission 34947) | reverse complement strand
ACGGCTATACGATTTTGAAGAATCAATAAAAGCCTGTCCAAAAGGCTGGCATTTGCCAAACGGTAAGGAATGGGAAACTCTTGTTAATTTCGCAGGTGGCGAAAAAGTAGCCGGAAAAAAACTCAAGTCAAAGAACGGCTGGAAGGAAACAAAATGCAAATGGACGGAACTGGATGAACGTGGCCGCACTATAGAACATGACAAATGCACTACAAATGAATACGGTTTTTCGGCTCTGCCGGGCGGCTACTGGAGTTCCGGCTTCAACCATATCGGCGAATACGGCCACTGGTGGAGTTACGCCTACACATGGAGCATAGGCTACAGCGACGAAAACACCCACTGGCAACACAACGACCAGTATGGCATGTTTTCCGTGCGTTGCGTGAGGGATTAACATGATTGCAGCACAAGGGCGACCGTGAAGGTCGCTTGTTTTGCGGCGATGGTTTGCCGATGTTGAGGCATGATGTTTTTCTATCTTACTCAAAGTTCAACAAAGGGATTTTATGGCTAAAAACACATCTTGCAAAACAACACCTGCCATTGCTCAACCAAAAAGGCTTTCAAAAGCCGGAGAGTGGAGATTGAAATGCCCATAATCAGCAGCGATGGGCAGTGAGAAAAATTTTTCTACTTTCCATATAAAATTATGCTCCAAATAATAGCAGACAGGCTTGCGGAAAAACAGAAGCAAGGGCTTTTACGCTTGCTGAACAGGCCTGCTGGCATTGATTTTACCAACAATGATTATTTGGGCCTGGCTAACCACTTTGAAATAGCAAAAACCGCTGCGGATGCATATATGAAATATGGAGCCGGCAGTAAAGGCTCCCGGCTCTTGGGTGGCAACAATAAGGTTTTTGAAGAAATTGAAAACTGGCTCGCAAACTGGAAAGGCACGGAAGCCGCCCTGATTTTCAACTGCGGCTATAGCGCAAACCTCGGCGTAATCTCCGCCTTTTGCGACTCCAAAACACACTTGTTTTGCGACCGCCTTAACCACGCCAGCATCCTTGACGGCTATGCCATGAGCAGCGGAAAACTGCACCGCTTTAAACACAACAATCCCGCAGATTTGGAAAAGGCATTGCAAGCGGTTGGTGCCGAGAATTTAAAACTCATCGCAGTTGAAGCCGTTTACAGCATGGACGGAGACATTGCCCCGCTCAAGGAGTATGCAGACTTGGCAGAAAAATACGGAGCCATGCTCTACGTAGATGAAGCTCACAGCGACGGGATTTTGGGACCTGGGGGCAAGGGCTTGGCAGCAAAGCTCGGTTTGGAAAACAGGGTTCACTTAACGCTCACAACTTTCGGCAAGGCTTACGGAACTATGGGAGCCTGTGTCTTTGGCTCCAGGCTTTTAATCGATTATCTTATAAATAATGCCCGCAGTTTTATTTATTCCACGGCTATATCCCCAGGTGCGGTGGTTGCCATGCAAAAGGCGGTTGAGGTAGCCACCAGGGAGAGCTTTCGCAGGGAAAGCGTTCTAAAAATGTCTGCGAATTTCAGGCAAAAAATACAGGAAGCCGGCTTTAACTGCCTGCAAAGCGAAACCCAAATCGTGCCGGTGGTGCTGGGTACGGTGGAAAAAACGCAAAAATGCAGGGATTTTTTGCTTGAAAAGGGGTTTTGCACCGCCTGTATTCGCCCCCCAACCGTGCCAAACGGTACCTCGCGGCTAAGAATAAACATAACTGCGGCTCATAAAGAAAGGGATATTGAAAATTTAACGGAAAATTTAATTTTATATATTCAATCACTATGAATAAACTACATATTGCAATATTGTGTTTTGCAGTGGCGGCTTTGATGTCCTGCAGCGATAATTTGTTTGGCAGCAGCAGTGCCGGCAGTTGCGGCAAGGATATAAAGTGTTTGCGTTTGGAAGCGGAAAATGAGTTTAGAAGCGGCAATTACGAAAAATCCTATAAGATTTACAAAGACATTGTGGGAATTGACTCAACCGCATCTATTGGCTATTTTGGAATGGCACAGGCGGGCTTGTGGTGGAAGGGTATTAACCCTTTTGATATATTTCGCTTTACCGACCTTGATAAAGTTGAAGATAACGAAATTCCCTTTAGAAACGATTCCATAAAGGTTCAAAACAGATACTATCAGGGAATGACACTTGCATACAATGCGTTAAACGAATTAAACAGGAGAGATAGCTTAACCGCTCTTTACGAACTCCAATACAACGGCAATATACCCGATAACTTGAGGCTTAGCGACCGGGAATATAAACTGATTGCCTATCGCGGCGGTTTATTGATATCCAAAACAATAAAAACCATGCTGGGCGTTTTTGATATAAATAACGACGGCTGCATAACAAAAAGCCCTGTAAATGGCGGCGAACCCGGAGTTGATTATCCCGGCGCTCCCTCAGAAAAAACGAAATGGGAGAGTAAGGAATGGAATTGCGATTGCAATTCGGAGAACAATTCGGAGAACATATACGGTTTAAAAAAATGCAGAAGATATGATTATGACCGGTCCCTGGCTTTAAATCCCGACGGAACTATTGATACCGAACAGATACTGGAAGAACTCAATGAAGAACTTGAAAATTTTTATCAGAATCAATTAAATTCAAAGGACACTATCGGACTACCGCCTAATATAGGAGATATCAACGACAAGATAAACGATTTTAAAGATAACATGGATGAATTAATGGGTATGTTGGGAGAAGGCGACTGGCAATCGGAAATAGGCAAGTATAATGATTACGCCTCGTTTTACAAGGTGGGAACCCGCCTTGACGAAGATGGAGACGGTTGCTTTGACGAAGAACTTTTGAACAAGCAGGATAATGACGGTGATGGCATTACAGGCGAAGACGCCAGGCTGGCATCCCTTGACCCGGGACCTATCTGGGGTAAAATGGGCCCCAATCATGTTATGATGTATAACGAAGAGCCTAATGACCCAAAAAACCTGCCTATGATTTTGCCTCCAGATGCAAAAAAATATATATGCAATGAGCCTGCGCCGGATTGCCCGAATAAAAGGACTCCTCTACGCCCCAATGAAGGAAATATAACCGTTATAGGTTTTACTCAGGAACCCGGCTACTGGACAACCGATAGTCTGGATCTAAAACTAGAAGTTGCGCAGGATACAAAATGTGGCAGCTTGAAATACGGTTTGGAAAAAAGAAAAAATCTCGTTGGCGGTTGCTGGCTTTTCTATAGCGAAGAACAATTCAAGCGAATATGGTTAAATAGACATGCCAATAATTGTTGCGTTTCAAACCCAAATTGTGCAGCAGAGAGAAATTAAATGAACAAATTAACTTTTATACTGCTCTGTTGTTTCGTGTTCGCCAATGCTGCTAAGGGCCCGGAATACCGTTCGCTCAGAGTGCATGGAATGGGCGGTGCCTTTATTGCCGTTGCAGACAACAAAGATGCCCTTTACTACAACCCCGCAGGTTTAAATCTGGTAAACCGCATGGGAAACTTTGAAAAGAATCCCGATATGGGTTACTTGCCCAAAAAGAGTTTTGAATTCAGATTTTTAAACGTATCCGTCTCGCTTCCTGCAAATGAGATTACGGATGTGATTAAGATTTGCGGAGCACCAACGGTTGGCAAAATGGTAAACAGGATTATATTCTTTGATTTTGGCTATTTTGGCAATGTTGAAGACTGGTGTCCGGCGGTTAGAGACATATTCCCGGACGATATGGGCGATCTAAATGATTCCCTGCAAGCCCATCAGGAATTGGCAGAGAAACTGACTACTATTCACCGCCGCCCGATTGAGATAGGCACGCAAATTAGCCTTCTTGAGTTTGCCATGCACAATTTTGGCTTTTCGGTGTGGGCAAATACTTCGGCTGCCCCTTATATAGATATGGGCGTTGGCACACCCGGTTTTGGTTATGCACCCTTGCAGGCCGATATTGTCGCGCAAACAGCCATGGCTTTTTCACCTTTGGATAACTGGTCTGTTGGCGTGGGATTCAAAACTGCAAAAAGATATAGAGAACCATATTTTGAACTTTGGCCGGGGTTAAACAACAATCTTAATGGTGTAGAATATCAGGAGCAGTTGGACACCTTGAATGAACGCTGGGACAATTTTATAAATGACAGCCTGCTCAATTTCAAAAATATAAATTTTGCCCTTGATTTTGGCGTTCTTTACCAGATAACCCGTGAAATACGTTTGGGAACATCGCTGCGAAACGTGTTTTTCAGCAAACTCGCCGGTGAATCCATAACTCCAAACCTGTCCATAGGCGCAATGGCAAGCCCCATGATTTTGCAAAGCAATAGCTGGTGGGGGCGCAAGATGAACTTCGCTGTTGATTATGTCAATATTTTAGACGGTACAATAAGTGATATGTTCCTTGCGCATTTAAATATCGGCGCAGAAATTGAGCAGGTAATAGTTCCGTTTTTGCTGAAAGTTTCTCTTGGCGGAGGTTTTGAGGGCGGTTATTATGCCTGGAATACGGGTTTTAACATCGGCGATGTGGTTAATATGCGGTTCGGTTCTTATGCAGAAGAAAGAGGTACAAGAACCGGTCAAAAAGAACACAGGTTTTGGACCGGAGAAGTTAGCGTAGGCTTTTGATGTCCAGCATTTTTGGAAAGTTATTCACTGTGAGCACGTGGGGGGAGTCGCATGGAAAGGCCATCGGCGCAGTAGTGGACGGCTGCCCTGCCGGGCTTCTTTTAAGCGAAAACGACATTCAACCCTTTTTAGACCGCCGCCGCCCGGGCCAAAGCACATTAACAACCCAACGCAAAGAAAGCGACACAGTTCAAATTTTGAGCGGAGTATTTGAAGGCAAAACCACAGGCACTCCCATATCCCTAATCATAGAAAACGCAGACCAGCACAGCGCAGACTACGAACAGATAAAGGACTGGTACAGGCCCGGCCACGCCGACGAAGTATATGACAGCAAATACGGTTTTCGAGATTACCGGGGCGGGGGCAGAAGTTCCGCAAGAGAAACAGCAGCAAGAGTAGCAGCAGGTTCCATAGCCAGAAAATTTTTAAATGAAAAATGCAAAACGGAATTCACGGCATCTGTGTGCGGGGAAATCCAAACCGAAATAGAAAAAGCAAAAGCGAATCAAGACAGCATAGGCGGCATAATAAATTTAACCATAAAAAACCCGCCGAAAAATTTAGGCGAACCGGTATTTGACCGCACAGAGGCATTGCTTGCAATGGCGATGATGAGCATCCCTGCAACAAAGGGTTTTGAAATAGGCGAGGGCTTCAACGCCGCAAAAATGCTTGGCAGCGAGCACAACAAACTCGGCAAAAACCACGCCGGCGGAACTTACGGCGGCATAACGAGCGGCGAAGACATCTTTTGCAGAATAGCGTTCAAGCCAACCCCCTCAATATCGCAACCGCAAAAAGCCAAAAACAAAAACGGAGAAATCGGAGAAATTTCAATAAAAGGCCGCCACGACCCCTGCGTAGCATTGCGCGCCCCGGTAATTGTGGAAAGCATGGCGGCATTGGTTTTAATGGATTTGTGGCTGAGGAATTTGAAATGACAGAACAAGCAGAAGAAGAACAGCAGATTGCACAAGACCTTCCGCCTATTGAAAGCGTGGAGGAACTTTCCTGCATTATACAGGCTTTGGTGTTTGCATCAACCGAGGTTGTGACTTTTAAAAAATTGAAAGAGATACTGGGCGATTTTTTAGACCAGAATCAGGTTTCCGGTGCACTCAGGCACGCTAATGAACAGCTTGCAAAAATAAATTCTCCCTTTGAAATTGTGGAAGTAGCAAGCGGCTATCGCTTTAGAACAAGAAATGCCTACTACCCGTATATCCGCAAACTTTTCCCGGACAGCAACCGCCGCAAACTCACCCACGCCGCTCTGGAAACCCTTGCCATTATCGCCTACAAGCAACCCATAACAAAAGCCGGCATAGAGGCAGTNCGCGGAGTTTCCTGCGATGGTCCNTTGCACAACCTTCTNGATAAAAAATTCATCGCGCTTGGGCAACGTGCAGACACGGTTGGAAACCCCTATACTTACATAACCACAGATGAATTTTTAAAATATTTCGGCATAAACCGCATCCCGGACGACCTGCCCCGCCTAACCGAATTCAGCGATATTCTGAACAGCGATTTCCTGATTCCGCAATACCCCTTGCAGCAGCAAAGCCCGCCCGAACACATTCCTCTGCAGGAAACAACAAAGCAGTTGGAAATTCCGCTGGAAGAAGGCTAAGCCATGACCCCCCTGATGCGCCAATACAACGATGTAAAAGTGGCAAACCCCGGCTGCATACTCTTTTTTAGAATGGGCGATTTTTACGAACTCTTTGAAGACGATGCCATTATAGCCTCAAAGGTTTTGAGCTTGACTCTCACAACACGCAACAATGGCGGGGCAAAAGAATCCCCCCTTTGCGGATTTCCCCACCACGCCGCAGAGCGATACATTCCAAAAATGCTCGCCGCTGGCTATCGCATTGCGGTTTGCGAACAGATGGAAGACCCAAAACTCGCCAAAGGCATTGTTAAAAGGGATGTGATAGAAGTTATCTCCGCCGGGACGAGTTTTTCCGAAAACAATCTGGATGCAAAGCAGGCATCTTATATATGCGCATTTTTGAAAAGCAGAGACGGAGCGGCCCTTGCCATAGCGGATATCAGCACGGGTTATTTTGCCGTAGGCGAATCCACGATTGAAAACGTGGAAAGCGAGATAGAGAGAAGAAGCCCAAAGGAAATTTTGACAAGCGGTGAAATCCTCGACAGAATTCAAAATATTGTACGCAGGAACAGAATAATGCTAACGGAAATTCCGCAGCAGCAATTTGAACTTGACTTTTGCAAAAATGTTTTGAAAGGGCATTTCGGCAACCTTGATTTGCAAAATGATTTTTTAACGAGGGCGGCAGGTGCCCTTCTTTTTTATATCCTGGAACAGAAAAAATCCGGTTTGAGCCATATAATAAAAATAGACTCCATTCCCTGGAGCGATTACATGGCCCTGGACCCTGCAACCCAACGCAATCTGGAACTAACCGCCCCCCTCCACCCCGAAGACTCAAACTCTACCCTGCTCTCCATCATGGATTTCACAAAAACCGCGATGGGTGCCAGATGTTTAAGGGAATGGATTTCCCATCCCTTGGTTTCAATGGCAAATATTTCTGAACGGCTCTCCTGCGTGGAAGAACTGGTTAATAATCCCATGTTTTTGGACGACATAGCGGAAGCTATGAAACCGATCCCAGATATGGAACGGGCTATGGGGCGTGTTGGGAGCGGAAGGGCTAATGCCAGGGATGTGCAGAGCCTTGGAAAATCGCTTTTGCAGGCAGAGCGGATAACCGGCTGCTTGCAAAAATTGAAAGAGAAAAAATTCGGCGATATTGTAAATAAACTTTCCCCTGCAAAAGGAAAGGGGCAGGAAATTTGCGCATTGCTAAAAGACGAATTGCCGCTCACAGTAAGAGAGGGAAATCTGATTCGCCAGGGAGCAAGCCCGGAAATTGAAAATTTCAGAGAGGAAATTCGGGAAAAAAAGGACTGGATTGCAAATCTGGAAACCCGTGAAAAAGAGCGGCTCGGAATTCCCTCGCTCAAAGTTGGCTACAACAAGGTTTTTGGCTATTACATAGAAATAACATCAAGCCACGCGCACAAAAAAGTTCCCGGCGAATATATACGCAAGCAAACTTTAAGTTCAGGAGAACGCTACATAACGCCGGAGATGAAGGATGTGGAATCCTTTATTTTAAATGCGGAAAGCCGGCTTTTTGAAAAGGAATACAAGGTATTTTGCGAACTGCGAAACACGGTACACGAATGGCGAGCGGATTTGCAGACAATAGCAAATGCAATAGCGGAACTGGACTCGGTTTCTTCCCTTGCCCTTGCTGCGCGCAGGCATGGATTTACAAAACCCGTAGTCAATCAGGGCAACAAAATAAAGATAACAGGCGGCAGGCATCCCGTAATTTCAACTCAACCCGATATTCAATTTATCCCAAACGAGATAGACATTTCAAATTCCGAAACCCGTTTCATGCTCATAACCGGCCCGAACATGGCGGGTAAATCCACATATTTGCGGCAAACCGCCCTGATCACTTTGCTTGCTCAAATCGGTTCTTATGTCCCTGCGGACCTGGCGGAAATAGGCATTGTGGATAAAATTTTCACAAGGGTCGGAGCGAGCGACAGATTGGCAAGAGGTCTTTCAACCTTCATGCTTGAGATGACCGAGACGGCAAATATTCTGCAAAACGCCACACCCAAAAGTTTGATTCTTCTGGATGAAATCGGGCGAGGCACAAGCACTTTTGACGGCCTTTCCATAGCATGGGCAATCACCGAATTTTTGCACGACACCCCCGAAAAGGCGGCAAAGACCATTTTCGCAACCCACTATCACGAACTCACAAACCTCATAGAAAATCTGGAACACGCAAAAAACTTTCAGATAGCGGTAAAGGAGAGCAACGGAAAACTTCTATTTTTGAGAAAGGTCTTGGAAGGTGCCTGCGATTCCAGCTATGGCATTCACGTTGCGGAAATGGCCGGCGTCCCGGACGATGTTGTTCGCCGTGCAAAGCGAATTCTGCTGCGTTTGGAAAAGGAAAAAATAGACCCAAGCGACAATGCTCACAAACCCAAAGAGATGCAACTCTCATTCTTTGAGCCGCCCCCCATAAGCGAAAACACCGAACTTTTGCTAAAGGAGTTAAAGGCAGTGAACCCGGAAGAGATGACCCCCATTCAAGCATTGCAGTTTTTGGGGAAGATCAGGGAAAATTATGTTTAGAACAAGCCAAAAACAGGAATTTATGCCGAAAAATTTTCTATAAAACTTGTTTGGAAAACCCTGGAAGGCATTGCTGTTAAACCCTACTACCGCAAAACCGACACAGACGGCATATCCTGGCTTTTGAGCAACCTGCCATCGTTGAATGACAGATTTTTCTATATTAAAATTTATGGACAATAAAAATTTTATACGCCATTGGCTTCTTGGTAAGAGATTCCTTGCAATTTTAATTGTAATTGCAGCAATGTTTTTTGCCTCTGGTTGCGCAATAATTCCCTTTTTATCTGCTTCCTGCCCTAAGCATGATTCAGCAACTCATTTCTGCGATGCCCGTGATGGCAAAATATACAAGTATGCAGCAATTGGTGAACAAATCTGGATGGCAGAGAACTTGAATTATAACGCACCTGACAGCAAATGCGGTGGAACGGATGGCGATCTCAAAGATAAAAGAACAGCAAACTGCGATAAATACGGCCGTCTTTACAATTGGGAAACGGCTAAAACCGTTTGCCCCGCAGGCTGGCTCATTCCCAGCAACGCCGATTGGGACAAACTTTTTCGCTTCGCAGACGGCACAACAGGTGCGTCAAGCCTTTGTGAAAGCCCAACAGCCGGCAAATATTTAAAAGCAGCCAATGGCTGGAACGCTTCCTCAGTATCCGGCAATGGCGAAGACAAGTTTGGTTTTGCGGCTCTACCGGGCGGTTATGGCAATTCCAGCGGATTTTTCGGCAATTCCGGCAAGGGTGGCTACTGGTGGAGTTCATCCGAGTACAATGTTACCGATGCCTACAGCCGGCTTATGTATTACAGCAATGAGAACGCTAGTTGGTACAACAATATCAAGGCAACCTTGTTCAGCGTCCGCTGTTTAAAGGAGAGTGACTAATGAATAAGATTAATGTTTTTATAGCTGTTTTTTTATCTGCATGGGTAACTTCGTTTTCCCAAACAGCAGAACCCGGTAAAGCGTTTAACCGTTTTATGTCTCCACAGTCCGGCGTAAACTTGCTTTCCGGCACTGTAGCTTTTTCCAAGCCTCTGGCTCAAATTTCTTCCGGCAACGTTTCCACTTCCCTTGAACTCGCATATTCCGGCAATGTATTCCGTGAAGTCCAGAGCCGCAATGATATTTCTCCGGGTAGTTGGGTTGGCCTTGGCTGGGCGCTTGGCCGTGCTGCGATATTGTGCGACCATCGGGGAACCATCCCAAACGATGATGATTCCTACAGTTTGGTTTTGCCTACTGGAGTTCGCTATCAGTTTGTCCGTGACAACATTGATAGAAATAAATGGTGGATAGAGCAACAGCCCTACTGGCAAGTAGAGCGCATAACGAAAACAGCCATTCTTTCCGGCAAGTCTTATGCTATAGTTGTCGGCTGGAAGATAGTTAATGAATCCGGGCTTATCGGTTATTACGGCGATTATGATGAAAACCTTTTAAACCCTAAGCGCAACGCAACGCAGCATGATTTATCCTGGCCGTCTGGTCCGGGTCTTGTTGGCTATGCAGCAGGCGGTGCTACCGCTTTGCATCCTAGTGCTTGGAACCTTTCCCGCCAGGAGGATTTGGAAGGCAACTGGATTGAGTATGATTACGAGCAGGTTTTTGAGAAGATTTCCGTGCGGGACTGGACATCCGACCATGGCTATACCAAGGAGAGTTATCTTAAAGAAGTGCGAACTTCCACTGGTTCATCAATGAAGTTGATTCTGGAAGATAAGGGGCATGGGGATTTTCAAGGAGAGTACTGGGACAGCCGCGGGAAATTTGAAGAACCCGACTCGCCTCCGGATGCGTTTATTGACCCTTTAGAAAGAAAATTCCTTTCCGCAATAGAAATTTTCGGCATGGACGGCAAGAAAACAGGGCGCATAGACTTGTGCTACAAAGCCTTGAAAATTAGCATTGCCGGCGAAGATGCGAATGGATATACGAAACGCTTGCTTGCATCTGTGATTCATACGGATGCAGATGGAATAGAGGTTGACCGCGAGGATTATGATTATTATACGGAATCCGAGAAAGCCTCCAAGTCAACAAAAGAAGGCATCAGGCGCGAACATCTCGGGGCTTTGTACCGCATCCGCGGTTCTAACTGCGGTCTTGTTGAATATACCTATTCACATTTCTCTTTGTCCCAAAACAGAAATGGAGGCATTGAAAGTCATGCCCAGACTATAGATATAGGCAGCAAGCATTTGCAGATGGGCTATCTCTCAGACGGTACCCAATATCTGGTTGGCATGGACAACAACGGCAATGTAAAAGTTTATGGTCTTTTTGGCGGTCTTTGGGTACAAACGCCCCTACAGGGGTCTTTTAACGTTTCAAATGCGGAAGATGCCTCTATTCTGATTGGCGATAAAGGATGGTTTGCGATAACACAGAGCGGGAACATTATTCCCGCAGTTTGGGATAGCGAGAAATGGGTTGTTGGCGAAACCTTAAATGCCGGTAGTTCTCAAGAGAGAGTCTGGACCGGTCCCGATTATCTAATTCATACCCGTGCGAGTAACAACAAGCTTACCCTTGAGATTCCCTGGAGCCGCTGGGGCAAAACCTATACTTATACGATTCCCCATGTGGATGTTAGTAAATGGGATAGAGAGCTTATTGTTGTGTCTGCCGCGCGAAATCATATACTGATTTCATATATACGGAATGACGTTTTCACGCCTAACAGCAAAGCCGTCATGGTGCTTACTTTTTCTGGAGACAATTTGGTGGAAACAGAATTCACTGATGATATCGACAACGATAGCAAGTATTACCTATCCGGAGATTATTTCTATGGTTTGGAAGAAGCAAGAGATCTTGTCGGGTATTATTCTTCCGCATGGCACTGGAACGGAAATAGTTGGAACAAATGGCTGAGTCGCGAGAATCTAAATGGCTGGCAGGGTGAACTTTATCTGCAAGCTTACGGAACGGATTACTATGCCGTGCGGCATAATGATGATGATGATATTACACTGTTCAACTGGGATGGGGAATATTGGTCCAGGCCCTACAAGAACAAGAACATGGTTGACAATGACAATTTTGACCTATTTGTGGAGTCTCTCTGGCATGGCCATAACGGCAATGATTTCTTTGTGGTCACGCACCCGCGCAATATCTGGGAAAAGCAGCGTGTTTGCCTGCTGGCTAGGCCCAAACTTTGGGGCTTGAAATGCGTTTTGCACGTAGATGTTCCGTACTGGCAAACCACTTATCGACATGCTCGTGTAACACGCTTTGAGAAACGGGACGGCGCATGGAGTACAACGGGTTCTTCAACGCTGGACTGTCCGAAAACCGAAAAAGAGATTCTGACGGGTCAGGACTGGTACACGGAACGTAAATGTGCTGAACGGGCTTGGATATGGGACAGCCAAAACTGGCGGGAAGAGAAAATAGATGCAGACACTTTGAAAAATGCGGAATCGCTTGGTAGCGGGTTCTTTTATAAAAAACAGAGTAACAATAATACGCAGGTAAGGATTTACCGCAAGATTGATGATTCTTTTATAGAGCCTTTCGGCGCCTTCGTTGTGACGGAAAAACGTTTTTCCGACCCCGTAGTTGACCAAAGCAATGTATATGCTTATTCCTATATCTTCGCCGCCAATCAAGATGGCGGCTATGCTTTTGATGGCCCTAACAATACTCCACTAGTGGATAAAGTAACCATCACGCTACCGGAAAATGCCGGGGCTTTGCGCCAAATTATGTGCTCTCCCCGCGATAATGGCCGTGCAGGCATGGGGCAGGTTTGCGAGGAAGAAAATCTAGATGCTAAAGGCAATTTCGTTGGCAAAACAAAATATTTTTACGGACGTTTCCGCAGTTCCGGCTGGCCATACGAAATTTACGTGGACCGCTTGGACTCCGTGAAGGGTGTTTCCGGGGGAATGCGGATTGAAAGCAAAACAAATTACAACGTCTTGAACGGCTTGCCCTTTAAGATTGTGGAGGTTTCCGGCAGCAAAAGAAGGGAAACCCGCACAATTTATGCTGCGGAACATTATAGTGCGCTGAAAAATGCAAACCGTCTTTCGGAAGTTACAGCAAGCTATACGTGCCTTCCCTCTTGTGATGCAAACGGCAAAATATCTCAGGCAGGTGCTGTACGCTATGGCATAGTTCCCGGAGCAAATATTCTTTACGCCTTTGAAAATTGGAACTGGGAGCCGGCAACGGTGCAAGCCGGCAATTCATTCAGTTTTAACTGGAACACTTCTACCCAAAACAACGTTTGGAAGAAAGCAAGCGCCGTAACCCGTTTCGACCGGGGACGCCCAGTTGAGAGCATTGACCGCCTTGGCCTTTATAGTGCGCTTTTTAATGAGAGCAATGAAGCTGGCCTGCCATACGCTAAAGTAACTGGCAGCAAGCGGAATGCTGTTTTGCTGATTCCGGGCGAGAGTTGCGAAATTTCTGGATTAACAGATTGCAATTTGGCCATGCTTCAGGGGAACGCAACACAGGGGAGTGGTTTGGGGTATGGCCGTTTCTCTGCCACTGCCCTTCTCAGTCCGGTTACTGCAAGTCTCGCGGCGAGTACCGGCGGACTTTATCGTTTTTCCGCATGGGTACAGGGCGTGGATATGTCGGGACATACTTTGCAATTATCCTTTAACGGACAGAATGTTCAGCAATGGACTATTGCCGGCACCAATGCAGGTAATTGGCAACGTGTTCAATGGGAAGGTACTTTACATACTGGAGTTGTTAATGTCGCTCTATCCGCGCAGGGAAGCCCAATCCGTGTTCAAGATATGCGACTTCAGCCTTATGAGGCACTTTCTTCGGTCACTTTCTGGGACCGCCATCAGGGAATCCCCTTGGTGCAGGTGGATGAGCGCGGTGTTGGTAGTTATGTGAAACTGGATGCTGCCGGAAGAGTGAAAGCCCGCTATATGGAAGACGAGGCAGGCAAGGTGTTTCTTTCCCAGCAATTGGATTATGCGTCTGCGAACTGCAAAGACAATGGGCATGGAACGAATCGTTTATCAATGCTAAGAATCAATGGAATAAGCGTTCCCTTGTCGGAAGAACTGGTTTATGTGTTGCCGGACGGTGAAAGGGAATTTTCAGCTAAATGGATGCTTTTCCAGAAAAGGGATAAAATCCGCTATCAGTTGTATCCTGAAGGCCAGGGAGCAAATACCGAGTGGATTTCTGCCTGCTGCGGCGAAATTGAGGCGGCAAGCGGAGATGCTGCCGTGCTGAACTGGACATTGCGGCTGGACGTGGAGCCTTTCAGCAGTAGTGGCCAGGCGGATTACACAATTCATATCCGGAAAGACACGACCGGCTGGACAGACCACGGCGGGCCTCCCAGCGCCGGCGTGGGGTCATCAGGCCGTTATACGGGAAATCATGATTCCGGCCGTCTTGTTTTTGTGGACAATGCAACATCCATGATTTTGAAGGAAGCTACATTTGACGGAAACGCATGGCAGTCGCTAGCTATTCCCAACGTGCGTCCGGAAGAATTCCATGTTGCCGGAAAAGGGAATTCACGCTACTTGGTACAGTTACCCATAAATACCGGAGAAAAAGATACCATCTACGGATCTTTTTTTGGCAATACCGGTTATGCCTGGTCGGAATACGGCATTTTTGCCGAAGAGGAGAATACGGATCTTCTACGCGTAGCAGTTGATGGGCAAAACCGTCCATGGGTGCTTTACCGCCGGGCAAGAACCGAGCATGATCCGGGTTCCTTGCAAGCCGTTCGCTGGAACGTAGCGCAAAACAAGTGGGAAAAAGCGGGTTCACTGCCGGTATTTAACTTGGCAGATACCCTCCCCCCTACAGCTTTCTTGCCGGGACGCATCAGTGAGCGCCTGCCTGAAGACGCTGATATTGTTTCAGGTTCGAACGGCAATATGTATGTTGCCTATATCGGTTCCATTGCATCTATTGGCAGAGACTCCATCTCTCCGAGCAGTGATTCCGCTGCCCTGCGCGTAGTTGTGGTAAAACGTTTGTATGGTGCCGAAGAATCCCGCATGAATCATGAAATTTGGGCAGGTCCAAGCCTGCTGGAAGACCAAGACTCGTCTGGTGCCATTCCCGAATACGATGGTGATATACTGACTATGGACAGCACTGTGCTGATTGGCGCCCGTCGGGTTCGCATGGCAAGCGATGGCGAGCATATTTATCTGGCAATCGCATATTCAGTGGAAACCAATCAGGATGGAATGCTTGCGGTAACCGTGTTTAAAGGAAGCATGCGCCATCTGGTCACGGAAGAAGGAATAGAATATCGCTCCAAACTTGTATTTGAGCCTTTGGCAGATACTTCCGTGAAGGGTTCTGCGTTGGGCGTGCCGTTTAAAGACGAGCGCAATAGGGCTTTCTACCTGAAATCCTCCGAGCCTTTTGATTTTGTGGTTAGGCAGGGAACGCCCTATCTTGCCTTTGCAAACAGCGCAAACAGGCAAAAATTGACGGTTATTTACCATACGGGTTCCCGCTGGCTTTCCGTGGGAAATCCAGCTTTCGCACCCTTGTCTCCAGAGAGCGGGCAGCTTAATATGTCGGTGGATTCCCTGAAAAAACCATACGTGGTTTTCAAAGAGGGTTTAAAATCAAAAAATACCAAACAACGCAATCGGGTTGTTCCCATGAAATATGTGGCTACCGGAGACAGGAATATGACTTTAAATGCGGTTGGCTTCAGCGGTGCAGAAACCAGCCTTTCCTCGGAATTCCGGCAGTACATTCTAAACTATCAGGCTTCTTTCGATGCAACTGCTACAAGTCTTAGCCTATCTCCCTCGCCCATGGCAATTTCGGATATTGTGGGAATTCAGGTTGAAAACAACGGTTCATTGATTGGCAGTTGGGTAATTTCGCCAAACTCTTCCGAAGCCGACTTATATATGCAAGTAGCTGTTGTAAATTATTCCGGAACCTCGATTCCAGCCTTTGAAGTCCCTCTTGCCGAAGGGTTGAATGTAGTTGAAGTGAAAGTTTTCGGCAAGAACGGCAAGCAATTGATTTACACTTTCGAACTGTCCCGCGAATTTCTGCCAAGCCCCGGTTTAGGAATTTCGGGAGGCAAATCTGATGAAGGTCCCGTTTGTATTTGGTTCTCCACAGGATGGTTTCTAAAATGCGGCAATGATGTTTACTACTCTAATACCTGTTTTGAAAGCAATTTCGAAGATGCCCTTGAATGTGAATTGAGTGGCGGAGGCACAACTATCCCTGTAGTTATCAAACCCGGCGGTGGCAATGAAGGGAGCGGAGGTGGAGGAGACAACGGGAGCGGAGTAATACCTCCGGAACTTCGTCCGTGGAGCGGTTACTCCCTGTTTGCCGTAACAAACCTGAATTTTGCAGACCGTGTTATAGTTGAAAGAGGCCCGGTTGCCGCCGGCAGTATGGTAGAGGCAGGCGTAGAATCCGAAATACGTTCCGAAGAACTGATTTCAAGAGGAGATGTGTGGCTGCGCAACCGTGCTCGTGTTCGGAATATAATCCTGTCGGGAGAGCTTCATACCCAGCATGAAGCCACATATACCGGTGTGGAATATAAAAGTGTGAATTTGCCCGCTTTGCCTGTTTTGGCAGTGCATACGGGAACCGAAAATATAACAGCAGGCAATAACCAGCGAATTTCCGTTGAGCCGGGCAGTTACGGGAATTTCCATGCCTATTCCCGTTCGGTGGTATCTTTTGCTTCCGGCGATTATCATTTCAGTTCTTTTATTCTGGAACCCGATGCCAAACTGGAACTCGGTGTTTCGGAGCATGGAGTGCGTATCTGGGTACAGGGTGAACTCCGCCTTGCCGACCGGGTTGTGCTTGAAAATCCGGGGACACCGGAAAAGTTCCTGCTTTACACCAACAGCAACGGACATATCCGCTTGGGCACGGACAATGCCCTGCGTGCTATTGTGGTAGCGCCAATAGGCACGGTGGAAATTCCAAGCAGGGTTACATATACAAGTTCTATATGGGCTAAAAACATTATAGTTCAACCTGATGTACAATTTCCCGGTAATTGAGGTATGGCTATGAAATACAGAACTCTTACACTCTCTTTTGTGCTGTTTTTTTTCTCCGCAGCATTTCTTTATGCGGAAGGGGAGCAGTTGTCGTCGCCTCGCAATTTGTGGCCAAAACTCAACTACGCTCTTCCGGGCTGGGTAGATATTGATTCCATAGCCGATGGCCATGAAACATTGCCATCTTCCGGCACAATCGCCATTGAGATTCCGGATCCGGGACACGCAGTTTCCCGCGCCGGCAAATCCTACTCTGCCGTTTCTGTTGGCCATGACGGGCGCGTTATACTTGGCAAGGTGGAGGATGGAGAGGAACTGTCTCCTTTGGGAGCGGGCAGCAACGTTTATGTAATTCCAACCAAGAAAACATTGCTACCGGTTTCAGGCTCTTCTACCATAGCCCTGAAATGGTATTTCAATTATGGCAATGAAGGCCGCTATACTGTCGTGCAGGTTGACCCTTTCAAGGTGGATGGGTTGGAAAGCACATATTCTTATCAGGTACTCGCCTATCCTGACGGCGAGTTGCAGTTGTTTTGGTGGCGGCACAATTCCGAGCCGTTCTGGGACAGCAGCCCTTCTTTCCAACAGGAAGCCGATGTCCTTGGCAGACCTGGGTTGCATAACGGCTATGCTACTGCATGGAGCAATGTTCGCAAGGTGTTTCTTTTGGCCGGCACGGATTACCCTAAACAGCCAAGACAGGAAAGGCTTTACAGCAATCTGTACGGTTCCCTTCGCCCAGGCTGGATAGCAAAGTCTTTTGATGGTGATAGTGTTAAATTCAAGCAGACGGCTTCCGGCGAGATTCCTCGCATAAATGTTCGTTTTGGAACATCAAATATGCCGGGCGGCCTGTTCGCTTACGACTATTCCCGTGAGCATCCTGTTGCCGGGGCTTTTGAGTATGTAAAGTTGGATTTGCTTCCTAGAGGTGGTGCTAAAGTTGTAGGCTGGTATTTTACGGAATCTATTACCAGCACCACCGCCGCCGATTATCCCGGCATTGATTCAATATCAGCTGATTCCGTTTCGCAATCCTGCCGAAATATGATGGCGGAGAGGCCGGGTTCGCTGCTGCCATGTATGTATATGAAAAGTTGGGAGGCCGCTGTTTTGGAAGGCAAAAAACCGGAGTGGATACCGGCTCCGGCGGTAAAATTTCAGTCCATGGCAAGCGGAATAGACCGGGAAATAGATATCACAGGCATTGTTTACGGTCTTCGCCAGCCGCGGTCGGTGCAATTCCTGCCGCCAGAACAATACACGCTGGATTTACGCATGGGTACCGGGGGATATGCCGTGGTTAAAGACATGCCCCATTCCGGCCCATATCTTGTTTTTTCCGACCGGCCCGTGGATGCCCGTCTGGTTGCGAAACCAGGTCAGGAAATCGCAAGAGTTGTCGTGAACGGAGTTGAAGTTTACAACGGAACGAATTTCAATTGGTCAAACATCTATGACCTTACTATATATAGCCTGATGAGCAAGGACACCGTTTCTGGGGAAATACTGATTTCCGGAACGCTGTCTAAGAGTTACACTGTGGAGGTGGAATTTTCCCCTTGCAATGGACGCGAGTTGGCATTGCCTGCTTCCCCGGCATATACCCGTACGGAGACACTCCTTGACCCTCCCGGCGCAGGGCAGCGCAAATCGGAGGCTTATGCGGTGAAGGATGGCTTTGGCCGTGCCGTGCAGACGCAATTGAAACTTGAAAGCGGTCATTTTTCCGTTCAGGGAACCTATCTGGACGCGCTGGGGCGCACCCGTTATGTCCCTCTGCCGTTCGTGCGCCAGTCTGACGGCTACAGCTATGCAGATATGTCCTGTTACCAGTGCATAACTCTTTCGGATGTCTGGCATGACGGCAGCGATGCCATTGACCGCCCGGACGATATGGGTTTCCCTTTTGTGGAAACCGACTATCATGGCGGAGAAGATGGAGCCTTGCAGTCTTACGCAGGTCTTGGCGGTGCTTCATTTGCCTTGGCGAATTCCTGGGGCAAGGAATGGTCGCTCCCTGTTCCCGGCCCGGAATCATTTATTTCCGCAGAAGACTTGAGCGAAACAAACATAGGCAATGTTTACAATACCCGCATGAGCCACGCGGCTAGTCAAGGAACGATGGATTATGTTTTGCGGATTGCGCGGGACTATGAAGGAAGGTATAGGCAAAGCATCCAAGACGGCGCGGGAAACACCCTTTACACATGGGCACATGACGGGAGCAATGTTCTTTCCACGGCTCAGGATTACGACATCCTTGAACGTCCCGTTAAGCATTACCCTGTGGGACGCGAATATGCGGGACTTGCCTCTACGCAGGAGCTTGACGGGATGGGACGGGCAAGAAGCGTGACAAGTCCAGACAGGGGAAAAGAAGAATCGCGCTATGACCAATATGGAAGATTGCGGTTTGTGCGTACTGCGCGACATCTGGCGCGTGGGGCTGGGCACTTTTCAGCATACGAGTATGACAGCCTGGGGCGCTTGGCGCGGACGGGTGAAGTGAAGGGGGGACATTCGTTTGAAAGCCCGGACGCCCCCATTGCTGCTGGAACACTGCATCTTGTCACGGAAACGATTTACGGCCCTGTAAGCGTGGCAAGGCTGGCAAATGCTGGTCTTTCTTTGGATGCCGCTCTGCGGGCAGAGATAGCGGCGCAGGATGTGCATCCCTCGGAGGCTGGCGCTGTGTTTGCTTATGGCGACAATGGAAATGTAACTTCGCTCAAGGCTTGGTCTTACGACAGGCTTGGTCGGAAAAAGTTCCAGTGGATTGTTTACGGGTCTGGCAGCCCGCCCGTGCGGTTGGAGTACAGGTATAACATATCTGGGGAACTTGTGCTCAGCTTTTTTTCCGAATGGTCTGGTACAAGTTGGGTCAATCGCTCCGAGCGGTGGCGGGAGTATGATTCGCGGGGGAGGCTTGCGAGGGTGCTTGAAGGCAGCAATGCCGTGACGGAATATGAGTATAGCGAGAGAGGGAGGATACGGTCAAAGACGCTCTATGACAAGGGTGTTGCAGTCTTGACACGGCGGTCGGACAAGGATATTTCCGGCCGTCCTCTTTCTCTTATCAATGCGAAGGCAGACA
>JGI24698J34947_10000383_pt1 | contig 19948 bp, 4 predicted proteins | sample TergutMp193P3_FD_34947 | JGI IMG/M metagenome (IMG submission 34947) | reverse complement strand
CACGTTGACGGCCTTTACAACATCACCGTTGTCGCTACAGACAGCGCGGGGAACGTTACGCGCACTTCACGAAACTTTGAGCTGACGCGCACGACTATACAGAACTATATAGAGATACTGTACCCGCTTGATAACGAAATCGTATCCGGCGAATTTAATATGTACGGCATCACGGGCGGCCCTGAAAAGGCCGGAAGCGTAACCATCTATATAAACAATGTAGCTGTTATAACAAGCGAAGTTGATAATGATGGGTATTACAAGTTTAATCTGGAAAGGGGGAGATTTACACCCGGTAATAACACGATAACGGTTCGCAGCAGTTTCGGCGGAGAAAGGACGGTAACGTCGCGGGAACACAACGTCTTTTATAATGCCGACGGCCCATGGGTTACAATCGACAGTTTTACATTCGGCCAATTCGCCTATGAAAGACCCTACCTTTACGGGCGCACGGGCTACATACTGAGCGAACAAGACGTAGCCCTTCTCGCGGACAGGAGTACCGATAGAGAGGTAAGAGACGCAATCAGGGCAAAAAAGGTCGAAAAAACCGAAATAAGTTTTGACAACGGAGTAAACTTTATTCGTACCGCTCCGGGAAGGGGCAGGGGAAGCAATTACAGCTACCGGCTCGAAACCGGGGATATGACCGAAGGGATGCACTATATACTTGTCAGGACAACGATGCAAAACGGGGAAATAGCCATTACGCGAATGTTGGTGCAGGTAGATAAAACTCCTCCCGTTATCAGGCTGATTTCTCCCGAAACAGGCGGAAGGTACAATCAGCAAATAGCGTATTCCGCTTCCGCGACCGACGATGTAGAGCTTAGCAGCCTGACATACCACCTTCGCGTCGGAAACAAGTCCGCTTACGAAATACCCGGCTTCTTACAGGGGCTTTACCTTGAAACAACCATTCCTCCGTTCATAAAACAGCTTGTCAACGAAGTGCCCAATTTCCCATTGGGCGGCGGCGCGACATACATGGATTTCGGCTTCGGCCTCAGCTTCTTCGACGATAATGTCAAAATTCAGCTTCAATACGGAATGATGACCAACGACCAGTGGGTTTCTTTGGGCGGCCGTTCAGGAGAAGTCCGTTACGGCGGGCATGTGCTCGGCATAAAACTATTGGCAAACATATACCAGCTGCCCTTCGGCGCCTTCGCCGGTCCCGACTGGGAATGGCTTTTCGCGACATTCGCCCTTGGCGCTAACTTCTCCCTTTTTGACATGGGACGGGAAGGCTACACGCAAAGCGGCTCGCCGACCTGGATGAGCGCCCTCTTACTGCAGATAGAGTTCCCGAAGGTTACGATTCCAAAATGGAAATACCTGCGTACATTCAGCATATTTACGGAAGGCCAGCTCTGGTTTGTGCCTACCGACGTAGACGCTGAGGCATTGGGTATTAATGTAGTTATTCCCCATATAATCATGGGGTTCAGATTGTATATTTTCTGATATTGGTATGGAGCCGCTGTCTTTGCCTGACCACTTAAACCAAGTGATCAGGTGGGAGGATGGCGGCTTTTTTAATGGGGTGATACCTAAGGAGGTTGTCTCATTATTAAAAATTTAACAGAAAATTAACTTGTTTTTTAACGAAGATATACAATAATTTACTATATGGGTCTTTATTTTAGTTTATTTTATGATATTAAGGCTTTTTTTTTCTGATATAGGGGGTGTATGATGTTCGCTTTTATGGGTAAAACGGATACCCTTAAAGGGTTATTTATCGCCATTGCGGTGCTGTCTCTTGTCTTTTCTCTTAACACCTGCGATATGCCCATGGGCCTGGGCGATCCGATTGACTGGGAGCCTCCCGTGCTGACGGTTATTCCTACGCCTCCCAATCCCATGTACGTAAGGCAGGGAGCTGTCCTTGCCGGAACCGTTACAGATAACATAGGAGTAGACCGCGTAATACTGCGCGAGGCAAGTACCGGACAGATGCTTTTTACAGCGACATTAAACGGCGAAAACTGGGAAATTGTCATGGAGTTTACCGAGGAGCAGAACAACGAGAAGTTAGCCGTAGAAATTGTCGCCTATGACAGGGTGGGAAATTCCGGGGATCAATCTATAGCCGCCGTTACGCTCGTTATTGACATTGGGCCGCCGATTATTGAGGATATCTGGATTCAAAGAACGGAGATAAAGACTGCTTCGCTTGAACAGTACAGTGAATTATATGATCTTGAAAGAACAGACCCAAGGGGCGAGAGAAGCGCCAATGTAAACAGATACCAGAACGGCTTTTTCACTATTGCCGGAAATGTAGCCGAGACGGAAACAAGAATAGAGATCGTATCTCTGAATATTTACGATGTCCGCGACGCTGATACAGCGCTTCTGGAACTGGGGAAAAACCCGGATTCCACCAATTTCTCTCCGCGCTGGCTTATCAGCGAGGAAGCCCTGCTTGCAAAAGGAGAGGCCTTATGGCCCGGTTACAGCGCTAATTACAGAAACGGAGAGCGCTACTATTACCGCGTCGCCGTTACCGCCTACGATAAAAGTGATAATGAAAGCGAAAGCCTTATCAGGGTTGAAGAAGAAGGTTTCTTCTGTATGTGGGAGAATGCCGACATCCCAAAGGGAATAATTGACCCGGTTGTCGGTATATCGCGTCCGATAATAGTTACAAAGGGCGCGACGCTTCCTGTCGAGTTCTATGACGACGACCAGCTTGCATGGGCGTATACGGGACTTCTTACTATCGAACAGTGGAACGCAACGAGCGGAATAGGGATAGCGCCGGGAGGAGTTACAATCCCCCAAGGCTCTGATGAGTCAAAACTGCAGTGGCTTAGGGACAGGCTTGTAAATAGCGGCGATGTTTTTAACTGGAGATTCGACAGGTATTCAGATAGTGCCATAACTAACAAAATTACTGACCAGACAGAAGGAAGAGCCATTGATGAAAAAATATATTACGTGGAAACAGGCAAGAATGACTCCGACAACGGAGAATATATCCTTTTCTCTTTTGTTGCGGACAAAAAACTTGATCCGCACACAAACAGCGGTCCTTACGATACCAACAAGACAAGGGAAAGACTGTTATTCTGGCCGGTGAACGTTATAGACGAAAACGAGCCTCTTATTGTTTTTGATACGGTAGACACCACAGATTCGGGTTATACTCCAGGCAATCCAAGCTATGACAAACATTCCGGCGGCGGATTGGAACCATTGGGAGCCGCGTACAGAACAGGCAGCAGCCCAGAAGAAAACACATTTCCCAGTCTGACAGGCGGGCAGTATTTTACACTTAACGGGTATACCCTGCGCGCGAACAAGGGGGAAGTGGCAGCGGCGACCCGCAATTATGTAAAATATTTCCGTATAGCGTGGATTCCCGCGGCTCTTGGAAACAGCAGAATCGCGGAAGTTAAGGAAGCTCTTCAGGCAAGCGGTTATCCTAATACAGGCCAAACCAGACCCAACGGAACCATCGGCCCCACTATGAACAGTTTGGAAGCTATTGGAATACAACACTGGAATTTTAGCTGGAACGCCTTAAATCCAACTGCGAATACTGCCTCAGATCCTGGTAATTCGCAGAGTGCTGCTGACAGAGGAAAATTGCTTCTCGGATCGAATCAAAATCTTGCCGGAGATCCCAATCCACAGACAGGAGATATCTTTACAAAGCAAGTTTTCAAGAAAAGATTTGATATCCTTGGCGGACAGGACGATATAAAAACATCGCCTTCAAATGGCAACGACTATAAAAACTTTACCTACAACGGTGTGCTTGAAAACGATACAAAACTGTTTATCATATACGCCGAAGACGATATGGGGCACGTTGTGTTCAGGGAGCTTCGTCTTTTGGGAAACAGAACCCCGCCTGAAATAACCATATACGATTTAACAACCGAGTACATGGCTTTTGATGAGGATTACACACAGACAAGTCAGCCGCAGCTTCCCGATTTGAATAATTCCAATGCAGCGCACGCAGGCAACGGCTATTATTTCTTCAACACTGCGGGAATTATTGACAATGACGGACGCGAGGCATACAGAAAAAAACTTTTGGCGTATCAGGCGGCAGCTTATACCAAAATGAGAGCCATCGCAATGACGAGCAACGCGATTACACCGGACCTTCAGATAGCGGATACTAACGCGGCTTACCCAAGAGATACGTACATCAAATACTGGGTTACCGCAAAGAGCAACGGCGCTCTTGAGATAAAGAACATTCAAATGCGGGACGTTACTTTTGAGACAACCTCGTTATTTAACGCGGGAAGTTATTTAGGCAGAACCTATACTAATGTCAGTCAGGCCAATCCTCCTTCAACCAATCCTAATTATCCCGAATACACGGCAGCCGCCGCACCTTCTTATTCTAACGATCTGAGTTTAAGTTTTGTCGAGAGGGTATCCGAAGTAACGCAGAGGGTGTTGCTGTTTACAGCCACTGATTCACTTGGCAATACCGTAAGCATTCAGCGCACCATCGCGGTAACAAACGCCGCAGTTCTTAACAACATAACCACGGAAGAGCAGGATGGAAGCGAACACGGCATCGGCAAAATTATTACCATACATGCCAACTTTACAAACCTTGTACGCTGGACAGGGACAAGCCGGCCGCTTCTTAACGTGCGTTACAATCGCGGAGCCACTCCCGGCAGTCCCAACGGCACTGCGCAAATTGAGCAGATTCCTACCAAAACACCGGTAGACACACCAACACTCTCCCTTGATTTTGATCTTGTTGTAGCGGAAGGCGATGTGGGCCTTGTACAAAGCATGTACAGCGATATACCGGGCGTTAGTTTCGCTGCTTATCCCAACTCAGATCGCCCGATAACGCTTCCCGCTAATACTAAAATACTGGACGCGTCAAGGGGAGACGATGCTTTTATCCCCATACATACCCCAAGCTATAACTGGGTGAACGCAGGGAGTGGACCGGCCAAGTCTCTGCAGGCAAAAACAATTACCCTTAGGGGAATACGTCCGCAGTTAACAAGTTTTGTGCTTAATCCTCCGGCGGGAAAGAGACAGTACACCCTTGAGGAGGGTAATGCGGGGTATTACTTTAGGACCGATGAAACAATTGAGTTTACGCTTACATCGGACAAGTCAATCTTTACCGGAGCTGCTGCTCCTGTAATACGGTTATATGTAGGAAATGAAACCACACCAAGAAACGCGACATGGGTACGTTCAGGTACATCAGCAGGCGGACAAAGCGGAAACCAGATGGTCTTCAGCGTTCTGGTAAACGCTGCCAATACGCCGAATGACGGAGCGGTTACCAATATAAGATTGAATAGTGTAGAAAACATCGTAGACAGCGTAGGAAACGCGTTTGCCGCAGGCGACACCGAGTATAACGCCGGCATAAATATTTTCACAGGCATCAACACTATCCGTATTGACAAAACCGATCCCCTCGCGCCCCCGACTTTTTTAAGCGGGACTCAGATAACAGCAACAGCGCCAACCGTCACTGACTATAGCACTTCTCCGGTCTTGACGATAACACAGACTGCCGCGGCTGCCGGGGAAATTTCCGCTCCCGTGAAAACCGAGTATTCATTGAATAACGGCGTTACCTGGGTAGAGTTTCCTACTATTATGGCTGGATGGACCAGTGCGAACAGTGCAACTGCCTTAAACATATTAAACGGTGATTGGACGCTTCAAACGCGCTTTACAGACAGAGCCGGAAATGTCAGTTCCCCAACAACCAAGGCTATTCATGTGAACTCGCTTTTCCCCAAACTTATCGCCGTTACCCCCGTTCAGCCAAACGGCTGGATTAGGTCGGGAAGGCTTGACTTTAAGCTGGACTTTGACGACACGGTAAGGATATCCGCCGACCCCCAATTAGTAAGCATAACGATTAGAGACAGATCGGCGTCTGCAGGTCACACCCCCGCCAATTACGCAACACTGACAGCAACGGCAGCAACAACGCTGGCTTCAACTATAACGCTGAGCCTTGACAATGTTGCCGCTGTCAACGCGTTAAAGGAAATGCGCAATGGGCTTTATGTTTCTGAAGTAATATTTACCGGTCTGAGAGATCGTTTTGGCAACTCTGGCGGAACATGGACAGGCGCTTGGAACAATTCCGCTCCCAATATCACGGTAAGCGGCGCTAATGGTTCCAACGCTTCAAATTGTCCCAATCTGGACGGCGGCTTAAAGGTAGACGCCGTCGTGCCTGCCGTTACCGCCAGGACTCCGGCGATAGAAGGCGTTTCGTTATACCCCGCGACCACTGGCGACAGAAGAAACGTTATTACCCTTACCTTCAGCGAGCCTGTAGTTAAGGGCAACGGAATCATAACGATAAAACCGGAGGCGAATTCCCTTATTCCGCCGGTATTCGAAGACAACGGATACTATCTGAATCAGTTCGGCGGAACCAACAGCGATACAGAAGTAAAAGTGACGGCTAGCAATAATATGACGACGTGGATACCCGGCTTCTACGACATTTACAATAATGCCGCGCTCATAGCCGCCGACAAAAACAACCTGACGAGCAGCACTACAACGGGAAGCCGTGACCTTAACCCCGCCACCGCCGCTAACATTCCTTCATCCACGCAAGATGACGTCACCCCCAGCATGAGCCGCCTTGTGATGGATCAAAGAACGGGACAGCCTGTAGGCCCCTACGTAAGGACTACTCAGGGACTGATAGAAGGAGCGGGTTATACGGGGAATTATTCCGGCAATAACTACAACACCGGTCCTAACCCTGCCGCGGGCAGAATGGTTCCCGACACCGCTACCAAGTGGGTGCTTGCGTTCCGCTACGGTATTCACGGTACTAGTGCGAGCAGCGCTCCATACGTCACACCCGCCGCCGCCGCCGCCGGTACTTTTACTACATTTACTGATGCACAGGCAAAGGCGGTTACGGATAATATAAGCGCCGTACTTAAAAAGGCAAAGTTCCGCTGGCAGGAGATAGACGTTATTTTGGATAATGTTACCATTGTCGATAACGCTAATGGAACTTCAACTGTATCCATCAGACTGGACGAGCCGCTGTTAAAGGGTCTGAGGTGGGAACTTTCCTATCCGGCGGGAACCTTTACCGATGTGGCGGGAAATGCCGCCGCTGCGCAGGCGGAAAACACCTATATTTTCTGGTCGGCGGGCGTTCAAAAGCCGGTTATCCGCATAGACCGTAAGAGTTACGATGCCAGAACCGCCAACTGGAAACAGCCGACCACCAACAACAACGCAGCAGGCTACACACACAGCGCGCCGCCTAATGGGGTTGCTCCTAATGAAGGTTTGGGCTGGGGACTTGGCGATTTTACCAGAATACACTACCGGGTAGAAAGCGAAACTCCGGGAGCGACTATTTGGTACGGACTAAACACAAGCGCTAATTCAATCACTACTGCAGGGACGGGGGCTTTCAACGCCGTTACCGGCGCATGGACAGGAGACGTAACGAATTCAGGCGGAACCAACTTCACCGCAGTTACATGGCAAGGTCTTGGCACTAACGCGGTTAACCAATGGGTACGCCCCAACCTAATCAACAGAGGCAGCGGCACCGGAACAGCGAACAGCTACACCGTGAACGGCGTTACACGAACATCCACCGGCAATTTACGGCTTTTACGCTCGTATAACGAGGATCCACTGCCGGCCACGCTGAGTGGTTTAACTGTTGCTTCCGGTACGAACGGTCAGGGCTGGCACAGGGGAATCGTTGAATTTACCGCGCTGGAAGCGGGCAAGCGCTATGTTGCCGCGGAAGCGAGGATAACCAACGGTGGAACCCCCTATACTTCCAACAGAGGCTACGAAGGGGTTTTTAGAACCGTCATACTCCTGAACGCCCTGCCGGGCACCACTACAGCGAACGGCGCAGACAGAGTTGTTGTAGAAGGCTCGAACATCAAGAACGGTATGCCGTCCATAGCAGGCTTCCCTGTACAGGATGCCGCTGAAACAGCCGACTCAAGGTTTGTCAAAATGATGAACAACAACGGGGGTAATTCTCAATTTACCTGGGTAAGCACAGAAATCGTAAGCGAATGGTACTTTATTTATTTTGGCAACGCCGGGTCTCACATGAGCGCCGGAGAGGTGAACAACTACCTGACGGTCGGTTACGGCGATCTAACCTACGCATATAACGTAGCACGCAGCGGCGCCAATTAAGGAGAGAACGATGAAAACGAACAAAAAGACAATTTTTGCCGGTTTTATTATACTTGCCTCGGCGGTATTTGTACTCTCCTGCGACGTTCCGCTCGCCCTTGGCAACAGACTGGATATTGATGGCCCCTTGGTTGAATTTACAGCTCCGGCTCCCCGCAAGGCAGTTGGCGAGCAGTTTGACATAGAAGGCAGTGTTTCAGATAACAGCCCGATTGATCGTCTGCTAATAAAAACTTCCAGAAACAGCGAAGAGTTCCCAAAACAGTGGCGCTATTTAAGGAGCGCGGGCTGGCAGGTTTCCGAAGATCACGGCGCAAACTGGACCGCGCATCCAACAGCGCAATGGAACGGAGACGAAAAATCGGCTTCATGGGTTCTTCCGGTTGATTTATCCGTAAACGGAATTAACCCACAAGACGGCGAATATATGTTTACCGTTCAAGCATGGGACTCAGGGGGAATGTCGGACGACAACTCCTTTAAAACCCTGGTACTCATTTACGACATAGATCCGCCCATAGTAGAAGTTTACAATCCATTCCTTTACGACAAATATCAATATGACGGCGGCGTCTTTAAGGGTGATTTACTTACCCTTGCCGCCGCCCCTACATGGAAAGAGCCTTCCCTGATTGGAAAGTTTCTTACGCAGGAGTTCCTGCTTCAATGGCAGATAGAAGACCAGCACGACGTGTGGTCGATAGAGCTTTTATTCTACGAACATGATGTGGACATAGACGGCTATGTGGAGACTGAAGTTCCTCAGGATTATATCTACTATTACCATGAAAATTTGCCTCCTCCCGAACTTGATCCGTCAAAGAACATTAAACCAAACGGTTCGGTATTGGTTCCTGATCTTGGCGGAAGTCCGGGGCAGTATAGCGGCGGAACATTAGAAAAAAAGCTGACAGATAAGACCGTAATCAAGGTGGTCTCCATCTGTTTTGACGCGGCGGGTCATGTGAACCAGGAAAAAGTTTTGGGCTATTTTGTTTTCTGGCCGCAGGCCGCGCAGCCCTGGATTACCTTTACCGAAGGTATGGAAGAACCTTCAGTATATATTGATGAGGATGAAGAGTTTTTTAAAGAAAAAGCGTTTATGATATATCCGGGAAGGAACATAAGGGCGACAGCTTTCCAGACGCAGGGAGTAAGCAAGGTAGAGTTTACTATGCACAGTTTCGCCTATTCTACCATTACCAGTTCGTGGACCATAGGCGATCCAATGGATCTGTCCTATATGCGGCAGCGTGAGGGCGGCGAGAATACTGTTTATGCCAACAGTCAAAACACAAGGGTTATAAAAGGAANCCCGCCGCGGCCCAACGGCAGTTATTCGACAATCTTTAGCTGGGATTTTATACCTGAGTCAAGATCCGCCAATTATATAGTAAGGGCGCAGGCCTACGACACAAGCGGAAGGCCATGCGAAGTTTACGAAGCCGCTTTCAGGGTACAGGATATTACCTTCCCCGATTTCCCCAGTTCGCCAAACCCTACGGCAAGCGAACCTCTTTTCAAGTTTATAGGCAGGCCGGAAGCTGAGGGCAGACCTGATAATGTTCCTGCGGGCAGTATAAGAATATCCGGCATTGTAGCCGACGCGACGGAAATTAAGTCGCTTTACATGGTGTGGATAAACCCGCAGTCAAGAAACTACGCCGCCATGTACCAGCTGGAATATTTCCGCAACGCGGAATACTTAGGATGGACACAGGCAATCGCCGCCAATCTTGATACTAATCTGGGCGGTAACGCGTTCATAGAAGAAGGTCAATACGATCCGGCTCACATGAACAAGGTGTGGAAAGTACCTGTTACCCGCCTGGGAGAAGATCCCGACACTCAGCGTATATGGTACGAATATAGTTTAACCATTGACATTTCGGCTCATCTTAATATTGCTGTAGGTAATCAGCCCTTAACGAGCCAGGTGTTCCTGCTGAGGGCGGAAAATCCCGATGAAAAAAGCACTATAATTACCTACGCGCCTCCGGGCGACACAGTCGTGCCGACATTAAAAATTGATGAAGTGCGAATAAGAAGAACAGTAGACGGAGCGCCGGTTACTACGCCATATACACCCGGCACATTCAATCAGGTTCCCCAGTTTGCGGGCGGAGAAGAAATAACTGTCCTGGGATTGTGGACGGAAGATTCTACCGAGTATCTTAACAGTCAGACTTATTTTTACAACAACATGAGATTTTCCATAAACGGGGTTATTATCCGCAGAAACAACGCCGGCACTGCCTGGGTAGACGGCAGTGGAAACGCTTTAAACGGTATAACGGTAAATACTGCTGCCGATCCCGGTGACGCGACAAAAGGCACATTTACGATAACCGCGACAGTCGCCACGCCCACAGGCGCAGGTACTTTAAAAACTACGAATCTGAAGGACACTCTGGTGGTTAACGCTTCTGTCCGCGACATTGGAGGAAATCCCGCAGAAGACGGCGCTTCATTGCTGATAGAAAGCGACACTCTCAGATTCCTTCGCATAACAAGTCTTGAAGAAGACGGCGCGTACAGACAAGGTAAAGAAATAGTAATTTTCATTGAGTTCAACAAACCTGTCAAATTAAAAGACGGAAGGAGCCAAAACCCTGTTCTTGTTTTGAATACGACAGGCGGCGCTAACGCGAGGGCTTATTACAATCCTAATCAGCTAAGCGAAAACACGCGCCATTTATTTACATACACTATAGGCACGGGACAGAACACGCCCGCCAATGAGAACCTGAACGTCTCAGGAATTTCCATTGTTGGCTGGAATACCCCGGCGAATAATACTCCGCTTGGCAATACCAATGACTGGCAGCAAGATAATTATCCTTTTACCTTTGAGTATACGGCCATAGACGGTAAAAAAGAAGAAATCCGCCTGACAATGAATCCCAGCCATGTGACATCGGATGCTTCAAGAAACGGAATTGAACAAACCTCAATGAATACGGCAGATAGAAGAGTCTTTGCGCGATTGGTTCCTGTTAGTCCGAATAGCAACCTTACAACTAACCCCGATTATATCTTTACGCTTATCGGCGGGAAACGCATCAGAGTAGATAACACCGCGCCTACAATTACAGGCTTTACCGCTTCTCCGGCAGGCTGGCATACTACGGGCGTAGACCTCTACATTACCGCTACCTTTAGCGAACCCGTCAGGCTTGGAGCCGCTCTTCCCCGGTTAACCCTCGGTTACACGAATAATAATACTACATTCGGTCAGACCATAAACAGCGCTGACGACGTGCGGGTAAACAACAACCAGATCACCTTCAGGTACAGGGTAATAGCGGGTAACACTACGGAAGGTAACCCGCTTCGGGTAACAGCTTTCACCGGGAATATACTGGATATTCCGGGTAACCCACTGACAACGCTTACAGCGACAACGCTCGGCACCAACGCCGCGACCTACCTGTATCTTGACACCGGTGTTCCTGCTACGCCGACAATTACCGTTCACAGCGGTACTCCTGCGACTACCCAAAACCAAATTGGAACTTCCGGAACCGCCGCTGTAAATCTGGGCAATCTTTACAACAGCGATGTGTACATACAGGTTACCGGAAGTACAGGAACACAGAATTTAGGGAGAGTTGAATATTCGCTGAACAACGGAACAAACTATACTTCTTCAGCAAACGCCGCTATTTCATATCACTTGGTAAATAAAGGCTCATACACCGTCGTGGCAAAGCAAACCGACCAGGCGGGAAATGTATCGGGAACTTCGAATCCTGTTACATTTTACTGGGATCCGGGCACCCTTATCTCTCGTATAAGTTCAAGCGCGGCCAACGGAACCTATACCCACAATTCGGCTGCAATTCCTATAACGGTGTACTTTAGAAACCCGATTAATGTTACGGCGGCTTCAATTACGCTTAACGCGCTCAGGGGAACAGGCAACAATCCCATTACCATAGCCTACAATGGAACTCCGAGTCTGCCACTAAACAACGTATCTTCGTTGACCTTTAACTACACTGTACAAAACGAAAACCCGTCAGGCAGCGGCAATGGAGACAGGATGCCCGCCGGTACAAACGTGTGGCTGAATGTTGGCAGTATGAGCATTACCGCCACGGACGCAAACGGCGCAATCGAAAGTACGCATTTTGCCCTGCCTGCAAGCGGGTCGTCTTCAAGCCTGAACGGAAATAAGGAGATCCGAGTAGAAACCGGAACTCTTACCAACACGGCGGCTCCCACTTTCATTGCCGATAACGCTGGAGGAACCGGATATAACGATCAGGCAAACGCGAACTATCATGGTATACGTACAGACGACGGTTCGTACTGGACCACGCTGGAAATACCGTTTAACCGCGCGATTTCAAAGGGAAGCGTAACAACGCCGCTCACCATTGTGCAAATTGCCGGAACATCAGGAGCCGCCGCTTCGGCCTACCGTCTGCCCACGGTTCTTACCGAAACCCAGTACAACAGGTTCAAGAGTGTCGCCAACTTTGACACATACTACACCAAGGGAACAAACGGCTATATTAACGGTCAAGGGTCGGATACTTCCGCCAAGTACGTGTTGAACTACCAGTACAATCCAATTTGGACGTCGGTTGACGGCTTTACAGGGGATAGTCATCCCACTGATACCTTCTTTACCGACTTCCGCAATGCTGAAGGAATAAGCCTTTCCGTTAACTCGGCGGCTGTAACGATAGACGGACAGACGCTTAAGGTACGGCTTAGCGGTTCCAACGCGCCGCAGGTTCCCGGAGCGACCTACGCAGTTTCAATCCCCGCCGGTTTTGTAATAGATAGTTTGGGTAACTCCAGCGCCATTATCAATAGTAATGTTGCTCTTCGCGGCGCGGCGCGGCCCTTTGTCAGGATCAAGAGAACTCAGGACACAATAGCATTAACAACTGTTGCGAATGGAGCAGGAGACAATAGCACCCCGAGGTATGTCGCTGCACAGCCCTTCCAGGCCTATGTCCGCATGGACAGCCGCACTCCCAACTCGGCTATTGTGTATAACAGAACCGAGGGAACCTACGTGGTAACAGATAGGAACTGGACTACCGCCGATGGGCCTAACAATAATAACACCACAACAGGAGGCACCAGAACCCGTCCAACCAGCGCAGCCGGAACAAGCTACACCAACGGCAATCAAATTCAAATCGGCAATACCAATTACGGCGGCTACCAGTGGTGGGTACGCGCGCAAGCCTCCGCCGGCGGTTCCACCAGTTCGGAAGCCGAAGAAGTAGCGTACCGCACGGCCATTACCTACCGCTTGCAGGGTCGCAGTGGTGGTACCGGCGGGAATGCCGGCGGCACTTATCAGGAAATACCAACAGGCGGCGGTCAATCGAATCTTGCGAATGGGGATCAAATCTGGATACGCGGCGGGGATGCCATAGGCTCTTCATCCATACCCGGCTTCCCCTTCACATGGGAAGACAACTGGAGCGCCCTTGCCAACAAACGCGCGGGCATCAGGCTGATGACCAAGGTAACTGTTACCACCCAAACAACCGGCACTAACGCAAATAGGCTTAACAATTCACAGTGGCAGTTTTTAACCTGGGACATGAACGCCACCGCCTACGTTGATTTTATCAGGGGAAGTGACGCCGCAAGCACCGTTAATCAGGCTTGGCAGTACGGCCCGATCAACTGGGCCTACCAGCGTTCCGGCTGGACCTCGTTCAAGCTAAAGTACCCCATCAATCCGGGCGAACACCGCTGGCTGGACACCGGAGAAGACTGGGCAGCGAAATACTCCATGAATTTCTCGGATACTTTCTCCGTGCGGGATAATTTGGCGACTAGCTATCCCGCCGCCAGCCTGAACCAGCCATAAGGGTGACAGTCATTTTTTCGAAGGCCGCTGTCCTTAGGGATAGCGGCTTTTTTTTGGAAAATAATAGGCTTGACAGCTCTGTTAAAACAGCCTAAATTATAAATAGGCTCAGGGTGCCGATCTAAAACTAATTTTATTCTATGCTCGGTTTCATTTCTGCTGACACCAGATTCAACATTTATATTATAAATCTCATGCCCTGTTTCTTCAACTGTATATCTTCTTACATTTTTCAGGTGGTCAAGCAGTTTTTCAGGATAACGGCTTTCGATAAAGGTTATTGTCAGGTCGGTTATCGGGACTTTTTCCAGAGACGCGTACAGGCAGGCGTATCCGTAGACTTTGTAAAAATCCGTCACAGAAACATAGTCGTCGGGGCTTTTATATTCGAGCAGATTCCACTTTCTGAATATCGCGGCGATGTTTTTCTTTATTCGTGTTGAGGGGTTTAATACCCCGCCCCTTAGGACGGTTAAAAAGGTATTAAACCCCGAATACAAATACCTTTTTGCTAGTGTAAAGTTATATTTTTGGTTTGTAAATAGTGACAGTTATATGATTTCTGTCACTATTTGTCGAAAAAAGTTGATTTTTTCCAGTAATTTCATGATTTTTTATATAGGATCAAAGATTTTTAAACTTTTCATTGCAAATTACTATAAATAATGTTAGAATTTAGTTAAATACCTAACATAAAATTTTAAGCAGATAAAAGGACGTTTTGGAGGTTCTTATGAATCGCTTAACTAAAGATAAATTCCCATGTTTCGTGAAATGGTTTATTGCCTTTTTCGTTTTGCCATTTTCTATATATTTTACTACCTGCGATATGCCCATGGGCCTGGGCGATCCGATTGACTGGGAGCCGCCGGTGCTGACGGTTGTTCCTACGCCTCCCAATCCCATGTACGTAAGGCAGGGAGCTGTCCTTGCTGGAACCGTTACGGATAACATAGGAGTAGACCGCGTAATACTGCGTGAGGCAAGTACCGGGAAACAGCTTTTTACGGCGACATTAAACGGCGAGAACTGGGAAATTGTAATGGAATTTACGGAGGAGCAGAATAACGAAAAGCTTGCCATAGAAATTGTCGCCTTCGACAGAGTCGGAAATTCCGGGGATCAATCGATGGCCGCCGTTACGCTCATTGTTGACATCGGGCCGCCCGTTATCGAGGATATCTGGATTCAGAGGACGGAGATAAAAACCGCTTCGCTTGAATTGTACAGTACTATTGACGGCGGCGGTTTATTTGATCTTGAAACCAGAGATCCGAGGGGCGAAAGAAGCGCCAACGCGAACAGGTACCAGAACGGCTTTTTTACGATTGCCGGAAATGTTGCCGAGACGGAAACAAGAATAGATATCGTATCTCTTCTTATTTACGATGTCCGCGATGCTGATACTGTACTTCTGGAACTGGAAAAAAACCCCGACTCCACCAACTTCTCGCCGCGCTGGCTTGTAAGCGAGGAAGCCCTGCTTAACGCCGGAGATGCATATTGGCCCGGTTACAAGCAAACTTATTACAATAGTCCCAATCCCTCTAACGACGGGCGCTACTATTACCGCGTTGTCGTTAAAGCCTACGACAGAAGTACAAACGAAAGCGAGAGTCTTATAAGGTTTGAGGAAGAGGGTTACTTCTGTATGTGGCAGAACGCCGACATACCCAAGGGTTTAATCGACCCCCTGGTTGGCGGCATATCAAATAACATAGTGGTTACAAAGGGCGCGACGCTTCCTGTCGAGTTCTATGACGACGACGTGCTTGCGTGGGCATATACGGGACTTCTTACAAAAGAGCAATGGGACGGAGACGCCAATGTAGGCAGCGGTTTGTTTATTTCCGGCAGTGACGACAGGCAAAAACTTGAATGGCTGAGGAACCAGCTTAGAAGTGGAACCGAAATTAAAGACTGGAGGCAGGACAGGTACGGCAGTGAAGGCGCTGTTACCAAGCCGCCGATATTAAATCTGATTCCGACTAACGGTCTGGATGAAAAAGTAGAATATGTTGCCACAGGCGGCAGTGATGCCGACAACGGGCAGTATGTGCTGTTCTCCCTTGTAGCGGACAGGAAACTCTCTCCGCACACGGGAACCGGACCGCAAGATACAAACAAGCCGAGAGAAAGACTTGAGTTATGGCACGTTGACGTTATTGACGAAAACGAGCCTTTGATTGTATTTGACACTGTAGTCACCAGCGGTCCTGCTTATGTTGTCGGAGTACACCCGGGCGGTTCGACTCTTGAACCTAAGGGGGACGCTTACAAGACAGGCAACAGCCCGGAAGAAAACACATTCCCCAGGCTGGCAGACGGACAGTCTTTTATACTCAACGGGTATACCCTGCGCGCGAACAAGAAGGATCAAACTAACAATAAGGTAGTAAACTTCCGTATGGCGTGGATACCGGCGGCGCTGGGGGACAGCTATATCACGCAAGTTCAGGAAGCTCTTCAGGCAGGCGGTTATCCCGGTACAGGCCACAACAGGCCCAACGGAACCATAGGCCCTACCATGGACAGTTTGGAAGCTCTCGGAATACAGCACTGGGATTTTCTTCCCTCGGATGTTGCCTCAGTTCCCGGTACTGATTACGCCGCCGCTGACAGGGGAAAATTGCTTACAGGTTCTGATCAGCGCCTTGGCGATGATCCCCTGTCTAACGATATCTTTGTTAAGCAGGTTTTCAAGAAAAAATTTGATATCCTTGGCGGTACTGACGATATAAAAGACGGAACCGGCGGCAAGAAGCTTTACAAAAATTTTACCTATAACGGCGTGCTTGAAAACGAAACAAAACTCTTTGTCATTTACGCCGAAGACGATATGGGGCACGTAGTATTCAGACAGCTTCGTCTTTTGGGAAACAGAACCCCGCCTAATCTTGTCGTTTACGATTTAACAAACAGGGACATGATTTTTTCCCAGAATTATACAAACAGCACGGATCCACAACTGCCGAATTTGAATAATACAAATAACTCTACCGCGATAGTTAACAATGGGTACTATTTCTTCAACCCCCAGGGGATTATTGACGAAAATAGCCGTGTAGATTACGCGAAAAAGCTATTAGCGTATCAGAAAACCGGTTACGGCGTAATTTACACAAACATATACGGCCCCCCGTCTGCCACGCCTGTGGGTGAAGAAAACAAAGCGGAACCAAACACGGCCTATACAAGAGATACAGAAATTAAATACTGGGTCAGGGCCATGTCGCCGGAAGGCGGAGATCTCGCGGTAGAGAACATCCATATGCGCGACATTACTTTTCGCGGAACCGAACAGCGGCCGAGCGAATCTGAAGAAGACTGGCTTACAAGGACACAGGTAGGACATTACGATAAGGATGATAAATCATTGAGTTATGTTGAGCTTCTTCCCGAAGTAACGCAGAGGGTGTTCCTGTTTACAGCCAGAGACACTCTTGGCAATGTGGCGCGCGTTCAAAGGACGGTCGCGGTAACAAACGCCGCCGTTCTTAACAACATAACCACAACGGAGCAGACCGGCACCTACGGCATCGGCAAAATAATTTTACTGCACGCTAACTTTTCAAACCTTATACGCTGGACAGGGACAAACCCGCCGCGGCTTAATGTACGCTATAATAAGGCCGACAGTACTCAACAAATCATACAGCTTACGACAACAACGCCTGCAAACACTCCTTCTCTGTACCTTGAGTTTCCGCTTACCATAAATGAAGGCGATACGGGCGTACTTCAAACCATGTACTTCGATATTGATGATTATAATCAGAATGGCTGTAATTATACTGATAAGGGAACCGACGGTTTATTAAACAACCGTCCTATAACGCTTACCGGCAATGCCAGAATACAGGATGCGACAAGGGGAGACGATGCCTTTATCCCAAGGCAAACCGCCGCGTTTGACTGGACGCAGGGCGGACGGGGACCAGGCAGTTCCCTTCAAGGGTCAAAAGAAATCAAGATTGACGGAATTCGCCCGGCGATATTAACTTTTGTCCAAAATCCCCCAACAGGAAAGACACAGTACACCGATGCCTATCGCGGTTATTACTACAAAACCGATGACGTATTAAAATTTACCCTTACCGCCACCAAGAATATTTTTACAAGCGGAAGCCCCATAGTACAGTTCCAGATCNATAACAACTGGTATAGCAGCGTACCGTGGCAAAGCTCAAGCGGCGATGAAATGATCTTTAGCGTGCAGGTACCTGCCGCGAATACGACAATGCCGGAAGGTACTGTTGATGGAATACGAATTAATAATGTAAGCACGATAGTAGACAGCGTAGGGAACGCCTTTGCTTCCGGCACCGGTAATTATAGTAGTACATTAATGACTAATTCCATTTCAGGCAACAATACTGTTCATATTGACAAGACGGGGCCCAACGCTCCTGTAACCACTTTATCTGGACTTACACCGCCGAATGATAGAATTCCGGTTAGTAATCCTATATTTAATTACGCTCCAACGCTTACCATAGCTATCGCGGATAACACCGGCGAAACAGCGCCTATACCAACAGCGAATATCTTAACTTCAATGGACAATGGCGTTAATTGGACCGTCTATCAGACTGGAGGATTCACTTTATCAAACGGAACGCACGCGATTGTAACGCGCTTCACAGACAGGGCGGGAAATATCGGCGCTTTGAGAAGTCAGACAATTGAGGTGAATAGCGCTTTCCCGAATCTTACCGCAGTTACCGCCGTTAATCCGGGCGGCTGGTATAGAGGGGGCACGACCCCTGCCACGGTCCTTTCGTTTAAATTGGACTTTGACTACCCGGTAAGAGTGACCAACGCCGCGAACGTACAAATAGTTCTTACCAACAGGAGTTCTGCAGCCAATACAACCGGTGTCGGTAATAATAATGTGATTTTAACGGCGGCTGCCGGGCAGGATAATATAAACAGGTCAGGNAATACAACTGTTAACTTTACATGGACTGTTGCCGCTAACAGCAAGGAAATGCGGGACGGAATGTATATCTCATATATAAATCTGAACGGCCTGCAGGATCGTTTCGTCAATGCGGGGCCGGGCGGCGCCTCGATCGCCTATGCTAACAGCACATCCGCTCCTTCTCCCATCGGCGGCGCTTCAGGTCCTTTCGCGAACCCTGCCATTAACAACATTAACGTTGAGGTAAAAGTAGATGCCATAGCGCCAACTGTTAGTGGTTATCTTCCGGCAAACGGCGGCGTTTCGACATACCGGGCCGCCCCCGACAGAAGTAACGTCATTACGCTTACCTTCCGAGAACCTGTAATGAAGGGCAGCGGAGTCATAACGATAAAACCGGAGGGAAATTTCCGTATTCCGCCTGTTTTTGAAGATACCGGCTACTATATAAATTGCGAAACAGAGGCAAGGGTTGCCTCCAGTTCCGGTAGTACTATATGGATACCCGGCTTCTACGACATTTACAACAGCGGCTTGACTGCCGCCCAGCGCAACAATCTGACGGCAAGCACTACCGAGGCAAGCCAAAGAGCCGTCGCCAGCGCCGGTACTATTCCTTCTAACGCTCCTGATACCGGCACCCCAAGCATGACCCGTTTGCAGTTGGATACCAGAACAGGGCAGCCGTTAGGACCCTACGTAAAAACTACCCACGGACTTAAAGTGGGAAACGGCTATTCGGGCAATTATTCCGGGAACATCGGCGATGCTGAAGTTCAAGGGCCCCACACTGTAGACGGTTACACCAATAACGACGGCAGCGGTATTTATACCGCGATGATACCCGACACTTCTGTCAAGTGGGTGCTTAGATACAGCGATACTATCGACAGCAATGCCATAACGAATATACGCAACGCGCTTAAGGCGGCTAAATTCCGCTGGCAGGAAATAGAAGTTGGCTGGGGTAATGTTGTTGTCAGCGGAAATACGGCAACCAT
>JGI24698J34947_10000382_pt1 | contig 19951 bp, 37 predicted proteins | sample TergutMp193P3_FD_34947 | JGI IMG/M metagenome (IMG submission 34947) | reverse complement strand
TCTTCCGTCCCATCATCGGCTTTACCTCCGGAACTTATTTTACCATTATTTTCGTTGTTTTTCCTGCTTTGTCAACAAGTCCTTTTTAGGACAGGCTCAAAGAAGTGTTTTACCGCTGTCTCTAATTCTTGCTCTGCTGCGATAAAAAATTGGTACGATCCCTCGCTATGCTCAATACAAATTCTTTTATTGCTGGGATTTTGGAAATCAACAACTTGTAGGATTCTCTATCGTTTCCCAATTCTTTACCGTTAAGAGTAACTGGTTCTTCCTTCTTGCTGATAACCTTTGAATTCTTACGCTCTACATTCCAGCCGCGGATACCGGCGATACGGGTTATCACGTCCTCATCGCTTGATTCCAGCATCTCGTCAATGGTTTCATCGCTAAACTCGTCGCTCTTGTTCTTCTTTTCCTTTTCCGCAAGGCTTCTCAGCTTTTTCATTTTTGCCCAACTGTGCTGTTGAACTATATCCAAGTCATCGCCGAGGATAAGCAAATCAAAATCTGCAGGCTTGCCGTAAAGCTCGACAGAAAACCATGCGCCGGTTTCCGAATTTTCCTGTGTTATAAGTTTGTTTAAATCCATTTTATTCTTCCCCTTCTTCGGCGGCTTCAGCTTTTGTTCTTCTGCGGATAATAAAGCGATCCTCGCCATAAGTAGTAAATGGAAGCGCGTATTGAAGCTGATTGTCTCCGCTAAGAGTCGAATTGTCGAAACTGATCCTGAGGATAAACTCATATTCGGCATCGTCTTTTTCGTTGTATACGGTGATGTGCAATTCGCCGCCTTCTCCCTGTTTGGCAAGATTATATAGTTCTCCATCCTTGACGTATTCATTGATGGTCCCGGTGATGTTAAGCATTCCCAGCGCCTTGTCTATCGCTTCCTTCTGGAATAGTCCCTTTAAGTCGGTCATGTTGTTTGTAATAACAAGCGTAATATCCACACCGTCTATGTATTCCTTCAGGGCGGAATAATTAACCCCTTTGAATTTCCAGTTTCCTCTGAGCGTGATAAATTCTTCGGTGGCAAAAGCAGGGAGTTTATTAGCAAGGCTGACGGGCGGAGAGTCTTCAAGTTCCGGATTGTTTGATCCCATGAGGCCAAATGAGAGTTTAACAACCGCACCGATGGTGAAAGAAATATTCAGGGTATTGACTTGTAGGCCCTTGAAAAGCTGGTACAGTTTCGGCTCCTGTGTGTACTCTTTAAGTAAGGCAAACGAACGTTGTTTGTTTCCTGGAATCAGATCAAAAACATCATGCTCATCATCGGACAAGTCATTGTTCTTGACAAATCCATTTTCACTGCACAGCACCGCTTCAAGCAGCCTGTCATGTTCCAGCGGCCTGAAGTTTGTTACAAGGTCTCCGGCGTTTGAATCGGTTCCTCTGTGGTTTTGGGACGGGTTGCGCCCCGGCAGTTTTGTATCGCTCTCGATAGTCTCGTAAGACCCTTCTAATGAACTTGATACCCAGTTCATGGCTTGTAACTGCGGCGCGTCTGGAAGCGAGCCGTTATCATTTTCTTCGATAAAGTATAGATTAGTATTTACTGCTGTTTTGTATCTCATAAAAACTCCTTGAATAGAAATTCTGCTAAAATGATAAACCCGCGATTATAACTTGACAATTCGGACATATTTACTTAGTATGTATATACGATGTTTCATTGGAAAAAGAAAATAGCTAGTGATAACAAGATAGTTAGTGATAACACAATTAAAAATAGTCTAATCAGTTTTGAAAATGATTTTAGTGGTTTAGCGAAAGTAATAGCATTGTTTTTTCCGGAAATGCGGCATGAAATGGTTATGAGATATAGGGCGGAAACTATCAATAAAATCGGACATAAAGCACAGGTTTTAATAGAAAATGGGAAAATACAGATCAATCCTATTCCGCCAAAAATAGCTCTGCCTTTGATCGAAAAAATGTCATTGGAACACGAACCGGATATGTATGAGAATTGGGCAAGATTATTAATAGATGCGGGCGTCAAACCCAATTCTATACACCAACAATATGCTGACATATTGGCAAACCTGAATGCCCGGAGCGCCAATTTATTGAAAGAAATATACAAAAAACAATCATCACCGAACATTGAAGATGATTATGAAGAAGATATTAACAAATCATTATTTCAACAATGTTATGATGATATACAAAAACACGCTTCATGGCATCCTCCTAGGAACGGAAAAATTGAATATTCCTTACCAGATTCATTCGGAGCAATTCATTCTTTTTTCCAATACCCTTTTATACTGCACGGCACTGAAAAAAGAATAGAGACTTATACGTCTCGCTATGAAAACGATAAAGCTGTCGAAGTAGAAGATATAATTTTAGAATTTTCAAAAGATGATAGTAATACCCTGATAGGATTAAAAAAATTAGGATTAATAAAGTATAAATACCTTTATGATGACCAAAAATATGTTGATATCGGGAAAAGGGTACATACAAAAAGATGCGGGGTTTTACTGACGCGATTCGGTTATTCTTTTGTTGATTGTCTTGAAAATCCAATGTATCAAGGAACAGACGAAAGAGCGAAACAAGAGATTTTCTTGCGAGCATTAATCCAACAGAAGGCTGGTTTTTAGCATTGACACCTTTCTGTAATTTCTTTTTCACTATGATCTGAACAAATACATTTAATAGTTATTTCCTGACCGCTTGGCTTCATGCGGCAATGATCATATTTTCTAATAGGACTTCCATCATCTAAAACTGGCCGTTGGCAATCATTACACTTTTTTAAAACATCCTGAGAACCAATTAACATTCTTTTTACAATTACTTTATCCATTTCTAATACCGGACAGGAATCAGAATCGTCATCTATAGCTATAGAAATATTATATATATCGGTTTTACAATAAAAGCAAAAAGTAATACGTTCTTCATCAGGCGATAAAGTAGCGGAATATAACTTGGGGTTAAATTCATTAAGAACTAGAAAAAAGCTTACAAGGCCATAAAACTCAAAATCAGAATAATTATGAGACATGGATTTTGCCTATACTTTTGTATAAATGACTTGTAATGCATCATTTTCTGGAAGAATTTTATTTAAGGATTGTCTTACCATAGTTTCATATGCAAAAACATCATTGCTTCTTTCTTCCCTTTCTTTGATAGAAGCATCGGCTGCTTTTACCGCCTCTTCTTCAACCTTTCTGGCATAAACAATATTTCCATCCGGGAATCTTTCTTTGCTAATTTTTTCAATTGTTATGCATTGGTTTATAATATCATCAATTATCCGCTGTATTGAAGTATCCTTATCATATCGATAGATTGAATAAAACCCATTTTCAAGGCAAACGCCATAATACCCATTAATAGACACTGTTTTTCTTGAGATAAGAATACGGTAATATTTCTCAGGGGCAATATGCACTTTGAAGGCATGAATACATTTAAAATTATTAACCGGAATGCACATTAGAAACCCCCGCAAAGTTTTTTGAGACAGTTCTTGAAAAAATATTTACTATGGGATTTTTTCCGGAACAAACAACAGGCTTAAATAATATATTATTAAATTGGGCTGATTTCTGCCCCAGCAAAGATGCTAACATAGGTTTTAACAAGCCGTTACGGATTCGCGGTAGAGCAACCCGTCACTCCTCCTCTTTTTGATGACTTAATATTACAATGTATTTTAATATTTTGTAAATATGGCTTTATAAAAAATTTAAAAAATTTTGATTAATAACTATACTTATATATAGGTAAAATTAGGCTCACAATGTGAGTAAAATATAAATTGTTTCATAAAATAGTTAATAATAATGATCCGGTAGTTATTTTTTTATACGGTGCTTTACTTCGCATAAGGGGAAAAGCTTAATATTCTCCAAATAAAAAAGCGGCGGATGGAGACGTTAACCTGGGTAAATTTATTTAGGCAATATTGCAGTAAACTCAACCCGCACAACCGTCCTGTAGTAAGCCGCCTCCGCGCCGTGCATGGCGCGATATGTGCGCCGGATCATTATATCGCCGAATGATTTTCCACGCTGAAATAGTTTAGTAATCCATTCATATTTTTTTGTTGTCTCGTCCATGCCAGCGCCCAGAGGAACCATGATATCGATCTGGAAAATCCCGCTCCAGCGGTTTTCGGCGTGTTCCCCCAATCCTGCCGGCTCCGGCTCATTCGGCAAGAATGATAAAACAAAGAACCGCCTGTCATCGGGTTCTTTAAATAGTTTGTTTGGGAGAGATACATTAAGCGGATTTTCATTGCTGTCATTTTTGATATAGGAAACGCCGGAAAATTCGTTGAGTGTCAAAAATGCGTCAATTAAAACTGTTTCAATATAGGAGTCTGTCATTTATGTCTCTTTTTCTCTCTTATCGCAGAAATAAAAACAAAAATTAACATTCCCATTATTATAACAACAAGAATGCCAAAACCAATAAGATCACCGTATACTTTAATAATTATGAATTTTTCAGTATACCAATCAATAAACAATTTTATTATGTTAATCATTTAATACCCTTTGCTACTTGCACAGCCTTTTCCCAAAGTTCATTCGCTTTACTTAAAACAAGCCCAACCATACCATGTGGAGCTTGTAAGCTAAACCCCTCAGCGGTTATCTTTGATTGTTTTTCAGTTTTCTTTTTCTCTACTGGCGGACTGTCTCCGTTTTGATCTGCTTTTCTGCCGGGAAATTTCTTGCCTATTAGAGATTTTCCCTGACCTTTCGCCTTGCCGTAACCTCCGTATTCCAACATTCGTATATATGGCAAATTGTTTTGTATATAGATTTTATCATCACCTTTGGCGCTTTCAATTACTTTTGCGCCATCGGACATGACACGGCCGCCTTTTCCCTTCGCCTGGTCAGATTCGGTTGTCTCGCTATTTATTGTAACCAGCCAATTTTGCCGGGCGGCGCCAGTGTCAACAGGGGTACGCATAACTACCCGGTTAAAAACGCTGAACGCAAATATATTGATAGCGTCACGGGGTGCGTCTTTCATTTTCGTTGCCCACTTTAGCGGGTCAGTTCCCTGCCATCCCATGACTACATCCTACATTGACATATTGATAAACAATTCTCTCTGATCATGATCAATTAACACAATCTTGGTTTCACTGGTTTTATCATTTACGTTGACAGCTACAGATTTTAGAGAATATCCTATTTTTATTGCTACATTCTCTATAAAGATCATTACCTCAATAAATATTTTTCTGTAATTCATATTTTTTCTCCTACTTCCGGCATTGAAGCCGGTATAAAATAACCGTCATGGCATCAGGGTTTACCTTAGTTGGATTGATCACCTGATAGGTGTCTTTCAGTATTTTTCCTTTTTTGTCATATACCTCAAGCGAGGACAGGCCTGGTTTCGGCTCACCTGAAAGTACGGCCATGACTTTTCGGTCGCCTGCTTTAATAACTGTGCCATCAATGAGTTTATCCTCATAGCTGGTAACGATACAGTAACCGTCAAAACGTTCTTTCTGTTCTTCGTATTCGTTTGTGGCTGGATTGTATACGGGCGGATTACCGCTGGAGTTGACTAAGATACAGCGCGTGCCATTGGAGCCTATGCGCCGTTTTGCGGTGGCAGCCATTGAGCCATAATTGACACCCATTTACAGTTACACCCGCTCCACTCGTGCCGAACCGACACTTGAGCCGCCAGTAGCAGTCTCCTCTTTGCCGTAAAGCCCCCTGAGCAATTTATCCAGTATCTCAAATCTGGTTGCGGAAACATTTACCCTGTCTTTTGGATTTGCATAACTTACGTCAACAGCGCCCTCAATGCGCTCACGCACAACTTCCTTATTATTCTCTGTGCTAAACAGGCTTTCCTCGGTCATAGAGAGCCACACGGCTTCGCAGGTCGCTTTCTTCACCGCGGCGGGTACGCCCTCGACAGAGAAGCCGTCAAGCTCTACTCCGGTGCGGGGCCACGCAAGACCCTGTTCGAGAGTCTTGCGGTTTCCCAGCCACTCATAACTGATGTCAACTAACTGAGTGCCGGCGATGATTGCGGCGTCTTTTTCATCGCCAGACAAAGCATTAAACTGGGCAAGCCTATCACCCATGAGGTGCATTTCAACATAAGGAACGCCAATATAAACATTAGCGTCTTCTATCCCTGTGCCGTCTTCTACTATGAGCATGACTTACCCCAGTTTTATTAAATTAGTCCAAAACCTCAAAAGGTACTTTCACGACGCCTTGAACAATTTCCGCGCTGTTATTTTCAATGATGATTTTGGTGTGCGGGTCAAAGTTCTTTTGCAGCCATTCATTGAGCGGCTTACACAGAGCAGAGAACTCATCCGTTAGCTGCTGTTGTTTTTCATCCATAATTTTTCCTCTCTTTTTATTTACTGATGGTATCGAACAATGCAAGTAAATCATTCTCCGCTAAACCGTCCGCTTCCTCAGCGGTTTTCAGTTTAGCTTCGACAACTTTCGCTTTGACGGCTTCGAGAATCTTCTGTACAAGCGCGTCATGCTCAAATCCTTTGAATGACTTGTCATAGATATTTCTCTTGCCGGCAAACTTAAGCAATTCGGCTTTATTCAAATCAGCGAGTTTGATCTCATCAGAAGATTTGTCTTTGATGTCAAGCTCATCTTCAACATCTTCATCTCGGACTATTTCCGAATCAACAGACGGTTTTGCCTCCGCCTGTTTTTCGGAAATGCCGAATTTTTTTCTAAATTCGGCATAATTCATTATGCAGCTCCGATCTGGTGCCTGAGGGCAACAATGCGGATGTTCTTCGTTTCGTAAACCCTCAGCCAGTTTGTACCGGTCGCAAGCTCGGTATTACTCGGGGTATTGCCGGCAGCCGCGCCTATCCATTTCACGCCGCGCGGATGCATGATAAACACCCTGCGATTGATGAGGACGTCGAGGCTTTCGGTTCCCTTACGTTCTATCTCAACAGGGTTTTTGGGTTCGCCTTCCGCATAGCCAACGGCGCCCAGCCCGAAGAAGTAGGTGGTGTACACCTTTTTATCCTCACCTTCGATTTCCAATGTTTCTACCGGTGCGCCGTCATCGGCGATCACGGTACGACCGAGGAATCTGGCAAGTTCCGGCGCGTCTTGAGATGTGACTTCACCGGGTTTAACGGTAATAAGCCCTTTCTTGAACAGGTCCGCCCTGACCGCAGAGTGCGTTATGATACCAGTAAGACCTTCGCTCGCGTCTCCCAGCAGGCTCATAGCGTCAACCAGTAAATCGTTAGTTACAACTTTTTTGTAAGCATCAAGAATGCTGTCTGTCATTGAGGCAGATGCGAAAATGCCCTTGAGGATTGAAAGCAGGGTCGCCTGATCGTCCCTCGCCCAGAACCCGGCTACCTTATTCGCGATAGCAAGCATTGGATCGTCACCCGCAAACAAATCCGCGAGATCTTCCGCGCCCCACGACTTGATTCTGGTGAGGATTGCTGCGATGTCTTGTTTCGCGGTGATTTTGCTTGGGTTTGTCTTGCCACCGGAAGACCATACCTCGGAATTACCGTCCAGATCATCCCAGTACGGCATATTGACTGTATTCCCGCCACGCGGCACTTCGAGGTTGGGAACGACTCCCAAAATGCCCGAACTGCGAATTCGGGATAATTCAGCAGTCCGCTGGTTAACGTACCTCATAAATACGCTTGGCACGATTATGTCTGATACTCTTGTTACATTGGGAGAATCAGCAAACCACTGCATGTGAATTAAAGGAAATTTCTTTTTCATAAAATTCTCCTGTCGGCTCCAATAGAGCCATAAGAAATTAAGTTATTTTACCCCGGCTGCTTCCATCAACGATTTAGCGCGCGCCGGGTCTTCCCTTGTTATTTCCATCTGCCTTGTAAGATTCAAGGTTTCTTTCGCCCAAGGGTTCGCGATGGCAGGCCTCGTCCCACTTGAACCGGGAGCGCCGCCGCCAGTGCTGGTACTTTGCAAGTAACGCTTTCCTTCCCTGGTATTGAGGAAGTCCATCAAAAGGTCGGCCATTTTTTTGCCGTCCTTATTGATGTATTCTTTTTTGCCGCCGTAATCATACGGCTCGAAGTCTGATTTCGGATAATCGGCAAAGAATCTTTTATGCAAACCGTCTCTCATGTCGGGGAAGATAGCGGTATTGGCGTTTACCAGCTTTGAGAATTCCTCACCGATAATGTACTCTGTTTTGTCCTTCGAAAGGTCGCCGATCTTTTCCTCATACTCCGCTTTTGCCTTGGTGTATTCTTCCGTGAGCTTTGCGATATTGTTTTTATGCTTCTCAATCTCAGCCTGATAAATCTGCTTTTCTTTGTCAGGCAAGCCGGATTCCAGTTTTTCATTGAGTTCCTTGTTCGCGGTTTCAAGCCCTGTTAACTTCTCCTGAAGTTCGGCGAGTTTCTTTTCGACCGCTTTTTTCTCCGCAAGGATATCATCCCTGTTCTTTACCAGGGGGAGATTCGTTTTTTCATATTCCGCGATAATTGCTTGAATATGTTCGTCTGCTTTATCCACGCCCTGAAAAATAGGAGTGAGAAATTCTTTGTCGATAGCCATAATTCATACCTCTTAGTTAAGTTAATTACCCCGCTACTGCGGTGCGCGCCGCGCCGGTAATTGCAAGCTTTCCGTAATTGACATACACGCTTCTGCGCCGGCTGCCGGCCATGCCAATACTTCTTGCCTACAATAAAAAAATAAGAGGGAATTTTATTTCGCGCAATTCGGATATATTTACTTAGTAAGTATGTACGATGGTCAGGAAAGGCGGATGGTACCCAGTGTCCGCGGCATGAATGGGCTAGGCATTGGCTGGCGTTTGAGATAAGACCTTAACTGTATTTTTTAGTAACATTTCACTAAAAAGCCTCACTTTTCTTTTATTTAGGTTAGGCATATAAGCGGTTCTTGCTTTATTATGTTCTAGCGGATTATAAAGAAACAACCCTATATTTTCATTCTTTAATAATTCCATATCGACTTTTTTATTTTCCGGTATGCAAATACAGGCGTAATCAGCACCTAAAGCATGATCTTTTGCCTGTGTAATTGCATGACTTATATTATTGATTTTGAATTCAATGGTAAAAATGACATCGTTTTCATTAACGAGTACCATGTCAATACAGCGGCTTAAAAACGGTACTTCTGTGGCTATATGTTTAAAACCAACAGTACCCCTAAAAAATGAATAGCAATCTTTGACCATATCCAATTCAGGCGTTTTTGATTTTGTCATTATTCCGCATCCTAAAACTCAGACTCCGCAAAATAAAACGTCTCCCCTGGGACACATCACGCTTTCGCGGAGAGGTGCGGGGAGTTCTGTTCATCAAAAGGTAAGAAAATCTGTTGTCTCGTTTTTATTTTTCTCATACGTTTTCACGGCCCTGTCAAACCAGCTTTCAAGCGTTAATTCCGGGTCTTTTTCTTTTATTTTATGATATACGTCAACAAGCTCTTTTATGAGGCTTTCATCAAGTCCATATTTTTTTAGCCCCTCATTAAATTCCTGTTCGTTCATATTTTGCCCCACTTCCAATTAAACATATACGCCATAGTATCGACTACTCTAGTTATAACATCTGCCTCTTGATTTGGCAATAATTCATTTACATTACGGCTTGCTATTTCTTCCCGTTCATATTTATTGTAATGGTATTTCCATGTCATTTCCAATGTAGTTAGGCTAGGTCGGTATCCATTATTTACCGTTAGGTAATACACATCATCATTTGGCAATGATACCATTAACTTATCAACTTTTCTAGTTCGGCAAATTGAGTTCATATCTTTATATGAAAATAGAGTTCCGTCTAAATGAGTATGTATGAAATCAACAGAACCTATCCCTCTTGTTGTTTCACGAAACTCTTGTGGATCAACATTTACTGTGGTTTTGGTCCCAACCCAACTTCCAAGAACTCTATTTTCATGCGATAAAACAGTACCATATTCGCGTCCTTGAACTCTTCCCTGTTCATTAAGCCATTTTGCTTCCTCATGTAATGCTTTTTCGTATGATAAATGGGAGTAATCTACCGTACCACGATCTATTTTTATAGCCGGGGTTTCATCATTTGTATTTGTTGTCGCAAAATTTAGACCTTCTTTCTCAGCAAGTTTATCTAAGCTTAATGTGTTTCCGTCTGCAACAAATGATGTTATCGGCATACCCGATCTGTAAAGCTCAAACCGTGTCGGTCCCAAAATATCCATGACAACATCATCTGGCTGTGTTTTGAGCCAATCCTCATAAGTCATGCTTGCCGAAACCGGACCGTCTACAGAAGCTCTTTCATCGTCATCGTCAAAGTCCTCCATGCCTTTAATGACAGGGAGATAGAGGCATCTACAGTTATTATGAGCGGGTAATTGCGGAGCTTCTTCCAGCGTCTCAAACTTCTTGCCGTCCAACTCGCCGCAAACAAGGCAAGTACGGCTATCCAAAGTCCCAACATAGCGATAGCCGGAAAATAACCGGCTATTCTGTCTGTATGTTTCGTCCCTCGCAGTTTCAGCGAGATGCGCGACCATTGTTCTTGTGTTCATCTCCAGCGATTTGCGTAACGCTTGCATCTGCCACGGCTCCATGTCTTTGACAGATCCTAAAACATTGCGGTTTATCTGTTTAGCGGTAAGCCCCGCCAGATAACCGGCGCGAACGCTTGTATCCCAAGTTTTATACAAATTATCGCTCAGGCCGTTAAGATAGCTTTCAAATGTCTCGTGGCCTTCCTCAGAGTAATTTCCGAAACTCGCCGCAGACCATACCTTTGCTGGAGCGGGAAGTTCAAAGTCCACCGTTACCCCTTCCGCCCAAAACGGTGCGGCTCCACAAAAAAGGCAATAAACTGATGACCTAAAAGCCGTTTCCGGCTCGCCATGTGCTTGGTTTTTTCCGCAGATTCAAGGATTTTTTCGAGAATTGTTTGGACTTCAGTCCAAAATTCATCAAGCGCGGCGCCTATCCACATCAACCAAACCAAAATACGGTTCAAATCACTCCTCCTGCTTGCTCTAGGACTTCATAGTCTCTTGGCAGTTTTGCCATTCCATTACAAAACGCTCTCTGGTGATTCTTTGGGTTCGGTACTCATCAATAATTGACCTAAACCAAGCCCAGTTGATCCCATTCTTTCATTGGTGCATTTCCACTCCCTTCCCAAATAAAAAAAGGAACTGTCTCCCACCTTGCGGCGTGCAGGAGTATCCGGCTCCTGCAAGGAAACAATTCCTTTCATCGCACTGCCGGTACAGTGTCTAATCCCATTACAATCCTATTATGATATTAAAATAGGATTATGTCAATTCTTTTTTGCTCCTTTTTTTGAAATTTCTTTCTCTCCGAAAGATTTATCTGGTTTCCCTTTTGGCTGCTTATACCTACTGGCTGCTCTTTCTATACAGGTATAAAGCTGTCTACTTAGCCATTTCTTGGCGTCTAGGCAGTTGCCGGTAAGATATTCCTCAAATAGCGCCGCTTCTTTCTCCGAAAGCTCTATCTCGGCTCTGTATTTAGCCATTTTCGCCCTCCCCTTCCGGTTCCTTGCGAACAATGGTTAAGGTAATGCTTTTCGACCCGATTACCTCGTACTTGTAGATAACCCAGCCGTCGTTTGCCAGCGTAGCGGCGAGTTCCGGTAAAGCCTTGAAATCAGTTGTTTTCATGCGGTTTCTCCGGTAAAGAATTCTTTCTGCCTGGCAGGAAAGGATAATATGTTCTTGGGATACAGTTTCTGTTTCTCGTCCATTTCTTTCCGGTGGTAAAAAGCCATTACTTCTTCCGCGAGTTTTGCAAATGAGAATGAGTAAACGCGTTCGGTTTGGATTGCGTCTTTTTTCATCTGTACCTCCGGTAAGGTTTTGGCTGTCTGGCAGCTTGATTATATATTATCGTAATATTACTATATTTTCAATATTAAATTGCGAAATGATACGATATTTTTAAATTTTCCTTATGTTCTTCTATACAGATGTGTAGTAATATCGTAAATAATCTACATTTTTCAATATTTTTATTAAATCGTCCGATATAGAAGCAATGAACGGCATAACGATTGATGAAATTGCAAATGAACTTGGTATACCGTGGAAAACCGCACATAAGCGGATTGAAAAACTTGGTATAAAACCATTGTCGTATAAAGCCTTGTACGATCCTTCCGTAGTAGAAACAATCCGTAGTGTCCCCGGCAAGGGCCGCCCGAAAAAGCCAAAGCCGGAAGTAGGAAAAAAGCCGTGAGGGGGTTGAATAATTCACTATAAAGAGCTTCAATATGGTAATTAGGAGAAGATCGTGAATTATATCTATAAATGCGTACTAGCGCCGGTAACCATATCGACCGAAACAACAGTTTCAGTTAATCCAGAAGGCTCTATACAGAGAACCCTCTGCCTTGACTTCCTGTTTTCTATGTATTATAATAATACTAAGGATACTATATGAACCCGACTCCTAAAGAAAAAATTGTTATTGATAATTTTTTCTCGATTGATCATTTTGAGTGGGAAATTAAGAATTTTAATATTTTGACTGGTGAAATGGCATCAGGTAAAAGCATTTGTTTAAAATTAGTTTATTTTATTGAGCAGATTTTTCATAATATTATTTTTTTTTCAAATACCTTTTCAAAAGATACTCTAGAAAAAGAAGCGTTTTATAGTGTTTTATTGAAAGAATTTAATAAATATTTTCATAATACAGATAAAAGTCATGATTTTCACAAAACATCAATAACATATTCTTATACTTATTTAGATGTAGTATTTGATTTGACCGCAGAGTGGAATGATAAAGAATTAAAATGGAACAGCGAATACATCAACAGCCGGATAGACGAATGGCGTGGTTTCTTTTCCGCTGACAATACTCCAGATGTAGTATACAATGTACGAAACCGGATATATGAAAGATTGAGCCATGATTTTTCTTACACTTTTCCTATCGGAGCAGAGTTTATTCCGGCTTCCCGCGCGATAGCGGCCATAGCCAATCCTCCTAATATTCCGGATCCTTACCTTGACTATTTCATAAATAATGACAAATCTTTTGTTTTAAGATTTGATGAAATAACGGATAATGAAGTCAATAAAATACTTCACTTGAATACTATAACTGTAAAAACAAATAAGGATACCCATGAAAAGACATTGGAAGTGGAGGCGCTAGATGGAAGAAAAATAACACCTCTAGAGTTAAGCAGCGGACAACAAGAGCTCATTTACCTTTTACTATTAATAAAAAATTTAGATCAAACAACATTTATATATGGACGAGCGACATCCATATTCATTGAGGAACCTTCTGCTCATCTGTTTCCTCAAGAGCAAAAAGAATCCATCGAGTATATTGTTAAAATTTTTAGGAAATTACAGAGTATTAAAGAGAAAAATAATGCAAGATTCTTTATATCAACCCATAGTCCCTATGTATTGAATGTCATAAACAATATGCTTAAGAAAGGTTATCTTATTGAGAAAATAAATATTTGTCCCGATGAAGCTAACAAGAAGTTGATGCAGGAGGAGATTAAGAAACTTAACTTTCCCCATCTTTCAGTTTATGAAATATCCGCTCATTTTATCCAAAAAGAAGTGGGGAACATGATCAATGAATCTGAAAACGGTGCGTATCTGTATGAAGAGATGATAGAAGACATCACTCAAAAAATCAACAGTGATTATAAACAGGTAAAAAAAATTCTCGACCAGTTTAAGGATTAATAATGTCGCTTGAAATTTGTCCCAGCTTGTTTTATATAGTACCAGACAAAAAAACAAAAGCTTATAATGAGAATGATATTTTCAGATCGGATGGTTTCAGGGTGCTACAAGCAGAAACCCTAACCCATGTAAAAGAAATAATCGCTAATACCTCTATTAACCAACCTTTGCAAGTACGACTGTTGTGCTGTTACCGAATGAAAGATAAAGAGGAGACTTATTGTAAGAATCGGAAAGTAGATAATCCGGAAAAACAAATCTGCTCTGTAGAATCAGGTATAAAGACCAATTATATTCATTTTCATATAAATACGCATGATCTGAATTGTAATGATTATTTACTTGCTTTCATCGAAGACGCCGATTTGTTTGCTGAAACCGAAACACTGGTAGAAGATTTGTTTACTTCTATTGCATGGCTCGGGATAAGGTCCCAAGAGATTTATTTTAATATATTTACGTATGGGGAGCCGGTTTTTGGTACTTATAATGTGAATCATGTGGATGAACTTATAAATTCGACAAAAAAGAAAAAAGAAAATAAATGCCAGCGAATTATCAAACATGAAGTTATTAATATTAGTATGAAATATGAAAACCGTTTGACTGCATCTTTTAAAAACGATTTATTATCTTTTAATCCTTCATGATAATGAGAAATGAACCGTTAGCATAGTGCTTAAACCTTCCGATGATTAACTAAAGGAGTTAACCATGCCCGACCTTAACGAGCTTAAAGAAGTAAAAATCCGCCTCCCTGCGTATCTGATAGACCTGTTTACATCGCAAGCAGAATATACAGGGCGTTCCTTTAACGATGAACTGGTAAATGTTCTCGAAAAAGCAATTTTCCTTGACCCAAATGATTTAACCCTGGTAAAAGAAACCGCCGAAGCCAAAGCGGAACTTGACGCTATTCGGGAGGCAAGTGCGGAAGAAGGCATGATGCTCCTCCGTAAAGTCCGGGAACGCAAACAGGTTATTGATGACATTTCCCGGATAAAGCCCCCGGATAAAAATTAGTTCATTCCGGCTTAAGGCATCATCAAATAAGTTTTATAGCTTCTGATCTTCGTGAAAAGCTGAAATAAGATCCTCATCCGATACGTCAATCCCTTTCCCGATCTGATCCCTGAACCACAGCAGTACCGCTCCGGCACGGGCGCGGTGACGTGCTACTTTCTGGTATTCAAGGATTTTCCCTGCCAGGTTTTTCCTGTTCTCCGGGGTGAGTTCCGTGATACCGGCTTCTTTCATCGCTTGCTTTTCGGGATCAAAGGTATACGAAAACCCTTTGTATTCCATTGTTACTTCCATACTTATATCCTCCTATAAAATTCTCCGATAATATATCCATGAAGAAATTATCATTTATGGACCTTTCTACATCAGATAAGATCGTTATGCTGAATCTCACATTTTCGCTTAAACAGGCTGGAATTGTCGAAATCAGCGACAGGTATAAAGGAAGTCCTGAATTGATCATAGACGCCCTTATTGAGGAAGCGATTCATTTGCTCGACAAGAGCGATCTAATGACTGAATCAAACCCATAAGTTCTTCTTCATCGCTTTCCAGCGGTATCCGTTTGTAAAGCGAGAAATGAAGCGAACGCACCTTGAATTGTTTTCCGCTCTCCTGTATGGTGGTGAGGTCTTTGTAGTGATCCCCCCTTGTCAATACATACCCATCCTCCTGAAGCGCCCGTACCGCTTCGATAAGGGATTTAATTTTTTCTTTAGCTTCAATCATCTCTCAACTCCTTGATTTTTCTTGCCCTATGTGCAAGAATCTCCGGTATACCCGGAGGCAAATTATGTCAAAAACACCGTACCGTATTCTTTACCGCGATAACAAAAATGATATTTACCCATACTTTGAGTTTGATGTTACGCAGTACGAAACCGCCGAAACCGCATTGGAAGATGCCAAGAAACAGTATCCCAATGAGGAATGCGCCATCGTCAAACTTTGTTATGTGAAGCAATCTGCTCTTCCGCCCTCCAATCTTCAAGACACCTGGCAAAGCTATCTGCCTGACTTGTAGCAAGCACGAACAGATCGCGTTCAATGCTTTTCTCCAAAGGCATTCTGCGCCATTCGGCTGCGTTAGCTGTTTTCTCGAATATGCGCTTGGGTAAGCGAACCGTTATTACGGTCTCCACTAACTCATCATCATCAAATTCATCCGCATGGGTTTCCAACCCGATTTCCTTGAAATAGTCTCTGTTAATCATCGCCCTGCTCCTTCTAGTAATATATTATCGTAATATTACGACATTTATGTCAACTCAATTATCGCCAAAAAACTTATTTTTCTTAACAAATTTGTGAACTAGAAATAAAATCATAATAGGATTGCAATGGGATTGTCAAGGGATTAAATAAGAGGATAAACATCAATAAATATTGGAATCACAGTGTGAGCAAATATATATACTATTTAAGTGTATAGGTAATTACAAATTTTTTTAAAAATTTTTTTATATTTTTTTGTAAATATATAAAAATTTGTGCTAATATATAATTATCAAAAGAAGGAGGAGTGTCGGATTACTCTACAGTGAATCCGAATTAAAAGAAAGCCTATGTTAGCATCTTTGTCCGCGCAGGAACTAACCAAATTTATAAATATAATACCAAATTCTTTTATTTACCCTAGCAAAAATCCCGATAAATATTTTATGGTGAATATTTTCTCTTTTATTTTCTCAAAAAAAAATACGAGGAGCTTATAATGTGTATAGAGGTAAATGGTTACAAATTTAAAAATGCCTTTGAGGTTCAAATAAACAACAACGAAAAAGTTTACCGTATTCTTATGACTGATTGGATGGATAATCAATACATTAAAGGCTTTTATGGTGTATGTATTGATAATGGAATTTTTTATATTTCAAAAATAGTAAAGCCTATAGCAATGAGTAGGATTGTTGGTAATATCATTGCTCAAACACGAGAATTAGAAAAATACAATGAGGATAAATATCCAAGAAAAAAAATTACCTATCTAGGTGCAATTAATGGAACCGCAAGCAACATGGCGAATGAATGTATAAGGAAGAGAGAAGAAGAATTAGGTGATGAATTTACATTTATTGAAAAAATGCTAAAACTATCTCTAGTTAATTTTTATGGAGAAACTGAGCTTACAAAAATATTACACACAACCATTAAAGGATACCCCCATGCAGTTTAATTACGGTCTTGCTGGCTTTATGGCAACACTAGAAATGAATAATATTCCGATACCTGAATTTAGAGAATATAAAAAAGACTACTATGCCTTTTATCTTGATTATACGGAAGATGAGATATTATGCGGCTACACTACACTTTATCGAGAATTTGATCGGTGCGAGTCCTTTGGAGTTGAAGATATCGTACTAAGAAAAGTATTTTATCTTAGAATAGGTATATTAGATGAATTATCCAAGTGTAAACGGCCAAGGATACCGAAAAATAGTGAAGATAGGCATTGTGAATTTAAAAAACTTGGTACAAAAACAGTTATTCCAAATAAAAATGGAAAACCTTATTATGCTATTTGTAAGTATAAAAAAACAACCGCCAAATGACAAAGTGTAAGCCTAACATAAATTTTTTTTTGATATAGCGGTACTTTGAGGGGGGCACTAGGGGGGTTCCCCCCTTTTTGGGGGAGGGTCTCTGAAAAATGATACTATTTTAATCCTTTTTTAATCCCTTGATAAAAAGTACTTGATAAAAATAAAATTTCCAAAAATAATAAAATCAGTCGAATGTATGACCTTGTATCTTTAGCAGATAAAGTAGGCTGGCGGCCTGTTAAATGAAACAAAGCTGGCAGTTTCCTCAAATTACCCCTTTTTTATACCTGGTTTCTATAGTAGGTACTTGTCATTATGTTAAATGTAAATTATTATATAAATATATTGATTTCTTGTTGATAATACCTGCGTATGCGGGTTAGGGCATTAATGGCTTAGCCTGAGTATGCCTATTTATGAGCAATTTTGTTTCAGGGAGGATGCAACTTTGCAAAGGTAAGGTTTTTATGACTAATATATTTGCTGCTCAAAAATTATACAATCTTCGCAAGATTCACCTTACTATAAGAAAAAAAACAAACGAGCTTCTTTCAAAACATGATGATGTAGACTATTTAGAAAACCCTTCTATTGATGTAAAAGCCATTGCGGAAGAAGTTGGTATTGCAGGTGTTTCTTATGTTTCACCAGAAGAGATTAACTATGAACACGCTATTCTTGATGATACTGATCCAGACAGGGTCATTATAAAGGTAAATAATAATGATAGTGAGGGAGAACAGCTTTTTTCAATAGCCCATGAAATAGAACATTATATTAAGAAAAAAGCTGATGCGTTGAAAAAAACCGATAGACTTAAAAAAGCTGATATATTTAAAAATACTGATATTAATAAAAAAACTTTTGTATTTGAAAAAGCGGATGTATTTATAAAAGCTGATGATCTTGCAGCCAGAGGAGGTTACGTAGATAAAAAAGCAGTTCAATATATAAGAAAAATGAAAGGCTCTACCCTTGTTGCAAGTTATATAGCAGAAACTGTTTCAGGAAAATTAGGGAAAAATGTTTCCATAGAACAAGCTTATAAAGAATTAGCAAAGGTATTCTTTATTGATTCAATTAGGAAAAGTATAATACGGGGAAAATCTAAAGAACAATTCATACTAAATATGGTTAATAAGTTATATGACGAAGAGATGGCTGATTATTTTGCAGCTAACTTACTTGTTCCAACCGAGCGATTCATCTTATGGGAAGACAAATCAGATAGCGAAATTGCAAAAGCCTTTAAGGTATCAAGGGCTTGTATTAAAAAACGCAGAGAAGAAATAAAACATGAACTTAATTTTATAAAGTTCAATATATCATCTGGTGATACAAAAGTTTAAGCACCTCTTGATAGCATAATAGTTTATTTCGGGATCAAGGGGAGCTATTTTTCAAAGTGGATGGCTTTGTTGAAAAAGTAGAACAAGATATAAAATATCTCGAAGAAAAATGTAAAATTACATGGTTAAATAATCAAGTGCGTCAGGATACCATAGACTTAATTACTGATGGTGGCAAAAAAAGAGAGAATTACCGACTACATTTAAAAAGAATGGGAGAAGATATTTCAAGGGAATGGAAACATAATCTCCCAGATAAAGAAGAATCAAAAGAAGAACCTGTTGGTGCAGGAGAGGTCATGTCTATAATCTTTAAGATTAAAACAGTAGGAAGGCTAAGAAAAAGGAAATACTTTGAAATTTCTAAAATTCTGATTGCTCCTGAACATTATAGTAGAGAAGCGTTATTATCAAGATATTAACATAATTCTGTATTTAAGTTTTTGTAAACTAAATATCTTCTCCATTGCGTAATACCATAATAATCTCAAAACGATATTAAATATTTCTTATTTTTCTATAGTAAAATGCCGAAATTTAACATATGGAAAATCCAGCCTACAACAAGAAATATAATTTACGGCTTCCGCAAGAGCTTTACACAAAGATCGAACAACTCGGACGTACTTATGACCGTTCTGCCAATGAACAAATTGTTTATATGCTTAAAACATGGCCGGAGCCGTCTATGATCGAAGACAGGCTGGCTCGGATAGAGGAACTAATATTTCCCAATGAACCAAAAAGGGCAGTAGGTCAGTAGATCATTGGAAAGTTGGCGTGGGAAAATATGGGACAATTTATTATTCGAGATATGTTGAAGAAAATATTTTACAGCTTAAAATAGAGGAGAATATCCATGACCCTTAATCCCGAGGATCAGCGAAAACAAGCCTTAGAAATATTCATTCGTGCGTTGGCTGCCGCGCCGGATTCGTTTATGAAGTCATTATCCGGCAAGGAATACGCAAAACACGCGGTTGATGGCGCACAAGAAATCGAAGGGTATCTGTTTCCGAAGACACAGGAAAAATAAACACGAAATTTGTGCAGTTATTGTGCAATTATTTCTAAACCCTTGACAAAATAGGCGAAATAGGCTAAATAAATAATATCAATAAAAGCAGGGATTCAGCGGAAACACCTGTTTTAGTGAGAATTATCGCCTATTTATGGGAGAAAATTGTCAAAATTGATAATGCAGTCTTGGTGGAACTGGTAGACACGCTAGCTTGAGGTGCTAGTGCTGAAAGGCATGGAAGTTCAAGTCTTCTAGGCCGCAGAGATTGCTAATTCCTCATACATT
>JGI24698J34947_10000381_pt1 | contig 19961 bp, 18 predicted proteins | sample TergutMp193P3_FD_34947 | JGI IMG/M metagenome (IMG submission 34947) | reverse complement strand
TTTACGCCTTGCAGCAACTCTCCAAAAATACATTCAACTGCCAGTATCTCTCCGTTTTCCAATAATTTACTGATTTTGGGAAAGAAATTTTGATTGTTTTTCAGATGTTCTATCCAAACTGAGGTGTCAAGTATTATCATATTGACCGATTTATTTCCCGAATTTGCTGACCATTATCTATGTATATCGGGTTTTGTGATATTTGTTTGTTCAGCTCTTTAATATTATGAATATCCAGCCAATCCTTTAAAGCAATAGTTATTGCCTCAGTAACGGTAGAGCTTCGAGTATATGCCTTAACATTATTAACCAGATCATCAGCTATTATAGCAGTTACTTTCATACGATAAACTATACGATATACTATCGTATATGTCAATGTTTTTTTAATAACTGTTCCCTTTTTCTTCACTCATTGCCTTGACCAGTAAAGTAATAAGCCGGCGGTCCCTTTTTTCAAGGTTAAGAATAGTATGGGTTACTCCGCTGATTTCCTTTGATGTGGAAGTATCTTCTCCGGTAACTAGGTATTCTACCGTAACTCCCAACGCTTTTGCTATTTTTACCGCAATATCGGCAGGGGGCATGGAAGCCTTAGTCCGTACATAGGTATCAATAGCCCGCTTATGAACCCCCGATAAAGCAGCCAACTCCTTTTTTAACATATCCCTGTAAGTCAATTCTTGCTTTAAATTCTCTCCAAATCCCATAATTGAAGAGTACACAAAAGTTGGTAATAAACCTTGACAACGACTAAAATATGTGTAAAATACTCATATCGAGCAATATATATGTCTGTGAGGGCTAAAATATGGCTTGCCGTTATATACCGCTTTTGAGGGCGGTTAATTCAATGTGATTATCTGTAAAAAGGACAGATATTACAAAAAGGAGTTCTTTATGAAAAACAAGAAATTGTGGTTGGGAATGCTGGTAATAGTACTGGCATTCGGAATGGCGGTTCTGGGGTGTGTGGATGATAATCCAGAAGATGAAGGAACATCAACGCAACCGGGCGAAGCGAAGGGCATCCCGATAGACCGTGTTGAAAACATTGATCTGGGAGACATGACTTCCCCAGACAGCGGCTGGCGGCAATTGCTAAGTTCTATCAACAGTACAGGCAAATTCATTAACCTTGACCTTTCCGCCTGTACCATGACCGGTACAGAATTTGACCCCGATCCCTCTGTAGAAACAGGAAAAAGATATATAGATTTTATTATTTTGCCTAATGCCGCAACGAGCATAAAGGCAGGGACTTTCTCCGATTCTTCTTTCAAAAATTTTCTTCTCATGTCCGTAAACGGAGCTAATATCAGCACAATCGTTGAGAATATTTTTGATGTTAATTCAATCTTCTATTTGGAAAGTGTAAATATTCCAAAGGTAACTAATATTGGACAGAGGGCATTTAGTTATACCAGAGGTACTCTGTCCATTACGATGGGTTCTACCGCGCCTGCTCTTGGCGCAAGTATATTTGGTAGTACTGCAACCAAAACAGTTACAGTAAAAGTTCCAGCAGGAGCCAGCGGTTACACCCCTTTTACAGGGACGACTGTTACCGTTTCTGGTGATGATACCACCGCAAACTGGGCTAATGGTCTACGTGGCGGCGGTTGGAACGGAACTGCTTTTACCGATGCTTCACTTATTAACCAAAATATTACTGTGATCATTCAACCGCAATGATAAGAACAAATTGTCGGGTACAAATGTGCCCGGCAATAAAACACCAAACGGAAAGTTTTTGAGAAATGGAAATTGAGAATATCGCAATCAGAACACCGAAGAAAGGTGATGTGATTTGGGCAATCGGGTTTCCGTTTCATTGCGGCATATACGAAAGCGATGATTCCGTCATTCATTTTGCACCGACAAACGGCTCTAAGACGAAAAAAGATGCCGTTATCCACAGATCAACTCTTACGGAATTTGCAAAAAGTTATCCTGTCGTTGTAATTGAATTTTTACCTGAAAAATGCCTCCCGACGGAAGAAAGCATCCGTCGGGCATATTCGCGTTTAGGCGAAAATACCTATAATCTGGTTCTCAATAATTGTGAGCATTTTGCCGTTTGGTGCAAGATAGGAGAACATCGTTCATTGCAAGTTGATTTCGTGAAAGAAATTGCTGTAGCGGTGTGTAAGTTTATAGATGAATCCGGCGAAAAAAATACGGAATTCGAGAAACATGCGAAAATTTTCGGAAAACTACACGAATTCTTACAAATACTCAAATCGCCGAACAAGAGAATACTATCGAATACAGAGTAATTCGTAAATTTTCTCTGCGTTCCTCATGCAAAAATAACCCGAAAGCGTTGCTGAAAAGCGGTGTTTTCGGGTTTTTTGTTATATATTTCAATTGCTATTGCTAAAATTATTTAAAAAAAAATATTTCTGCATTTAGTTTCAAACGATGGTTTTTTCTTTCAATAATACTCTTCAAAAATTTGTTTTACAACAGAAAACTTCATATTATTTTATTCACGGTTAATTTTTTTTACCGTGTTAGCTGAAATCATTTGTTTTTTGGGGGAGTTTATGAATCTTAGAATTAAATTAATTTCAATCATTTTTGTAATGATTCTGGCTGTTATTGCGATACTGGAGGTTTTTACTCTTAGAAGGTCTGCAAGACTGCAAACAGCGACAACGTTTCAATACGCGCAGGAGATGTCTCGGTCTAGTTCGATTGAACTTTCGCGTCGTATGGAGTTTTTTACCGGTTACGGGCAAATTCTTGCCCAACTGCTAAGTGATTATCAGGAAACGCCTGAAAATACACGGCGCGAAAAGTTTAACGATCTTTTAAAAAGCACAATACAGCAGAACGAAATTATTATGGGTGTGTTTACGGCGTGGCAGTCGAACAGCATAGACAGCTATGACGCGAGAATGGGGCAGTATCAGGCTTTTTATACCAGAAGAAGAACCGGCAATGTAGAATATATATCTTCAGGTTACGAAGGCTGGGAAGGTTATCTTAGTGAAATGGTCAAAGAAGGAAAACCCGTTTTAGAGAATCCGGTCTGGAGAAATATTTTTGGATATGGGAATGTGCCAATAATATCCGTCCAGTACCCTATCAAAGATCCGCGAGGCAGAACTGTCGGAGTGGTTGGAATCAACTGTGTGGGTACTGTGCAGGAAATTGTCGATGTGTTGGTTGAGCAGGTTTACGACGGCAAAGGAGTCGCAGCCGCATACTCAAACGACGGCGTAATTATCGCGCACTATGATGCGGCGCGCGTAAAGGACAATATCAACAGCAACGATGCGGAAAAAAAACTGCTGGGAAATTATTATAACAAGGTCGTTCAATCAATTAAGAACGGCGGTGAAAACGGGAATGCTGTTTCTGTAAAACAGTATTCTGACGAATTGGAAACAGAGCTTTACATGGTGTTTCAGCCTGTCAATATTACGGGCATGGATACTCCTTGGTGTATTATGCTGGGTATCCCCATGAACGAAATAAACAGACCGATAAAAGATATGACGCTTATAACAATTATTTTCGCCGTAGTTATTCTTGCGATTGCTTCTATTATTACCTTCTTTGTCGCGCGCGGTATTGCCATGCCGATTATGAATGTGGCGCTTACTCTCAAGGATATTTCCGAAGGGGAAGGCGATCTAACCAAAAGAATAATCAACAATTCCAAAGACGAAGTCGGCTCCCTTTCGCGCTACTTCAACGACACTTTGGAAAAAATCAAAAATCTTGTCGTCAGTATCAAGGAAGAATCGTTAAATTTATCTGACACCGGTCAAGACCTTGCAAGCAATATGAATCAGACCGCCGCCGCTGTTAATCAAATCAATGCAAACATTCAGAGCATCAAAGGCCGTGTTATGAATCAGAGCGCGAGCGTGTCAGAGACAAACGCGACAATGGAACAGGTAACTGTGAATATTCACAAACTCAATGAACACGTTGAAGAACAAAGCAGTAACATATCGCAAGCTTCTGCGGCGATTGAGGAAATGGTGTCTAATATTCAGTCTGTCACAACTACGCTTATCAAAAACGCCAGCAATGTTAAGACGCTTAAGGACGCTTCCGAAGTGGGGCGCGCAGGGCTTTTGGAAGTGTCTGATGACATTCGGGGGATTGCCCGCGATTCTGAGGGTTTGATGGAAATCAACTCTGTGATGGAAAATATCGCCAGCCAAACGAATCTGCTTTCAATGAACGCCGCGATAGAGGCGGCACACGCTGGAGATGCAGGCAGGGGTTTTGCCGTAGTCGCCGACGAAATCCGAAAATTGGCGGAAAATTCAAGCGAACAGTCCAAAACTATCGGTCTGGTTCTTAGAAAAATAAAAGAATCAATTGACAAAATCACCCTTTCGACAGAGAATGTTCTTAACAGGTTTGAAGCCATCGATTCAAGCGTTAAGGTTGTAGCGGAACAGGAGAACCTTATTCGTACTGCTATGGAAGAGCAGGGCGAAGGAAGCAAGCAAGTCCTTGACGGTATTGGCCGCGTGAACGATATAACGCGGCAGGTAAAGATGGGTTCTCAGGAAATGTTTGACGGAGCAAAGGAAGTAATACAGGAAAGCGCGAATCTTGAAAAAGTGACGCAGGAAATTGCTTCTGGAATGAACGAAATGGCTTCCGGTGCCGGTCAAATAAATGTGGCTGTAAACCATGTGAACGAAATCAGCGGTAAAAATCGCGAAGGCATTGAAGCTTTAATTAAAGAGGTGTCGCGGTTTAAAGTAAAATAAGCAGGGGTGTAATGCGTTCTATAGCGCGTATAACGAGGGAAATGCTCACAAGATATGCGCAGGTTTTGCTGGTAATAATTACGTTTGCATTGATGGTAATTTTCAGTTACTCGTTTGTAAGCAAAACGGAACGCAACCACCTTAGAAGAAACGCGCAAGAAGCTATTTCATATACGGGAATCACAGTCAAGTCAGATATGCTGGAGCTTGAGACATTATTGGGAGTGGTTTCCGAAACGTTAAACGACATGATCATAAAAGGAGAAAGCAGCGATTCCTTAAATGATTATATACTGTTCATTAATACTTATGTAGAAAATGGACGCGATAAACGCTTGTACGGCGCTACAGGTGTTTTTGGCGTTTTTGATGTTTTCGACGGCGTTATGCTGATTGGCTATGAAAGATGGGTTCCGCCGAATGATTATTATCAAACGGAGCGACCTTGGTATACAGGAGCCGTCAAAAAAGCCGGCGAAATAAACATGACGGAGCCGTATAAAAACGAGTATTCAAACGAACTTACAATTACGCTGTCGCGCCAAATTTTTGATGATGACGGCAACGCGCTCGGCATTGTTTGTTTGAATATCGAATTTGATAGAATCGCGCAGTATGTTGTTAATACGCAATTTGTCGAAGGCGGTTACGGATTTTTATTAAGCGAAAACTTTATGATAATCGCCCATCCCGATCGCAGTATGGTGGGTTTGCCGTTCCGTGATGTGAAAAGCGGTATTGCCGCTTTAATGGATGAACTGTATGACAAGGGCAGAATTTCAGAGGCTACAACTTACGATTATCGGGGCATTAACGTTATTGTCTATATGGAGAAACTTGGAAACGGCTGGTACATGGGAGTTGTAACGCCCAGAAATAGTTACTTTCAAAGCACAAGAAACCTTGCTATAACTCTTGCGGCGCTTGGCGCGGTATTTGCGGCTCTTTTAATTTCGATGTTACTGCGTATTTCCTCTGATAAGAACAGAGCGGTCGAGCGTATGCAGATCATGTTTAACGCGACTCCCCTCGTTATGTACATTTTTAACAAGGATTTAGAAGTTATCGACTGTAATAATAACGCTGTGACATTGTTTGATTTATCAAGTAAAAAGGAATTCTGCGACAGGTTTTATGATCTTATACCTGAGTATCAGATGGACGGCAGACCGACAGCGGAAATAAGCATGGGAATTATCAGAAAAACACTTGAAGAAGGAAGCAGTCATTTTGAATGGTTACATAAAAAATTAAGCGGAGAATTGATACCGTGTGAAATTACGCTTGTGCACCATAGATATCAGGATGATTTTATTCTTATAGGATATATGCGCGATTTGCGCGAGCAGAAAAAAATGATGAGAGAAATCCAACAGCGTTCCCATTTGTTGGATACGGCGAACAACGCCGCGACTATTCTGCTGTCAAATTATAATGTAGAAACTTTTGAAGACGCGCTGTTGAGAAGTTTCGCGGTTTTAGGGATATGCCTTGATGTTGATCGCGTTCAAATTTGGCGTAACGAAGAAATTGATAACGATTTGCATTTTGTTCTTAGATACGAATGGCTTAGCGAACATGGCAAAACTTGCAGACCTGTTCCTATCGGACTGCATTACCCGTATAATCTGAAACCTGATTGGGAAAGAAAATTTTCAAAAGGTGAATATATAAACGCGCCCTTGAGCGAACTGTCCGAAGAAGATCGCGCTTTTTTTGGATATTACGGCATGAAAACTGTCGTAATGATACCAATGTTTCTGGATGGTTTTTTTTGGGGAATTTTCAGCATAAACGACTGCCGCAACGGGCGCAGTTTTTCAAATGAAGAGGCAAGTATTTTAGCTTCCGCAGGTTTAATGATGAGCAGCGCTATAAACCGTAACGTTCAAACTATTAAAATGCGCGAGGCGGAAGAGCGCACGCAAATTATAATTGACGCCGCTCCTTTTTGCGTGTTTTTTTGGGATAAGGACCTTAATTTAATCGATTGTAATCAGGAAACGGTGAGGCTGTTTGATCTATCCAGTAAGCAGGAATTTTTTAACACTTTTAGAGAACTTTCGCCTGAGTATCAGCCGGATGGCAGGCTGTCAAGAGAAAAGGGCGTTGAGCTTGTTCAAAAGGCGGTGGACGAAGGTTACAGCAGGTTCGAGTGGCATCATCAAAAATTGAACGGCGAACAAATACCCGTAGAGGTTACCTGCGTCCGCGTCAAGTACAAGGGCGAATACACTGTTACCGAGTATGTGAGGGATTTAAGAGAACAGCAGGCAATGTTACGCGAAATGCGCAAAGCTGATTTAGCCGAAGAGAGCAGTAAAGCAAAGAGCGACTTCCTTGCAAAGATGAGCCATGAAATTCGTACGCCCATGAACGCTATTCTTGGCATTACAGAAATTCAGCTTCAAGATGAACATCTTTCGCCGCCCACAAAGGAAGCGCTTGAAAGAATTTACAATTCAGGCGATTTACTGCTCGGTATCATTAATGACATATTGGATTTGTCAAAAATTGAAGCCGGCAAAATGGTGTTGATTCCTGCTCAATACGATATACCGAGCCTTATACATGACACAATGCAGTTGAACATGATTCGCTACGAAAGTAAGCCGATAGAGTTCAGGCTGGATATAGATGAAAATGTACCGTCAATGCTTATCGGCGACGAACTGCGCATTAAACAAATTTTGAACAATCTGCTTTCTAATGCGTTTAAATATACGGACTCTGGAACGATTACTCTGTCAGTTTTCATAGAAGATTCTAATGAGAAAAAAGACAATGACGTAACGCTTGTTTTTTCTGTAGACGATACAGGGCAGGGAATGACAGCGGAACAGGTGCGCAGATTGGGAAGCGAGTATGCCCGTTTTAATATGGAAGCCAACCGTAAAACCGAAGGCGCGGGTCTTGGCATGAATATTACGCGCAATCTGATTCAAATGATGAACGGCAATATTGCCATAGAAAGCACGCCGGGCATGGGCTCAACATTTACGGTACGTTTGCCGCAGAAACGTGTTGGTTATTCTTTACTTGGCAAAGAACAAGCTGAAAAACTGATGAATTTAAATATTGAAAACACTTCAAAAATAAGGACCGTTCAAATAAACAGGGAGTTTATGCCGTACGGCAGAGTTCTTATTGTAGATGATGTGGAAACAAATTTGTATGTAGCAAAAGGTTTGATGGCTCCTTATGGTCTTTCAATTGATACGGCAATGAGCGGATTTGATGCGGTAGACAGGATTAGGGACGGAGCCGTTTACGATATTATATTTATGGATCACATGATGCCCAGAATGGACGGCATTGAAGCGACAAAAATTATTCGCAGTCTTGGCTACACAAAACCGATTGTCGCGTTGACAGCTAACGCAATTTCCGGACAGTCGGATATGTTTATGAAGAACGGCTTTGATGAATTTATTTCCAAACCAATTGATATTCGCCAGTTGAATATGACGCTTAACAAGCTGGTACGCGATAAAAAACCGACCGATGTAATTGAAGCGGCGCGTCAGCAAAAGGATTATCTGTTTAGCGCGGGAAATCAACATCCTTTAGACCAGCAATTAGCTGAATTTTTTGTCCGTGACGCAAGAAAAGCTATATCGGTATTGGAAGCGATATATAATAACAAGTGCCGCAGGAACGATGATATTTCCATGCTTATCATCAATGTACACGCGATGAAAAGCGCCCTTGCGAATATCGGCGAAAAAGTCCTTTCCGCCGAAGCCGCGAAACTGGAACAAGCCGGACGTGACAGGGATATCAAAGTAATTTTATCAGACCTTCCGTCATTTTTGGAAATGCTGTACACCATAATTGGCAAACTGGAGCCTGAAACCGCTGATAAAGATGAATCGGCGGATGATGCCGACTATCCCTACCTAAAAGAAAAACTTCTCGCTATTCAGGAAGCGTGCGCGTCTATGGATAAAAAAACAGCCAAGAAAGCGTTGGCGCAGTTAAAAGAAAAAACATGGCCGCATATCGTTAAAGAACAGCTCGCAATTTTATCCGCCTGTTTGTTGCACAGCGAATTTGAAGAAGCTTCGCAGGTTATCGGCGATTTTGTGAACCAGCTTTAAAAAGCGCGAGTATGTATCTATCCATTAAAAGTGTTTCAAGAGCCGCGACAGGAGAGCGGAGCAGTACATCGTATTCCGCAGTAAGGGAAAGACATTCTTCCACATCTTCGGCATTGTACCTTTTAGCGGCGGCGGAATAATCGTCTTTTGCCTTTGGAGAAGAGAGCCCTATTTTTTTCAATTCAAAACTATTGCCCACGTCTCCTGTTTCCAGCAGAAACAAATAGTCGCTTAATTTCCTAAAGCACCACGCAAGCCCTGCCAAAATACTCTGTGCGCTTTCCTTTGCAGCTAACATTACAGAAAGCGATTCAAGCGCTTTAGAAAGGTCTCCTGCCGCAATGCGCGAAAACAGCGTAAAGGCGGATTCTTCCCTGTTGTGGGCGAGCCATTTTTCAATATCCTCGACCGTAACAGGACGGTCTTTTGGCAAAAAGTAAATGAGACGCGAACATTCCCTCTTTAGCGCGTCGGTGTTGTTTTCTACCAATTCCAAAACGGCGGCAACGCAGTCCCTGTCAATATCAAAACCTTCTCGGCTGAAAAATTGCTGTACCCATTTGTTTTTTTCGCTCTCAAACATTTCGTAAAAAATTTGGCGGTTGGCTTTCGGGACAGCGTCATCAAGAGCGGCGGCAAGTTTTAATTCATCGGAAAGCAAAACAAGCAGTGAATTTTCTTCCATGCTTTTTATGCAGGAAACAAGGAGTTCAACCTCGTCCTTTTTTTTAATTAGTTCCGCGTTTTTAACAATGACGATGCGTGAAGGCGCGAACAAGCTGATGTTTAGCAGAGTATCGGCAACTGTACTGATTGGGGTTTCGCCCGAATAGAAAGTAAACTCTTCCGCGTCAGTGTGTTTTTCTTTTACGGCGTTTACGGCGTCCTGTTTTTTGCCAAGTTCAGGACCAAGAAAAATAAAAGCTGCCATCAGTAATTTCTAATAATACCCGACAGACGGCCAAGTATTTTAACATCGTTGCTGTATATCGGCTTATAAGCGGGATTCTCCGCCTGCAATTTGATTCTTGCGCTTTCCTTAAAAAAGCGTTTTAATGTCACGGCATCGTCTAATACCGCTACGGCAATCTCGCCGTTTTTAACTACGCTTTGCTTTTCGATAATTGCCGTGTCGCCTTCAAGTATGCCGGCTCCCGACATCGAATCGCCTTTTATTTTCAGCGCGAAATATTTTTTGTTTTTTCTTAGCATTGAACGGTGCAGTACGATATTGCCGTCAAAGTTTTCTTCCGCAAGAATCGGCGCTCCTGCGGCAACGCTTCCAAGAAGCGGAACTTCCACAAATAATGAGGAGTCTTCGTTTACCGCGTGAGTCAGCCCCATTGTACGCGGACGTTTATCGGCTTGTTTTAAATGTCCCTTTTTTCTGAGCGCCGTTATGTGATCATGCGCTCCCTTTACAGAAATTCCAAAGTTGTCCGCAATCTCCCTTATTGTTGGAGGATATGAATGTTTCTTTAAATAATCAGCGATATAGGAGAGGACTTCTTTTTGACGCGCCGTTAACTCTTTCATACTAACCTCTATTAACTCTCATCTTTATTGTTCGCCGCTGTAATGCTGTATTTTCTCAATTTTGCGTGGAGGTTGCTGGGATAAATCCCGATAGCTTCCGCCGTTCTTGATATTATACTACCGTTTTTCAATAAATGGAACTCCAAATATCGTTTTTCAAAGCTGTCTTTTGCTTCATTAAAAGTCTGCTCAAAAATGCTTTCGTCTAGGGTATTTCCGGTATTTTGCGGCTTTTTATTTCTTTTATTGAGCAATTTTAGCAGTTCCTCTCCCGAAATACTGTCCCCTTGGTGCATTACCGCGATGCGTTCCGCCAGATTTTTCAGTTCGCGCACATTTCCAGGCCAGTCATGGGCGGCAAGAACTTCCAGTGCGCCGGTTTCCAGCGTGAGTTCTTTTTTTAATATTTTGAGAAAGTGGCAGAAGAGCATCGGGATATCTTCAGGGCGTTCGCGCAGGGGCGGAACATGAATGGGAACAACATTCAGCCTGAAAAAAAGGTCCTGCCTGAACCGCCCCTCTTCGCAAGCTTTTTCCAAATCTTGATTTGTCGCCGCGATGATACGCACGTCAGTTTCAATTGTTTTTTCGCCGCCGACACGTTCAATCTTCTGTTCCTGAATAACGCGCAGAACTTTTGCCTGCGCCGAAAGACTCATGTCGCCGACTTCGTCAAGAAAGAGGGTTCCTCCGTGCGCCAATTCAAAACGCCCCTTTCTGCCTGACACCGCGTCCGTAAAAGCGCCTTTTTCGTGCCCAAAGAGTTCGCTTTCTATCAGCGTGTCCGGTATGGCGGCGCAGTTGACATCGATAAAAGGATTATCCGCGCGCACCGAGCAAAGATGAATCGCCCTTGCGATAACTTCTTTTCCCACGCCGTTTTCGCCCGTTATCATAATACGCGCGTCGCTGTCAGCCGCCTGTTTGACCGTCTCGCGAATGTTTCGAATAACGGCGCTTGTTCCGATTATGTCCTCGCTGGCAAAGCGGTTTATTCTTTTTAAAGTTTTGTTTTCTTCGCGGAGTTTTCTTATGGCAATGGCATTTCTGCAAACTGTCAGCACTTTGTCAAGCGACAGAGGTTTTTCCAAAAAATCGAAAGCGCCCAGTTTAACGGCGCGGACTGCCATATCAATATTTGCGTGACCGGAAATCATTACGATTTCTACCAACGGCCATTCTTTGCGTATTTTTTCCAGCGCCTCAATGCCGCCGAGTTTTGGCAGAAGAACGTCAAGAAAAATTAAATCGATGACTTCCCGATTAAGAGTTTCGATTCCTACAAGCGCATCCTCTGCGGTAAAAACTTTATACTTTTCATCTTCAAGGATCGAAGCAAGAGTCGATCTTATTCCGGGTTCATCATCTATTATAAGTATTGCAGGCATTTATAACCTCTATTCCGTGCGGTTGAATAACCACACATATAAATCGAAAATGAAACTTTGTTTCATTATTATTCTTCCATTGGCAGATCGATATAAAAAGTCGTTCCTATACCTTCCGCCGAATCAAACCAAATTGCGCCGCCGTGATCGTTTACAATTCGTTCAACAATAGGAAGCCCCAACCCGGTGCCTGAATCTTTTGTTGTAAAATAGGGAGTAAAAATAAGACGGCTCTCTTCTACGTTGATGCCCTTGCCTGAATCTTTGACGCTTATTCTACAATAACAAACTTCCCTTTTTTTGACAAGGTCTGTGCGAATCTCTATTGAGCCTGAACCGTTCATCGCGTCAATGGCGTTAATGACAAGGTTTGTCAAAATTTGAGAAAGACGGTGTTTGTCGATTTTTATTTCCATATCGCCCTGTATATGATCGATATCGAATTTTACGCCGGGGTAAGAACTTGCGTACGCATTTATTACTTCTTCCATAGATTCTTTTAAGATCGTTGTTGAGTTGGACGGTTCCATTGGTTTTGACAAAGTTCTGAATTCGTTAAGCAGACTGGAGAGCCCCTCTGTCTCCTGAATGATCGCCATCATCGAACTTTCGATAATTTCCCCGACGGTTTCAGGCTCATTGCGCCACCTGCGCAGAACTCGCTCTGCGGAAAGTTTTATGGGAGTGAGCGGATTTTTTATCTCGTGCGCAAGCTGCTGCGCCATATTCTGCCAGATAGATATTTTTTCGCTTTTTACAAGAGCGGCGCGAGATTTTTCCATGTCCTGTACCATCGCGTTAAATGAGTGAATAAGAGTGCCAAGTTCGTCGTTTCTGCGCGTAAGTATTTGAATGGAAAAATCCCCTTTGGCAACGCGCTGTGTCGCTTCCGTTAATTCTACAATCGGGTTCGTAATTCGCCGCGTGAATGAAATGGCAATAATCGCTGTCATAAGCAAAGTGGGAAGGAAAAACACAACGTAATAGTAAATCAAAAGCGGACGCACGTTTTTGCGCAGCATATTTATAGTTTCAAAACGATCCGCCTGATTTTCCAGAGCGGCTCTTCCTACGTCAAAATCATTCCCAAGATTGTAATTTATAACGCGCAAAAAGTTTCGCGAAACCTTTTGCACATAACGAATCGTTCCTCTGTCGCGCGGCATATCCCTCATCGGGAAGCCGTTGTCAGTCGAAGGGGGAAGCGCAAGCTTAAATTTTTCATCGCCTGTAAAAGAAGTTTCTATCCAGCCTTTATCGGTTAAGCTGAATTCCTGAACAGCCGTGACGTCCTGCGGAAGTCTTGTAATGCGCGAAAAATTGTTTTGTTTGACTATGTTTTCAAATCGTTCAAGGTGCATAGAATAATTGTCCGCAACAAAACTATTTGCCGCTCTTATAGAAGTGGGGGCATCAATGGTGTGCCAGAAACGTATAATTTCATTTAACGCTGTGCTTGTCATAAGCGTTATAGGCGTTATGGAAAAAACGACAATGACGGCAAAATAAGCCAAAAGCCTTGCGTTGAACCTGCTTCCGGGACGGCGAAAAATAAAATCTGAAGCAAGTTGAAAAATAGAAATCGCTAAAATAATCAGCAACACTCCCGGAATGGTAAAAAAGACGATTAACTGCAGACGGCCCGGTACTATGCCGTCCCGCAGAGTTTCTATAAAAAAGTCGCGTGAAAAAAGAACTGTAAGGACACAAAGGAAAGCGTAAATGAGAACCAAAAAGCGCACATTGATAATTGAATAACCGGGACGGGCTTTAACAGGTTTCAAGGAAGTTCTCACTCCTCTTCGAATTTTGACTCAAAAAGCCTGACAATTGAGTTGACAGCGGCTTCTTCATCTTCTCCGTCGGCGATAACTTTTAATTCTGTTCCATAAGACGCGCCAAGCGTTATGATACCCATTATTGATTTAGCGTTGATCCTGTCGCCGCCTTTTTCGATGTAGATGTTCGATTTATAATTTTTGGTTGTTTGAACAAGCAGAGCCGAAGGGCGCGCGTGAACGCCGGCTCTGTTAATTACTGTAATAAATCTTTCAGTCATTTTCCGTTCCTTAAATTACATCGTCATGGCCGAAGAAAACCGAACGTACGGCATCGCTTTCGATCCACTTTAGGATATTCTTGTTGAATTCCCTCGCGGCGTGATACCCCATCGACTTGAGACGCTCATTCATCGCGGCAGTCTCAATGATAATTGGGATATTTCGTCCCGGTTTTACCGGTATTGTTAGTTTGGGAATATTTACTCCCAACAGATCAACTGTATGATCCTCAGCTCCAAGCCTGTCGTAATTTTTTGCGGAATCCCATTCTTCCAGCATAACGACAAGCTGCACTTCTTTTCTGTCCCTAATCGCTCTTACTCCAAAAAGGTGAGTAATGTTGATTATTCCGGGTCCGCGTATTTCCATGTGATGCCCGATGATTCTGTTCGCGCCCGCTCCCATCAATGTATTTCCAAATATACAATTTATTTCGACAACATCATCGGCGACCAACCTGTGCCCTCGATGTATAAGTTCCAAAGCAGTTTCGCTTTTCCCGACGCCTGAGTCTCCCTGTATCAAAATCCCAAGCCCGTAAACTTCGACCAGTACGCCGTGAACAATTTGGCGCGGCGAGAAAATCCTTGAAAGTATGCGCATAATTCTCGCCGAAAAATCCGCCGACCCTAAATCGGTCTGTAAAATCGGACAGCCGGCAGTTTCGGCTATTTCAAGAAAATCCTTGTGCGGACTGTAGTTGTGGGTAAAAATACAGCAGGGCATCGGGTAATTAAACATTTCCTTTATCGCATTGGTTTCGCCCTGTCCTTCCAGCCGCTGTAAAAAAGCCGCCTCTCCGCGCCCGAAAAGCTGTATCCTCTGATGAGCGAAATCCTCAAAAAAGCCCATAATCGCGCCCATTGGACGGTTCAGGTCGGGAATGTCGATTGATCTGCCAAGCCCCTTCCTTCCGCCGATACAGCGCAAATTTAGGGAGTTATGTTCCTTAAGGTCGAGATCGATTAAATCAAGAACTGTGAAAACCCTGTCCGCCATTACCTTAAGTTTAACGGATATTTTTGACTAATACAATATAAGGGACAACCGTTGAATTACCAAACTTGCGGTAATTTGCAAGGCGGTCTTGCGAACCTTAAACTGGACAAGGCAGTAATTGTATGATAACGTAAAGACTATGGATACAAACATACCTTACATGGATAAAATAATTCCTATCATTGTCTCTCTTGCATCACCCGATCAAATTATACTTTTTGGTTCGTATGCTCGGGGAGATAATACCGCGAAAAGCGATATTGATTTACTCATTCTTAAAAAAGGATTAAAAAAAGGGCGCGAACTTATTGGCTCTATTTATATGGCTTTTTTTGACCATAAAATTGGGGTTCCTGTTGATCTGCTTGCAATCGATTATGATCGCTATATAGAATTGAACAATGAGATTGGATATGTTTACAAAACCATAAAAGAACAGGGGAAAGTGATATATGGAACGAGTTGATGAATGGATTGAACGGGCAAAGGGCAGTCTTGAAATAGCGCAGATAAAAGTTGTCGGTCATATTCATTATGAGGATTTATGTTTTCAAGTTCAACAAGCTGTTGAAAAGGCGCTAAAGGGACTTTTAATATTTTATGGCGTTGAACCTGAATTTACTCACAATATTGAAATTCTATTAACAGAACTTGAAAAGTTTACAGAGATTCCCCAAGACATTAGACAAGCAATGAAGTTGACAACTTATGCTGTTCAAACAAGGTATCCCGGTGAATGCGATGACATTACCAAAGAAGAATACGAAAAATCAGTAAAAATCGCAAAAGATTGTTTAGATTGGGTTGAAAATAAAATTAAAAAATAACCCCGGCGCCTAAAAATTTAGACACCGGGTTATCTGGCAAACAGAGTTTTGTTATTCCACTAAAAAAAGTGAATCGGGAAGTGACTTGGAGAGAGTGTTTCCATTCATAACACTATTATAAACTTCTATATCTTTACACCATACAGCGTTGCTCCAACGATACGTCTTCCCCGATTCAGGAGCGCCGTTGATCTGCAGGTCAAAACCGATATCATTACTTTCACGTCCACCAATGGGAATTTTTGCGACAACAGCATACGATACACCAGAGGGAAAACCTGTAGTAAATAAGTTTAATTCAACATCAAGATTGTTTGGTTTCTTATGATCATTCGGGTATTTTAAGGTAGAGTAAGTTCTTTCTTCTTGAGTATCTATCCGGTATTGATAAATAGTGTCACTTTTTCTGTAAAATATTTCAACGGAATCAGTATCATGTTCCATATTACCTGTTTTCCCAGTCATATTCGCACCTTTAACGAGAACCAACACATAGAGATGATTATCATCCCATAGCACTTTGGCGGTTCCCCACGGTCCAATATAACGATTACCCCCTGTGTTGACTACTTGTCCTCCACTAAGTGGTTGGAAATTATCAATATAAAGCGTAGGCGATTTATTCCAGTTGGGATTAGCCGCGTTCTTGTAGCCGCCGTTTATGAAGTTTGAATCTGTGACTTTAAGCGCAAATGCACGTCCGCCAATTGCTGTATAGACTTTTCCTTCGAGATAGGCAGTCCGACCTGCTTTAATTGTGACAAGATGGTTACTAGAACCAACCTCGTTATTATTGTCTTTTCTTATTACATTTATCTGAATATCCCAGTCTCCCGGAGGAAGCTGAAATAGCACATTGTTGGAATCCTTCACGTCATAAGGACCTGCCATAGTTTGGTCATTGGTTTTCTGATTTGTGCATACAAAGTCGAATACGAGGTCAGGCTTTTCTCTTGGAGATTCAAGAACTGTTCCTAAAGTTTTTATAATAAGGGTTCCGTAATTAGGGTCCCCGTAAATGCTAGAATCATCCTGAGTGCAGGAAAAAAACAGTACTGCGGTAAGAATCAATGCCGTTGTAATTTTTAGCGTTTTCATATTTGCCTCCATCCTTATATCTTTAAGGTATTAAAGTGGTTTTCGGAGAAACAGGCCATCGTCTCCTTGCGCGGTTACGATCCTCTTCTCCGGGTAGGGGCGGAAGCGGAACGCTTGTTTCCGCCGCCAGAAGCGGGTTTACAGCTTCGCCGCTTGCAGGATCAATCCACGATGACTGTCCTGCGTTTACCATGACAGAACCGCCGACTGAATTGCCCGGTCTAAAATTGACGGAGCCTTCTTGTACCCGAATAGTTACTGTGTCAAGTTCAAAAGCAGTTCCGCGTACCGAAGCGGTAGCGGAAGGAGTTTGAACGGACGCGCTTGCTTTACCGCCGACAGGTGGTTTTACATCGACCCTTATTCTGCCCGTATTCAGGTTGAGGTTTACCGTTTCGGTTTGCTCCCTGTTCATCAGCGATTCAATACTCATGCGTGTAAGAGCCTGTACAATCAGCGTTGAATTTCCAACCGCGACAATGGCGGTGCTTCTAAAACCTGTGGAAATAATTGTTGATTCCCTTAAAGGTTCATTCAATCTGGCAGGCGTCCACGCCGCCGATCCCGGTGTTTGTACTTCTACGGTTCCGCTCATTTCCCGAATAAAAGCTCTGGGATTCTGAGCGAAAACAAAAACAGTTGTATTAATTAATAGCATTACAATCATTAATCGTTTCATATTATCTATCCTCCTTAAGGATTAGAATGACATAGTAAGAGTGACGTTTACTTTCCACTTCGGAGCAGTACCATCAGGTCGCAAATCTCCGAGACTTGGGAAAAAAGCGCCGCCGCCTGCCGTAAGACGGAAATCGTCAAACGGCTGCCAGAAAAAAGCCCCCCATATTTCGCCGCCGTAAAAAAACTTTCCTGCATACTCATTATTGGTATCGTAGGTTCTTATATAATAGCGCAAAAAAGCCTCTGTGTACATAGTTTTATTTATTCTTAAATTGTAATCCCCGGAAATAACCATAAGCCCTGAAAGCGGTAAATTATCAAGGACCTCACTTTGGCTTACGCTGGTTATAGGTTTAAAAGGGGGTATTTCTTTGTTCGTTGAGCCTGACGTGAATTTGACGTACAAATTGACCCAATCATTGAGAGTGCCGGGCATTTCCACGCCCATTCCTGCAAAAAAACCCCAAGCGGCAGCCGCGCCTGTGAAGTTTTGCATGGTTTCAAGAATAAAGCCTGAGGTTAACCCGATTTCTTCGAGGGGGTAGAACTCGTATTTGACTTCAGCGTATTGGGAATGATAATACTTATCCTCAGCATTAGAATCAACTCTGGTATTAAGATCGAACTGCACCAGGAATTCGGCGGATAGGGTGTTAGCTTCTCCAAAAAGGGGCATTTCCCAGCCGACATTGGTTAAAAGCCTTGATGACGCGAAATAGTAGCTAAAATCCTTATCCCACGGTTCCTCGTACCGTATTTCATCGTTGCGAGACATTAAAATCAGGGCGGTTTCTTTATATAGAAGACCTGTGAAAAAAACTCCGGCGTTTAAGGTTCCTAGCGGAAGTAAAGACATCTCGAAACGCGCGCCGTCAAAAAGACCTTCGGCAGAAAACCCAAGAACGTCGGAGTATCTGACGCGGCCTGCTTCAAGGGACATATTATCGCTGATATCCCAGCTTACGGCGGTACGGGACAGATCGAACCTGAACTCAGGTTTTGCCCAACCGCTTCCGTCGGAATCATCAGCGTAATTGTAGTATTCAAAGAAAAGAACACCGGAAGCATACACCGATATGTCTTTGGTTATATCCCATGAAAACCAAGGGGTAAAAGACGGACTGTAAAAAACGATATCGTTTGACACTTCAAGTTCATGCTTCATAAGAAGCCCAAAATCGAGGGAAAATACCGCGCCGACCGTAAATAACAGCAGGACTATCAGGAGCAATGCACGTTTCATTACTGCCCCCCTTCCGCGCTTAAAACTCTTCCTAAAATACGCAAAAAGTTTTCTCCGCTGACCGTCATTGCAGGATCGGAAGCGCCTTGTATAAAAGAACGGCTTACCATTGTTCTAAAAGCGTAACGCTCTCCCGGAAAAATGGCATACAGCAAACCGCCGTTTATATTAAACGCCTTCATCATAAGTAACGAAAGTTTCCCCAAAGTTATTCTTTCATTGGCTGTAGTTCCTTGAGGAAACCAGCCCTTTGCCAAAGCCTGTTCAAAGTCGCTTTGGGCATTTCCGCGAGGAGGAACGTCGCTCACAGAAGCCGATACAAATCTTGCCGCCTGCGCGCAAGTTACAACAGAGGCTTTCATAACAGTTTCTAGTTCCGCCGCTGTCTGAGCAGGGAGAAAAGACGGGATCAAAAACAGCAATCCCAATATGATAAGGCTCTTCTTACTCTTCGTTACTTTCTTCATATTATTTGTCTATAGTTATACCATCTATTTTAAAGAAAATCAATTGGTTTATACGGTATTTTGTCTGTAAACATATCGACAAACTTGCTGTTTTTGCGTATAGTACAGGTAAATCACTTATTTGGAGTATATAGAAAATGCGAGTTTACAATTTTTCACCCGGACCTTCGGTTCTTCCCCTGCCGGTTCTTGAAAGAGCCGCCTCTGAAATGACGGACACAAACGGTACAGGTCAGTCGGTTATGGAGATGAGCCACCGTTCTAAGGATTACAAGCCCATTATCGAAAAGACAGAAGCCCTGCTCAGGGAGCTTATGGGCATTCCGTCAAATTATAAGGTGCTTTTTTTACAGGGGGGCGCTTCGTTGCAGTTTTCAATGGTTCCCCTCAATCTTGCCGCAGGGGACGCGCCCGGCAAGGGGAAAAAAGCCGCCTATGTTGACACGGGCATTTGGTCTGATAAAGCGATAAAAGAAGCCTCCAAGTACGCCTCTGTAGAAACTGTCGCCTCTTCCAAAGATAGGGCTTACACATACATACCGTCCGCGCCTGCGCCGTCTGCGGACTGCGCCTATTACCACATCACGCTGAACAATACGATTGTCGGCACTAAATGGGACAAGCTACCAAATACCGGCTCTGTCCCTCTGGTCTCGGACATTTCAAGCTGTATTCTTTCCGAACCGCTTGACGTGAGCAAGTTCGGCATTATCTATGCAGGCGCTCAGAAAAATCTGGGACCTGCCGGAACGACCGTTGTCATAATCCGCGAGGACTTAATCGGCAAAGCGCCTGCATGGACGCCTGTTATGCTTAA